>Ga0163148_10006019_pt1 | contig 11917 bp, 9 predicted proteins | sample OliLakLV19MP7P2_FD_148606 | JGI IMG/M metagenome (GOLD analysis project Ga0163148, IMG submission 148606) | Freshwater microbial mat bacterial communities from Lake Vanda, McMurdo Dry Valleys, Antarctica- Oligotrophic Lake LV.19.MP7.P2 | ecosystem: Environmental > Aquatic > Freshwater > Lake >... | reverse complement strand
TGCCTGTTCTCTGAAAATTATTGTTTACAATCTTTGTGTCAATCTCATCGTTTTTCACAATCCCGGAGAACTTTTGTGAATTAAAAATATCCCGAATACCCAATTTTAAAGTCCCTTTCTTTTTTAAAATTTCTTTTTGAACGCCGGTACTTACGGACCATATCGGATCACCGATAATCTGACCCTTTATCTCCTTACTACGATACCAGCCATTTAGTTCAGCACTCCATCCATTTTTAAATTTGAATTGATTGCTTATATTCCCCAAAAATGCAGTGCCGCTAATTTTCAACGAACTTCCATTTACAGTACCGTTGAATTTATTGTTGACAAGATTTGTATAAATATTACTGTTCCAGAATTTACCAACAGGGATGGATGCACTTATAGAAACCCCGATGTCCTCTCTTGTTGCAATGTTTCCCTGCGTTATAATTAATTTTCGTTCGCTGGTATTCTGTTTAAAGACTTCAACGAATAGGTCAGTTGTCTTGCTGTAATTCAATGTGGTGGTTAAAAACCCTTTGTGTGTATGTGAAATTTCAATCGTGTTGCTGTACTGGGATTCTAATTGAGTGTTTCCGGCCCGGTAGGTATAATCGTCAAGGAAATAATAGAAAGGATTTAAAGATTGGTAATCTGGCCGGCCAATTCTTCTTCCAATATTTGCCGATAAAGTATTGTTTTTATCAGCATTATAACTGAGAAAAACAGTAGGAAATATTCCTGTATAATTTCTTCTGAAAGATGAATCTTGATTTACATGGTTGCCCAATTGATGGCCTGTTGCATTGGTGTTTTCTACACGCAGGCCGACCTGAACACCCCAGTTGTTTATTACCCTGTTGTAATTAATATATGCAGCATTGATATTCTCATTATATAAGAAACGATTTGTTTTGCCGTAATCAGGCTCCCAAACGCCATTTTGTAAATTATCATACAATGCATTGTTATCCGTTTTTACATAACTTGATTTTATACCGGTTTCTAACTTAGCATTATGTTTAAGGGGATGAGAAAAATCAATCTTCACCGAATAAATGCTGACATCCGCAGGAAGTCTTCCCTGTAATGCGGTCGGAGACTTTCTCCTGCTCATATCTGGATTGAAATAGGCATTATCAAGCAACTGTGCTTCTTGCTGATTAAAAGCCACATAATCTATGTCTGTAGTCAATTCATTGCCTATACTGTCGAAGCGATGTTTGAAATTCAAATTGATACTGCTGTTTCTAAAGTTCCCTTTTACAGCACTGCGTGCAGTTAATGAAGAATCTGTGTAACTAAATTTATTCTGTAATAAGGTTGTGTTATAATCCGTACTGTTATAATCTGCAAAGTCGCCAGTGAAAACCATGCCCAGGGTAGTATTCTTACCCGTATAGAAATCAATACCCAATTTTGCATTATGACTGATCGTATGCTTTTTTAAAGATGATTGCTGATCTAAGATTGTTTCGATTTCATTGTTAGCAGTATTTTTGAATTTCCTGAGAATGGAAAGATCCCGATATTCTGTCCAGTCATAAAAAGAATAGTTACCAAATACATTGAATTTTCCATTACGGTAATTCATGTTGATACTGTTGTTATTGTTAACAGCAATGTTCTGTACATAACTCGTACTGACATTGGCATTGAAGCCTTTGATTTTATTCTTCTTCGTTTTGATATTAATAATACCGGAATTTCCGGCTGCATCATATTTGGCAGATGGATTGGTCATGATTTCTACCTGGTCCAGTCCGGAGGCTGGCATTCTTTTAAGCAGATCGGTTAATTGCTGACCGGATAAGTATGCAGGCTTACCATCAATCATGATATTAACACCAGCTTTTCCTTTAAGACTGATATTCCCTTCTCTGTCGACAGAAACGCCTGGAGCGGCTTCCAGAATTTCCATAGCAGTACCTCCGGCATTTAAAATGGAGGCATCCACATTAATCACTGTTTTATCAATCTTTCTTTCGATGAATGGCTTCTTACTAACCACCACTACTTCTTTTAAAGATGTAACATCAGTGCTTAAAAATATGGTGCCGAGGTTTATATCGGTTCCATCAATAATTAAAAGGCGGCTATAGTTTTTTTTATATCCAAGGGCAGTAGAAAGTATTCTATAAGTCCCCCTACTTAAATTCTCGAAGAAAAAGTTTCCTTCTTTATCTGTGGAAGTAATTTTTGCCAAAGAGGAATCTTTCGCTCTAACTATTGCTATAGTAACGCCGTCAATAGGCTTTTTAGAGAGGGTATCTTTTACAGAACCGCTAATAGTAAATGATTGATTATCCTGGGCAAAAGATGCCATGCTAAATAAAAGGAGGATGAAAAAGATAAAATGTTTCATATAATGCTTTTGTTATTTTAAGAATTCAAAACTAAGCCAGCTTTCACCACCTTAGAAGACAACAGGACGTCAAAAACGGACAACATACTTTTATTGAAATGCTGACATGAAATTTGCTTTTTCTATTTGCGAAATGTTTCTCCTGTCACTATTGCCTTTCGAATTTGGATTGATAAAACCGTCCTTCTTTTCATGACAATTTTATAACAACTATCAAAGTGTTGCATCGTTGTTTTTTGGAGTGAAAAATATTAAGCTGATTTTACTAATCCTAACTCGCCTAATTGAATCATTTCATCCAGGTACTTATTCTTTTGTAAATAAAACTTCTCGTCCTCCTTGTTTCAAAATCATTTGCTTTTTATTCGCATCAAATTCAAGAACGATTCCGGCTGGCTCAAACTTAAAACTATTGGTTGCTGTTGCTTCTAAAGGGAAAGTAGGTTGTCCGGTTACCTGGCCAAATAATTTATTTTCTTTTTTTGTGATCGCCATCTTTATAGGAATTTGTTGACTTGCATATTGCCCTAAATACAAATTCAGTACTTCCGGTTTTACATCTACGGAACTAAAGACTGGCATCTCAAATGTCTTGTTATAATAGCTACTCAATGCACATGCTAACACACTATCTATTGAACAATTTGATCCATTTGATGTTACCGCTACTGAAAGCTTTTCTCCGGGTGAATAGCTTAGGATAGATTGAAAGCCATCAATTGCGCCGTTGTGTCCATAGCTTTTCTTGTTAAAATTTGTGAATGATAACATACCCATTCCTATACCAATTCCGTGATAATCGTTCATAGTTCTCATTATCGCTAAAGACTTCACAGAAATTATTTTGCCTTTGAAAAGATGCCCGATAAAGGCGTTTAAATCTGTTGGGTTTGATACGATAGCTCCGGCACCCATGGGGATTGATGCATCTGTTTCCGTTGCTTTATCCCAATTATTTGTGAAATGGTACGAGTAACTTTCCTCATTTTGAATTTGAATTTTTCTACCGAAATAGGTGTTTTTTAAGCCTAACGGTTTTATAATCTTCGTATTTAAAATCGTTGCATACGGTTTTCTGTAAATTTTTTCAAGAATATAGCTCAATATTACATAATTCGAATTGCTGTATTCTACTTTGCTATCAGGTTTAAAATCACTTTTTCCTTTGGCTATAATATCAATCATTTGTGTTTCAGATTGTGGATTGGTATTATAGGTTAAAAAGTTTGGGTTATGAGTCAAATCATGTATCCCGCTTTTGTGATTTAACAAAGTTTCAATTGTTATTTCTTTTGAATTTACAATCTGTGGAAAATATTTATCCAGTGTTTGGTTTAATGATATTTTGTTTTCTTCTACAGCTTTAGAAATTAACGATGCAGTAAACATTTTAGAAATTGAACCAATTCTGTACTTGGTTTTGGCATCGGCCTTTTTAAAACTTTCTATATCCGAATAACCGATGGCATTTGAATATAGCAGCTTGCCATCCAGTGAAACGGCTATGCTTCCCATAAATTTGTTGTTTTTTTCTAAAACCTGAAATAAACTATCCAGCCGTTGACTGTTGAAAGTTTGTGAAAAGCCAATTGCATTTGCAACAATCAACAGACAGATAAACAGTAATTTTTTCATTTAATATATTTTTAGATTGAATGATTTTTTTATTTTAATAAGAGGAGGGCTTAATGAGTTTACTATGATGTGCTGTTCTTTCTATATTAATAAACAGCCAATAGGTAAGCATTAGAATTATAAACACGACAGCCGCCTTAATGCAATCTGCGTAGCTCTGTATTGTATATCCCGAGGCGAAAGCAAAGAGTACGTCAATGGTAAATGCGGCAAAAACCCATTCCCTTAACCTGCGAAAAGCCGGAATTAAAAACACGGTAGCCCCAATCAATTTGGCGATGCCAAGCAGTGTAATGAAATAGGGAGGATAACCCATTTTTATTGTTTTGGGATAGGTGGCTGGATTTTTAGTAACCTCCATATATCCACTCAGGATAAAAAAGGCGCTGATTAAAATGGTGATTGTCCAAAAAATAATTTTTTTATTTTTCAGGGTGATTGTCTTAAATAACATGATTGATAAATTTTACTTGTTAGAAGGCAAAACTCGCCTTCATTCCAAATAAAAAAATTACCAAATGGTAAAAAATGCTATGAGCTTGCTTTAATTCTGCTCAATGATTGTTCGGTAATACCCAGGTAGGAAGCAACTATTTTATTGGATATGGTTAAGACCATTTTGGGGCTGTTTAAAAGCAGGTGATTATATCTTTCTTTGGCGTTCATGCTGATTAAGGTTTCTACCCTTGATGCATAAATGAGTGCTATTCTTTCTAATGAAAACATGTATGCTTTTCTAAAACCCGGACTGCTGTCAACAAGAAGATTGAATTGCTCCTTTGTAAAAACCAGTAACTCTGAATCTGCAATAGCTTCAATATATTCATGAATGGGCAGATCGTTTAAAAAATTGATAGCCCAGCAATAGGTCTTTTCAAAAGCAATACTACGGGTACATTCCTTGCCGCTTTTATCTAAATAATAGGTTCGTATGCAGCCCCTGTTTACAAAATATAATTCCTTAACCATAGAACCTGCATGTTTAAAAATAGCATGCTTACTAACTGTTTTAACCGTAATATTTTTAATAATAGCATCAACCTCCCATTGTTCAAGCGGAACAATAGACTGAAGGAGATTAATATAGTTCACCAATACCGTTTCCAAACAAATTCTATTTTGAAGTTAAGTTTCTATGCAGTGTCCTTTTCTAAACCATAAGTCTGAATCTCCTCCAAGATAATCATATTAGCATGAATGAACCACGTTAAAATCTTCTAATTAAAACTCCTCTTCAATTAGTTCTTTGTTAAGCGCCTTGATCTTTTTTGTTACTTTTTTGCATTATGGCAAAAAAGTAATTAGAGTCTAACAAAATACCGAAAAACCTTTGCGAACTACCTGGCCAGTCGATTACATTTATTAACAGCTTTGTCCGTTTATGACCTATTATCGTCCTTATGAAAATTTATTTACAAACTACCTTTACAATAACAATTTAAAATTTAATCAATGAAAAAATTCGCTTTTATTATTCCCCCATCCGTTGAAATGCTGGACCTGTCTGGTCCGCTACAGGTATTTACGGAAGCAAAATTTTACGGCTATGAATTATCGCTGGAATTCTATACTTACCAGGATGAAATTATCAGTACATCCGGGCTTCCATTTTACAACATTAAAAATTATAAGGAAGCTAAACTGCAAGAGGGTGACTATGTATTTATGCCAGGCATGGATAGCAGTTATGTAAGCAGCATCGCATTTAAAGCAGAACGTAAATTTTTTAATTGGCTAAAAGAATGTGCGGATAAAAATGTTTTTGTTTGTTCCATTTGTAACGGTGCATTTGCATTAGGGCATGCAGGCTTATTAAGGGATACAGAGTGTACCACCCATTGGAGGCGGATCGAGGAGCTACAGGCCGAGTTTCCAACTGCGAAAGTAATTTCAGATATCCTGTTTAAAAAGAGTAACAACGTTTATACCAGCGCAGGTATCAGTGCCGGAATAGACCTTGCCCTGTCTATTTTGGAAGAATTAAAAGGTGCCCTGTTTACACATAAGGTTGCAAGAGGATTGGTGGTGTATCACAGGCGGAGTCAAAATCATACGCAGAGCAGTATTTACCTCGATTACCGCAATCACATTAACCCCAGTGTACATGTTGTGCAGGACCATTTGATTGAACATCTTTCTGATGAAAACAGCATTGAAGATCTGGCATCTCTTGTTGCTATGAGCCCGAGAAATTTAAGCAGGGTTTTTAAAGATAAAACGGGTACCACCATATTAGAATACCTTACTGTGTTGAGATTAGAGTTCGCTAAAACGATGCTCCATAATCCTGAGTTTACCATTGAATACATCGCCACCAAATGTGGGTTTAAAACCGCCAGGCAATTACAAAGAATTTTAAAAGCCAATAAAGTAAAATGAGTTATAAAAAAATGATAAAAGCGACTTTCATTGTAACGAGGGAGCTAATAACTTTAAATACCAGCCTCCTGCTTACGACCCTTCAAAGAAAACGGTGGTTATCATCGCTAACAACGAAGGAACAGAAATGTTTGATATGATGGCCCCCTATTATCTTTTTAATGCCACCGAAAAAGCCAATGTTTACATAGTAGCAAAAAACAGTTTCCCCATAGTTGTAAGGAAAGGATTTTTTCTTCTTCCACAAATTACTTTTACTCAAATTGATTCATTAAAGATAAAACCGGATGTAATTGTTATTCCGTTTTTATCTGTCGGGGATTCAATACAGCAGGATCCGGTTATTGTAAATTGGATAAAGGACCATCACCTGGCTGATACAAAAACACTTGCTGTTTGTGATGGTGCTGCAACAGCCGCAGCTACCGGCATTTTCGATGGCAAACCAATTACGGCGCATGCTTCAGATTATGCCGGCATTAAAGCACAATTCACCAAGCCTTTATGGGTACAGAATATAAGCGTGGCCAATGAAGGAAACCTTTATAGCACGGCGGGTGTTTCCAATGCCGCTGAGGGTAGCCTGATGGTTATCGATAAATTATTTGGTACTGACGCAATGAGAAGTGTTATTAAAGATGTAGCGTACCCATATCAATTCGCTAAAACAGCACACGAAAGCAATACTTTTAATTTCGGCGATAAAGTATCAGTAGGTAAAAAGATCATTTTTAAAAAGAATAAAAAACTAGGTGTATTGCTGCAGGATGGCATCAATGAATTTGAATTGGCTGCCATTATGGATACGTATAACCGTACCTTCCCTAAATCAATTGAAAGTTTTTCGGGCAACAATCTATCCATAAAAACAAAATATGGTTTAACCCTTATCCCTACCGGGAAAATAAACAGTTTTAAATTAGATGAACTACATGTTATAAGCCCTGTTTCATTTTCAACATCTGATGAATTGGTTTTTAATTCCGCAGAAATAGTGAAGTATGACAATCTTCAAAAACAATATATCATTGATGCATGTCTTCAAAGGATCAGGTTGGAATATGGACGTAAATTTGAAACTATTGTAAAACTAATGCTGGACTACAATTGATTTATTTTACTATTTAAATTGAAATGCGATCGCATCAATTAAATGAGCCTTGCCCTAAACTCTCTATAAATTCATTTACACTAAAACTTAATTCCACACTGAGTACCGCCTGGAGTTATAAACCCCCAGGCGTGTCTCTGCCTTGCATAAATTTGAAAAAAGTTAAGTACTTTGGCAATTCCTTTACCTCTTTACTTTTCTTCTATACTTTTTTTAAAAGAGACTGCACCAGCATACACCCAATTCAATAATTTTATACCTTCATTGCAGCAAATAAAAAAACAAAAATAATGCGACATAATATAATCTCCATGCGCCCGTTTATCGGCGCAAAAAATTTTGCAGGATCAAGTAATTTTTACCGGGACCTGGGTTTTGAGGAAGTTGTGCTGTCTCACAATATGTCCTTATTCAAAACAGCAGCATTTGGATTCTATTTGCAGGATGCTTATGTAAAAGACTGGATAGACAATACAATGATTTTTTTAGAGGTAGATGATGTGGATCGTTACTGGAACGAACTGTTGGCTTTAAACCTAACGGCTAAATACGAAACTGTAAAACTAAATCCAATTTGCAAAAACGATTGGGGCAGGGAATGTTTCCTGCACGACCCTTCCGGCATTCTTTGGCATTTTGGAGAATTTGCTAAATAAAGTAACGATAGTGCGCCATTTGGATACCCAAGTTTTAACTGCAATAACCAGCAGTATCTTTAGTTAAAATTTCAAGGGAGTGAAAAGATTTAGTACAAAAAAATAGCGGGATTTAAAGCATTGCATAATTTATAAAAGAGCAATCATCCTGCTCAACGCTTCTTCCTTCTCCATTAATTTCTCCAACAACACTACCTGATTTTTTGCTCTCACAAAATTCTGCCCGTCATATTTGGAGCCATAGTACAAATCGTTGTTAATATAATCGGTTATAAAACGGAGTGCCTGCATGTAGATCATAAATTTACCAGCATAAACAAAATGATCTTTTTCTATTGGGCTTAGTTCTTCATTCATTTCACTTAAGTAGCCTTCGGCAATGGCTTTAAAATAATCCGATCTTATTTCAATTTTACTACAATCATTTTCTTCTTCACTCACGGGAGATAGATAGGTACGCAACATATCACCCACATCGCTGATGAAGTAACCGGGCATTACGGTATCGAGATCTATTACGCAAAGCCCTTTATCATTTTCATCAAATAACACATTGCTGATTTTGGTATCGTGATGTGTAACTCTTTTTTTGAAAGCAGGGTTATTTGGAATGCTTTCGCTGATGGTTACAATAATGCGGTGTTGTTGTAAAAAAATGATGGTTGCTGCTGCTTCGTTTATCCGCTTTTTGTTGCCATTGGTAATGGCCATTTCAAACTGCTGGTAACGCAGCGGCAGGTTGTGAAAATCGGGCAAAGTAATATGCAGTTCGTTTGCAGGAAAACCTGCAAGCAGTTTGGTGAAACGGCCAAATTGTTTAGCTGCTTCATAAGCTTGTGAGGGCGAACTTACCACATCAATAGTTTGGGAATTTTTTACAAAAGGAAACAACCTAAAATAGCCTTGCTGTTCGTCAAAAACAAGATCTTCCTGCTCCAATGTTTTTTCTGCTGTTACAAATAAATAACCGGGAAATTTTTTTCCCAAATAATCGCCGATCATCCGGATGTTGGCTGCAATATGTGCCGGAGTTTTAAATATATTTTGATTGATGCGCTGTAGTATAAATTTTTTTTCGCCGGCAGTAACAGTCCATGTATGATTGATGAGGCCGGTACCAAAGGGTTTTGTTTCCACATCATTTCCTGTAAGTCCGTATGCGTTGAGAATGGTTTGCGACATAAAAAAATCTTGCTAAAAAATAAAATTATTGAATGAATATGTGTTACTGTTTTGCAAACACTTGCTGAAACACAGCTACCTCCAAAACTATTGCTTTGTATTTAAAAACAAAAGTAAACATAGCCGTTAAGGCGTTCAGCCGTTGAGTTAGCAAAGAAAAAAAAGGTCTGAACGTCTCTACGGCAAATAAAGCAAACGGCTGATGAGGCGATATCCGGTAGGCCATCGAATTTATATGCAACCGAAAAAACCTTGAGCATGCTTTAGTTGTTCAATAGAATTATTTCCGTACAAGCCCCTCTTAGAACCGAATTGCGGATAGTAATCAAATATTTTTCACAAGTGGTCCGGAAATTAATTCAATACCAATTAAGCGAAAATAGCTGATGATTTTGCATGCTTACAATTATTATATCCTCGCCTGGTAAGTAAACAATTCATAGTAGCGACCCTTTGCGTCAATCAGGTCCTGGTGGTTGCCTCTCTCTGCTATTTTGCCGGATTCTATCACCAATATCTGGTCTGCCTTGCGGATGGTACTTAGCCTGTGAGCAATTACAAACGTGGTTCTTCCTTTCATCAGTTCATTCAAACTCTGCTGTATCAGTGCCTCACTTTCTGTATCAAGGCTGGAAGTAGCTTCATCCAGCAGGATGATTTTTGGATCGGCAAGGATCGCTCTTGCAATGGTAATCCGCTGGCGTTGACCTCCGGAAAGTTTAATACCTCTTTCGCCGATTACTGTGTCCAAACCCTTTTCAAAACGGCTGGTAAATTCGTCAACATAAGCGGCACTTACAGCTTTGGCAAGCCGCTCCTCTCCTGCCTCCGGACGGGCAAATAAAATGTTCTCCCGGATAGTTCCTTCAAATAAAAAATCATCCTGCAATACAACGCCAAGGTGTTGCCGGTACTCACTTAACATCACCTTGCTCAAATCAATACCATCAATAGTGATAGTGCCTGAGTCTGGAGTAATAAAAGTAGCAGCGAGACTGGCAATGGTTGTTTTACCTGAGCCGGAACTGCCTACCAATGCAGTTACTGAACCAGCCGGTGCGTCAAAACTGATGTCTCTTACCACTTCTTTTCCTTCTTCGTAAGAAAAAGAAACATGCTCAAATTGAATGTCGCCTTTTATAACTGGTAAGGTAATGGTCCTTGTTAGCTGATCATTCTCAGGATTCATGTTCATAATCTCCTGGGTTCTGTCAAGCCCGGCAAATGCCTCCGTCAGCTGACTGCCGATATTACTCATTTGAACAATGGGTGCAATCATAAAACCGAGGTATAAGGTGAAGGAAAGAAACTCTCCAAAAGTCATCTCTGCTTTGATGATCATGTAACCACCGATACCCATAATGCCGGCAGAGGCAAGCCCCAACAGGAGCGTTGCAGAACTGGTAATGATGGCTGTAGAAGTAAGGCTCTGCTTTACATTCAAAAATAATTGCTCCACTCCTTTTTCAAAAGTTTTGTTTTCCTGTTCCTCTGCATTAAATCCTTTAATAACCCGAACGCCATTGATTGTTTCTGTAAGGCGACCTGTTACATCTGCATTAATAACGCCCCGCATTTTAAAAATAGGCCGAATATAAGTAAATGCTTTTGCTGCCACAAAGGCAAACAGCGCCACCGGCACCAGCACATAAAAAGTCATCATCGGGCTAATCCTGATTAAGAGCACCAAAGAAATGATGGCGGTGAGCAAGCCACCAAATAATTGCACAAGCCCCGTTCCTACAAGGTTACGCACGCCTTCCACATCGTTCATAATGCGGCTTACCAAGGCTCCGGATTTGTTGTTATCAAAATAACTAATGGGCAGAGAAAGGATTTTTTTCTGTACTTTAATTCTTAGCTGTGAAATGAGATGTTGTGCTTCAACACTCAATAATTTGGTAAGAAGGTAAGAGGTAACAGCCTGCACAAGAATGGATCCTGCAACTACCGCAATCAGGATTTTCAGCAAATCCAAATCCTTTTTTACAATCACTTCATCTATCAGGTATTTGCTGGCACCGGGTAAAACAAGGCTCGCCAGTCTGCTGATTACAATCAACAGCAGGCCAATTAAAACTACTTTTCTACGTGGCCATATAAATTCTTTGAAAGCCTGTGCAAGGGTAACAGAATTTTTTATTTCACTCATTGCTCATTAATTTTTTAATGGCTGCAAAGGTAAGGTTGGATAAGGTTCATTGGTAACAGCTATTTGGGAACAGTTGACTTAACCTCCTCTGAAGCAGAGAATTTACCGAGCCCTGCAAAAGAATATCCATCGATAAATAATTGAGCCGAATTGATGTGAGACCAGTATTTACTGAAATGCAAAAAGGGTAAAAAACAGTTGAACTATTTCCGGCTTGCTAAATTAATGACCTGCAATTCCATCCGCATTTCCATCGGGGTCATTTAATGCATAGCCTGATACTGCAACACGGTTTCCTTTCAGTAATAATAAGCCGGTAACATGTGGCGTAGCCATTGAAGTGCCACTCATAATTGCATATTGATTGTTTAAATAGGTAGAAAGAATTTTTACTCCCGGTGCTGCAAAATCTACCACATCATTTCCGTAATTGGAAAAGCTGGCAAATTTGC
>Ga0163148_10006011_pt1 | contig 11930 bp, 14 predicted proteins | sample OliLakLV19MP7P2_FD_148606 | JGI IMG/M metagenome (GOLD analysis project Ga0163148, IMG submission 148606) | Freshwater microbial mat bacterial communities from Lake Vanda, McMurdo Dry Valleys, Antarctica- Oligotrophic Lake LV.19.MP7.P2 | ecosystem: Environmental > Aquatic > Freshwater > Lake >... | reverse complement strand
CATCATTGGTACAAATGCTAAAGACTTCCCTGAGAGACTATCTCTTGGTATGGAGTTTATCAAGAACGCAGTTGATTATTTACCCGAAGCTGGAGAGCTAGCAGTATGGAATGGTCAAGTTGGAGGGGGTGCAGGCCACATAGCTGTAGTACTCGAAAAAGGGCTACAAACCACCTTTCAATCACTAGATCAAAACTGGAGCAAGCCATTATTCATTACGCAGCAAAAACATAGTTATACAAACGTGAGGGGATTCATCAGAAAGTTACAAAGTACTCCGGAGCCTATGCCAGAAACCAATATCGTTGAGTTACTGTCTTATTACAAAGTAAAGAGTACCGATGAGCTTAGAACAATGGTTGATACTCAGTTGGCCTTTTTAGAAGAAGCTCGAAAAAGAAATACTGAGGTAGAGTCTATTAATCGGGATCACGTCACCCATTTAGAAGAATTAGCCACAAAGCTCAACACTACGGCAGACTATCCAGCAATTTTAGCCGAGACTATCCACCTACTAGGTGTTGAAGAACTGAATAAAAAACTCGACAAACAACTTCATGATGAGGAGATTAAGCACGATAAAGAGGTCAATAAGCTCATTGAAGACATATCTGTTTTAAGAGCAGCGGTAGAGAGGCAACAGTCTGAGAATAAGACGCTTTTGACCAGATTGGAGGCCCTCGAGCAGTCAGCCTCACAACAACAAGAAAAACAAGAAACGATTTCTTTATTTAAGAATTTTGTAAATCAGTTAACAAAGCTATTTGAAAGGAAGAAATGAAAAACATATGGGAATCAAAAACTTTCTGGTTGAACATAGTAACCACCTTACTCTTGAGCTTTGAGCTGACACAGGTGGTCGATATTCTCTCAACAGACCAACTGAAGATATTAGGAATCCTTACCGGTGTACTCAATATCATCTTGCGAGTTTACTTAACCGACACGAAAATTAAACAAGGACAAGGGACTCCCTACTGATTGAGCAACACCTCGATATCTTTGAAGCTGGCCGTCCTTCCATGAAACAAGACAATGCCGATCTCTTTCGTCTTGGCGTGTTGGTAGAGGGGGAGTTTAATGAGTTTATCAATGCCTGGTTTACCCTGATTGCCACTCCTACCCAAGAAACCGCACAAGAAGCTGGTCAAGAAGCAGCTGATGTCAGTTTGTATTTAGCACAGTGTATGCGCTCCATCGGATCTACCCTAGAGGGTGAAATGCTCGACAAGATCGCCTACAACACCTCAAGATTCCTCTCCGCAGACTTTCAAGAGAAGCCATACGCACAAGGGAACGCTGAGTCTAAACAGTGGGTTAAGGATGTAGGATGGAAGAAGTCCTACTACATGGAGCCACGAATAGAGTACACAGTTGGAGACACTAAAAACAAAGACTAACCTATGAAACTATACAACGGCGCAACTGTTCTGAATGTGTCCGAAATGCCTCAAGGGAATATCAACGCAGAAAAAGGGCAAATCTACTTGCTACAAGGGGATAGCTATGACTGGTTAAAAAAGATTCCAGAGAACTCAATAGACTCAGTAGTCTGCGACCCACCATACATGATTAACTTCATGTCTAAAGAATTTGATAAGTCAGAGGGTAACCCAGCAGGTGACGTAGAATTTTGGAAGCTAGTCTTAAAGACCATGAAACCTGGCTCACATTTGTTAGCTGCAGGCATAGGAAGAACACATCACAGAATGATGATTGCTATTGAAGACGCTGGTTTTGAAATTCGTGATTGCGTGTACCATGTGTTCGGTTCAGGATTTCCAAAATCTCACAACATAGAAAAAACTTTAATAAAAATGGGCGAAAACGAAAAAGCTAAGGAGTTTGCAGGATTTGGAACGGCTCTAAAGCCAGCGGTGGAAATATGGACTTTAGCACGCAAGCCACTATCTGAAAAGACTGTTGCACTCAATGTAATCAAATGGGGTACTGGTGGGATAAATATAGATGGGTGTAGGGTGGGGACTACAGACAAGCTGCAAGTTTTACATAATGAAACAGGGGAAAAAGATTTAATGGGTAATATGAAAGGAAAAGATGCCAAGGGTAGAAAAATAGAATTTGTAGATAGCGGTCTCGGTCGCTTCCCTGCAAACTTCATCCATGACGGAAGTGATGAGGTGGTAGGGTTGTTTCCTGAGACGAAGACACACAGCATGGGAAACAAACCAACCGCAAAGTCTACTGGTATGTTTGGTGTTGGTATTGTATCAGACAATATGTGGCGAAAAAATGACTCAGGCTCTGCCGCACGCTTCTTCTACTGTGCGAAGGCTTCAAAGAAAGATAGGAATGAGGGGTTGCTAGAAGGCGAAACTTCGACGCATCCTTGTGTAAAACCCACCTCACTCATGCAATACCTAGTAAGACTTGTCACACCAAAAGGGGGAACAGTCCTTGACCCCTTCACAGGAAGCGGTAGCACTGGCAAGGCTTGCGTGCTAGAGGGCTTTGACTTCATAGGAATAGAACTAGACCCAGAATACTGCAAGATAGCAGAGGCACGAATAGAGTATGAAGTTGGAAAGCCATGAACGAAGTACGCAGGAACAGACCCTCTACCTGTGAGTTCACCAATGAGGTAAAGCTTGAAGCCCTCAGGAAAGCAGACTGGTGCTGTGAGGAATGTGGCATTAAAAAGAAAGATGCTGTTGAGGGTCATTTAGAGATTCATCACAAAGTCGGTATTGCCGTTGCACTACTTAATCACCCAGAACTCTCCCACGCCATGATTGCCTCAATAGCCAATGCCGTTGTACTCTGTATTCCTTGTCATCACCGTATGGACAGTGAAGATCCCAAGCACCACGAAGAGTACGCCAAGGAGCTTTGTAGTATGTATGTGAGACACATGCAGCTAGAGTTTGCATTTAAATAGCCAACTGATAAACTAAATACATGGCAGCAACAACTCAATCTGTAACTTCTGTAATTATTACGGCATTAACAGTATCGAACGTATAATATGGCACTAATATTTGAAGGCGGCACTGGAAATGCAAATAGTGGCTATAACAATAGCCAAACATTTTCTCACTCTGTTGGTAGTAATACTAATAGAGTTTTGTTTGTTGCAGTAGTTTGTAAAAATGCTTCAGATATTAGCACTATTACTTATAGTGGTATTTCACTTACAAAAATCGTAGACCAGCCTGTGATTGGCGATGGTACGGTAGGTTTATCTATATGGAAGTTGGTAGCTCCTGCCAGTGGTGCAAATGACGTAGTTTTAAGTTTTGCAAATTATATTCCTTCTTACGCTTTTGCTTTTGATTATTCTGGAGCAGACCAGACTACCCCAAACGAAGCAAATGAGAGTCAGACTGATTACGGTAGTACACCAAGTTTAAGTATTACTACTCTCACAAATGATGCTGTAGTTATTGGTGTAACTGGAACAAGAAACACTAGAACTTTTACTTCGGGGACTAATTATACAGAGAGAATAGATGCTAATGAAACAACCGAGAATAGATCTTTGCACGTACAAACCAAACCGTTTGTTACGGCAGGTGCAACAACTCATGATGTGACTATATCTGCTGCTGATAATTTTTCTCAAATAGCAGTGGCTTTAAGACCAGCAGGTGGTGGGGTTATTCCCAACCGATTAAAGCAATTAAATCAAACAATACACAGGTCAAATTATTACTAATATATGAGACACGGCAGAGCTTTTCCACTATCACCCCTGATTCAACGTAACCGACCAATAGGAATCGGAAGTTTGTTGGTGCAAACATTTAATGAAACTTTGACTGTTGTAGATACCATTGGGAAGCGTCCAAATAAAATACTGAATGAAACTGTTACTTTGGTCGATACAATTTCAAAGTTAGCCTCAAGGAGACTTGCCGAAGTAGTAACAATTGTAGATACACTCTCAAAAAGACCAAGCAGAACTTTGAATGAATCATTTACTATTGTTGATGTGATTAGTAAAACTGTTTCAAGAACTTTAGCAGAAGTCGTTACAATCGTTGATTCTATTGTTACTCAAGCAGGAAAAGTTATTATTTTGAACGAAACTATAACAATAGTAGACATTATTACCAAACAAAACTCTCGCTCCCTAAATGAAAACGTTACAGTTGTTGATAGTATTTCAAAAAGACCAAGCAGAATTTTTAATGAACCTTTTACCATTTTGGATACAATAGGGCGCACAATAAACCGCTCATTTACTGAAATTATCTCTATTCGTGATGGAGCAATACCAGCGGTTAACTTAAATGGGGTTAATTCATATATTAATTGGGGGAATATTTTAACGTCGCAAACGCAAGGTACTTTTATGTTTCGCATGCGGTTATACAGTATGCCTGGTGTAACTTCGGAAATTCCGTTCGGCTACGGAAATACGCGGTGGTTTTTTATAATGGGTGGGGGTACTCCTCTTGCTATGCGGTTTAGTGTCAAGATTAGCGGAGCTGAAAAAACGCTGTCAGCGCTTACACAAATAAAATTACATGTAAATTATACTCTAACTGCAACTTACGACCCAGCAGGTGGCGCAAATAATTTACAATTTCGCATATTCAACGAATACGGCGACCTATTCGCTTCGGGGCAAAACACCCATATAGGAAATATAGACACAACAGCTCAACCACTTAGGGCTGGACACGATCCAAATAGAAACTTTTATCAAGACATGGTGGCTCGTGACTTCAGAATCTACGATAGAATACTTACGCCTACAGAACAACAGGACTTTTCAAAAGGAATAGAGCCAAGTGCCACAAGTTTACTATTACGGGCAAAAGCCAACGAGCAAGTGGGTAGTACGGTGGCCGACGATTCAGGTAATGGGTATACTGGTACGTTGGTAGGTGGCTATTTATGGGTAGACTGGGATCGTGGTTTAGTAGTTGCCCTCACAAGGACGCTAGCAGAAAGTATAACGATTGTAGATACTATTAGGAGAGCTGTCAGTCGCAGTTTGAATGAAGCTGTGACCATTGTAGATACTATTAGAAGGTCTGTTAGTCGAATCTTTGGGGAAAGTGTTACTGTTGTGGACAGAGTGGCTAAAAACCCATCTAGGAACCTCACAGAAAGTTTTACAGTAGTAGATACAATTACTCGTGCAGTCTCAAGAGCATTAAATGAAGTAGTAACAATAACCGATCTACTCATTGCTGCTATTCCTACCCGACTGGGTGTATTCAAAACAACATTAATGCAGAGTAAAACTATCACAGCTCTCAAGCAAAGAGTTGGAAGTGTTATACTAAAACAGAGGAAATAACCATGGCAAGCGAAATAATCCAGATTGAAAACTTCCCAGCTTCAAACATAAAAGAAGTAACAAAAATTACTGCTGACGCTAATGCTGGTCAAGCTATCGTAATTGTGGAGAATACTGACAATATAGCAGTTGATGATTATGTCATTCTTGGGGTTGTGGGTGGAGAATCAGCGCAACTTGCACAAATTGACGTTATTTCTGGGCTATCTATTACTCTTGATGCTAACCTCAGTCTCAAACATTTTGACAATGAACCGTTCACCATCATCAAGGCGAACCAGGCCAAGATTTATCGAGCTACAAATGTTGATGGCACAGTTCCAGCAGACGCCTCTTTTTCTAGTCTAGTTACCACTGTTAGCCTCCAAGCTGACCAACTGTATACCGAAGTAACTGATTCAACTGGTGGTTCAGGTTATTGGTGGAAGTATATTTTTTATAACTCAACAACTGTTAACTCCACAAATCTTTCAGAAGCACTTGGTTTTCGTGGTGCTGGCTATGGTTTATATGCCAATACAGTTGATGTGAGGGCTGAGGCAGGGCTGAATAATAATAAATGGGTATCTGAACAAACTGTTTATGGAAAGCTCGTTAAATCTCAATCAGAGGTCAATGCTTCACTGTTAATTGGTGGGTACACACTCCCACTTTCCTCTCCCTATCCAGAAGTTGTTTCCCATGCAGTTATTCTTTTAGCAGCAGGATATTTGCTGACGATGGATTATGGACCAGAACACAACGGAACAAACAAAGATGGAACGTTAAAGATTAAACAGGCTAGAGATATTCTTGCTAAATTAGAAAGTGGCGACACTCCCCTCATTGATGGGGCTGGTGGCGTATCAGTTACTCAGACCTCAAAAGTTCGTGGCTACCCTGATGAGACAGCAGAGAACGCTACACCTAGTGAGGCTCGAATGTTTTCAATTACGGATAGGTACTAATGTCAAGCGTACTCAAGATAGATATCAAAATTACTGGCGACAAAGAATTGATGGCTTCACTTCGGAGGCTTACCAACGACATGACAGATTTCAAACCAGAACTTCAAACAGTTGGTGATTTTCTCAAAGATTATTACGGGTCATTACTTTTCAAAACTGAGGGTGCAATTTTAGGTTCGAGATGGGTAAACCTCAAGCCGTATTATGAGTTCAAAAAACGCAAAGCGTGGGGCGGAAAAGGTATACTTGAAAGAACCGGTACTCTCAAAAGAAGTTACGAGTACGACGCTGAACCATTGGTTTTGACAGTGGCAAATACAACAGACTATGCAAAATACCACCATTTGGGTGGACCAATTATTCCTCAAAGAAAATTGATTGGCTTTTCTGATACCACCGCAGACAAAGTCATTTCTGTATTTACCAAGGCAGTTCTGGTACGATTAAACAAATCATAATATGCCACAAGAACCGGGACAGAAAAAAACAGTACCGCAAAAATTACTCCAACTATTTGAAGACAAATTTGGGGATACTTTTCATGGCTACTACGAGGGCGATCCCATAATACTTCCTCAGTCAAAAATGCCTTGTTTGATTATTTCTGAACCTGAAACACTCTATGACACAGGCCCAACAGGCATGGATGAGGTTACACATCAAATACTCATTCAGATTGTGTATAACAAGAAAGATGATTTTGGAAAGCCAGATAATGTTGCAACACTTGAAAATACAGTTGATACCATTGCTCAAGGCAGAAGCGAAACGACTGGTTATTTTTTATCCAATTCGTTTATGGGAATACTCAGGGGAAACTTCACACTTGATAATTTAATGGTTGATAACGTTGGATCAGTCCGAAAAGGTGTTGTACCAAGATCGGAAGAACTTTTGACAGTAGAAGCACATATTCAAGTCACATTCAAAGAATTAGTAGCAATTGATGCGAGGACGTAGTAAAGTGAATTGACTTTGAGGAAGATAACTCATACAATTTTAATATGGCAAAACTCATATACAAGAATATTAGCAACACTACCCAAACACTCATTGGAGTTGGTATAATCAATCCAGGACAAGAGGTTGTTGTCACCGAAGAAATAGTAAATACTAACTTTGAAAAGATTGGAACTCATAAAGATACGCCAAATAAAGTAGGAGTTGAAGCAAAACCAGAGTTACCAAAGGTGAAATAATAAAAAATTATGCCAGAGCAACTTGCAAACAAAGGATATTTCGCAATAAAGAAGCAGTCAGCAAAAGCTACTGCGGTTATTCCTAATGTCTATATTCCTCTCTATGATGAGAGTTTTGCGACAGATGTCGCACTTGATGAAGATAATCCAATTATCGGAAACAAAGCTGCTCGTTTTCAAACACTTCTTGGTATGAGAAATCACCAAGGGGAAGCAACCCTTTTGGCTGAACCAAACACAGCCGGATATCTTTTTGATATGTTCTTGACCAAAGGTTCTACTACAGGTTCAGATCCATATACTCACCCATTCACCGCTTCTTTGACAACTGACCCAAATGCCTACACCATTGATATTCAAAAAGGTCGAGTTGTTGAGCGATACTTTGGTTGTGAAATTTCAGAGATTGAACCAGATTTTGACGATAACAAAATGGTACTCAAACCTAAATTTTCAGCGCTTGGTTCATTTATCGCTCGTGAAATTGCCTCAGTTAGTACCGCAACTATTACGCTCAAAACAAATTATGATCCGGCACCAACCACTGGTCTAGTTGCTGGTGACATTATGACTATTTATGATGTTTCAGCTGGAACCTATGAGAACTTGACTGTTAGTTCTTTGACTGCAACAACTATAGTATTTACTGCTTCACCAACTGGTGTTGCAGACGGTGACATCGTTTTCATTAGAGCTGCAACACCAAGTCTTTCACTCAAAACGCCTTTCTTGTGGACACGTACAGAGTTCAGATTTGGCGTAGATATTACTGCAGCGTTATCAGCAGCTCAAACTCGAGTTGAACAGGGTTCAAAATGGACACTCAAACACATGTTTGAATCAGACGAAGGTTCACAGCGTTCAGGTGCATACGACCCAGCTTCCTTGGTTCGAACACAGGTTGATTATGAAGTTGAACTCAAACAATTCTTTGATACTCCAGAGGATATGAATAGATTTTTGACCAATGCTGAAAAAGTAATGATTATTCGTCATTTCTCAGAAACTGGTTATGAACTCAGAATCACCCTCAATTCTGCAAAGTTTCAAGAGCATCCAGTACCAATGAAATCAGGTGAAATTCTGTATGCAGAAGGTAAACTCATTGGACAGTACGACGCAACTGATGCCGCCATGTTTGACGTTAAAGTATTAAATGCAGTTGCAACAATATAATATGATCTGGAACATAGTCGGTATTCTTCTCATTTTGTATATTCTTTCTATGCTATTCTAGTCCTCTTGTGTAGCAGGTTAAAAAGCGTTATACTTTCTTTATGCCAGACCTTTTAGCAAAACGAAAAACAAAAAGAATTGTTCTCTGGACTGAACCCGAAGAAGCGTGGGTTGAGATTTATGAGGATTTAATGACACAAGATGTCATGGATATTTCAAAGCTCACTGACCAATCTACTCAAAACTTTGAAGTCATTGTTAAAATCCTCTCTGACTGGAACTTCACCAAGGGTACTGAAAAAGCACCAATCAATTTAGAGACTGTTGGAATGATCCCAATGAAGTATTGGTTTATAGTTCTTCAAGACGCTACAGCATTCAAAGAGCTTCAAAAAATGTCTGACAAGCTCACAACCACGCAAAAAAAAATCTAATTCTGTACTTTTCAGCAGAACACGATCTCCAAAACGGTAAAAAAGTCTCACTCCCAGAAATGCCTGCAGAACTTGTATCATTGAGGTATAGAGAAATGTTCCACCTCACATGGTGGGAGTTTATGGCAACACCTTGGAATGTTGTCATGCTTGATTTAGCAATTTTGCACGAGCAGTCTAATGTAAATAAATTAAAAAAGAAGTAGACTAGTAGTATGCCAAGTATTTCAGATGCCCAAGTAAAAGCAAAGATCATTATTGAGTCTGATACCAAAGGTGTTGATGACGCTGAAAAAAAGATCGGTGGCTTCTCTCAAAAGACAGTTCAAAACTCTCAATTTATTGCAGCTGGTCTACTTGGTGCTGGTGTTGCTCTGGGTGGTATAGGTATCAAAGCTATTCAAGCGTTCGGTAAAGTTGAACAATCTACAATCGCATTTACGACACTTCTTGGCTCTCAGGCAAAAGCTACTGCTCTTGTAAAACAAATTCAAGAAGATGCTGCTGCCACCCCTTTTGAGTTTCAACCGCTCATCGACATGAATCAAAGATTGATCGGTGCAGGAATGAGTGCTGAGGTTGCTAGAAATACCGTTTTAGGGCTTGGGGATGCTCTATCTGCTACTGGTGCAGGATCGGCTGAAATGGAGCGTATCGGTAACACTATTAGTCAGGTTTATGGAAAAGGAAATGCTAACGCAACAGACTTCAAAGAAATCGTCAATGCCGGTTGGGTTACTGTCAAAAAGGATACTGCTGATGCAATGGGTGTCACAATGGCAGAGTTTGAGAAATTAGTCTCTGCTGGTGAAGTTGATTTTGCTATTTTGCAGGGAGCGCTTGCCAAAGTAACTGGTGAGGGTGGAAAGTTCAATGGAGCAATGGAAGCGCAATCTCAATCAGTCATGGGTTTATGGTCTACCTTGAAAGACACTATGAATATTGCGTTGGCTGATATTGGAAAAGAATTATTCACTACATTTAATATTCCAGAATTACTCAAGGGTGCAACTGATGCAGTCGCAGGGTTTTCTGGATTTTTAACTAATAACTTGATTCCATTCCTCAAGGAAAACTCAGGATTGATTCCAATTATTGCAGGTACAATCATGGCACTTTTAGTTCCAGCAGTTGTTACGCTTGGCGGTGCAATTTTGCTCGCACTTTCACCAGTAACACTCATTATCCTTGGTATTGGTCTTGCTATCGCAGCACTTTATTTAGCTTGGAATAATAACTTTTTAGGGATTCAAGATATTGTTGCAGTAGTATGGGACTTTTTGAAGAATAATGTTTTTGCTCCTATGCAAACTGTTTTTGAGGTTATCAAGGTAGCTCTGATGGTCCTCAAAAATGTGTTTGCTCTTGTTTGGGAATTGGCAATCAAACCAATGTTGGCAGCTTTTGGTAAATGGTTCAATGATACATTCGGTGGAAATATAAAGATTGTGTTTGCTGCAGTTAAATTAGGTTTAGACCTCATGAAAAAGGCGTGGGATTCAATCATGGGCGGGATTCAATCCAAGACTGAGGGTGTTGCAAGCTCGATAATTTCAACAATTAAAAGTATGGTCAATTCAGTTATTGGCTTTTTCAATGGTCTGATTGACGGCGCTAATAAAGTCGGTGCCAAAGTACCAGGCTATACTCAAATGCCAAAAATCTCACCACTTGCCGAAGGTACTAATTATTTCAGGGGTGGAATGGCGCTTGTTGGGGAGCAAGGACCAGAATTATTAAATCTTCCACGAGGCAGTTCTGTTACTCCAAATGATAAACTAGGATCAGTTGGTGGAAAAGAAATCAACGTGATACAGAATATCTACTCAGGAGCAGACATGGACTTTGCTTTTAGAGAAATGGCTTTTGTCTTGAGAACATCATAATATGAAAAACGCATACCTAAACAGCACACAAATACACGATTCAGTTGATACCTCAATTGGATTTTCTATTAAACCGTTTGTGCAGGGTTTGGAAGCGCCTACTATCAGACTTCCCTCATTTGAAAGACCAAACGTTGATGGTGCTTTTGTACCTAATCATTTATATGGTGGCAGACCAATTACACTAGAAGGTAACGTCAGTGGTTCAGGCTCAATGCTTACCTATCGGACAAGACGTAGAACACTTGAAAATCTGGCTTCGATTTATAGGCCAGCTGGGGTGCTTCAACCGGTTGTTTTCAAGTTCAAAACAATGGATGATTTAGAGCTTCAATGCGAAATCTACGTGAGAAAACTCAAGTTCCCAGATGCGCTACTCACCGGCGGAAGTTATGTTTTAGATATGTTTGCGCCAGATATTCGACTTCTTTCTCAAGAACTACACGCTCAACAGGTCAGTATTTTCTCGGGTGGTGGAATGCCAATTGATATGCCTATCGTTATGAGCATGGCAGCTGGTGGACTCACAGAAACGACAATCAATAATGCCGGTGATATTACTTCACAACCACTCATCACTGTTGTTGGTCCTATAGAAGATCCAACCGTATCAAACCAAACAACAGGTGAGTCTCTAGCGGTGGACTATACACTCACGCTTTCAACTGAACGCATTGAAATTGATGTAGAAACCAGAACTGTTTTATATTTTGCCTCAGCAAGTGCAGCAGGCGTAAATATTCGAGATAAATTTTCTGGTACTTGGTGGGAATTACGCTCAGGTAATAACTCAATCAAGCTCGTGGTGGCTGATACAACCGATACAGGATACATGACTATCAATTGGAGAGACTCATATCTAGGTATTTGAGATTAATAAGCGGAGTATTAGTATGGCAGCAGTATTTGAAGTTATCGTTAAAGATCCAAGTTCAGGCAAGTTCTGGGAATTATTACCAAAGAGCTACAATTTTACTGAGAAATTAAACGCCGAGCCTATAGCCACATTTAATTTA
>Ga0163148_10006002_pt1 | contig 11944 bp, 7 predicted proteins | sample OliLakLV19MP7P2_FD_148606 | JGI IMG/M metagenome (GOLD analysis project Ga0163148, IMG submission 148606) | Freshwater microbial mat bacterial communities from Lake Vanda, McMurdo Dry Valleys, Antarctica- Oligotrophic Lake LV.19.MP7.P2 | ecosystem: Environmental > Aquatic > Freshwater > Lake >... | reverse complement strand
CCCTTGTGAACATCCACTGATGCTTTTACAATTTTATAGTTACTGTCGTTTGACCCAACATGACTTCGTCCTAATTAGAAGCTGACATGGAGATGACCGTGATGCTCGCAGTTAGCTAGCTGCTCCAGCAGCTGACTGGCACTGGCACTGGCACTGGCATTGTGCTGCAAGTGGGCACTGGCAACAGTGCAAACCACTGTGGTGCAACTGCAGAGTGCCTAGCTGGCTACAGCCTGCAGGCACGTGCACCACACTGCTGCACTGCTGCTGACTGCGGGTGCTCAAGCAGCTGCTCCGAGCAGCCAGCATCGACACTGCCCGTGCGTTAGCCACCACAGCAGAAAGTGGGCAGCAGCGCGTTTCAAACTAATCAATTGCTGTTAAACTGATTAACTGCTGACACCAAAACACCAAAACAATTGCATTCTTTAACGAAACGGGTGGACTCCAAGCCAGAGGATCTGGATCAACGAAATGGTGAACTGGATCTCTCCATCCAGCAGGTGAAATTTCATCATGGGCATGGGCATTTCGAAGACTAACCATGATCACATCATTTGAGTGGCCATGGGAGGTCGACCATGTCCCACTGCTCCATCTCCATTGAATCAAAATGGGTGATGCTCCTGCAGATCTCCAACACGTCCACCCCATGACAGTTTTTCAGCTGATGATGAGCAGCCAGAGCAGCGGACAAGCTGTCTGTCTCAGACTGAAACGCATTGAGGAGGAACTCAACATTGGTGATCTGCTGGCAGTTGATGTTCTTGCACCTGAGGCTAGCTGTGAATCCATTAACAGCCCGCATCTCCAAGTGGGTTGCTGACAGGGGTTCACGATCTGTTGTGTCTTGAGGGCAATGGGGCTTGCGATGCAGTTCAATCAATGAGTCAAGATTTGACTGCATGATTTGGATCTGTTTCTTGGTCAAATCCAGCTTCGACTCCTCCCAACCATTGACATCACGACAGTTTGGACTGTCATTCATGATGTCAACAATGGGCTTCGTGATCACCACTGGTGTCCCTGCTTTGTGCACGCAAAGCTGGAGCCAATGCTCAAACCTTGTTGTTGTTTTTTGCCTTGGTGGCACCACACGGGGGCAACCGGGGATGTTGCGCTTGCTCATGTTCAATTCTTTGAACCAAAAACTGAAGGGATTGCATCAAATCAAGTCGAGACTGTCGGGGCAGCTTGAGAGGTTGTGTCGCAGCTTCGGTTTGACCGACGATGCGACTTGATCCTTCTAGCACTGTGGAGCAGTGTGGCAACTTGATCCGTTGACCCGAGTTCACAGCTTGTGGAGTCTTCAACTTGTTGTCCAACTCGTCACGGCTCTTCTGTCTTTCTTTCTTTCGCGATGCCGTGTCAATTCTTCTTCTTCACTTGACAATCCATGTTGTCTTGTAGAACACGGCGACAATGGACTCCACGAATTTGCTTGCAGTCTGGAAGAGACTTGACAATTTAAATCAGCTCGATGCCATGTTGTCTTGCAGAATGCGGCGACAATGGACTCGAAGAATTGAATGGTGTCACTTGGGCGCTCTGGAATGCATGTCAGCTTTGTCGGCCAACGCTGTCAATGCGGCCGTGGCTTGTGGATCCTCTGCAATCGTCGACACAAATGCAGGCCTTGAACCGATGATCCGGATCCCATGGAGCTTCTGTGACAGCAACGAGGGATGTCTCCAGTGCTGGCACCAGCAGCAGCTTGTGGTGATGGCTGGCAGCAGCTGCCGTTGACCAGCATGCAGTTCTTGCAGCTGCTCCTCAACAGCAGGGCAGCTGCCAGCTAGCTTGCTCCCCCGTGCCTCGCCAGTGCCTCGCCAGTGCCTCGATGGCTATCTGCTGACGCGTGCTTTGCTAGCGCTGCTGCACCAGCACTGGCTGCTGCAGCAGTGCGCACTGCACCAGCTGCCAGTGCGCGCTTTGTGGTGTTAGCTGCTAGCTGGTCGCACACACCAGCTAGCCAGCTAGCTGGCTAGTGGACCTTGAAGCTGTCTCCTGCTGTCAGTGCTAGCTAGCACCGGTGCAATTGTGGCAGCACCACAGCTGCTCTAGAGAGCTAGCACAGCGCTTCCTCTCACAAATTTGCATGGTGCTGCAGCGCTGCGTTGTGTGCACGACATTTTTTTAAATGCACTTGAAGCACAGTTCTGCATTGTGTCCACCCGGTCATGCACGATGTGGAATGGGTCGATCACCATCGACCCATTCCACATTGCGCTGTGCATGCCCGGGCAACCCATTCCACATTGTTGTGCCATTGCTAACGGCACCAGCTGCAGTGTGCGAAGCAAATTCCTCCTGTTTGTGATTTGTGAGCCAAAAGCAAAATTTGGTGTTTTGCTCCGTGTTGGTGGCAAGGAAAAAAAGACCACACTGCATTCGATGCAGCACCTCTTCTGCGAGTCCCAATCATGACTGCCTCATTTGTCTTGTCTGTCACTGCTAACGAAACAGAGTCACAACCTGTTCTGCATGGCGCCCCGGGCATGCACAATGTGGAATGGGTCGATGGCGATCGACCCATTCCACATTGCACATGCCCGGGTGACCCATTGCACATCGTTGCTGTGCTGCAACAGCAAACTGCTCCAACAGTGGGCGCAAATTCCTCCTTTGGAATTTGTGAGATGATTGCCTTGTCAGCGCTGCAATTGTGCCGGCAATTGCTGCTGCTGCTAGCTAGCTAGCAACGGCGCTGCCGCACTGGCTAGCTGGTGCTAGCTAGCGCTGCCAGGCAGCTAGGACTCGCCCTTAACTAGCAGGGTAGAGTTCCTGCGACGCACCCCCGTGCTGGTCACAAACGTGCAGACCCAGGTAGCATTCGCATGTGCCGGACCGCGCCTTGAGTGTGGGACCTCGAGCTCAGGGAAGAGTCATGCTGCGCGTGCAGCGGCTGATCGGTTAAAATTAGCGGTGTCCTCAACATGTTTGTGTTATCAACATGTTTGTGACTCTAGCTAGCTAGCTAGCTAGTAGCCAGTAGCTACTAGCTACTCTAGCTAGCTAGCTAGCTAGCTACTAGCTATACTCGCTAGTGCACGCCATTGTGATCAACAATTGCATGTCCATAATATTATCATTAGCTCCTTATTTGTCATCGAACGGTTGATACACAAGGGATTGTCTGCTAAACAGCACTCTCCGAAGTCTTGGCCATTGCTAGTAGCTAGTAGCTAGCTAGCTAGCTAGCTAGTAGTGGTGTTTTGCGATCGCGATCCGGACCACAAATAGATCTCTACATATGTCTCCAACATAATTCAGACAGATAGCGTTGCGATATACAACGAATTGGTCGTACTATTGCATTGTGTGTGTCGTAGACACTCCAAGAACCAAGAAGAGAAGAGTATTATTGACTGTACGACTAATATCATCATCAGTCAACACATTCTCTACGGTCTCTCTGCACGAGTATATCAAGTCAATATCACAGCAGAAAACACAAGTAATTCTTATCGACAAAGACGAAACAGCCGTCGGTATTATCGCCATCGTCTTCGTCGCAACAACAGCTCAAGGTCTTCAAGCAGTTTTCTACCATTGTTTACACTGATTCGGTGCTTCAGTACACTACGATTAGCCAAGCTATCAGCAGTCATAATTACAGTCATACTGGTCAACGTCAACAAATCATCAGCGTCATCAGCGAAAAGGCACATCAGCTACCAGTATCTCACGACGATACGGCACCATAATCCATTCGGTGCCCAAGTACTCATTCAAGTATTTCGATCAAGCCGGATCCACTCTTCCAGAATCATATATCAAGGATTGGCTCGTCTCTCTCTACATATTCAAGCCGTCCAAGTTTCAAGTCTATTCTTGTCGAAGCATACTCTACGACGACATAGCCATTTCCAGTATCACGTATCTCAAGTCTCAAGTAACCCTTCAAGTCTCCGCGACATACTCGACGCTCACGTCTATTCGGTAATTTCGATACTCTGCACTCGATACGACCTCAAGCCTACTTTTTCACTCGGATTTCGTTCCACTCTTCCGATTATATCTCGCCGAACGAAATTTCTCTTTGCTCTTTCAAGTATCTTTTTCAAATCTCCAAGCCAAGACGCTAGAGGAAGGCCGAATCGACGATTCGATCGATCGATTTGGTAAAAGAAAAGATATTAGTTATTTTATACACAAGATAACAAGGTCTAAGTGGTTCGCAATCCCGATCGGTCGCAACTGCAGTTGGAAGACGGAAGAAGGGTGTCCCTCATTTTACAGGACACCTGGTATACGAGAGATCCATCCAGATCGATCCTCAAGGCCTACAGACCGATCCGAATCGACTGTAGAAGGATCCAAAGCCCTCCACATTGCAACCGGTGGCTCTATTAGCACTGGTGGTAAGCGGCGAGTCCCTCAAGACCGGTCGTATTGAAATAATCTTCCATACGGCGCTGTGGAATTATTCTAGAAGACTCCACTGGATTTGGTTTGCTCTATAGCAACCGATAAAGTCCTTCAAGACAACACTACTAGCCAGTAGATAGTTGTAGTTGATCGCCGGCAAAAGTTGTCTTGGAATTCTTCCATACAACCCAAGGACAAGTCATTATCGGTCACAAAAGACAGAGAGGAGCACTTGCAACATGGACACAAGTCAGGATGGAGAGGAGGATCGCTGGAAGGACTTCCTAATTGAAACGGAATGGGCTTCCCTACGCCTGGATGTTATCAAGGCTTTACCGAAGTTCCACAGCACGATTCCTGCATTTTCTACTCCTAAGGAGAAGCTATCAGAGTTGGAAACTCTGATGAAAGGTTGGCTTATTGCTAAGGAAAAGGCCCTAGTGTTCACTCCTGAAATGGCTGCAAGGGCACTGAAAATCTTGGAGCCCAATCTCACAGAGACAGTATCCACAGATAGGGGCGCTCATGTTACAGATGGGATTATAACCTCAAGACTTGCCCACAAACATGACTTTAATGCCTTCTCCCATCGAATCGAGGAGCTCTTTGAGTGGCACGAGAATGAGGAAATTCGGCAGGAAAAGAAGGCACCTTATTTTGCGATTATCCAGTCAAGTGGCATGGGCAAGACAAAATTGTTGCACGAATTTAATCAGAAATGCAAGGAAAGAGATCTGCCCTATGTGTGCAGGCTATTCCATTGCGGCAATCACGACGAAGACATTGCAAAGAAGGATTTTGATAGTGTTTTCAACATGCACCTAAGGTTTGATGTTAATTCCAGCGGTTCGGTTATGGCTGTACGGAAAAAACTTGATTCAATCTTGTCTAATCTGAAATCGAAGCACACACAGTCCATGGAGAAAAAGAGGAAGGTCGATTGCCGAGAGACGACTGAGAAAGTGCCCATCAAGGTTGTTCTTCTCTTTGATGAGGCTCAAGGGTTCTTGAACACAGTGACAGTGGCTGATGTTCCGGAACATGCTTTAGTTTTTCGCTCCATTCGGTGGTGGCTGCGTGAACAGCATGGTGACATACATGTTGTTGCCGTGTTTGCTGGAACAACTGCAAAGCTTTCTAACTTCTTCCCAAGGGATGAACCTGTTGGTGGAACCTCAAGAGTTAGTGAAAGGGCCTACAAGAACTATGACCACAAGAAACCCACCCATGAATTGGACAAGACACTTTTCGATCCTTTCTTTCGGTTGCACACAATAGGCTGCCTACAACAGAGCTCACCAACGGAAAACACGGACTTTGCAAGGGCTGCAATGTATGGGCGTCCTATGTTTGCCTATTATGAACACAAAGGTGAGCTTGATGAGAAGAAGTTGGCAGACTTTGCAAAGCGGCTGGTGCTGTCATCATCAGAGTACTCGAAAAGCCCTGAGGCGTGCTACAGTGTCTTGGGTACCAGAGTCCAAATGGGAGTAACGCATTCATACCAACTGTCTGAAGCTTTGATTTCCTCAGGTTATGCTTGCCTGGTAGACTTTCATTCAAGACACCTAGCTCCCAAAGCCCATGATGCCAGAGTCGCGTTCATGCCAGATCCTGTTTGTGCAGCTCTTGCGATGTTGTTCATGAAGGAAGGCAAGAAATTTGCAGACTTCACCGGTAGGAATCCTAATTTTTGGGCAGAAAAGGCAGCGGATGCATTTCAGTCTCAACTTTGCCTGCCGCAGAAAGGCGATGCCGGGGAGGTATTTGCTGCTCTGTACATGCTGTTCTGTGGTGATGTTCTGCGGTTTGAAAACCGGCCTGCGGAGAATGCTGTGATGGGCATTCCACCCTTTGCCATTTCCCTTCAGGAATGGGTTAGTTTGCTCAGGAGCGGAAAGCGGAAATCGCTTGGCTTTGTAAGTAAGGATGCTCCTGTGAAGCAAATTTCTGTGATACAGTTCTGCCGAAATCATTTGAGATCTCCAAAATCTTTTTGGAACCTTGACATCCTCAAGTATTTGCACACGGCAGGGGTTGGATTCTACACTTTCTCAATGTGCCCAGCAATTGACTTGGTTGCCTCAATCAGAGTTGGTGAAAAATATTACCCTCTCCTTGTTAGTGTCAAGAACTGGGCGACTTCCACGATCAAGGATTTGGAAAAGTGGCGTAAAGGCTTGCAAAATTTTGTATTGGATAACCACACCACGGGTGTGGATGTTGTTGGGCTTGTGATCTTGATTGGTTGGGAGACTGCACCAGATTGGGGGACTGCGCAAGAGCCAGTAACTGTTGATCAAACATGGTCTTTCAGTTTGGATGATTTTCCAGGCAAAGATGTCTACCTCTCTGTGAAGGTTCCGGCTGACGATGAATTTGGCATTTCAAAGGCTCTCAAAGGTTTGAACGCCACTTCAATGGAAGCCAGCGAGGTGTATGCATCCCACAGCTTTTTGATTCCACACACATGTGAGGGCGCGCAGGAATTTCTTCGAAAAAATGCCCCCAAGGCTGCGAAGGACAAAGTGGATGAGACAATTAAAGCTTTGCGAGGTGCTGTGTCCTGAAAATGAATGACGTCAGGTCAGGCCAGTCTTGAGTCACTGGTGATGGTCTTCTGGAAATGAGCCTCAACTTCTGTCAAATTTTGAGGAAGATCCCCCAACATTCGTGAGGTTGCACATTTGTTTGTTCACATTTGTTTGTTCATGACAACATGATTCTATGGCAATCCTGGTGGTCACACTGAATAGCAAAGAGTGACTGATTTGTAGTTAGTTGTTGGAATTGTTTCTAAGGCTGATGCTTTGAAATAAAATAGAAAACAATCTCCTTTTTTGTTGGTCCTCACAGTGCTTCTGCAGTGTGTCTAGCAGACAATGGCATGTTTAGTGCTTGCCATTTAGGTTGTGAGTTCATTCTACAAACTAGTTCCAAACTGATCATCCAGTTTGACTGCTTTCACTCTAGACATGTTGCCATCGAAACCGCCATGGTGCATGGATAGTGTTGGAGGACGTGTGCGTCCACAACCATGGTGTCCTTGAAGTTTCCACTTCAAGATCCACTGCAAGCAGTGGCAACAGCAGCAACAACAAACACCACCATAATTTCTATGCAACTGATCTGTTTACCAACAAACAGATCTCTTCATTCAACATTGTGTAGAAATTGTCCCCAGCGAGTGAGCACCAGCAACTGGGTGATCAAGACCGTGGTTAACGAAGCGTCGATTGGATCGACGAGTGCAAAGAAGGTCGGCTGTGTGCCGATGGAAGGGACGATCGACAGCGATTGATCGATCGAGAGAGTGCCAAAGCACTTATGAAGGGATCGGCTTCGTGCCGATTGAAGAACCGGCGTGTGTCGCCAAGTGAACGTGGATCGTTCAAGTCAAGGCGTGTGTCGCCATGCCAAGAAGAAGGATCCGTGTGTCGGATCGGCGTGTGTCGCCATGAGAAGAAAAGATCGGCGTGTGTCGCTGTGAAAGAAGACGATCCGTGTGTCGGATCAAGTCGATTGGAGTGTGTCTCCGGTGCGGCGTGTGTCGCCGGTGCGGCGTGTGTCGCCAGAGCATCCGTGTGTCGGATGCGGCGTGTGTCGCCACAACAAAAGAAGAATTCGGCGTGTGTCGCCAGTGAAGAAACACGGCGTGTGTCGCCATGCGGCGTGTGTCGCCATTCAAGAGAAAGATCCGTGTGTCGGATTGGATCGTGTGTCGATCGGTGTGTGTGTCACCAAGTTTGAACCAATGGAACCGGCAGTTAACAAAGTGCAGGAGTGTCATTGAAGCACAGGAGTGCAGTGACAAATGTGAGTGCCAGTGTTGGCAGCAACACAAGCTTTGACAGCAGGAGAAGCGCTGGAAACAGCAGGAGTGATGGGAGGTCAAATTGCAGGAGTGACTGGACAAGTTCGCCAAATGAGTTCTGTGGAGTCAAGTTTGCATTTGGAAGGCCAGAGCAAGTGTCAATCTGCCTTCAGTCTATGAAGAAATTGGCTGACTGTGCAGGTGCCAAAATGAACAACAACATGCACAAATTGGTGAAGAAGAAGGTGGAGACCACGTTCCCAAAACCCAAGGCTCCAGGTGAGGATCCTGCAAAGCATGTGGTGGATGAGCACAGAGAACTCATGAAGAGGAAGTTGGACAAAGAGGACAAGCACAACGAGGACAAGGCTGAGTTGTTTAGGGTCATCATGACTCAATGTTCGCCCGAGATGAAGGACAAACTAGAAGCACAGTCAACTGAACTTGAGAAACTTGAGGATGACAATGATGTCATCGGGCTGTCAGATGTGATCAAGGAACTTGTCCACAATGCTGGTGGAGTCAGGAACAAGTTCGTTGTCATGCAGTCGCTGAACAGGACTTTGTGTGGAAGAGGCAACACTCAAAGACCAAATGAGAGTCTGAATGAGTGCGGCAAGAGGTTCCTGCAACAAGTTGAAGTCGTTGAAGCTGTGTGGGGGAAGCTTGTTCCCCCTTGCCATGAAAATGACAACGCAAAGGAGAAAGAGTCTGCTCGCAATCAGTGCTTAGCAAGTTTGTTCCTTGGAGGGACGGATCAGGCCCGCCACAAGGCAGCAGTTGATGAGTTGAACAACAACTGTGTCCTCGGCAAGGATGTGTGTCCCGCTGATGTGCCAGCAGCTGTCATGGTGTTGACCAATCGCAGAGGACATGGTGGATCCCGTCAGAGACAGGTTGAGAACCTTTCTGATGGTTTGTCAGTGGTGAGTTTTGCCCAGCAGTCAACTGACAAGGAGCCCAAGTGTCACCGCTGCAACAAGCGAGGTCACATTGCTAGAGACTGTCCAGGAGCAGCTGACAACCAAGAGTCCAAGCGTGGTGGATCTGATGACAATGACAGCGTCGGGAGTGGCGGTGGAAAGGCAGCTTGGAACTTCTCACAAGTTGAAAGGGGTGTCAAGTGGCAGAGGGCAATGGATGATGATTCATTGCAATTTTAATCGATAGGAGTGTAGCTGATTCAACCTGTGCAACATGTGCAGAACAGTCCGAAGACAGGATTCCATCCCTGTCTCCGCAGGAGTGTGTTGGAGGACGTGTGCGTCCACAACCATGGCATCCTTGAAGTTTCCACTTCAAGATCCACTGCAAGCAGCAGCAACAGCAGCAACAACAAACACCACCACAATTTCTATGCAACTGATCTGTTTACCAACAAACAGATCTCTTCATTCAACAGATGGATCTTCCAAATGTGTCCCTTCTTTTCTTCAAGAAGCATTCCAGAAGCTAGGTCACCTGTCACCAACAGTCAGGTGATCTCATAGCAAACTGTGATTGAATTTCAATGCCAAAAGAACAGCATTGACATCACTTGACATGGCCGCTGTAAATCGAGTCCAGTCATGCTTCAGTCATGGATGATGTCACATGTGGGACTGAAAACATGTCACCAATCCACTTGTGCTTCATCAAGCTTCCTCTCCATGAAATGGCTTTGCTGTCAATGGAACAGACAGTCAAAGATGTGAGAGCAACATGTGTCAATTCAAATGCAAACAAACAATTCATGCATCAGGGTCAATCCCCCTGATGTTGACTTGTTCAAATGCTCCTCCATCCAGTTCATGGGTTGCCGTGCCATTGGCATGAACTTGATCAATCCTAAAAGGTCCGAGATTCTTCTGCGCGAGCTTCCTGCGCGAATCATTCTTGAGATGTGCCATTTCACCAACTTGAAAATCTTTGAATCTTCTCTTCGCATTCTCCTGCTTGTTGTTGCAAGTTGTTCTTGCTCGCTTCCTCTGTCTGATCATCTCCCAATCCACAGACACAGGGACATTGATCCACATGTCTGTCCCAAATGCAGCTGCTCCTGGTGAGACAGTTGATGTGGTGTGCACTGTTGCACGGAGTCCAAGAGTTGCACTCGCTAAGACTGCATCAACAAAGAGATCAGCATCTGCAATGTTGCTTAAGTCTGCGCCATCCAGTTGTGTTCCAATCATGTCACCCACAACTCTGTGCATCCTTTCAGCAATGGAATTGCCTTGAGGATTCTTGACTGCAATTGGGACAGATCGAACACCATTGGTTGCCAGCATGGCTTGAAATGCTGCACCCTTGAATTCGCCACCTTGATCATGTGCACATTCTCCTGGTCTTGGATGTCTGCACAACCAAGTGTTTTCAAACTTGATTGTCACATGCTCACTTGTCTTGTTGTCAAGTTCAGCCAACTCAGTCAAGTTGGAACCTGTGCAAGTGCATGTCAATGCGAACACTTTGATGGGATCTCGTTCTGCAATCTTGATCTTCCAGGGACCAATGCAATCAACTGCGACCTGTTCAAAAGGTCCAGGATGATCTGCTCGTTCTGGTAAATGTCCACAACCCCATCTGCCACTCTTCTGCCTTCTGCAGGGACCGCACTGCTTGATTCTTGTCTGGATCTTCTGTGGCAACTTGGGTGCACAAAAGCAAGCGCCAATCGTTGCATGCGTTGTTGTCACTCCGGGATGTCCGAGACAAACATGGTGCCACTCAATCACATCAGGGACTGATGAATCAGGGAGCACAATTCTCCACTGATCTCCTCTGAGACGTCTGCAGACAAGCTTGTGTCCTCCAATGGTCTTCACAAAGTGAAGATCCTTGTCATCAAGCAAACTCAACACTTGGTCATCTGCCTCTTGTGCTTGACGCAATGTGTCATGCTGCGCTGGAAATTGGTCTGTGTCACTTGGGCAATTAAGAAACGATTCAACCACATCCAAATGATCGATAGGCTTGTCAGACATTGGGTGTCTGCTAAGTGCATCACGTCTAAGAAGCGATTTGCGGCCAAAGGGTTCAATCCTTTCGCACTTTGGCATTGACAGCACCCCAAATGTGGTGAGCTCAAGCCGCAAGTGCAATAAACTTTGGGCAATGGCCTACAAGCATTTCTCAATAGCCCCTTGCGCAGGCCTTACCTGTCGCTAGTGTTTGGGGACAATTCAAATTCAATCCCACCTGCATGAGCCGGCCACCCCAGATCGGAGTTCTCCCCATGCCAACGTCAAATGTGATTTCTCCTCTTCAGAAACAAGGAACCCTTTGCTGGCAAACAGGGACATGCTTGGTCACATTTTGGCGCTGAAACATTGCAATGACATCAATTCATTGCCCATTAGGCCACCATGGCACCTGCTAAGTTTTTGTGTGGTCATTGCAACCACAAGCCATTTGCCACTCGTCGGGCATGGACTCAGCACCTGCAGTCATCTGCTAGATGTGCATCGCTTATGAATGCTAGATGCACTTGCGACAATGGCACATCAACAGCCCACAAACACATGCCGCCAGCCACTGTTCGGGGCCTGCACAAAAGTCCTAAAAGTGTCAACAAGGCACAATTTAAGTGTCATTCGTTCCAAAGATCAGCCCTAGCTGCTCGATTTAGCATTGCCAAAGAGGACCTAAGTGATGATGAATTTGGCAATTTGACACTGGAGGACGACACTGATGAAGACAACAATGAGCCCCTCTTCGCAGGTGAAGCAGCCACTGAGACCGATGATGAAGCTATGGATGATGGCGCATCATCCGACATGG
>Ga0163148_10006001_pt1 | contig 11945 bp, 10 predicted proteins | sample OliLakLV19MP7P2_FD_148606 | JGI IMG/M metagenome (GOLD analysis project Ga0163148, IMG submission 148606) | Freshwater microbial mat bacterial communities from Lake Vanda, McMurdo Dry Valleys, Antarctica- Oligotrophic Lake LV.19.MP7.P2 | ecosystem: Environmental > Aquatic > Freshwater > Lake >... | reverse complement strand
GAAATCACCCGGTCCACATTTACGCCCATCAGCGAGGCCACTTGGGGATTCTCCGAGATCGCACGCATCGCTCGGCCGAGTTTGGTAAATTTCACAATCCAGAAAAGTGAAATCAGGAGAAGTAAGGTCAGCGAAAAAATCAAGACATCAATGATCGTCAGGGAAAGATTTAATCCGGAAAGCAAATTCCTGTCCGTAATCAGGTCGGGAAAACTGCGGGGATTTGCCCCGAAAATAATCTGTCCACCATTTTGCAAAAGTAAGGAAACCCCGATAGCCGTAATCAAAGCCGTCAACCTTGCCTGTTTCCTCAATGGACGGTAAGCGACAAATTCAATCCCGGCAGCCAAAAGCCCGCAAGCAATCATCGCACAGATCAGGGTGGTAATGACCAACGGCAATGGAATGTCCCGGGTCATGATAAATGTCGCCGTGTAAAAACCGGCATAAGCCCCGATCATATAGATCTCACCATGTGCAAAATTTATCAGGCGGAGCACCCCGTAAACCATCGTATAACCTAGGGCAATCAGGGCATAGATACTCCCGATGGATAAGCCGTTGATGATCTGTTGGATGAATTCAACCATTACCCGTCAGAGAGAATCCTAAAATCAGGATGAATTCAATCAGCTTTTTTTCAAAATCGATACTCTTTGGGGTTCCACAATTTTCACTGCACCACGTTCTTCTAATACGACGAGCTGCCATAACATTAAATCTGCATCCATTCCCATTCCATCAGGAAAATGTTTTATGGGGTCTTTGAGCTCTTGAAGGATTGTTTTCTGGGTATCCTCAAGATCCACTGGCAGGACATCGGTTTTTTGGAGCCATAACTCCTCTTTACGAGGCTTCAAGGAAAAATAACGCACCGTCATCCTGATTTGTTCACGGAGCTTGTAACTGACATAACTCCAGTCCTCACGAATATTCGGTACCTCATCGGTGTCCTCGGTTTGCTCCATCTCGACTTGGGGATTGGATGCAATTCTTAATAACGCACTAAGCCCTTGATAATGGTTCATAGTACCGACAGCCTCAGCCCAAATGATTTTTCCACCACGATGGATCGTATATCCCGTGAATCCTTCAAATTTCCATTCGTATTTCCCATCCTGAGTGGAGAGAAATTTCTCATGAAGATTTTGAAGTGAAGTGATGGTTGGCATAAGTATTAATTTGACACACTAAATCTAGCTTAACTTATCATCTTAAGCCCGAATGATTTTCATCAGGAAAATCCTGACTAAATCAATGTTAATTATATATAATATAAAATGCAAAATGAAAAATGAAAAAAATCCATTTTGGAAGCTTTATTTAATTTGGAGTGATGCTTGTGGCGATTATCCTGCGCACAATGAAATTAGGCCCTAACCCGCCAATAATTTCCGTGCCGCATCAAGTGCTTCATTTATTTTTTCAGGATTTTTTCCACCAGCTTGGGCCAGTTCGGGTTTTCCTCCCCCGCCACCCCCCATAATCGGTGCTATTTGTTTGATCACATTCCCTGCATGTACTTGTTTCACAAGGGTATTATTTACCGAACATATCACATTTGCGCGGCCTCCACAATCGGTCGCTAAAAGAATTATTCCACCAAATTTGCCTTTGAGTGTATCGATGGCAAATTTTAATGTGTCCGGATGGGAGACTGTTACATTCTGAATAATACAATCCATCCCAGCAATTTGCTCTATTTGAGTGGGGAGTAACCCCGCAAGTTGCGCACCCTCGATCTGGGCGAGGCGTTCCTGTTCCTTTGCTTGGGCCTTTTCATAACCTGCTAATTGGAGCTCCATTTCAGAAATAATATCTGCTATTTTAGCATGTAAATTACTCAATTGCTCGGCTCCCGTCGCTTGGCCATCCGGTAGTTCGGGGGCCTCAAGCCCTACTGCATCAAGTTTCCCCTTTATTTCGCGTAATTTGCTGAAACTCTCTTCGAGTTTCTTCATAAAATACTCCTCAGCCGCTGCACCGGCAACAGCTTCAATACGCCGGATTCCAGCCGCCACAGCACCTTCACTGATGACTTTAAAGTAACCAATCTCGGTCGTGGTACGAACGTGTGTCCCGCCGCAAAGTTCTTTTGAATATCCACCGATATCGACGACACGGACCTTATCCCCGTATTTCTCACCGAACATCTGCATGACCGATGAATCCCCCTTGACCTCCTCATAAGGGCGTTCCGCCCACTGCACCCTGTTACCTCCGGTGATTTTTTCATTCACCCTCATTTCAATCCGCGCAATTTGCTCGGGGGTCACAGCAGCGGAATTAAAGTCAAAACGCAAACGGTCGGGGCCGACATAGGACCCCTTTTGCGTGGCATCCTGGGAGACAACCTCATGTAATGCCCAATGGAAAAGGTGTGTGCCCGTGTGGTGCCCTTCGATCATCCCCCTGCGATCCTTGTCTATTTTGATCACGACGACCTCACCGACTTCCGGTGCCATTTGCTCCGGGGCCAGAATATGCATGAATGTATTCCCGACCTTGATGGTATTAACAACCTTCGCCGCCCCCATCAATCCGGTATCCCCGACTTGTCCGCCCATTTCGGCATAAAAAACAGTTTTATCAGTGATGACGGCCTGTTTTCCCTTCAAATCCTGTACGGCTAAAACCGTAGCCTCGATTTCAGTATGGTCGAACCCGTGGAATTCCGTCTTTGAAGCAATTTGCGTCTCCGTCACCTCGATAATCTCCTTCTTCTGGGCTGCCCGCGCCCGTGAGCGTTGCTCGTCCATGAGCTTCTCAAAGCCGTTCGTATCGACTTTTAACCCCTGTTCCCGTGCCATGAGCTCAGTTAAATCCAGCGGGAACCCATATGTGTCGTAGAGTTTGAAGGCGAATTCGCCGGAAAAGACTGCACCGGCAACCTGCTGGACGCTCCCCGATCCTAACAGGCGCGCCGCCTCGGCATTAAACATCTCAATCCCCTTATCCAAAGTCCTATTAAAACTTTCCTCTTCCTGTTTAATCGTTTCTTTGACCTTTTCTTTTTTAGCGGCGATCTCGGGGAAGACTCCACCCATGTGCGCGGCGAGCACATCGACGAGTTGATAGAAAAAGGGATCGTGCAGCCCGAGAGTACGCCCGTATTTGACAGCACGACGCAAAATGCGGCGGAGGACATAATTACGGTCGTTATTACCCGGCAAAATGCCGTCAGCAATCGAGAATGATAACGTACGGATATGATCAGCGATGACACGGAAAGCCACGTCGATTTTCTCTTGTTCGGTATCCCCCGTACTCCCGGCTTTCGGTAGGGTGGACGCATATTTTTTCCCGCTCAATTTCTCGATCTCATCAAAAATCGGGCGGAAAACGTCGGTTTCATAGTTCGAGATGACTCCGCTGAAATCGGTGAAATTCTTCGAGCACTGGATAATGCCGCTGATCCGTTCAAATCCCGCTCCGGTGTCGACATGTTGGGCGGGGAGGTTGGAAAAACTACCATCGGCATTTGCATTAAACTGGATAAAAACCAGATTCCATATTTCCATACAGAGGGCCGAGCCGACATTGACCAGTGAGCCTTTTGTATCCCCCTCCGGAGTCAGGTCGATATGGAGTTCCGAGCACGGTCCACAAGGCCCCGTCTCACCCATCATCCAGAAATTATCCTTTTTATTCCCGAAAACAATTTGGTCAAATGCGGCTGGATCGCCTTCCCCCGGCTTATAAACAGTCGCATAAATCCGGTTCTTCGGGAATTTCCAGATTTCGGTAACGAGTTCCCATGCCCAAGAAATGGCTTCTTTTTTGAAATAATCCCCAAAACTCCAGTTCCCCAGCATCTCGAAAAACGTATGGTGGTAGGTATCGAGCCCGACATCTTCGAGATCATTGTGTTTACCCCCGGCGCGGATACATTTTTGTGTGTCCGTGGCACGCGCAGGATTATAGGGACATATAGACTGACCGAGAAAAATAGGAACAAATTGATTCATGCCCGCATTAGTAAAAAGCAGATTAGGCGAGTCGGGCATAAGACTCGATGAGGGCACGATTGTGTGGCCTTTTGATTTAAAAAACTCCAAAAATGACTGTCTGATTTCTGCTGATTTCATATATTTTGATAAAGACCCCCCCGATTACGCATTTTTCCGCTCTGATCCGCAAGAATTAATTCATTATAAATTCCATAATATTTAGTTTTTTTACTTTTCAACTAACATAGGGGAAATAGTAGAAAAATACTTGAATATTCCCGAATTGGAGTCACTCTCAATTTCGTGTCCGCGAACTCAGTTTATCAAGTGGATAAACCACTTCAATCAACCTCTTTGATTTATCAGAGACAATGATTGACAAAAATCCAAATGAGATAGACAAACTCCAGCCCCCATTATCCTATGAAATACATAAAGAGACTTATCCTCCTCATCACCCTTTTCCTGATGACATTTGTGTCTTGTTTAAATACGAGCTCCGCCCAAGAAACTAAACCGAACTGGCCCCGACAAATCTCGAGTGCGTTAGGTCAAATCACCCTATATCAACCTCAGGTCTCCGCCCTTGAAGGCAATACTCTCACGGGTAAAACCGCCGTCTCGATAGCCCCGAAAAACGGCAGTGCCCCAGTCTTTGGAGCCGTTTGGTTCAGTGCCCAGATCGTGACGAGCTTGGATTCCCGCACATACACCCTCTCGAGTGTGAATATTACCCAATCAAAATTCCCAAATGTCGATAAATCCTTAAGTGACCAGATCAGCCAGTCCATCTCCCAGGAGGTTCCTTCTCTGAATATGACCCTTTCCCTTGACCAGCTCCTTGCCAGCTTAAAAACGGCTAAGACCCAACAAAAAGACGCCAATAATCTGAGCACGGCACCTCCCACGATTATTTTCAGCCAGACACCCGCTGTATTGGTCTCAATCCAAGGCACTCCACAGCTCCAGCCTGTTCCCGACACCAAAGTCATGAGGGTAATGAATACCCCGTTTCTCATTGCTTTTGATCCCGCAAAAAAACTTTATTACCTCTGGATCGGCGGACAATGGCTCAGTGCGACCGATATCCAAGGGAATTGGGAAATCACCTCCTCAGTCCCCCCTTCCGTCCAGAAATTAGCCAGCTCAAAATCCACTAATGCCGCAACGCAAGCAGGGTTCTACCAGTCCTCGAATTTACCCCGTGTTATTGTCGCCACTTCCCCGACAGAATTAATTGTAACCGATGGAGTGCCGGATTATGCGACTATCCAGAGCACGAGTTTGCTTTATGTATCAAATACGACCAGTGACGTCTTTCTGGATATCGATAACCAGATAAATTATGTATTACTCTCCGGGCGTTGGTATAAATCTCCTTCCCTGTCCGGGCCGTGGATTTATGTCGCAGCAAATGCCCTCCCCCAGGATTTCACCCTGATCCCGGAAAACTCACCAAAGGCCAACGCGCTGGTCAGCGTAGCGGGTAGTCCCCAAGCTAAAGACGCCGTTTTGACTTCATCCATCCCCTCTACCGCCCAAGTCAAACCAAATGCCAAACCCCAGAATCCCGTCACCTACGCAGGTGGCCAACCTGAATTCAAACCGATCGAGACCACTCCCTTGCAATATGCGGTGAATACTTCCAGTCAAGTGATTATGGAGAACCCAAACTCGTATTATCTGTGTGCAGAAGGGATATGGTACCATTCCCAGACGTCCTTGGGACCTTGGGTGGTCGCCACATCTGTTCCCCAAGTGATTTATACCATTCCCCCATCCAGTCCGGTTTACAGTGCCACATACTGTTATGTCTACGCGGCCACCCCGGACTATGTGACCGTGGGTTATCTCCCCGGCTACACGGGCAGTTATGTCTATGGAGGAACGGTTGTTTATGGTACCGGCTGGGTTTATCCCCCCTATGTGGGAGTCGGGGTGTGTTATCCCGCCCCCTCCACCTTCGGTTTCAGTGTCGGTTACTCGAATGGCCAGTGGGCTTTTGGTGTCGGGTACAGCTCTGGCTTTGGCTCGGCCTGTTTTGCCTGGGGCGGTGGATCTTGGAATAATAACAACTGGTGGGGCCATGGTGGCTACCAACAAAACAACATCAATATCAATAACAACATAAACAACAGCTTTAATAAAAACAGCGGGAATATCTATAACAGGAATACCAGTAACCTAATCAATAATGGCAAAATCAACAATCAACAGGCGAAGAATGATTGGAACAATGTCAAAAATAATCCTCAGGCACAAAAAGACTGGAATAATGCCAAAAATAACCCGCAAGCCCAAAAGGATTGGAACAATGTCAAAAATAATCCTCAGGCACAAAAGGATTGGAATAACGCAAAAAATAATCCTCAGGCCAAAAACGACTATCAAAATGCCAAGAATGATTATCAAAACCATTCAACCAATGATCCAGGGAAAAATAATGTTTTTGCCGATGACAAGGGTAATGTTTACAAACACACCCCTGACGGGTGGCAACAGCATGCCGGCGGACAGTGGAAAAACGCCCAAGGCCAGGATTTCGACCACCAACACCAACAATTAAATAATGACTACCGCGCCCGCTCATCGGGTTATAGCGGCTCCAGGGGTGGCGGATTCCGCGGACGTAGGTAATCTTCACGGGGCATTTTTACAATCATATGCTAAAGAATGATTCCATCCTCATGCTAAACCCTTCGCTGGAAAGGGTGACTTATGGCCGGGATGATGTCCTTTTGAAAGATCCCTCGCGTTTCCAATATCTTGTCGTGAACCCTACGGAGGAAGAAATCCTGAGAAAATTCGAGGGGAATGAGACAATCTCAACGGTTCTCGAAAACCTCATGAAGAGTACCTCGATCCCCTCGTTGGGGGCATTCTACGATTTAGTGAATGAGGCTTGTGAAACAGGTATCCTCCAGAATAAAAACGGGGGAAAAATCTATTCACGGAAAAAATCATCAAGTACAAAAATCTCATTCCACTTCCTATCGGCCATATGGGTGATATTTATCGCTTTAACGCTCACATTGGGAATAAGCGTTATTTCAAATCACTCTGTTATCGTTGGTAGCACCCCTAGTTACTGGATTCATTTTTTTATCGGGACCATCCTTTCGGTGAGTATATCATCCATGGTGGCAATAGTCGCCCAGAGCAGCCTGGGCTCCACCCCCTTGAATGTACACGTGAGCTGGAGGCGTATCCTGCCTTACCTGACCTATGATACGCGTGACTCGATTATCTTGGGACGTTGGAGGGAAAGCTTGGTCGCACTGGCAGGACTGACAGGCCCGTTTTTATTCCTCTTGGGAATTTATCTTTTCGAACATCATTTCAAGATTATATTGACGGCTAACGGGGTGGCTTATGATCCCCTTGTATATTTATCTGGTTTTTACCTGGCAGTTTGGTTTTCCCTGATTTTAATCACGATACCTTTTGGCGCTTCATGGGGACAAAATCTTGTCAGGAGCCTCTTCCGTAACCACAGGGATCTCCCCCATAAAATCCCTGATATTTCAGGTAATAATCTTTTTTCAGAACTCTTATATCTGAGTGATGAATTCAGGAACCAGCGTTATTATATCGCCTACATCACCTATTTGATTATCTGGCTGGGATTATTATTCCGTCTGAGCACTGAATTTGTCGCCGTCCAGTTTAATCAAGTGGTATCCACCTTCCTTTTATCAGAAACATTCGGATTCAGGCTCTATTTTGTCGTTGGGATCATGGTTTTCGGCATCATTATTCTTACCCTTACGTTATTCTATGCCGTTTGGGCCATCGGAGCAGATTTTGCAAAAGAAATCATTCTTAAAAAAACCATTCTCCGTAAAACAATCCTCGCAAAAAAGGATAAAACCCTCGAGAACCTTATTAAAAAAGAATGGCCTGACCAGATAACTGAAAAGCTCCAATTAGCCACCTTTATAGAAGAAGTTTCCCTTTTTGTTGATTGGACTCCCTCCGCCCATTTTTCCTTACTCAAAAAAATCCCCATTCAAGAGTTCCCCATTGATACTGTTTTAATTGAAGAGGATAAACCCAATCAGCATTTTTATCTCATCTTTGAGGGAGAAGTCATCGTAACCCGATCAGGGGAACCTGTTGCAAAACTTCATACACGTCATGTCTTCGGGGAGACAAGCATGCTCCAGAATATCCCCGCGACAGCCACCGTCAAGGTCAGCCAACACCTCAAAGCTTTTGTTTTTGACCGCCCTCAATTCCTAGAAATTGCCACCAAGGATTTTATGACCGGTTACCTTCTGGACCTGTCATCCTCCGAAAGGAAAACGGAGGACTGGAAATGAAAAACTTCCATTGGTTCCATCTCATTCGAGGTAAAAACTTTAGATTATTAAAGGTTATTCCTGTCATTGCACTCATTGGAGTCGTGTGGATGAATGCCGTCGTCCTGCATAAAGGCCTTTCTGGCGGCTGGACAAAGATTTCACAATTGGTCAACCAGCGGGATATGCGCCTGATCGCCCGGTTAATAGCCGAAAACCCGGAAGAATGCCGTGACATGGATCAAAAAAGGCTTTCCCTTTATATCCGCTCCCAAATCAACAAGGATACACCCAGACTTCTCGGGCTCTTTGACTGGGATAAGGACATTGGGGGCGGTCTTATACCATTGATATCCTCGCCGACAAAATCATTATTAAATCCTATGGTCCAGACAGGATCGTAGGAACAGATGATGATGCGCAATTTGTTCTCCCCCTGAAAACGGATGCCGATCAGGCACCGGCGGAGGTAGAGCCATGAGGTTCTCAATGCCCTCTTTTTTAAAACGGAAAACGCTTTTTTTAGTGTCGTTTCTCACAGGAGTTTTTATGACTGGAGCGGAACTCAAGGCAGCCTTTGTCGCCATTGCTGCCGAAGGTGATGTCGTCATCATCATTAGCGGAAAAAGAAAACAGGTAAATCCCGGCGACAAGGTTCCTAACGGGGCCGTGCTGATCACTGGCAAAGAATCTCAGGCGATCCTGCAATGGGAAGAATCCTTCGACCTTCAGGAGGTCACCCCCGAAACTAAAATAAAAATTTCCGGTAAAAAAATCATCGGTGGGGAATCAAAGAAAGTCCTAGAACACGAATAAAAGAAAAGCCGGATTAAAAAGAGTTTTTATACTCCTTTCGCACCGGCTTTCTCATTTAAATCTATCTTTTACTTTGACTCATCAACAGCGACGACAGGGACCACAGGGACCACAGGCACATCCACTGCATTAAGTTTTTCATCCAAGGCTTTCTTGATCTTGGCGAACATCTCCGGATTATGACGGAGGTACTCCCTCGTTCCATCACGTCCCTGGGCAAGTTGCTCATCGGCAAATGAAAGCCATGAGCCCTTCTTATCGATCACCCCTTTGTCCACGGCAAAATCAATCAAAGATCCCTCTTTGGAAATCCCCTCGTTATAGAGGATTTCAAACTCAGCTTCCCGGAAGGGAGGGGCTACTTTGTTTTTAACGATTTTAACACGTACCCGGTTCCCCACGACCTCACCGTCAGAACGTTTAATCGCTTCCTTCCTGCGGATATCGATACGGACACTGGCATAATATTTCAGTGCTTTACCGCCGGGAGTCGTCTCGGGGCTACCGAACATCACACCGATTTTTTCACGGAGTTGATTAGTAAAGATACAACAAGTTTTTGCTTGGCTCAGGAGGCCGATGAGCTTACGCATGGCCTGACTCATCAGGCGGGCTTGGGCACCGACAGTGGCATCACCCATTTGACCTTCGAGCTCGGCTTTGGGCACAAGGGCGGCTACCGAGTCGATCACAATAACATCAAGGGCATTCGACTTTATCAGGGTTTCAGCAATGGTCAGGGCTTCTTCCCCAGAATCAGGTTGGGAAACAAGCAATTGATCGAGGTCTACCCCGATTTTTTTTGCATACGCAGGATCAAGCGCATGCTCTGCATCGATAAATGCCGCGACACCCCCCGCCTTTTGGGCATTAGCGATAATGTGTAGCACCAAGGTGGTCTTTCCCGATGATTCCGGCCCGTAAATCTCAACAATACGACCACGGGGCACACCGCCCACACCCAGAGCCCAATCCACAGCGACAGAGCTGGTCGGGATCACGTCGATTTTCACTTTGGCATTTTCATCACCCAGTCGGAGGATGGAGCCTTCACCGTATTGTTTGGAGATTGCTTGGATCGCCAAATCAAGATTCTTCCGGCGCACCATATCTACTTTCGATTCACCTTTGACTTCTTTGATCTCTTCTTTTGTTTCAGAGGCTTTTGCCATAATTAAATCCTATTTTTATTCTTTTGATTTATTTTGCCGGCGGAACTAGCTAGAGGCCCGGACAATTAATTTTATAAAGTGCCCTTGACTTTATTCAAGCTATGGCTTTTGTCAAAATGTAATATCATTATGATGCAATTTGAAATACTGGCAGTCGGAAAACTCAGGGAACCATGGCTCAAAGATGCTGTGGATGAGTACCTTAAGCGGCTTACCCGCTTTTCTAAAACCTCTCTCCAAGAAACCAATGAACAGTCCGTGGACGAGTCAAAGTCAGTGGATTCCCAAATCATCCATGCCACACGCAATGAAGCCCAGGTACTCCTCATGAAAATCAATCCGGCGGCCCATGTTATTTCCCTCGATCTAAAAGGCCGAGGCATGACCTCCCCTCAATTTGCAGAGTTTCTGGAAACACAAACGATTCAGGGCACCAGCAAGTTCCAATTCATCATCGGGGGATCCCATGGTCTCGATGAAAGTGTGCTCAACCAGAGCCATACCCGACTTTCTTTGAGTGCGATGACTTTCCCCCACCAGTTATCTCGTGTGATCCTCTTGGAACAGATTTACCGCGCCTGTAAGATCATCCACGGCGAAACTTACCACAAATAGTTCTGCCTCTGCAGGGGGATGCCGGATTCCTCCACTGGATATCCTGTGATTGTCTTTTTAACAAAATCGCCTTATCCTTTCCGCATGTCAGGAGGCACAAAAACCTATGTTAGTCCAGAAATCGGGGAAGATACCGACATCCGGCCCATCCACGAACCCGGATATACGGTGATTTGCTGGAATGACCCGGTAAACTTGATGAATTACGTCTCCCATGTTTTCCAGAAGGTTTTTGGTTGGAATAAACAGAAAGCCGAGCATCACATGCTCGAGGTTCATAAAAACGGGAAAAGTGTCCTCGCCAAGGATACCAAGGAACGAGCGGAGCATTTTGTCCATGAGCTCCTTAAATACCACCTTCACGCCACCATGGAGCGCGAATGAAAATACTCAAAAATGAGAATGGCCACTTCCATGCACGCCTGAGCACCGATGAATATGATGTCTTGGGCAATTTGCTCGGACTCTATCCCGTTATTCCCAAGGGGTATCACAGGTTATCACACGGTCAGGACCCCTCCGATGACCAGCAACTCCTCAATGAAGCCATGGAGGAGAATTATACTGAGAATAAACAACTCCTCCAGAAATTCCTCACCTCTGATGAATTCTTTACCCATGATAAAAAGGGGATCTCCATGCAAGTCACTCCCGATCAATTCGAGTGGCTACTCAAAATCCTCAACGATATCCGTGTCGGACTCTGGTTACGGTTGGGCTCGCCTGATGAAACTGATATGGATCAATATCATAGGCAAAAAACTGATGATCCAGATGTATGGGCGATGGAACTCAGTGGTTATCTAATCTCCATCCTCATCCAGGGAGATTAAAGTGACCATGATTAGCCCTCCTATCCTTGTCGAAACGGATATTCAATTCCCCGATGAGGGTGCCCTTTACGAACCCAAGACAACAGATGGCCTCTGCTTTATCGGGGGTAATTTGCTCCCCGAGAATCTACTCAGGGCCTACAGGAATGGCGTTTTCCCGTGGTCAGTAAATCCGGTGACGTGGTGGTCCCCCACTCGACGGGCCATTTTCGAGTTCGATAAGATTCGACCTCCTAGGAGGCTCTCACAGCTCATCCG
>Ga0163148_10006000_pt1 | contig 11945 bp, 13 predicted proteins | sample OliLakLV19MP7P2_FD_148606 | JGI IMG/M metagenome (GOLD analysis project Ga0163148, IMG submission 148606) | Freshwater microbial mat bacterial communities from Lake Vanda, McMurdo Dry Valleys, Antarctica- Oligotrophic Lake LV.19.MP7.P2 | ecosystem: Environmental > Aquatic > Freshwater > Lake >... | reverse complement strand
GATCATCCCGATCACCTATGTGAACTCGACCGCCGCGATCAAGGCGTTTGTCGGGCAGAACGGCGGCGCGGCGTGTACATCCTCGAACGCGGGCGCGGTCTTTGCGTGGGCGATGAAGGGGGGGACCCAGCCGGTGAAGAAGGGAGAGAAAATCAAGATTCTGTTCCTGCCGGATCAGCATTTGGGGAGGAACACCGCCGCGGCACACGGGTTAGATGTCGCGACGCAGACGGCAGTGTACGACCCGCGGCGGCTGGCTCGCGGCGAGCCGCTGGGCGGGACGACGCCCGAAGCACTCGCGGCGGCGAGGGTCATCCTTTGGGCTGGGCACTGCTCGGTCCACAAGTTGTTCCGGCCGGAGCACTGCGACGAGATTCGCGCGGCGGATGCGGGCAGGCCCAAGGCCGAGCGGACGACTATTCTGGTCCACCCTGAGTGCTGCAAAGAGGTTGTGGACAAGTCGGACCTGTCGGGGTCAACCGAGTTCATCATCCGGACTTTGCGCGAGGCCATGGCCACGGGTGGCGGATCGCGCTGGGCGGTGGGGACGGAGGTGCATCTGGTGAATCGCTTGGCGCGGGAGTGCGCCCTCCGGGATGTGCATGTGCGGATCCTCTCGGACTGTCAGTGCCTCTGCACGACGATGTTCCGTATCGACCAGGAGCACCTGGCGTGGGTGCTCGACAATCTCGCGGCGGGGAAGGTGGTGAACCGGGTGAGCGTTCACTCCGAGGCGCGGAAGTGGGCGCTGGTGGCCATTGAGCGGATGCTGGCGCTGGGGGGGGCGGGAGAACGCAAGATTTCGGGCAAGTCCACTGAGCGAATCGAGGCCGCGGCAGGTGCGGGGCTTACGGATTAGCGGAGCCCGGAGCGCCCCCACTCCCCTGACAAAGCGTCGGGTCACTCGGGCCTCTCGGGTGTGTCCGAGCGCTCAAAGATCACCCGCTCGTTGGTGAAGTCGATGGTCACGCGCGCAAACTTTCGCAGGAGCGGTGTGCCGAGGATGGGCAGCGCTGTCGCGCCTGGGGGGAGCGTGGAGTCGTCAAAGACGGCGACGAGCAGGTCGGTGAAGGACTCACCGCCGATGGTGAGTTGGCCGCGGAGTTTGAATCGACCCGCCGTCGTTGTGCCCGTCGCTGAGAAGAGTTTGATGGAGCCGTTCTCTTCGAGTGCCGATGCCCACGGCTCGCCTTGGGCGAGGCTGCGGGGGAGAACCAAGTCTCCGCCGCATCCGGTGTCAATCCAAAGGTCAACCTTGTGCGCGCCCACTGCCCCGTCAACGACAACATAGCCTCGTCCGCGATTTGTTTCGCCCCCCATCGGATGCCACCAGCGGAACGGGACACACCCAGGCTCTGACCGCGGATCGTCCAGCGTTTCGACAGGTCCAGGCGGGCGACGACGGAGCGTCATGGTGCCGCGCTCCCAATCGAAGCCGACTGAATCGAACAGCGAGAGCGCCGAAATGCCAAGAATTGCGCCCGGGCGTTCACTGCGCTTTGGGCTGAGGTTGACCGGCATATGCGAGAGGCGAGTGTCCCCGATGCTCACGCCCTCCAGCACCCCGAGTGAGGTCCGTTCCTCGCCGAACGACCATGTGCGCACCCTTCCCACCGAGCCGAGCCACACCCATGGGCGCGCCCGCCGCGCCAGAAAGTGAGGCAGGTCCATGTACATCATCGCGCCCGTGTCGACCAGCGCCGGTGCCCACACGGCGTGGCCCCACGGTCCCGCGATCTCCAACTTTACCACGGGCATCTGGCTACGGGTTTCAAGAAGCAGGACGGTCGCTTCCGGGCCTTCCACCAGCGGTCGGCCCTCGATGTTGAGCCGTAGATTGGCAGGCAATACATAGTCTTGCCGAGACGCACACGCACCCAAGAAAATGGCCGCGGCGGCGATCACCGCCATCGCCGCCAGAAGTCGTGATAGTCGAATCATTTCATCGCCTTACGCGAAGTCGCCGCAGTCGTGCTTCAGTAGCCGGTGTTCGCGTGGTAGTCACTCGCGGAGATCCAGTTGCTGATGAGCGATGTGCGGCATCAAGTGGGCAGCGTTACAGAGGCCGGTGCGTGCGGACAATAACCGCACTCGGAGCATACCGGCGAGGCGGGAGGTGTGGAGGCCCCGACGGGATAGGCGCAGCGGGGGCACAGGCCGCGGCGTGTGCGGATGCGTCCGCGAGCGAGGCGGGCCGCGTGTACAAGCAGCCACGCCGTGAGGCCGTAGAGCGGGCCGTCGATGAAGATGCCCGGCCAGGGCAGGAGCGGGATCGCGCGGGGGAGCGAGGCCGGCACAATGAACAGCGGATACGCGGTGCGCCATCCCTCTAACTCCCACCCCATTTCAAGTTCGTAGGGTCCGGGTGCGAGTACCTGAAACACACCAACGTCTCTGCTGTAGATGGTCGCCGCGCTGCCCATTGGCCAGCCGTACACATCCGCGTAATAGCGCTTCTGAACTTGGGGGGTTCGATCGATCGGCGGCTGAGGCGGCAACGCGCCCCGTCGGGCATGCCGGAAGACCACATCGGTCGGCCAGCTGGGCAGGCCCACAAGTACGGGTGCTTTTACGCCGATCCCCGTGATCGACCCGTCCGTGTGCGTGATCGGGTGTACGTCCTCCGGGGTGGCCGGTCTGGCTGCTTCGAGGTGTTTGTGGACACCGTTCTGAGTCTGTAGGAACTTATAATGAGTGTAAGGCGTCGGGGCGATCCAACCCTCCAGCACCGATACCGACCACGAAAAAAGTGCGCCCAAGAGACACCACGCAGCCCATCTGCGCGAATGGTGTCCGAAGCGTCGGAACCACCCACCGCTTGTGGAGCGCAACGACACTCCCTGACTCTTCGACGGACCTGGTTGATCTGAATCCGGCATAAAGAGGTACTGCATTCCTAGTTGTTGATGTAAGTCGGTGTGCCGGGTGGCGGCGCACCAAGAGGCGGAGCCGCACAGGCGGGTGCGGCTGGGCATCCGCCGCCCGCCGGATTGAGGCAGAGCAGCGACTGAGTCCAGCACTCGAAAGCGTTGTCAATGTACGTGCTGACCGAACAGTTGGGCCATGTGAACGTCCATGTGCGAGTCACGCCCCGACACACTTCGGCCGTGTAGTTACAGGAAGAGCATCCACCAACAGTCGGCGTGCAGAATATGAACACCCACGGGGCAGGGGTCCAAGTAATGGGAAAGGTGGGAACCCACGGGCCGACCGTGACATAGGGGAAACAAATGGCAGCGCACTTCGTAGCAAGATAGGCGTGCCCGGCCGCGACCCCGTCAGCAACCGAACTCGTGGCGCTGGCCTCAACTCCCTCGATCGTCTTCGCGAACGAAGTCAGTACATACCGGTCTTGGCACTCGCCCACCACCAACGCCTTCTCGAGCGGCACATCCGCTGCCTTGTAGCCTAGGTTCACCAGAATCTCGACGAGTTCATCCCGATCCACCATCAGCGCAATCATCCCCGCGAGCGGGTCGGTCGTAAACACGCCCTTGATGTATTCCACCGGCGAGGGCGGAGACGCTGGCGGTGTTCCGGGCTTGGGATCTTTGGTCGCCCAGCGCGAGTCCCACTCGTCACCGATGCCCAGGTCCAGTTTCAGCCTGTAGATCGCGTCCCATTGATTCTGGCTGTCCCAGGCCATTGCTTGCCAGGCGCTGTTGTCATCGGCCCCGCGGATGTACCAGATGGACGTGATGTTGTTGCCGGTGACAGTGTCCTTGTCCAGCAATGCCAGGAAACTGTGGACGTGGGCGAGCGCGCCGGGAGGGGCGGGCGCGGCCAGAATCGGAGTGAGTATCCAATCTCCCAGGTGAATCTGCGTTGCGGAGACGGACATCTGCGCCGTCGCCACCTTGGGAGTCACGCACAGAGCAACCGCCAGGATCAGGGCCAGGTATCGCATGGGACCGCCTCCTTGACTTGGAACTGCCAGATACTCTCCGCCATAGCCCTAGATGCGCGCCGAGGTGTGTTTGTGACAAGAAAATCAAAGATGGGGCAAAATAGTTTGGATTCGGGTGGTCCGCCGCCACTCCCGAACGAACGAAGGTCAGATGCCACTCCCCACTCCCCACTCCCCACTCCCACGGAGCGCCGCACCGGCAATCACCGCTCTGGAGAGCGGTGCCACCCAACGCCGTGAACTGTTTCAGCGAGATTGAACTGTAAGTGTGCTGCTGGCGCTGAGTTACGCACTTGCGCGCGTGGACGCGGCCTCCGAGCCGATGGTTGTTGTGCTGCAGCAACCAAGGCAAAGGAGGCCACGATGTACAGGTCATCGATTGGCGGCAGGGATGCCGCGCGCCCGCACAGCGGGCAAGTGCGTGCAGTGTATCGGCACGCGTTGGTCACGCTCATCACACCGCTCCTGCCGTCGCTTGCCGGCGGCCGCGGCTGGTCGGTGCTGGAGCTCGTGGGCGGATTGCGAGTTGCGTTGGCTTCAGAACGGCATCCGCAATACCCACTCCTCGGGAAGCACTCGTCCGGGAAGAGCCGCGACGAGGGGCCACATCCAAAGTATGAGCAGCAACAACGCAACTCCCGCGCGAACAGCCCAACGACTCAATCGTCTGGGGGATGAGACGCCCCAGAATATCGCGCGAAACTCAGATATCGGCTGCTGTTCGTAATCCCTGCCGCACTCCGGGCAGGTTCCGCCGGATTGCAATCGTGGATACCCGCACGCGCTGCACAAAAGCGCGAGCCGGCAGCGCAACCCTGGGTCTGACTGTGCGGCCTTACCAATCGCCCATGCCACGACCATCGCGTGGGTCAGAATCACGCCGGCCCAAAGCCCGCCGACGCCGAACCATCCGAGGGCAACCGGGAAGCCGTCGCGTGCTGCCGATGTCGCCGGCGCGTCGAAGGATCCTAAGGCGTCAAAGCGATCGAACTTCCACCATGTGAGCCAAGCGAGTTGCCCGAGGGCTGGAAGCACAAGCGCGACTGGCACGCTGATCAGCGCAGCGCGGAGGCAAACTCGGCAGAGGGGTATTGCGCCCCCGTCCCGGAGTGCCCGGCGCGCATGCTCGGGCCGGCCGATAAGCGTTGCCGCCACGAGCAGAACAACACACATGCCAAGGTGGCATGACAAGAGCACGAAGGCGGTCTTTGGTATCAAGGGGCTGACAGCGCTGGACAAAGCACCTGGGTACCGCGTCAGCAATCCAGCCGAGTCAGTGATTGTCAGCTCGCGCGGTCGCCAATACGGATAGCTCGGGCCGTCTCCGCTCCATGTGCGCCCGCGGGGCAACACCGCGTGCAGGGTTGGCGCGATCGCTTCCGCGCACGCCCGCCCGGGGAAGTGCTCCACGGTCACCCAGAGTGCCGCACCGACAGTTGAGCATACCAACAGCGCGCCGAGCAAACCCAAAGCCCGTAGAACGCGAAGCGGCCGGATCGACATCGAACGATCCTATGCAAGGCCTTACCAGAGTTGTCACGGAACGAACAGGCCGCAACCGCCGCCAGGGCAGGCACCTGCCGCGAGAGGCACGGGACATACGATGTCTTCGGCACAGTACTCGCTTCCCGATACGGGTGTCGGACCCGTGCATGGGTCACACCAGATGACCGTCTTTCCCGTGTATGTTGCGCTCGCTGTGGCTGGCGTCCTCGATTCGCACTTGCACCGTTGCCCCACTTGGGTAATCGTTGTTGTTGTCACCGCGCCCGGCGCGACGGTTGCGTTGCCATATGTGATCGTACATCCAGCGCATGGCCACGCGGCGACGCATGGATCAATCGGTCCCTCCGCGGCCCTAACCAAAGCGAGCGAGCTTGCGGTGAACAAGGCGACCTCGACCTGACGGACGATCGGAATCATCAGCTTGTCGGTGTTGGACAAGTCTGGCGTCGGGCACGATTGTGTGATAAGGGAGGCCTTGAGGTCGCCTGCCGCAACGGGATACCCGGCTTGACCAAGAACCTCGGCAATATCCGCGGCCTCCGGCGAGCCGTTCACGGCGATCCCGATTGGATCATTCTCGAAGAATGCGCCTACAACCTTTGCATCTGGTTCGGCCGGTTCAATCCCGATCGAGGCCCCCACGAGTTCGCCGTCGCGATTAAAGATTGAAGGATCCGAATACCTGTCGCGCACAAAGTTGACAGCCCCACCTTTGTCGGCGATGCTCCAGCCAGAGATGTCCCAAGTTGCGCCTCCCCCGCGTTCAAACCACAACAGCTTGATGTTTCCGGGAGTGGCAACGCCTGGTGCGACCCATGCAAGGAACCCAACCACCCTTCCCTCCTGCACCGCTGGCGCGAACACCCAGCCGTCGGCATGATGGCGAACGAAGAGGACATCCGCCTTGAGCACCGCGCTCATCTGGGCCGTCGCCACATTGGGGATTGATAGCAGAGCAACCGCCAGAGCAAGGATCAGGTATCGCATGAGACCTCCTCAAGCTAGAAGCGCGGGCTCCCTCCCCTTCATGTCTAGTGTCCTGACTTGAACAATGGCGCAACCGATTGAGGGGGAGGCGCGTATCGACTCCGGGTACTCTGGAGCCGAGCGATGGGCACACGGACGCCGTTGAACCTGAGCAAGACCGAGCGGGCGGAGCTGGAGCGTGTGGCGCGGCGGCCGAGCACGCCGCAGGCGCTGGCCAAGCGTTGCCGCATCATCCTGCTGGATGATCCAGAGGACATGACCTACGCCGAGATCGGAGAGGAGCTCGCGATGCGCGAGCAGACCGTGCTCAAGTGGCGGAGCCGGTTCCTCAAGCACCGCATGGCCGGCCTGCGGGACGCGCCCCGTCCGGGCGTGAACAAGAAGATCACCCCGGAGATGGTCGCCGAGGTGGTCCGCAAGACGCTCCACGAGAAGCCACCGGACGCGACGCACTGGAGCCTGCGGTCGATGGAAGCCGCCAGCGGCATCTCGCGTTCGAGCGTGAACACGATCTGGCGGGCCTTCAACCTCCAGCCGCACCGGACACAGACCTTCAAGCTCTCCACCGACCCGAACTTCGTGGAGAAGACGCGGGACATCGTGGGGCTGTACATGAGCCCACCGGAGAACGCGGTGGTGATCTGCTGCGACGAGAAGAGCCAGATGCAGGCGCTCGACCGGACGCAGCCGCTGCTCCCGCTGCGGCCCGGAACGCCCGAGCGCCGCACGCACGACTATCACCGGCACGGCACGTCGAGCCTGTTCGCGGGACTGATGGTCAAGACCGGCGTGGTCATCGGCGAGTGCCACCGGCGGCACCGGCACCAGGAGTTCATCAGGTTCCTCAACACCATCGACGAGGTGGTGAAGGCCACCGAGCCCTTGGGCACCGCGATCCACATCGTGCTGGACAACTACGCCACGCACAAGACACCGGCGGTGAAGCGATGGCTGGGCAGGCACCCCGAGTACCACCTGCACTTCACGCCGACGAGCGCGAGTTGGCTGAATCAGGTCGAGCGGGTCTTCGCGGACCTCACGCAGAAGCAGCTCCGCCGCGGCGTGTTCACCAGCGTCGCGTCGCTGGAAAAGACCGCTCTGGACTACATCGACGCACGCAACGAAGACGCCAAACCCTTCGTCTGGACCGCCGACGCCAGCACCATCCTCGGCCGAGTCGCGAAGAATCGTGCGGCTATCTCGAAGTCAGGACACTAGGAGCTGGGCAGAAGGAAGAGGAGATTCTTGCGAATCATCCAGACCTTCAGTGTGAGGACATCCAGGCGGCCTTCGCCTATGCCGCTGCGGTCATGGATGAACGGATCATCCTGCTCAAGTCGGCATGAACTTTCTCGTTGACCAACCTGTGAGTCCGTTGCTCGCGGCATGGCTGCGAGAGAACGGTCACGACGCGGTGCATGTGCGCGAGCGTGGGCTGTCGGCCTCGGCAGACTCATCGCTCGTTGAACTCGCGATTGCCGAGCAACGGGTGCTCATCACAGCTGATCTCGACTATCCGCGCTTGATAGCCCTGAGCAGACAGGATCGACCTGCTCTCACTTTGTTCCTGGCTGGAAACATCACAGATATCCAGATGCTGGGTTTGCTCCAACGTGTGTCGCGCGAGGTTGAGCCGGGTCTCCTCGTACAGTCAGTTTCGGTTGTCCATGAGCACTCGATCCGTGTGGCAGCGCTCCCGCTGATGGCACAGGACTGAGCAGAACTGAGTCCAGGCTCTGGGATGACGCGGCGAGGGGATGTGTCGCCATTGAACCTACACTCTGTCCGTGCCTGAAACTGAAGTGCCCCAGAATCTTCGTATTGCCATCCTGCTCGAGATGCTCGAGGAGGTCAGCCGCGCCACGCAACCCGAGCAGGCGACGCAGTCATACGCCGCGAGGATCGGGAAACTGCGGCCGCTGGATGGGATCGTGGCGGCCTCGGTGAGGAAGATGCCGCCGGGGGAATACAAGGTCACGCGGCGGGGGCGGACTGCCGAACTGGGCGGGCCGGTGGTGCACAGCATCACCGATCCGTGGAAGAACTGGGACCGGCTGCCGGCGTATCGCGGCGGGTTTCTGGGCGAGCTGATCGCGGCGGAGGAGCCGCGGCGGCTGTGCAACATCGATCTGCGGAATGATGAGGCGCTGGGCGAAGAGTTTGGCGATATGCGGTCGTGCCTGGCGATCCCGATCTTTGATGGCGGGAAGGTGCTGAACTGGAACTTCCAGTTCAAACGCCATCCGGACGGTTTCTCAGAGAAGGACCTGGAGGAGCAGTTACTGCAGGTGAACATGTTCGGGTCGATGACCAAGAACCTGGTATCGCTTGAGCAGATCCGCCGGTTGAACGACCGGTTGACCAAGCAGTTCGAGGAAGTGGCGCGGGTGCAGCAGGCGCTGCTGCCCAAGTCCAACCCGCACATCCCGGGGATGGTGTTCGCGACGAGCTATCTGACGAGTGAGCAGGCGGGCGGGGACTACTACGACTTCTTTGAGCTTTCGGGCGGCCGATGGGGGTTCCTGATCGCGGATGTCGCGGGGCATGGGCCCGGCGCGGCGACGGTGATGGCGATGCTGCACGCGATTCTGCATGCGCACCCGGGGATCAGCGACGGACCCGGGGCGGTGCTGGAGTATGCCAACGAGCGGATGTTTGCCGCGCAGATGGAGCAGTCGTTCGTGACGGCGATCTTTGCGGTGTACGACCCGGCAACGCGGGTGCTGTGCTATGCGCGGGCGGGGCATCCGCCGCTGCGACTGAAGGACACGCGCACGGGGGAGGTGAGCGTGCTCGATGGCGATGGAGGGATCCCGCTGGGGATCATCGAGGATGAGAAGTTCGCGCAGCACAAGGTGCAGCTCGAGCCTGGGCAGACAGTGGTGCTGTATACCGATGGCATTACCGAGGCGTTTGATGGCGAGCGGCGGATGTTCGGAACGGCCGGGCTGGATGCCGCGCTGAAGAAGTGCTCCGGTGAGCCGGATTGCGTGGTGGATAGCGTGCACGCGGCGCTGTTTGAGCACACCGGGAGCCGGACGCGGGATGATGATCAGACGCTGGTGGTGTTCAAGATTGAGGATGTCGGCACGGAGGCGAAGTCGTGAGCAAGCTTGCGGGCAGAGCGCCGGAGGCCGAGTGGTTTACGATTCCGGACCGTGAGAACGGTCGTGACGGGACGGGGCTGAGCTTTGGCTGCACGATGTGCGGCAACTGCTGCTCCGGGCCGGAGGGGTATGTGCTGGTGACGGAGGAGGAGATCGCGGGGCTGGCGCAGCGGCTGGGGATGTCGGCGGCGGAGTTCGCCAAGAGGCACACGCACATGACCAGCGAGGGGCGGTCGCTGAAAGAGAAGAAGAGTGAGAAGGGCCTGGATTGCGAGTTCCTGGATCGGGAGAAGTTTCCGGGCAAGGCGGTGTGCGGGGTGTATGAAGATCGGCCGGCGCAATGCCGGACGTGGCCGTTCTGGCCGAGCGTGATCAAGAGTCGGCAGACGTGGGAGCGGGCCAAGCGCGTGTGCCCGGGGATCGACAAGGGGAAGAAACACACGCTGGTGCAGATCCGCGTGCAGCGGGACGCGTGCGAGATCTGATGGTGAGTTTGGGGGGGCAGGGGAACACCATGCATCGATCGCAGGAGGATCGTGAGCTTGCCCGGTCATGGCTTGAGGCGGTTGCGCGCGAGGACGTGCGCGGTGATTTGGAGCGGGTATACGCGGCGGCCGCGGCGGAGATTGCCGCGCGTGGGCCGGCGTGCTGGGCGTCGGGACGTTGCTGCAACTTTGAGAAGACCGGGCACCTCCTGTATGTGACGGGGCTGGAGGCGGCGTACACGGTGCGGATGCGTGGGGATGAAGGGAAGCAAGAGCAACCAGGCTCGCGCCCGGGCATCCACTCGCTTCATGTGCTGGGGACTGGCGGCGCGTGCCCGTTTCAGGAAGGCCATCTGTGCGGGGTGCATGAAATCAAGCCGCTCGGATGCCGCGTGTACTTCTGCGATCGGTCAGCGCAGGGGTGGCAGCAGGAGTTGAGCGAGCGGCTGCTGGGGGAGATCCGGGCGATCCATGAGCGGCACGGGATCGAGTACCGGTATGGGGAGTGGCGGGGGATGCTGAGGGTGGTGAGATGATGGGGTGAGGGGCTCAGTGGGTTGCAGCGTTGGACTTCACGAAGGTGTATCCGCCGGCGGTTGCGCCCCAGACCTGGGTTCCGTTGCTGTCATAGCCGCGGTCCCAGGTGACCATGCCGTAGGGACTGATGCTGGCTTCGCTGGTGGCGTAGCTTGCACCCTGAAGGGTGCTTTCGCAGCCTGTGCCCGTGGTGGTGCCGGTGAAGATGGCGCCGCACTGGTGCCAGGTGAGGGAGATAGAGCAACCGTTCTTGTGCGAGAGCATTTCGGGGGAAAGCCCGGCGAGCTTTGCAGGGTTCTGCCATGCGCCGGCGAAGCTGAGGGCGGGCTCGGGGAGCGTGTACACATCGGAGGTGAAGGCATTGCCGGGATTGTCGGTGAGGCGATAGACGCGCTGGCGGTACGGCTTATCGAGCGTGCTGGCGACGGCCTGCTCGACATAGAGCCATGTGCCGTCGGTGCGTTCTGGCCAGATCTGCACCATCTCCAGGCGGATGTCGCGGAAGTTGGTGGGGTCCTCGGCGGCCTGCTTGGCACTTGAGAATGAGCCCACCATGTAGTCGCGCAGGGTTGCGATGCTTCCGGCGTGATCATCGTGCGAAGTGGCGCATCCTCCGGCGAACAGGGTGAACAGAACGAGCGAGAGGGCGGCGGTGGTGAGCTTCATGAAGCGATTATTGGGGGCAACATGTTCTGCGGCGAGGGGTGAAGATCGCTTCCCGTACGGCTATGGTTGCGGCGATGAACTTTGAACCCATGATGGCCGCGTTGACAGAAATGCTCCTGATGCTGGAGTTCAACGAGGATGTGATTCTCGATGACGACGCCGCCGTGGGCGCGATGGATCAGATTGCCTCGACGCTCAAGGGGCTGGGGTCTGAGGAGCGGTCGGCATTCATTGCCTACCTGCAGAAGCGGGCGAGCAAACCCGGCGAGGAGAAGCAGTTTCTGCTGACCCTGCCCGAAGTGCTCGGGATCGCCAAAGTCTGAACATTTTGACCGCTACCACGCGCTGCTGAGGCGGGAGACGCCGCGGCGGAAGGCGCGGGAGATCCGGACAGTGAGGCCGCGCTCCATCGAGGCTTCGGAGAGCCGTGCGCGGGTGGCGTTGTCGGGGTCAGTTTCCCACTCCTGGGAGATGAGGTGGGCAAGCTGAGATTGGTCGAACTCAGCGCCGGGCGTGGCGGGGGGAAGGCGGATCGCGCCGATGTTGGGCACGCTGCCGCAGCCGGTGAGCTTTTCGAAGGGCCAGTGGTCGAAAAGCAGCTTGGCGCCGCGCTCTCCCCAGTGCACTTTTTCGCCGGACTGCTGTTCGTAGGCCGAGGCACGCGCGGGGAGGTTGATGTCGTGGAGGATTGCCCAGGCACCCGGGGCGAGCGCGGGCAGGAGGCCCAGAAAATCGCCGACGGGATAGGGG
>Ga0163148_10005999_pt1 | contig 11946 bp, 11 predicted proteins | sample OliLakLV19MP7P2_FD_148606 | JGI IMG/M metagenome (GOLD analysis project Ga0163148, IMG submission 148606) | Freshwater microbial mat bacterial communities from Lake Vanda, McMurdo Dry Valleys, Antarctica- Oligotrophic Lake LV.19.MP7.P2 | ecosystem: Environmental > Aquatic > Freshwater > Lake >... | reverse complement strand
ACCACATAACTTCGTGGTGCACTACCTTAAAGAGTGGTGCAGAAATGCAATGAGGACACCCTTGCAGCACCACACTGTGGTGATGCGCGGGACTCTCGATCCCGCACAGCGGCATTTGTGTCGTGTCTTGGTCTTTTACCGTCCTGATTGAAGTCATCCAGTGTTTTACTGTCCTGAATGAAGTTGAAAAAGAATGCGGGATCCTACAGAAGACGCAAAGCGCGCTTCGATTTTTTTACGGAAGAAAACAACCGTTAGGGGAAGGAATTAAGTGATGTTGGATTCCAGCCACCTTGTCAGCTTTTAACAACTGCCATACGTGACTTTGCAAAGCGCATTGGTGACGTGAAAGATGCTGAGTCAGTGCTGAGTTGCTGACGTGCTCTCAGATCACTTTTGCTTCCGTAACTTCAACTGGTCGGGTGTCAAGAGGTTCTTGATTTGAATGCTCCAACCAACCGTCAGAAAGTAACGATGGCCATTATATTCAGAGATCTGTCTGCAACGCAATTAACTGGTGATGTCTTCTTGCTGCGTTGAATCAAACAGAGCAATGTCTCTTGTCATTGGTAGTCACAGTTCTGTAAGCGGGATCGTTTTGAGATATAGGGGAAACCATGGAATCAGGCAATAGTAACACAAAGCAGATGGCCTCCGAGGCCATTGGTGAACGGCAAGTGTTCTTTGTCGCCAAACTATTTCAAGCGTTAGGTTCCGCGTAGAACAATATTTTACCTTGCATCCTCAAGTACGTATGATTTCATCCCTCAATAACGCTTTAAGAAAGTAACGTCAATGTTAAATCTCTTCTTTTCTATACGTTCCGATTTCAGATGTCGCATGCTCGACATTGACACACAGTTGCCATACAACAGGCGCTTCATTGCCCGCTTAGCTTCTAAACAGTTCCAAGTTCCAACCACTGTAACTGTGCCTACTGTTATAAATCAAATTAAATAACGACCAACCAATACTACCCTGCGTTGGTGGAGTAGATGTGTTGTCGTGACCACTCGTAGAATCCGTCTTATGTACAGTAGTAAGTACAGACCACTACGGATTCGTAGTAGATTCACCCCCACTGACAACAACCGGTGCCAATCGAATCTTGGCATTAGTGCCCTGTGCTTTATATACTCCGAATGCAGTCTTTGTGCCTTAATGACCATCTCAATTACCAAGAGCAACCCGAACCATCAGAATATTTTGCGGAGTCAAACACTTTTTTCTTATCAGATCCGATTCTTTTCTTCCAGGTTAAAGAAGACACGGGATCCTTTTGTTTGGGGCAATAATTTATTTTGTTCTAGTGTTTTCCATGCCATCTCTCTAGTACGGTTCACAGCTTCGTGCATTCGTCTCGTAAATACAGTTGTATTCGGTGAAAGCAATACAGTAATCACTTTACTACTCTCTGGTCATAAAACTAACCACCCAAATCATATTATTTCTCACAATATCCAAATTGTTGACTCACCACAGGTTACAGCCAAAAACATTTTCACTTCTTTCCTCTTCCCACTACAAATCATATTTCCCAAATCACATCCTATCCTACCCAACCATGACCGCCTCAATCTCCAATCCTCCCTCCAATACTTCTAACACTACCAATGCCAACACTACCAACGTTGACGGTGTCAAGGTCCAATGCCTCCAAGAAGTGTATAACCGCAACAATGCGGGTATCTCCTTGATCTCGACTGGAGACTTCCCAAATGGACTACGATATCTGTCCAGTGCGTTGGCCATTATCAATCGTTACGTCAATGAATATGGATATGGTCATGATGCCGCTATCATGGCTGTTACTAACACTGATACATGCTCTCCTCAGTTGGGCACGCTCTCCATGCAGCAGCCGTCCCACAGTCGCACCCATACGGGTGACAAGAGCAGTAGTGTCCATGAACAGGAAAACTCGTTGTTTTATGTCTGCCGCGAGGCCATTGTCTTTTGCGAACGACCTTCTTACACTACGCCAGCAACAACAGCGGCAGCTCCTGGTGAAGATATCTGTTTGGCCACCTCCATTGTCTTGTACAATATTGGTTTGACCTTTCATGAATTGGGTCTGGTCACGGGCAGTCGTACCAAGTTGGTCAAGGCCAATCGTATGTATCATGAATGTGCCAACGTTCTCAATACGACCATGATGATGCAGCACCATCGACAGGCCGGTGAAATGTCTCCTAGTGTCTTGCAAACCTTGCAAATTGCCCTGGTCGCGAGAAACAATCAAGCTTCGATCGCCTATCTCCATCAAGCCGATTTTGAAATGTCTTCCTCGCTCTTGGACGATGTTCGTCGAGGATATCAGCAGTTCATGACGACCATGACCACGACGACTACTTGTCCTACAAGTGTGGTCTTTGATGAAGTCATCATGGAAGAATTGGTCCTCAACCTTGCCACGCTCATACGTCCACCTGTGGGGGCGCCCTGTGCCTAGACGAAGTCAAGACACTTTCAAGTTCATTTTGCTCTACACATCATCATCATCATTGTCATCGCTCTTGGGGATACGCCACTCCCATCCTATATATCATCGCTCGCTCGCTCTGACAACACTATCTTACTTTACATCGCACTCGGGATACCATACTAATAACTCCATCAGGTATCTGTATACATGCTAATTACACTTTTTGGCCTAAATACTAAAGTTCTATTTCATACATACGATTCCAATACTACATTACATCATTTACATGGCTTTAGGACTACAAACAAACAAACAAGACTAGCATATATTGACTCTTCAGTCATTGTAACTACAATTTAGATAACATATTTGCAAGATGCTTAAGAACGACGTATACTACACCTCGATTGGATTCTCGGCAACAAGCCAAAGCCAATGTACCAGTGCTTGGCTGAGACTGCAGTCCTTCTATCAAGGATTGCTGGACAAGATGTTGTTGGCCCCTGCTAGCGTCTCCGCCAGCGAGGATGGCTAATTCTTCTTACTACTTACGATCGAGAAGACCAGCTTTTGCCATCTGGGTGTTCACCGGTTCACCCCCTTCAGTTCCCGGGGCGTGTGATTGCCAGAGAGGTGATTGCCTGATTCTCTTTCTCGGTGGCGCGGTTCGTAGATTTTGTCCTGGTCTTCGTTGTTGACAAAGGAGTATTTCTACTTTTGCCAGTTTGTCCATGTCCTAGTTGTAGACAAGTAAGCATTTAAGTCTCAAAAATCTAGAGAGATGATATTATTAATATGCATGCAGCATGCTGAAATAATATGATGCACAATGACCACGTATAGAAAATTAAAAATCGAATTTAGTCGTGTCATACACTCACTCGTGAAAGAACGGTCCGGTCTTCATCCGTAAAATGATTATATCGAAGCCCCCCTGCTCGCCTTTAAGTACCTTTAAAGGCTCAAGAAAAATGGGAACGAAGAAACATGAGTTCGTTTGTTGTTGTTTGCGCAACCGCGAGAAAGGTGCGGCGCGTTAACCAACTGTCAACGATCTTCCAAAATGGTTTCATCCTCTTAGTCGCTGTCACGCCCGCTCTAATTAACCTAATTACTTAGGTAACGATAAACTACTGTACTGCTTTTGTATAAGTAGATAACCAACCAGTGTCGGTTTTGCGCCAAAAACGGATGAAACTTCCATTCCGCGTAGAGCTAACTGGCATCTCCACTTTTTGGGACTAGCAGATTTTCTCGTCCCTACTATCGTCTCATTTTTCTTCTTTATCGACAAAGATAAAGCTAGTTTTGACTTTTCTTTCAAACATTGACCGACAAAGTTAACTCTTCCAACAACGATAACATTCATCAACGCTCATCATGACATCCTCAAAGATTTTCCTACTAACCTTGGTCTTTTCCTCGTATATCAAGGCAGCAGCCTCTCAAGAGGATCTTTGCGTACCTTGCCAAGGTGATATCGACCCAAATCTCAGCTTTGATGGAGTTCCTTGCTCCACTTGGCTATCTGTGGCTGGTTCGGCTCCTGCCAGCAGTGCCCAGTGCGCTTTCGATCGTATGGTCGGCATTTGGTTTTGTGGATGTCCCGTCCCAGAGACAGTGGAAAAGACGTGTACCCTTTGTCCCGATGCAGCCGACGCATTCAACGCCAACAAGACCTTTCCCGATTCTAGCATTACTTGTCAAGATATCGCTGAAATTCCTGCCATTGACGGCGATCAAACCTGCAACGAATTGCTTCAAATGGGATCCTACTGCGACTGCGCCACACCCATCGAACGATGCGAAATTTGTCCCAATGGAGGAGAGCCCCAAAATCTTGAGCGTCAGTTCTTGACGACAGGAGAAACATGTGCCTACGTCATGGATGTCCTGGACATCTCACCCAAAAATAACTGCGACATGTACTTGCCGGACTTGATGGTCGATGTGCCATCCTTTTGTGGATGCCCAAACACCGAGCCACCCAAAAATTGTAATTTGTGCCCTGATGGAACACACATGACTGACGGAAGTAAGCCAATCATTTATGTTCCTGGCTCTACCTGTAGTGATTTTGATGCCTATACAGCATACATTACCGACGACGAGCTTTGCGATTACATGCATCAAGTCATTTCTACGGAATGCTGCGAAGGATTGCCAGCGGACCCTGCCACAACAGAGGAAGCTCCTCAGGATACGGCGGCAACATGTAGCTTTTGTCCCGATGGAGATGCTGTCGCCTTTCCCGATCGTGAGCTTGTTGGACTCAACATGACGTGTGGAGATTTGGCTAGCCGCAGCGACGATGAGAAAGATTGCGTCGATCTCTACACCACAGAATTCGACATGATGATTGATACAGGAGTTTATTGCGGATGCCCGACAACTGAGCCGACAGGAAACTGTGACTTCTGCCCCCCAGGTACTTCTCTTTTGTACCCAGAGAAAGAAATTCTCGATGGCGTGAAAGTTACAGGTGCCACCTGTGCTGAGTATGCAGCTCTTGCGGATTCTACATTTGATGACACCTTCTGCAATGCCATGAAACAAGTTGGCGACATGAACCAATGCTGTGGAGCTACCACCCCAGGACAAGAAACAGATGTAACCATCTCCAAGTCAGAGGAAGTATTGCAGGACAAAAATGAAACAGCCGGCGGAAATGAAACAGCCGCCGGCCTTTGCCATCTGTGTGAAGGGGGTGCTTCCATTACCGATGGAGACAAGACTTTCTTGGGCACAGCTGTCACGTGTCAGACCTACCACGAGGAAATGTCAAATATTGTTAATCAAACGGAATGTGATGCCGTCTTTGGAGATTTTGCTGACACGTTCAACCCTCAAGTCTACTGTGGCTGTCCAGAGGCGGAACCCACCGGTACCTGCAGCATTTGTCCAGCAGGTTCCCAGGTAGTTGATCCAACCATCTACATTACAGACATATTCACAACATGTGGTCAGCTGGAAGATGTTGCTGCATCCACAACTAATGATGAATTTTGTTCCTCTCTTCAGAAGGTAGGCGAGTACTACTGCTGCTGGTCAAAAGCAACTGGAAAGAGAAACCTACGAAGCTCAGTAGAAGCCAAACTGGAAGATTCAGAACATCACCAGAGACAATATCATTTCTCTGCTTTGAGCGCATTGCAGGGAGTGATGTCCACAGTTGCAGAAGTTGTTGATGTAGAACGACAGAGCCCCGTTCACCATGACGCAGGTGTCTACCCCTAAAAACCGTACATAGAAACATGCATATTATTATAAAATTTCAGAATCTAAAAAATCGTGCGGAGCTCAGTAGAAGCTGAAGTAGCAGATTTAGAACATCACCAAAGGCAACGCAACGCCACTTAGGCGCGTGTCCAGTTGAACCCTGTTGACGACCACTGCCACTGTCGCCCATAAAACCGTAATAATAATCTATATTAATCTTTTTGTCTGTTTATTACATTACATTGCGCCGCTGTCTTCGCGACAGAGTAGTATGAATATTTTAGATAGCATTTGCAAGATGCGCTTCTCTTCGAGGTATCGTCATGAGAAATTTGTTTTTTCAAGAGCAAGTTCGTTCGACAGATCGGTAAAGCCGGAGGCTGTGATGATTTATAAGTAGCTCAAAGCACCACTGTATTGATCCGATGCATTAGCTTCATTCTCCTGTTCACTTTATCCTGTCGTTCACTGCTTTCTTGTGCGAGCAAGAAGCCAGTACTTGCTTGTAAGCGCTTTCTATCCCCATCACTGAAAGGATGATGGGTAGGTCTCTTTCTTGAAGCTTAAACCAGTTGCGGCAGTGACACGACACTGTCAAAACTGTTATTTCGGGGTGTGTCATCCATCGTTACGAAATTGGTTCTTACTTCTGCCATTTCTTGTTCTTTCATGGGGGGTTGATTTGTAACGCACCGGTCCTCTACCGTCTGACTACTGCCATCAAAGTCTACCTGTATTTCCTCTTCCTCTTCGTCATCTTGTTGCCTTCTCCGCCTCCATCGATACAGCAAACCCAATACGGCCACAACGCCGACGCTCTCCGCTGACTCGTCAAAGTAACCATATTGTCCATAATAGGTGTCATAGTAGCTTCGTTTGGTTTCGCCATTCGTTTCTAGCTTTTTATAATATGCATCCAAATCAAAGGTGTCGCCCACCATGGTAAATGGAAGATGGCAATACACTGCCTCGGTTGGTGCTTTGAGATATTCTTGCCAAATGGCCTCGGTTTGGTTGGCATCTAGCTCTTGTTCCGCCTCGGCGTACATGGCGGTGTACCAACTAAAGTCTTTGACGGGAGCAAAGGTAACACGCATCAGCATTCGTGTCGTCGATTTGGCGAGATATTTGTTGGCATATTCGGGTGTTCGAACCGAAGCTTGAAAGGTGTAATTGCCGTGATGGGGACAGGATTGGCCCGATTTGGGTGTCAAGGGACCGTTACATGCATTGATGACCAAAGCTTGCCCATTTTGCTTTCCCAAATCCTCCGAACATATCATACCATATGTGCTGTGGCAAATCTTGGGCTCCACTTTCATTGGATTGGGAATCGATTTGGCTGAATAAACTGTAGAAGCAAGAGAAGGGCAGAAATTTGCGTGAGTAGGATGCATCAATATTTCAGCTCGTATAATTGAACGATATGCTCTCTTTCAAGATTTGGTTTGGGGGTCGTCCACTTACGTTTTCCTTCTATACTAAATCTTTTTCCAAATTCACATAGTTGTTCATTCTTTTCTCCACAACTGTATCGAATCGATTGTTTATCGATTTCAATGCCGTAGCCATTGGTCTTGCAACCCACGACACCTGATAAGTCTGGAAAGAAGCGAGTTTTACTAGATGTTTGTTTGGTTTGGCTGCTGCTGCTGCTGCTACTGCTACTACTGCTGCTGGCAGCCAGGACAGACATGTCATTGTATGCCGCCAACCATAGTGCAACAATAGGAAGAAGCCGCCAGCCACTACCAAAGCTAGTACGTGTACAGCTTCTTCCCTTGTTGGTTTTTCGATATATTCGGTGCATATTGTAGATTGTTATTAGACTTGACTCAATTGCTGTATAATGTTCTGAACAATGAAGGTGAGCCTCTACACTGTATAGAACGGGAAGAACTATCTATCAGACCTATTGCTTCACTTCGCTCAAAATACTAGTAGTTGCTGTGAGCAAGGTTACTTCCGTCTGAAGCAAGTAAGTTGCTGTGTATGTGTTTGGTTTGCTTGCTGATTAGTTTGTTCGTAGATAGGTAGATTGATGAGATGTTTGTTTGGTTGGCTAGTTTGTAGGTAGGTGAGTTGATGGATGAGATGCTATTGCTTCATTGGCATTGCTAATTGGCAGCTGCGAAACTCTCACTTGCTTGTGCTGATAGTTGTTGGTTGCCTTGGTGCACGTTGATATTGGGTTGTCTAATCTTGTTGTTTAACTTCTTTTCATTTTGAGGACATGGATCGCGAAACCCGATGGGTTTGTTTCCAAGCAAAATGTGAGAGTCGCTGAAAAGCCTACGCGCGCGCATAAACGCATAATTGTATTTCAAAAACATCTTCATGGGCACTGCGCGCATTCACTCGTGCTTTACTTAGGTGTCCGTGTTTGCCTCACTTTTTGAGTTTTATGCGGTTGTTTTATTCGCTTCAACCAGTTTGTATGTGCAAGGCTACTTAACTAGCAAAAGTGAGCCAGTCAAGTGAGCATCAGTTTTGTAATCCCGTGGCACCACGGGAGCAGCAGCTTCGAAACTGTATCATCTATTACCTGGTACCTGTACTCATAGCTAGCTAGCTAGCTAGTAGTGGTTCAAGCAGCTCCATTATTAGTAACGAGATAACCAGTAGAGTAACTGTACAGTAGGCTATCAGCTAACGCCTACTACTATGAGCTACTACACAAGATAGCTGCATAGCTTTACTGGCAGGACCAAGCACCAACCGCCGAGTTTCGGGACACCAGATCGCTCGCACGGCTTATGCACTTTGTCGTCGATAGTGCCATGCATGGACACGCAGCTGTTACGAAAGAATGGCACGAAAAGCTGCACAACGGTTCTCTTCTCGTGGTAACCTGAAATTGCTCGTCAATATCTTTCTGAGACGCGAGTCTTACCTTGTGAGCGACTAAGTAAATGATGGCTACCGTATGAAATGATATGCTTAGTGTGTACTTCAAAAAGATCATCCAGTTTGTCAAGCGTCGGCTTCCCAGCCTGCTTGTCCTGCATTGGCTCGATATTTGACAATCCAGGGCATCAGGCCAGTCACAAACAGGGCCCTCCACGTTGTGCCGGCGACGGAACCAAATTTTTCGCCATCACGGATACGCGTCAAATACATGCCTCCCAATCGATCGATATAAGGATGGGAATGGGCTTCGTGGCCCAACATATCGCGTGTAAAGGCGGCTGGGACCTTGTCCATTCCAGCGCCAAAAATCTTGACATTTGGGTGCATATATTCCACGTCAATCCGTCCGAGCCATAGTGCTCCGGCGATTAGAAAATTGATCACTATGCGCGTGTGAAAAGATATCAGATATAGACAACCAACAAGAGTAGTAAGATAAACCAGCCCCCACAGGAATAAAAAATCTTTGGCAAGACTTACACCTTGATACCACCATCAAAAGTCCAGTTCCAAGGTACCAGCACTCGAAGAACAGGTTGGCGTAATTGGCGCTGTTTGGGTTCTTCCTATAAAAGGCACTGAAATTGCGAGCGCGAAGAACTTTCTGGCAAATCATCTTGATCAAGATGGTGCATATCTGCATGGAAAGAGAAAATGTCAGACGACCATGTCCTGGCAGCACAACACAACAACACTGTCGTGTGCCGCCATTCAAAACGCACAATACCAATAGCCACTGCTACGTAACTCAGAGCATAGGGCCGTGTGATGGGATATATAAAAATAAATAGGATTACAAACACAACGGCCCCCGTGAATACCATTGCTCCTAACAGTGAAAACACCATATTACCTGGCAAAAAAGCTGTGAGGAACCAGATGCTACGATTCAGATAGGAAGGTTCGTCCACAACGAAACATACCAACGTTCTGGACCACGTTGTCTGCCGTCCACCTGTATCCATCAAAATCATGGATATCGTGAAGGCTGGGAAGCATCCCAGCACGATACTTCAAGATCTTGTTTGTGTACGATGGGACGTACACACAGATACAGAAGATGGCTACCATCCCTGCAACAATAGCCGCTGGTAACCCACATGCTATAAGATGAGAAAAATAAGATGAGTGGGAGCTTGAGCTAGTTTCAGTATCAGAGCTTCTGTTTTCTCTAAACACACCTTTGACCATCCTGTTTGGGAAGAAGAAAAAATGAGCTCGAAGATTTTGACGCCCAAAACACCAACTAAGAGCAACCGTCCCACGCTCTCACCAATACTCCGGAATGAATTCCAACATTGCCTCTTGTTCCGCGGTTTGGTAAATCCGACTCTTATCCACCGAAACTGTAAGCCATTCTTGATCATCCATTTTCGATAGATCAACTGGCGACAGAGCGCTAAGACTGGCACGGAAATCGTCCGCAAACTCGGCTAGGAATTGAACCATGCGCAGAGCTGCAGAAATTGCAACCACCGTTACAATGGTTTGCACGACCTGTCCGATCCAAATCCGCCCGCTAAAGCGAATGCCTTCCTAAAGATCGGTTCAGCTTGGGAAGTAAGATTTACAACCTTAAAAAGCCGCACCAGGCTCGACACAAGTGCGTGCTGATTCAACATTGAGTCCCTCCTTCTGACTTACCTCTTTGAAAAGTCGTTGTGTCACTAGCTGTTGGATGGTCCAAGGAAGCCCGCCTACCTCAACGACTTGTTCCCCATGAAGAAAGTAATTTCTCTAACAAAACATCCACATGTTAGGAACCGCAGAGCTCAAACTTAAGCCGCGTCATTCGCGCAACAAAAACTGACCATTACTTGACCCTTGGCGCAACCTGCACCTTGCACCATGTGCATGCTGAGTGCATTTTCAATCACACGGGCGACCTTGAATGCTGCAGCGCATTTGACGTGATAATCTCGGACATGTCTGCTGTTGGCGTTGCGAAAGAGATTTTTTGCCATTACCAACACGGCCAATCCTCCAACGACAGCTGTACACAGTAGGATGAAGAATGACCAAGGACTCATCAAAACCTCTTCAAGTTTATTGTAGTAAATAATTTCGTCAACAACTACCAACTCGGCGTCTGAAACATTCTTTTTTATCACTATTGGGTCACCGAACTCACGTGTAACGTTGATCTGCAGAGCCAGGAATTCGGGGAGAGAGCTGGTGAGGAGCAGGAGCAGAAAACCCGAAAAAAATATTCGCGGTCATAGAGCTCACCAACTGGTCTAAAATCTGTTCACAAGCGTAATACACGAAATCGTCATTTGGTAGGGAATCGTCACCTTGCAGGGCAGTGTACCCAAAAAGGCCAGTAGTTAAGGCATCTAGATTTGATAAATCGCACCATTCGTCTGCACAAAATACGAGAAAAATGTTTAGAGCACCATAACGACATTAGTGCGCTTAGCGTATACGAATGAAAGGGCTTACCAACTGTTCGGCAGTAGGGATCTATACGGAACCCCCCTAAGAACTCGAGACCCTGAAGAGGACATATTCGAGGATGGGGCTGACAAACACCGTAGCGACAGAAATTCGACTCGCACACGCGATTGTCACGGTCGCATGGCTCCCCAATCCCGTTCCCATTGCCCGCGTAAGTATCGCTTGCATTTCTATCTGGAGGCACACAAGCTCTGTCTAAGCATGCGCGGCTTTCGCACATTTCGGGTGAAATACATGGTGCGCCAACAGGCTGCGAATCGCAGACTGTATTGAACCCTGAGCCCGTACTAGTAGTTTCGTAAGTCACACTATCACCTGAATGACAACATACGTATGGTGACCCCGGTCGTAAATCTTGTTGAGCGCAGGCTCCATAGCCCGGGCAAGTGCTATAGTTCTGACCAAGGTCGTCCGGGAAACATTCCGCACCCGAGACTTCCCAGGCAAAGAAGGCCGGGATCAGGTTATCTAATAAGAAATCGTAACACCGCTCGAATTCATCGTAGGTCACTTCATCCGGAGTTTGGTCATAAACCTACACGAAAAGTTTAGCTCGGGTAAGCAGCTAGTGTACGCGAAACAGCTTAAATAGTTTTTTTTTCGCTTACCTTCCCCTGTATTTCCAATTGGTGGTATTCGCACCAGTCTACTGCCTCCATACATTCCGCATCAAATGTCATGAAATACCTTGTAGGATCTTCTACCTCCAAGAAGTCGCTTGCGTTTACCCAGCCCGGACAAATAGTACGATAATCCTCGGTGACGGTACTATTGTGCGGTATTCCCTGTTCGTAGATCACCAGTAGACTGAAGGGAAGAAAAGTAACGGTCGCTGTAATCAGAAGCGAAGCTGCAAGCAGCCCTTTTCTCGAAGCAACGTTTCCCATGCTCGTGGGAAGGATGAAAAACATTCCTGTTCGTTTACGAGAAACAAC
>Ga0163148_10005996_pt1 | contig 11950 bp, 7 predicted proteins | sample OliLakLV19MP7P2_FD_148606 | JGI IMG/M metagenome (GOLD analysis project Ga0163148, IMG submission 148606) | Freshwater microbial mat bacterial communities from Lake Vanda, McMurdo Dry Valleys, Antarctica- Oligotrophic Lake LV.19.MP7.P2 | ecosystem: Environmental > Aquatic > Freshwater > Lake >... | reverse complement strand
AACCAGTACTGGTACTAGTACCAGGTATCGGTTGCCAAACGTTAGACCAACTCCTGGAGATCAAATGTGCGTTTATTTCGCATGCACAACACAAAAAAAACCGATTCCTTTCAAACACAAGTTTGTTTTTCCAAGCGGCCACTCGGAGCAGCAAAATCCAACTACAACTCCGTTGGACAAACTTTCTCTTTGTGTTGTCTGTATTCGAGGGACTATTGGTACGTACTAACCCTGCAGACCCTGTTGATTGCAATGGTACCCTGTAACATCAAACGTGTGTATCGAGCGACGGCGGATGAGACTTCCACGATCTCGACGGCTGGTGGAACGTGTCGACTCCCAATGCTTGTCGGTTTTGTCTACTTTGGTTTGTTTCTCTATTGCCATAAAATTGATTTGTTGTGGATCTCACGATGAAGCTTTCTTCCGATGAAAATGCGGCACACAGCGACGACGAAGACGACACTGCCACTTGCTGTACAGGAACCGCTACTATCAAGGCGTCAAACGTCAAAAACACCAAAATGGTGAGAAACGAAAGCACTGCTACCCCCTTGTCTTGCATTGAACTCACCATCTTCTGTCACGCTTCGTCGGTCAATCGTGACAGTCTCAAACTCAATCGACGCTTCTCCAGGAGGTGGAGTCTAAATTCGTAGGCATTCTCAATGATGCAGTCAATTCTAGAGATTACGACAAGAGTATGAAACTATGTTCTTGTTTCAGCCAGTTTAAATCCCTCTTGGAGTATGTTTCCCCTAAAAGCCTACAAAATGACCTTGAGAAGTTGATTGGCATTTGCATCAACAAAAACCTCAGCGACGACCAACGCCTCGGCCAGGTCGGCAACCTTTTCTTCAAGCGCTACGAAGCATCAAAAGAGCTTGACGGGACGGGCTACCCAGACGCCTTTGATGAGCTCAATCGAAGCAGCCGAAGTTTCCAATTTTCTGCTGCGTTTGAGGATTTGAGCACCAAGGCACGGCTTAAGAAAATGTTCGAAACATTTCGAGGGAATTTAGTCAAAGCGGTTGCCATTGACCGGGAGATTGCCAAGATCTTGATGTCTTATTTGCTGTTTTCCCTTATGGCTCACGAAAAGATTGGCCCCCAGGACGCGTACGATCTTATTCCTCTTTCAGAAGTTAGCACAGAAACCGGTGTGTCGCAAGAGTACTACTACAAACAGCTGATTGCGCTCAATCTACCAGAATATATGAACGATTCCTGCATCAGTATTATCAGCGAGTATTTGGTGCCACCTGTGCTACAGTCTGAGATTGAATGTCGGGCCACCAATCAGGACAGTGGGGAAACCGGGGGTGTGTCGACTCTTACCAACGACCAGTCAACGTAGTCACGAACTGTGTCTCTAGTCAGAGCCGGTCCTATCGTGCCAAATACAATGTTCGTTCGTTCTTTTGCTTGCGTTTTGAATACCGGTCCGACAAATTAATGGGAAAAATCTCCATTATTTTATGCTCCACTATAACTATTAAACCAATATTATTATTGAAACTTTATTAGTACCTTTTTGTAGACTAGGAAACAAAAGAGACGCCCGCCAGGACACAGAATACAATGGAACGACGAATGAAATCGTACACATCGTGGTTGTCGATGGGAGAGTGGCAAGAGCCGCTTCTCCATTGACTAGAGAAAGACTTAACAATAGTATGCACTAACCTATCTTCACTAACCTTAATGAGTAGTACCCAGGTATTACTGCGATGCCGTAACAGACACCGTTACGGAGCCAGGCGAGCTGACCTTCCCTACGGACTGATGAGCATGTTGAGCTAGCTGACTGTGTTTCCGGTTTGTTCTAAAGGGGTGCGGCGCCCGGAAATAGCTACCCATTGGAAATTACAGTATCATCATCGCAAGAGACAAAAACAGCACGTGTCTCCTTCTACGCGGTTACGTGCATCTGAAGGGTGCTTGCACAAGAGAACACATCAAGAAGATGCTAGGAAAATACAGCAACTGTAAAATGACTAACTATAGTGACGTGGTATATTTGATTAGATATTTCAATATCGATAAACACGTGACAGTAACGGGCCAGTTGAAGAAGATTACTGCAGGCATGACGTCGTCGCCGTCGAGATTCAAAGGCAGAAGGATGGTCCATTCCAAACTTTACCAATCTACCCCCACCGCGACGGAGTTTTGGAAGACTTTTATTTCAGTTTAATCCACTTGATTGTCACGAATGGGATCACCACCACCGACTTCATCTTTCCCAACTTCTCGCGTGCAGCGCTAAGGACAAAGGAAGGCAAATCCGACAGCAGAGTCTCCAGGGAATGGACAAAGTTGTTCAATCAATTGCGAGACACCTTCGAAGTCCTAGCCAATGAAATCAACGAGGAATTGTCGTCCCACTCTAACAGAGGAAGTTCAAACCAATGCATGGCAGAGACGACGACTGTGTCCGGAATCACACAGTGCTTCCGCTCGGGTTGGAGCGTGCAGAACATGCACTCGGTTTTCGACTGCGTGTTCGGATCCCCGGTGATGTCGCACCAAGCGGGGAAAGCTGTTGCCGGTTGGAAAGCCAAAATTGCTGACAGTGTCGCTGGTGGTCAGCCACCCACGTTTGATGACATCGAGGTTGACGATCCATGCTTTCCTACCTTCCGATTGTTTTGAACAAAATCCTTAACCTCATTCAAGCAGCAGCACCGGACCACGGTCGATCAAATAATTCTCAGGAGGGTCCGACCACCCAAATGTAGCCGGCCGCACCATGAGAGCCAGTCGAGCTGGTCTTCCCTATCCGCCTCACACATCGGTTTGCTAGACCCCAAAAGTCTAGCCACTACTAGACAGTTCTGTCACTGTAGTAGATAGAGCAGATGATCCGGCGTCTATGATAGGGATCAGGCTCACATCCACTCTTGCAGCACATTTGATCAATGTGTTCAAAGTCACAAGATCCAAGAACTTTGTGAGTCGTGGAAGCGAGCGCGGGCTACGGTGTAGTATGTAAAAGTTGAGTACTAGTAATAGCTAGACTAGCTCTACTACTAGCTAGCTAGAGACTACTAAGTAGTAGGGAGCTAATAATCCATGCAGACATGCATGGATATCTTCAGAAGCAACCAATTATTAATATCATGCTCACATCAGGCTACAAAAATAATCCACGGAGAGAAGAGACTGCATAGCTCCGTATAGCTAGAGCACTGCAGTGCAGTAATGTGGCTGAGCCTTCGTTCAAGCTCTCGAGACCTGCTTCCAATTTCCGCTTCGGCACACACTGCACCTGCACGTCTGCACCGTACCAGTGCGAATTTCTTCTTTGGTATGCCCCTCTCAGACCTCCACAATTGCATAAACACAACATAGCGAAGAGCAACGCCAGTACAAGCGAACACAAAATAATCATAGCGTATCTACCCACGCCGCAGCTTAACTCTCTATCGTCAAAGATGGCAACCAAAACCGACATGTACACCATGCCTCCTGACCGGCCTCCTCCGGTGCCCATGGACCAGGAACAAGAAGAGTTGATTCTCAAAGTCCAAACAGCTTTTAAAGATGTTCACCATCCATTGACAGAGTGCGAAAGCATCGCTGAATTTGGGTCAATAAATTGGTTACCAAAAAACCCGGACGATGAAAAGTGGGATTGGTCGGCCATCCCCCCCCTGGAATTGGAAATGAATTTTGGCTGTCCCTTGTGGGATGATGATGCCAAGGCATACCGATTTTTTCTCCCCGCCCATTTGTCCTATGCCATCCGGTACCACAAGTCCAAAGAATTTATGAAAAAATCCGCGAATAAAGACAATATGGCTGCAGATGTGCTAGTAAAACATATGCACAGATGCTTAAAGCCTGAATGTGCGGGATTGTTCACGTCAGAGCAGATGGAAGCCTTGATCCAAGTCCAGGAGTACTTTGACCGAGAGGAAGTTCGACCACACATAGAGCAGGCTGAAGAGATGAAAGGGGACTTGGACTTAGTGGATGACACCGAATTCCAGGAATTTATTGACCAACAATTGGAAGCGTTGAAGTCGCGGCGTTCATCCATATCGCTGGAACTTCGGCGGGCAAAGGAGGAGCTGGTAGCCCAGGAACAACAAGCAAAGGGGTACAACCCAAAAGGAACGATGAAGAAAAGGGAAACAGCCCAAAAGGAATGATGAAGAAAAAGGGGAACGACCCAAACGGAACGATAGGAAGCAACAGCATTTAACTCGAATAACCAAGCCGATGCCATTGATGATTATGAATTCGCCTGTGCTACATATGACAAGATGGCAGGTGACTTTGAGAAGATCCATTTGCGTTGATGGATGGCTGGGGACTCGCTCTTTGGTTCGTATATCTGTCTTTTTATGAAGGTTAAATTTACAACCTGCACTTCGTACCGTAAAATTAGCTGTCTTAAAGTGCTTGTGAGCTATCCGACGAAGGTCAAGATGAAGCAAAGGTGGTGATAACAGCGTGTAGAAAAATCCAAAAGGGATCACTGAAAAGGGGGTTGCACTGGCACCCTTCTATACAGTAAGTATCCAAGAAACGTTGCACGGTGGAAAATTTTGTTCAACAGAACGGATCTACAGGTACGGGAAGATCGAATATTTACATTATAGTCTTAACTTTTAAAATGGATTCACGACAGGCCATAATTGAGCATCATTCCCTGAATTCAAAAGATTTCGCCCACCTCTCTCGATCACAGACTGCAAATTCCGTTCGTAGATTTCGCCGTACGAACCCACAGCCTGAGCAGCATCTCGAAACATGTGAAGGTACTGACTGCCAAAAAGCTCGACAATGGGCATTTGAGAAGCGGTCGCCTGAGTGATTCCTTGGCCTTCCGCATACATCATTGCTTGTGTCATCCATTTGGCCAAAAGAGACCACTGCGGATCGTCCTGCCGTGTCATGAGTGCAATTGCGGATCCATCCTCTTCGTTGTAAAAGTACGGTGGTGCAAAGGTGAAGCCACGCTTTGTGGTTGGTTCCAGTATATCCTGCGTCATAGAAACTCTTTCTCCCGCAATGACATCGACCGTACCATTCTGGAGAGACTGGTATCGTATCGCGTCGTCTGACATACTGACCAAGATTGTTTCAATCATGCTGCCGGCCGAGACGGTCGCTGCGAGTCCACGGCAATAATCCACGTCCATCCCCGACCACACATCCGACGTCGCGTTGTACTCGGCGAATCCAAGGCGCGGACGTCCGTCCTTATCTTGAAGCATCACACCGCATACAAGGGCAGCTGCATCGGCAACATGTTCCATGGTTCCACCTGGGATTGGTTTTGGCAAGGTCTCAGTGTCCTCGACATTACTTTCCAATAGCAATTCTCCAAAAGGAGCTGCAATCATCAAACCAGTGTTACCCATGTTTAAATTGTTATTGCCTACCCGTGGCCAAATCGTTGCATAATGTCGGTCGTAGAGTTCGGCATAATTGCCAACCTCAGCAATGGCCCGTTCAAACATATGAGAGTAATCTTCTTGTCCACTACCAAAGAGATTGGTTTCCCAAAATTTTTGGGAAGTGGTACTCGTAATATTCATGGCTTCGGCCGCAATCAGGGATCGTATTAGCCAATTACAGAGTTGCGCCCATTCGGGATCATTTTGTCGTGTCATCAACGCCAATTGCTCGTGTGAAAAGAGCTTGTCAGACACTAGATACTCTCCCGTATATCCTAAATCTCGTGCAAATTGTTCATGAATGCCAATGGTATCCCCTGCCAATACATTACACTTGCCAGCGACAAAGCCTTCCAACGAACTCTCTCCTGCCGACGTGACCACGACCGTGTTGGATCCTGCCGACAAGTGTTCTTCAATAATCCGTTGTGTGACCGTATCGGGATGGACGCACACTTTGAGGTTTCGGCAATTGCCGGCAAAGGTTTCGGCCACTTTGGCACATTCGACAAATTCGGGAACACCCGCTAAGCCCGTACCGGTATAGAGATAGGGCGTGGAAAATGTAAATCCTTTGAGTGAATTGGGTTCTCGAACATTTCGTCCCATGTTGTGAGATACTTGGGCCGTGGAAACATCAATGAGTCCGTCGTGGACGGCAAGAAAATGTCTGCCCCAAGACGACAGCTCCTCGGAAGGGAATTTGACCAAGCTTCCGTCCCCGAGCACGGCTGCCGCAATGACACGACAAAGATCCAAGGTAAATCCATATCCTCGTGATCGTTCACCTGCTTCTGGTCGACACACCAAATGTCCTCGTTCTTGAATGGCTTGCAAGACGGGCAACGAGCCGAGGTTAATCGTGGGAGGTGCCGTGGGAGGAGCCGTTGCCGCGATTGTGGGTTTTCGGGTAGGAAAATTATACCCCGGCGGCAAGGTGAGATCCGGCTTGGTATCACTGCCTTTCTTATTTTTGGACGACAAGGCCACTCCCAAAATGACACCAAGAATGACGACAGCCACCACAATGACAGCGATCATGGTGGCACTCTTTTTCCATCCATAATACCCATCCTCCTCCGAATCCGCATTCCCTTTATCATGTTCTGCCGCGTTATTATTATTATTATTCCTCTTATGGCTATTGTTGTTATGGTTGGAGGCTGGTTGCTCTTGGGCACGAGGTATTCTTGTTCCTTGGCTCCGGGAGGAGGCGTCCCGTAAAATCACCCCCTCCAATACGGGAGGAGACGAAGAACGAGTCCCATGATGGGCGTGCTGCTGCGGAAGCCCCGCCAGGACCGCCGCCGCAATATTCGCCTCGGATCCCGTCGTCAATTGGGATCGTCGAATATAATCGCGGGATAATTCTTCTCGAATTTCCGCTTCCAATTTTTCTCGTGTCAATTGTTCCAAATCTTCCGCCAAGGCTGCCGCAATCGGAAGGGACGTACTGTTGCCAATCGTTATCGAAGCTTCGGGTGGTGGTTGTGGTGCGTGGCGTGGATGTTGTCGTCGTCGAGAGGACTCGGATGCTTCCGATTTTTCGGACTCGTCCACTCCCGTACTAGCAACACTAGCAGCAGCCGCGGAGGGTGCCGCACTCGGACGAGTGGGCGGTGGCGCCGGAATAATTTGGGTCCGTCCCACTTGATGAAAGGCCCCCGGTGCCGAATTCCTCGGTCGAATGGGATGAGCACCCCCCGCATCTGCCGCATCGGCGGTCCCCGGCAGAGCTTGCAGGCCATCGATGGCGGCTCGTTCGGAAAAGATGTCCTGCGGCTCGACGTCGCCCACTCCTAGGGCTGCGGCTGCTGCCGAAGGCGCCACTGGTAACAGGGAGAGTGTGGATTGTCGTACCGAAGAAAAGATGGCTTCTTGCTGTTGCAGAGCTTCGGCTTGATCGGGATCTAAATCTGGATCCATTCCCATGGCGGCTTGTTTTTTCAGCATGTCGTCCTTGGTCGACTGACTGACTTTTGCTCTCGGAGTTCTTTTTGGAATGCCGGCATCATTATTATTATTTTCTGCGTCTCCTCCTTCTTGAGATTGTCGTTTGATGGCAGCATCGTCTTCTGCTTGGCGATTTGCATCTGCACCTCCTCCTCCTTGCGATTGCCTTTTAATGGCAGCATCGTCTTCCTCCTGTTGCTGCAGGTTGACGGCTGCACTTTCATTTCCTCCTCCTCTTGCAGCTTGTTGTTTCGCGGAGGCATCGTCTCGATCGACATCTCTGGCCGGTTTCTGGACCGCCTCTACGGCATCCGTGTCAGTACCTCTAGCGGAGCGCGAAACACCGCCTCCTAGGGTTGCTTGTCGTTGGATGGCGGCATCGATTTCGTCTTGCGTTGGCGCGGCTTGGGACTCGTCTTCCTCTTGTCCTCTTTCTTCGTGGCGACCTGCTTCTGCTTCGGCCGCACTGGCGTTAGCATCTTCCGACGAGCCCATGGAGTTGGTGCGGTCTGTCTTCTTCTTCTGCTGCTTGTCGGCGTCTTTTTCGTTGTGATGGTTGTGGTTGCTATCGTCGGATCCGTTCATGGTGCAGGTATAGAATCTGTAGTTTTACAAACTACTACCAGCAAGAGAAATATCTGTTTGATCACTACTAATATGTTATTGAAGATGGCTAGCTACTGCGTGCTGGTATTGGTACTGTAATAGCTGCGGTCCAGTCAAGTGAGGCCGATGACCATTTGGGCTAATCAAAATGTCGCTACTGTACCAGTACACTGTTGTTTTTGCCAGTTGCCGTAAAGTAGGTGGGCTGTAGACTGAGGTTTGTTTGCTGGCATACCGGTACGTAGCATGGAAGCAAGGTTTGATTCAAAGTTCAAACATCCCCAGTAAAAACACTGCCTGTATTAGTGTAGTATTTGCGTACAGTACGACGTACTCTAAATTTGATTGTATGTGGGGAAGCTACAGTATTGGAGATGCCACCACGTGGACTCCAACAAATCGCGAAGCAATACTACTGTACAGTACGTACCTCTGCACCGTAATTCTGCTGGTGCACTACTGGTACTTACTTTGTCGAATTCAGTACCACACTTGGCCGGACAATTGTGTCATGCATGCTGGGACCTCATTCTGGAACTGCATTCAAACAACAGTTGAGAAATGCTGATGGTGGAGAAAATGAAGGCCTTCTTCTTCATCCAAAAGTGGTTGCTCACTTGGAATGCCTTTTGTCAGCTGTGAACAGCATTCAAATGACGTGGTCAGTTGTGCCTGAAAAGCGTGTGGTCTTCCAACACAACAAGACATGTGCCAAAGACAAGAAATTTTGGCGCAAAGTGTGGTTGTTGAACACTTGCACTGGCACTTGCAGCAAACCAAAATCATCAAACTTGTCAGGTGTTAAAATCTTCATGTGTTTTGTCGATGTTTTTGTCACCAGCATTCTTTGAACAATGAATTGTCATCGCACTGACTGCAGACCTTTTGCAAATGAAATTGAGAAGGAAAAAGCAACACAGTCAAACATTTGACACCATTTGTGGAGGCTAAGCTCAAGCAATGTGCCAGCTGTGTGATCTGCTGATGCAGGGCTTCCATGAACATTTTAACATTTTAGCATTGTTGCTTCTCACAAGAACAAAGTTCGCTGGTCAGATGAATGATCATGATGCAGCAGCGAGTGATGCTAACAACAAATGTGATGTCGTTCAGTTAGCAATTAGCCACAACAACAACATGATGTCAATTAGTCACACTGGTTTGGCAGTCAATGGCATTGCTTGATGGACAACTGGTGCTTTGCGCAGTGATGGCAACAGTTGGTGCCATCCGGGAAGCGGCACAAAGCTCACTGTGTTGTGCAACAAAAGGCTTGCCTGCCAAGGAAAATTTATTTACATCAACCTTGACATTGACTGTGGTCAGAACAGTGCAACCCCCCCCCCCAGCATGAAAGTGCCTTCACAAAGCCTCACAACATCTATCATGTGTTTGATGTTTGTTTTCTTTCTTGCACTCTACATAGCACTCAAACTGTACTAATAGCAGTGTTTGTTGCTGAGAGACAAAAAGAAGTCGATTGAGTGAATAATAACAATAGATGGCTGCTTCATTGTTGCTAACTGTGCTGAAAGTCGACCGTGGACTGGGAAAGATCGTTCTCATGGAATGTTTTGATTCGTCGCCATGGGAGGACAACCATGATACAAGAGCCAACGTGGATGAGAAAATTTCTTGAAGTATACTAATATTTATTATCTGCAAATGAATTTATGTAAAAATGATAAATAGTTTGGTATTGATGAGGCCCCTCCACCCGCCCCATCCGTCTATCCATCCATGTGAATTCCATGTAGTGTGTGTGTATTTATGTATGTACAGTGTCTATAAGTAAATGTTAAAAAGTTCTGTTCCAAACGGCTTCTGACGAGACGAGTAGTACAATGGTTGTACTCCCATCGGTGACCAGGTGTTGTTTTGTTGTTTACATGCAAGTTCCTCCATGACATTTGATTTCGTCACCCATTTCTTCCAGTTTCTGGTGGTGTTTGGACGAAGGATATTGTTGATGTTGTCGTCGTCGTGGATCTTCCTCCTCGTCTCTGGGAGCGAACGTATCCTCTTCGTCGTCTTCACTATTCACAAAATGCTCTCCCGTAGCATTGTGCTGTGCTTGTTGCATCGACAATCGGACCAAGGTATTCAAGTCGGCACCTAAATGATGCATTTGTTGAGCACGCAAGGATAGAGGTCGTGGTGCTGTAAACATATTCTTGGTATTCACAGAAGTTGTTGTTTTGGTAAGATTCCAGGCCTCTAACAATTGGTCTTGTCGTTCTCGTGACTCGCCGTAAAAAGGCACTTGGGAAAACATGCCTTGAAAGGAAGTGACACTGGAAATGTCCCATTGACTTGTCGTCGAGTGTTGATACGCCAGAGCTTGATGAAACATAAAACTCATGTCGGTGACACGAGATGTATCCCACAGGGACAGATCTTGATCAAACGCCAGAGCATCCGAAAAGGTTCGACGCATCGTTGTGACAGCCGTCGTATTCCAGTTAGAGAGTGGCGAATTGAACCGAATGGCCCTCCAAAACGTTCCTTCCAAGCTTTTGACCGAGGATGTTTGCCATGCCGACAAATCACTATCAAATTGTTCCGCACCAAAAAAGGTATCTTCCAAGGATTGGACGCGCGATACATTCCAACGACTCAAATCACTGTTGAAGCTGTGACAATGATAAAACAATTGTTTCAAATTGGTGGCCGAACTCATATCCCAATCACTCAAGTCTTCCTGAAAATCGGGTCGTTTGGCAAACAGGCCCTGAAAATTGGAAATGCGACCGACGTTCCAGGCATTCATGGGCCATCCGTATTGTTCTACCACTTGTTTATAGGACAAGGAAGAGGGGGGCGAATCCAAATAGGTCGCTACAGCCCCACGCAATTCTTGAGTGGTTTTAAAGGCGAGTGGTCCGGTTATCGGCACACGACAAGAACCACAATACTCGTGATCGGGATGATGGTGGGGTACCAAATTGCTGCGACTGGCGACGCACTCCGTGTGGTATGTTTGCTTGGAAGCGTCATAGCGACAGACGTTCACATGTTCACCATGGCTGTTGTTGTCGTCATTATTACAGGCATACTTGGTAATAGGACACTGCAAGTACTTGGCCGTGTTCGGGGCGTTCTTCTTGTTGGTACGTAGGTGATTGCGGTTGGCCAAGGATGGTTTGTTGTTTTTGGCAGTACTAGCAGAAGAAGAAGAGGCATTTGCCACACTCAACAGTAAAACACCAACAAGGAGGAAACCCCACACTCCTCCGGAAACACGAGGCGACGATGCAATTCTCATGGTAATATTATAAGCTGGTTGGTTGGTTCTTGATCATTAGCTTCAATGACTTGTTGTTTTGGGTCTTTCTTGATAGCATCAGTGCGATCGAGGAAGAGAAAAAATAATAATGCGAAGGGCTCTGTACTGCTGGTACCTACCAAAATTAGGGTCTTTTTTCCTCTCCTCTTCTTGGAGCTCTCTTTTTCTTTCGATTTGTTCGATTCGAGTGAATGATGTTCGTTTGTGGTGTCATCCTCCGCTCGCGCATTGAACCAAGAAAATGTCCGTTGCGTAGAATCCTACGAGTGGTTTACGTAAAATTCAAACATGCGTTTTCGAATTCCTATCCTCCCCCCTGACCCCCCCCAACGTCAGCCGCAAATTGCGCGGAGTGGTCGGGAACTTTCGATTGATTGGTCTTTGGAAGCAAGTTCTGGTTCAATGTTTCGATCGTGGTGCATCACGCTTACTCACTTTTTGGGTGTCGAATAATAACCGCGCTTCGTTTGGCCCAATCAATTATCGCAACCAGCCCAATGAAAATCTTAAATCTAACCATCATCATGGGCACTTCAATAGTTAAGTACTAGTAGTGCGTACGATAGGTAGCTACTGGAGTAGATGACAAGATAGCCTATTGGATTTGTTGGACTATGGGAATGTTAGCAAGCCAGTCTATTGGGCCGCTTGTTGGAATACGATTAGGCATTATGTTCCATTCTGTAAGTGAAAC
>Ga0163148_10005993_pt1 | contig 11959 bp, 11 predicted proteins | sample OliLakLV19MP7P2_FD_148606 | JGI IMG/M metagenome (GOLD analysis project Ga0163148, IMG submission 148606) | Freshwater microbial mat bacterial communities from Lake Vanda, McMurdo Dry Valleys, Antarctica- Oligotrophic Lake LV.19.MP7.P2 | ecosystem: Environmental > Aquatic > Freshwater > Lake >... | reverse complement strand
TCCAATGCAAACAAACATCGAGAAGTAGACCGCGCCAGGGAAACCGAGGAAAATCATTCACATCAACGCCCGGAAAATAGTATCCAGACTCATCAACACTTAACATTTGCAGCAACGTCTCCATGCCACGAATAGCACCAAAATCAGTTTCAGATTTAATAATAATTTGTTTATCGTTTACGATTAGTTGATACGATTCATCTTCATGCATTCTCAATTCTGCTGGTCTTGCTACTTGTAATAACATGGTAGAATTGGCATCATTATCTTTGACCGTGATATACCCTTGTTTGAAAAATAATCCAACACGATTATCTAATCGTCTTAACATTCGTGAAGCTTCATCGTAAACACGTTGGCCAGGATTTCCCTGCACACCAATTGTAAATGTTTTCTTTACCCTGCACTTTTGCGCATTCGGTTTTACGGATTGCGGAACAGGCATTACGTTAAAGGTATTATCCTGCGCAAATGCTCCGAAACTGATTAAGGATATAAATATGGATAGCACGGATTTTTTCATAGGAAGAAAGTTGGAACTACGATTTAAATAAAATTCAATTCGGACTTACTAAAGTGTAAATGAATATTATAATTTAGTGAACAATTGCTGCCAAAGTTGATCGTACTTCTTCCACTTCACTAAGTTAATTCCCCAATGTGGGCTGGCGCTTGTCGTAAAGGCCGATACTTTTCCTTTTCCATAATTTCTAGCTGCCAATAGGGGATACCAATTTCCCATGTATTGAATATCAATGATGCTGGTGCATCCTTCGCGAAGCTTTGTTTCGTTGAAGCCCAGAAGTGGTGGTATTTCATCCAAAGTAATTCCTTCTAATACCGGATGATTTGGATTTTGCATGCGCACTGGAAAGCTAGATGTTGATTCGATCAAATCATCACCATCCAAACACACCACAGGCAGCACGTTATGAAAGGGAACCCGCTTCCAACCACCTTTGCCAATTTCGCCACTGAAACTATACCAGCCACCCATCATATGAAAGTGGCCTCCGTCTTTCACCCACTCTTCTAGCAAGGTGAATCGGTCCGGAAATGTTACATAGTTATCGCCCCATTTATTACGGTTGAAAAAATCGGGGTGAAGCATCAGTACTTTGGTTTCCACATCACCAAACACAATAACATTGGCCCATTTCAACCGGGCCTCAAAATCCTCAGGCGATAAATTATATAGCTCCCAGGAAGGCTGTGAAAATACATCGGCTCCATCAATTCCTTTCACCGCATCAACAAACTGTTGAGCATAGTTAAGAATTTCCACCCCTTTGGTAGCCGCCAAAAAAGGCGACTCAATATATTTTTGTCCGGTATGGATACACCAATTTCCTACGTGCCAGATGTTAAGTTTTTTAGATTTCATAAAGAGTATTGGTTTTCTTTTATTCACTTTCTCACGCGAGAACTAATTCATATTAGGCTCGGCCATTGATCAAATCAATATTTGCGTGTACGTACACTTAAACCTAAATAAAAGATTACACTTTTTGATACCTTGCGGTGATATTTATGTTTTATGCCTAAGAAAATACCAGGAATCAGGGATATTGCTAAACTGGCAGGTGTCTCGATTGGTACTGTAGATCGGGTCTTGCATAACCGAGGCCGCGTTTCAGTAGAATCTAAAAAAAAAATTCTGGCAATTATTCAAGAGGTTAACTATAAGCCTAACCTTTTGGCTCGTTCGCTGGTCAACAGAAAAAAAATTACAATCGCTTTGATCATTCCAAACTATAAACTCGATGAGTATTGGAAACAGTCACAAAAAGGAATTGAAGCCGCATTACAAGCATGGGATTCCTACGAAATTGAACTACTAATCTTTCGCTTTGAACTTGAAGACACCCAATCATTTTTAAAAGCTACGGCAAAGGCGTTCAGTGCATACCCCGCTGGAATTATTTTCGTTCCCATTTTTTATGATAGGGGATTAAGTTTTCTGAAAAAATGCGAAGAAATTGAATTACCCGTTGTCATGTTTAACACATACTTACCTGCCTCACAGCCGCTTTGTTTCATAGGCACCGATTCAGTTCAGAGTGGCATGCTGGCCGCAGAGCTAATGGATATGATTACCTTGAACGGAAGTAAAATGGTAATACTTCACTTTGATGAAGATTTAAAAAATTCTGCTCACATGCTCGAAAAGGAAAAAGGATTTAGAAGCTATTTTTCTTCTTCAAAACGATTTCCCGATTTACTCACTGCTGTTCTAAATAATACCAGGCATCAGTACCAGAAACAGCTAGAAAAACTCTTTCAAGAAAATAAAATAGGCGGGGTTTTCGTAAGCACCTCTAAAGCTCACCGCATTGGTGAATTTCTTGAGCAGCAGAAAATGGGAGGTGTTAAAGTGATTGGATATGATCTCATTCCAAAAAATGTTGAGTTGTTAAAAAATGGTTGGATACATTTTCTTATTAATCAAAATCCAAGAAGGCAAACAGAGCTTAGTATTAACACGCTCTGCAATTTTCTGGTAAATAAAACAATACCAGAATCGCAGATTCTATTTCCGCTGGAAGTTGTTACCCGTGTAAATTTAAAATCTTATCTGGAAAGTGATATCCATTAAGAATTAAATGGCTCGGATCCTATTGCAAAAGAGATGAGCAGCCGAAATAAAACTTCGGTATCAACATGAAAGTCGTTAGATGTAGATGGTTAGAAACCTGTCTGAAAGATTGCTTTTTCTATTAAACACTATAATGGGCATCTCTGAAAACCCTTGCTTTCATTACCTCAACCCCTGCCCCTTCTCCAGAAGAGAAGGGTAAGCGGAGTTTTTAGAGATGCCCTAATACAAGACTCTTCAATGTTATTTTAAAGCAAGACTTTCAAATCTTGACCTTGCTTCTGATTTGTTCAGCTGCAAGGATTGCTTAAAAAAATCAAAACAACCTAGCCTCGCAAAACCGAATTAACAATTGGGTTATTTAAGTGGGATTAGGACTTCTTGGTCTTGAAGCATACCTATCAAAACAAGCGAATAGGTATTGTAAAACATCCAACCTGCGATATATGTAATAACAAAAAATTTAGGTGTAACGATTTCGGATTCGTCACCTTTAATTTTGAACAATAAAAAAACTAAATATGAAAAATATAATGATAAAATTATTCTTCGTAACATTCATTCTGACGATGAGCCAGGGTTTGCTACAGGCACAACAAGATTTGAAATCATCTTTATTCGATGAAGTGAATCAATCCATGTGGATAGCCAAACGTGCTCAAGCCGATGTATTGTCGCCACGTGCTTTTGGAGATGCCATGGATGACTACACGGATGCAAAAAAGAAATTCGATGACGGGGGAGACCTCTCTGATATTCGCGCAAAAATCACAAAAGCCAATGCTCATTTTCAAGAAGCAACGGCAAGTACCAGAGTGAGTAGTGTACTTTTTTCAAGTGCCTTATCTGCCAGAAGGGATGCGATTAGTGCAGAGGCGGATCAGTTTGTAAAGGAAAGGTGGAATAGTGCTGAAGAAGAAATGAAAGACGCAGCGGAGAAATTAGAGAAAGGAAATTCCAACAGCGCAAAAGAAAAGGCCATTGTGGCTACTAATTTGTATAGGGAAGCAGAATTAGAATCTATCAAAGCAAATTATTTAACCAATGCCAAAAACTTACTTAAAAAGGCAAATGATGATAAGGTTCACAAAGTGGCTCCAAAAACAATCGCGGAAGCTAAAAGTCTGGTGAGTAGAGCGGAGAAAGAGCTGCTAGACAACCGATACGATACAGATGGTGCAAGATATCTTGCCAAGGAGGCAGAATACAAAGCACGCCTTGCCATGTATATTGCCGCTCAAGAAAATATCTTAGATAAAAAGGATTTTGAAACCGAAGATTTTCTCCTCATGAGTAATGAATCGATCGCTAGAATAGGTGAGAGTTTAGACATTAATTCAAGATTTGATAAAGGGGAGGCTATTCCGGTTTCAGCAATTATAGAAAGAATAAATAGAGACCAGGCGAGGACTGAAAACCTCGAGGCTTCTCTTTACGGCCAGCAAATAAAGAATCAAAATCTTACCGCCATGTTGGTAGAACAACAAAAAATTCAGGCTACTATGCAAGGTTCCCTTACTGCCATGAAAGGCACTATTTCAGAGGAAGCGTTGAAAGGACAGGCAAGACAACTAGAGTTGCAAAGCCGGATTGATAGGATGGAAGATATCAATACAAAATTCGAGCAAATGCAACGCATATTCAATAGCGAAGAGGCGCAAGTATTCCGCCAGGAAAATGATGTAATCATTCGAATGATCGGAATCAACTTCGATGTATCCAAGTCTGAAATTAAGTCGGAAGATTACCCATTGTTGACCAAAGTGAAAAAGGCGATGGACTTGTTTAACAATGCTTCAATTGTAATTGAAGGACACACGGATTCGCAAGGGGGTGATGATAGCAACCTAAAATTATCACAAGAGCGTGCAGATGCCGTGCTTAGTTACCTGAGTGCCAACACAGCCGTAGACAAATCGCGATTTAGCACTGAAGGATTTGGTGAAAGCAAACCAGTAGCCAATAATGAAACTACTGCTGGAAGAAAGTTAAACCGCAGAATTGATATCGTGATCAAACCAACTTACTCGGATATTGCTACCCCAATATTGGGCTCGTTAAAAGAATAGTTAGAGCGATTTAATCAAATAGAAAATATCCGGAAGAAATCTTTCGGATATTTTTGTTTACAGGCCAGAAGAGTTAATAGGAGGTATCTAATATTCAAAGTACCCGTCTACCCGATCTTTAGAGAAAGAACGTGGCAGCGAAAACGCTGCGGGTCGAGATTACAATCGGGAGTGGGGGGATGCTATACCTGCACAATTCTGCGTTGCTGCGCTGGTAACGTTTTAGAATAGCAGCGCAACATCGGGTGCTATTAAACAAACTACCCGAATAAATCAGAGCTTAAGTAACGATCGCCACGGTCGCAGATAATAGTAACGATTATTCCTGATTCTAATTCACTTGCAATTTTTAAAGCCGCAGTGAGTCCGCCACCACTGCTCATGCCCGCTAAAATTCCTTCTTCTTTGGCGAGTCTACGCGTCATTGACGTTGCTTCGGCTTCACTTACATCTACAATTCTATCGACTCGTTCGCGCTCAAATATTTTTGGAAGAAATTCTGGCGACCACCTTCTAATACCAGGAATACTGGAACCTTCCGTTGGTTGTGTGCCTATAATTTGAATAGCTGGATTTTTTTCTTTTAAATAACGGGAGACACCCATGATCGTGCCAGTAGTACCCATCGAAGCAACGAAGTGGGTCACTTTCCCTTGCGTGTCGTTCCAGATTTCCGGCCCGGTTGTTTTATAGTGAGCAAGGTAATTGTCTGCATTGGCAAACTGATTAAGAATATAATATCCTTCCTTCTCAGCCATTTGGTCGGCTAACTCGCGAGAGTATTCTATAGTTTTTACACTGGGAGTGAGAATTACTTTTGCACCATACGCTTCTATGGCTAGTACCCGTTCGCGCGTAGAATTATCGGGCATAATCAACGTCATATCTAAGCCCATTATTCTCGCGATCATTGCCAATGCAATTCCAGTGTTGCCGCTAGTTGCTTCTACCAGACGATCGCCTCGCTTAATGTCTCCTCTGTCTAATGCGCCTTTAATCATTCCGTAAGCTGCTCGGTCTTTCACACTGCCGCCTGGATTATCGCCTTCTAATTTTCCAAAAATGGTTACTCCTTTATTTACAGGGATATGTTGTAATTCCACTAAAGGTGTATTACCGATGAGTTCTGCTAATTTCATGAGTTAAATTAAATGGGAATTTTTTCTTACTTAATAAAAATGAGGTCTGACTCTGTATCTTCTTCGGTGTGCATTTTAGCTTGATAATAAATTTTTGAATTGGATGGCACACTGCGAGTAAGCCAAACGCTTCCACCAATAATACTATCATGGCCAATGGTAGTTTCTCCGCCTAAAATAGTTGCGCCAGCATAAATAACCACATTGTCTTCAATAGTAGGGTGCCTCTTTTTTTCCGCATCACTTTTATCTACACTTAAAGCACCTAGCGTAACACCCTGATAGATTTTTACATGATTGCCAATTACAGTAGTTTCTCCGATTACCACCCCTGTTCCGTGGTCGATACAAAAGTGATCTCCAATTTTCGCTGCCGGGTGAATGTCAATACCTGTTTTGCTATGGGCGTGTTCAGTAATTACTCTTGGAATTCCAACGGAACCAAGACGATGTAATTCATGTGCAATTCTATAAGCAGCAATGGCATAAAACCCCGGATAGGTTCTCACTACTTCACTGGTACTTTTTGCAGCAGGGTCTCCAGCGTACATAGCTATTACATCTTGCTCTAGTTGGTCATGTATTTTCGGAAGTGAGTCAAAGAGATGCGATGTAACTGTCTGGGCAGATGCTCCGTTGTGGCCAGGTGTATTTAAAAGTAACTCCTTCAATTTTTTTTGAAGCATTTGAAGATGAGCTTCGAAACTTGCTAAATCAGTAAAGGATTCAGATGAGAAATCTGGGAATAGCGCGCCTAGCAACTGAATATAAAATTCCGACACTTCGGCTGGTGAAGGGCAAGTTGGGCAAGCCTTGTGTGATTGGTATAACTTATTGATAAAATCTTCGCTCATACGTATAAAAGCCTAATTCGTGCCAGATGGTTCAACGAAAGTTGCGAAATAGTTTATAATTCCAGCTGTCATCAAATAGCCATATAACGATCGGACTGCGCGCAGGAATGCAGCGGATGCGATCCTCTTTCACTTGGGTTTGGGTGAGATAGCTATCGAAAGCTTTTAAGAACTCAAACTTTATCATCCAACACCGGGGCTGGGCTGCATACGGTAGTTTCTGCGAAGATTAAAGCAGCACCGCCCTGCCAGTTGGCAGCAATCTTTGGGTAAGCTTTAGAAGTGAAAGAGAAGCGGGAATGCATAATGGCTTTTCTGTCGCGCTGGCGATGCTTTAGATATTTGGATCATCCTTTTAGGAATTCATCCATTAGCAGATCAATCTATTCGCTGATTTGAATCTCAACCGATTTGTAGCATAGACGACATTGGCCATATTTTTTAATATCCACCAGTATTAAACTATTACTCCAAGGTGTAGCTTTAGAAAAAAATTATGAAAACGAATATGACTGTCAAGACCCTTTTATTGGTAGCCTTTTTAGCGTCCGTATTCTCATCTTGCGAAGTGTCGTCATTAGAAAGCCCCGAAGAGATAAGAGCTATGTTGCCGCCAACACTCGAAGAATTCGAACAATTCTTTCATAGCAATACTGAAAAAAAATGGTCGTGTCAATCGTTCACGCTGGCTGGCTTAGAAGGGTTGCAGGGTTGCCGCTTGGATGACACCATGACTATTTTATCTGATGGCACGTATACCTACGATGGGGGTACGAATCTTTGCGGGGCGGAAGACTCACAACGTATCAAAACAGGGAATTGGAAAATTCTGAGTAATGGCGCTAACATTATTTTTGATGAAGGCTCTCCTGCTGCATACACAGTTAGCGTTCTTTTACTCGAATCTCAAAAGATCGTATTGCGTGGCACCTACTTTGGTTTCGAGATTAATGGCACTTATCAGGTTAATTAGTTTTGATCTATTCTATTCACTACTATAATTTAATTGTCAATTTGAAATATTCATGAAGGTAAAGATTGTTTGTTTTTGCTTGTGTGGGTTATGGTACAATTTTGCCTCTGCACAGGAATCCAATTTACAACGCTTTACACCCGCCCGACTTTTTGAAAAAGGAACCATAGAAGCTAACTTGTTTCACAACCTCTACACGCAAGAAAAAATCAGAGATGCATCAGGGACTATTGTGCAACTGAACCAACGACAGACTTTCTTCAATGGCCTCTATCAATTTACCTATGGAGTTTCTAACTCGGGCAGGGTAAATCTTGGTGTAGATATCAATTACAATCGTTCACTTTACGACTCTAAAAAAGGAAATGCTTTGAATGTACTCTTTTCAGATGAAGGAGAATTCAGCCGTTTCATACTTGGTTCAATAGGGCCCCGTATAAAATTTATACCGTTCAAAACACTTTCTAATTTTAGTGTTCAGTCTACTTTCTTGTTACCGCTCGCAAGCGAACAAGAGGTTCCGTCATTTACAGGACACGACCGATATACATGGAACACTCAGTTTTTTTACGATCTTAAGATAAATGAGACGTGGAGGCTTTTTTTTGAGACCGGCTTTCTATATCGAATTCGCAGATATAGTTCTCAAGTTAATTTTTTCAACATCCCCACTAATATTTTTGTTAGCTACTTTCCTGACTCGCGAGTCGCCATCTATGGTTTTGGTCAGTATTCGCCAGCTTTCCGCAGACAGTTTAACGCTGTCGATCAACTATTTGGTCTATCAAATTGGTACACGCAAGTAGGTGCTGGTGTTAAGTACCAAATTACTTCGAAGCTTGGTGTCGAATTCTCTTATGGAAACTTTATTCGTTCCCAAAATGATGGAGCAGGCGAGGTCATCAATTTTGCGATTCGTTATATACGCTAGCTTTAAGGACCTCCAGAAACTTACCCAAACGAGAGTTGTACAATGTTCTTGCCCTCCGAAGCAGGCTTGGTTCCTGATCTTACCCAATCTTCAAAGAAAGTTTTCAAGTTCCGACAGCTTTCGGGAGGGGAGCACATGCTGGGCAAGCCTTATGGGATTGATGTGACTTTTTTATGAAATCTTCGGTCATACGTATAAGAGCCTAGTTCGTGCCAAATGGCTCAACGAAAGTTGCGAAATAGTGTTTAAGATTCGTCTGCTGTTGTTGAGGTTTACAAAAGCGAGTGGGCGAGGTAAATCCATTTGCTAAGCTACAGGTGATTACAAAAGTGAAAGAATGATTGCATCGCACTGCAAACAAGTTATTTTCCACTTTACAAATCGAATCTTAAAATCATGAATGAAGAAGTGATCATTATTGGTGGTGGAATAGCGGGACTTACAGCAGGATACAAATAAAGAAAGCAAAGTACTAAACCATTAATCATTGAATCGAATAATCGTCTGGGAGGTAGGATATATACTAAATTGAAGAGTAATCTGTTGTTTGAATTAAGAGCCACCTGAGTATTACAAATGGGCTTTTTTTGGTATGTATAGTTTTGCAATCTTCATCTCGGTTTTAAAGGCATTGCTTTTCTATATTCTCTGAGATGGTCTAGTAAATCCGGACACAAAGTAAACTTAAATTTGTGTACCTATGGAAAAGAAGATTGGAAAAACGCGGCATCGTAAATATGATGCACAATTCAAAGAAGAAGCCTTAAAGCAAGTTGAAAATGGCCAAAGCGTTAGCTCGGTAGCACAAGCTCTTTGTATTAGCGAAGCCTTGCTTTATCAATGGCGCAAGCGCAGTACCGTTCCCCAAGCTGATACTATCTCTGAATTAGAGCTGTTACGCAAGCAGGTAAAGCAGCTTGAAATGGAGCGAGATATTTTAAAAAAAGCCTTAACCATTTTCAGCCGTTAACCATGTGTGAGAAATATCAATTTATTTCAGCACAACGAAAGGATTATCCGGTAGAGCAACTTTGTAACGTATTGGGCGTAAGCCGTAGTTCGTACTACGCATATCGGAATGGCATGACCTATGCAACCACAGTAAAGGAGCAGGAAGAAATCAAACAAGTATGTGAACTGTTCACTCTTCACCGCAGACGATATGGTAGTCGCAGGATGGCCAAAGCTCTTCAGCAAAAAGGCGTGAAAATAGGGCGGTTTAAAGTTCGAAGATTGATGCACAAGCAATCACTCAAGGCGATACAGCCAAAAAGCTTTGTACCCAAAACGACCAACAGTAAACATAAGCTGGGGTATGCCCCAAACGTGTTGGCTGAAATGGATTTCCCATCGGAGCCCAATGCAGTATACGTTGGTGATATAACGTATTTACCCACCACGCATGGTCAATGGCTTTATTTGAATGTATGGATTGATCTGTTTAGCCGTTCGGTAGTAGGCTGGAAAGTAGATACTCACATGGGTGAAAGCCTCGTTGTTGATTCGTTGAGCCAGGCTGTTCACAAGCGAAATCCTGATAAAGGATTAATCATTCATTCTGACCGTGGTGGCCAATATGCAGGGGCAGCATTTAAGGCAGAGCTTAGCAGGCACCACTGTATTCAGAGTATGTCGGGCGCAGACAACCCTTACGACAATGCCTATGCTGAATCATTCTTTAGCAGGTTCAAAGCTGAGTTATTACAGAAAGGCGCTTTTGAAAATTTGGCCGATGCCAAAACAGAGATATTCAGCTACATAGAAATGTATTACAATACACAACGCCTGCACTCAGGATTGGACTATGCTTCACCGGCACAACACGAAGCACAATACTATGCCTGCAATAAGGCGGAACGAGACGCATTTGTTAGATGTTGAAATATGGATAACTCCAACGGTATTTTTGAACCTTTTGCAAATGCATCTTGGTTGGAGTTACCCACATTCCCACATAATAACGATAACAACAAAATGATTTTTATATTTGACAAAAACACTGTCCGGATAAATTAGACCACCTCACTCATAGTGCTACTTTACGAATTAGATTTGTCAAAACCGTTTAACAATTTTGTTACTAATAAAATTTTACAAATCAGGTATTATACTTTTTCGATTGGAATTTTAAGCCACATAGCAAGGCAAACAGCTAAAAATTTATCTCATCACGGTTATTAACTGTTTAGCCATGCCGATTGATGTAAACTTAGATGTGATGATGGCCAAACGAAAAATGTCATTGAATGAACTTTCAGACAAGGTGGATTTAACGTTAGCCAACCTCTCAATACTAAAAACCGGGAAAGCAAAAGCGATCAGGTTCAGTACTGATGGATCTTCTGGCCATATTGGAGGAGCAGTTAACTCAACCTATCGAACCGTGAGCTTGCTGTTAATAGCGGTCAGGATTGACTTTTAGACATTGGCAAATGAATTTCAATCTAGCCCTGATCAAATTTTAAAACTTGACAGCGGCCAAGGCACAAGGTATTAGCTGGTGTGCAGTTTCCTCTACATTACAAGCAGATTCTACACAGCCGCATCGGAGACCACCATCGTTAAAGCCAAACGACTATTGATAACATATTCACTAATCAGCTCAGGGTGAACTATGCTGGCCATATTTAAAAAAGACTCGATCGATCGTGCTACTATTCAGAATAGCGTTCTCGGGGCATGGAAATTGTTCTCTTGCTCAAAAAAAAACTAACGGAACCAACGGACTAACATCAATCAGAATATTTCTAAGTAAAGAATTAAATATGAAAAGATACTTAAAGGGTTTTGTATTAATGCTTATTTCCTTTATAGGAATCAGTATCAATGGGTATTCGCAACCCACTTATAAAATCGAAGCGACCAAAGATGTAGACATGAAATTACTTGGCACATCAACCTTGCATAATTGGGAGATGGAAGCCACGGAAGTGCCTGGCGAAGCACAATTTGTATTTAAGCCGCATGCTCAGTAGCATTTTATGACTGTCAGGTGATTCTGATTTCGAAAATGAATGAAAGCATAAAAGCGAGCACCTGAAATTGAAGCGTGGCAATAACAAAAATGATGAAGCAAGTATTAAAATAACAACTGTTCCATGCTTCTTGAAGTGAAAATAAAAGAATCAATTATGAAACACAGTGTAAAAAGCATCATCGGTTTCGCCTTGGGTGCAACGGATGGCGAGATTGGAAAAGTAAAAGAATTTTACTTTGATGACGACACATGGGTAGTCCGCTATCTGATTGTGGATACAGGCAATTGGCTCTTTGGCCGGGTAGTACTTATTTCTACGGAAGCTATTGTAAACGCTGACTGGAATAAGAAAATATTTTCAGTTAATCTCAGCAAAGAGCAGATAAAAAAAAGTCCGGATATAAATACTGAGCTTCCTGT
>Ga0163148_10005992_pt1 | contig 11962 bp, 6 predicted proteins | sample OliLakLV19MP7P2_FD_148606 | JGI IMG/M metagenome (GOLD analysis project Ga0163148, IMG submission 148606) | Freshwater microbial mat bacterial communities from Lake Vanda, McMurdo Dry Valleys, Antarctica- Oligotrophic Lake LV.19.MP7.P2 | ecosystem: Environmental > Aquatic > Freshwater > Lake >... | reverse complement strand
CGGTAAACGACTGACAGGTACTCCGCTTCATCTCCCGCGATCGCATAAGCCACAAAACCAAACGCACCAAAATAGACGTGAAACATAACCCTGACCTCCTGGGTCAACCTTTAGGTTAATCGCTAGTATTCTGAATCCAGATCCGAATGTGCTGGTTGACGTTGGCATCAAGTTGCTGTGGTGGCAGGGCGATCGCTTTTCTGCACGTCTGGATTGGGGCATTCCGCTGGTGTCCATTGACTCTAGCGGCAACAGTTTGCAGGAGGACGGCTTCTATTTCTCTCTGGTCTACACCCAGTTCTGAAGCAAACATCTATGACTGAACTACTACTCAGCAGATTCACGAGTTAAGCGGTGTCCTCTTTACTGAAACTTCACATTAAGAAATCCTTAGAATTACGCAAACTTGGTCTGTGAAGTGCCACATTTGTTTAAAGTATTTACCACCGTTTCTGTGATACCACTGAAAGTTTTAATAGATCCACTCTTAAACATAGTCAGATCAGGGATTAAACTAACATACGAATCTTGAGAGACACTTATGCCTGATCGAGACAATCAACTGGGTAAAGCCAAGAATTTAGGGCTTTTGGGTAGTTCACCGCTGAGCAAGGGCGATCGCCCAGTGTGGGCAGTTTCCGGCAACAAGCGGAGCTAAATCAAGCAAATCTATTGGGTTTGGGATATGGATTGAGCATCGGCTACAGCCACACCGACAGCAGCAATACATTGAATGCTGACTATATATTGCCCCTCAACCCACGCAATGGCACGCTCCAACTGTCGATTGGAGCATCCGATAGTGAGGTGATTGAAGAGCCATTTGACCTTGAAACTCTACATAAAAAAACCGTAAAACTACGCAAAATAGTCTTAGAAAGGGTTATGATTTCCACAAGTATTTTTGCTGCTGCTAAAAATTCCTGATCTGGCTGCTATGAGCAGCCAGATCAGACCCAAGATTGGAGAGAATTATGGTAGACCAAGACAATAAGCTCGGAAAGGCCAAAAAACTAAGCATTCCAGGGAACCGAGTAGATAGTCTCGGATCAACTGACTTAGAAGATCTGCATCGTTTTACATTAGATAAGCGCAGTCGAGTGACGCTGTCTCTCTCTAAGATAGGTAAAGGCACACAGGTACGCATTGAGCTTTATGCTCTTACAGGTTCACTCAATAAGCGACTCAAAAAGACAGACTTTAGCAAGCTCGGGGCTAAAGACCTTCAAGGTGTCCTCAGGCGAGTGTCTGTATCAGAACTAGGAGATCTTGCAGCAGGAGAGTATTATGTTCGAGTCTTTGGAGGGAAAGGGAAAAGTCGCTACCAACTCAAATTGTCTGCCGTACCTATTGTCGACTCTCCAATAGACTTCCCACCTGTAGTAATAGGTATCACTCCACCTGTAGCAAGACCTATTACTCCACCTGTAACAACACCTATTACTCCGCCTGTAGTGGCACCAGTTGAGGCACCTAAAGCTCAAATCAGCCGGCAGCCTGCTGGCCCAACTTATACTGCTACATTAGATTTCTCACAAAGTCAAGATGTAGACCCAGCAGAGGATAAAGGGCGCTTTATAAGCGCTATTACAGGAAGAATTGCATTAAACAGTGTCGACATACAATACATTTTCCAAGCTAGCGATCTAGTTTCATTTGTCAATTCTGATGGCCAGGTAGAGTACCAAGCAAAGCTTTTCAATGTGTCTAGCATAAACGATCCTAGGTACGAAGCCTTATTTGTAAAATTTATCCTTCCTTACTCCTATGGGGCTGATCCAGACTCGCTGTCATTTTTGCAAAATGCCTTCAATCAGGTTGCCCTTGAGGTTAACGGAGAGTTTGAAGATATTGGTGATGGAGAAGAGCTTAAAGAAGATGTTTATTATGGTTATGGAAGTGGTAGTCGAACCGATACCTTTGATACCGTCTTCTTGGAGGCTCCGGATTTGGAGGGTGGCGATGGCAATGACTACCTTGTTGGTGGGAATAAGTACTACCGTATCTTTGCTGGAGATGGCGATGATACTATATATGTTGGAAACGGCGGTAGCTACGTCGAGGGTAGGAATGGCAATGACTACATAGTTGGTGGAGATGGCAATGACCGTCTCCATGGGTATGAGGGCAATGACACCCTCTTTGGGCAGGCGGGCGATGACTCCCTCAACGGGAATGAGGGCGATGACTACATAGTTGGTGGGCTTGGCAATGACTCCCTCTTTGGGCAGGAGGGCAATGACTCCCTCTTTGGTGGGTTTGGCAATGACCGTCTCCATGGGTATGAGGGCAATGACACCCTCAACGGGGATGAGGGCGATGACACCCTCAACGGGGATGAGGGTAATGACTCCCTCTTTGGTGGCGATGGTACTGACTCCCTCTTTGGTGGCGATGGTACTGACTCCCTAAATGGGTTTCTTTCCAGCGACGATGCCGGAACCATAAGCGGAGAACAGTTTGACTATTTGACTGGTGGAAATGGCAGTGATTATTTTGTTCTAGGTGATCCGAATAAAGTTTTTTATTACGGGGATGGGGATGGATATGCTGTTATCGAAGACTGGGACTATCAATTAGACTTCATTCAGACAAAAGGCGATGCTAGTCAATATCGCCTAGAGTTTAGAAATGTCATTGGTAGCACCGCTTTAGATACGGAAATTTACTACGCTAACGGTACAATTGACGACCGCATTGCAATTGTCAAAGATACGATAGACGTAACTTTTTCTCGCGATTTTAGATTTGTTTAATCATTTGTTGAAAACGCAAGAGTTCTATCATCAACTGCTGGGTCTTTTTGGAAGCAGTGCTTCGTTATGCTTGCTGATATCTACTGGTGTTGCTGCTCAAGTTATTCCAGATAACACCCTTCCTGTTAACTCAACTGTTCCTCAAGGGTGCATCAACTGTGAGATTATGGGCGGCACCCGCTCAGGAGGCAACCTATTTCATAGTTTTGAGCAGTTTTCTGTTCCCACACGCGGCACAGCTCACTTTAACAATGCGCTCGACATTCAGAATATTTTTGCTCGCATTACGAGCCAATCCAGCTCAATGATTGATGGCATAATTCAGACAAATGGAAATGCCAATTTATTTTTACTTAACCCCAATGGCATTATTTTTGGCGCTAATGCTTCATTAGATGTTGGCGGTTCTTTTTTAGCCACAACAGCGAATAGCATCAATTTTGATGGATTTCAGTTTCGTGCAACCAATCCTCCAGCTTTTCCAACGCTGACCATTAGCGTTCCAACAGGTTTGCAATTCGGTACAAATTCAGCTTCGATTATTAACCGCTCTCAGGCCAGTCCAGATGGAATCGTCAATACCTATGATCGCCCTGTTGGTTTACAAGTTCGAGCCAATCAGAGTTTAACGCTTTTAGGTAATGGGGTCTTTTTAAGAAATGGCAACCTCACTGCTAGAGGCGGGCAAATCAGGCTTGGTAGTATTGCGCCTTTTAGCCTGGTGTCCTTGATGCCGAGCGGCACAAGCTATAGGCCAACGTATGTTGGCAATCAGAATTTTCGAGATGTTCGACTCTCCAGTGGTAGTTATATTGATACGAGCGGCGGTAGTGAAGGACGAAGAAACGGTGGAGCTATCGATCTTCGCGGAAGAAATATCTTACTCACTAATGATTCAGCGGTTGTTTCTCGTAGCTATCAAGGCGTAGGAGAAAATTTACAGCTAATAGCAACCCAATCATTAACAATAGCTAATGATTCTGCCGTACTAGCTTTTGCTGAACAAGAAGGAAGCGGGGGTGAAGTTATCTTACGAGCAGGCCAGACTTTAACACTTAGAGGTTCTTTCCCTAGTTTGGTTGGTTCTCAGGCTTCAAAGAGCACAGTGGAAGGGGCTACAGCAGCGGATGTTGTGATTAACGCCAGAAATATTTTGCTTCAAGATGGTTCTCGAATTGAAGCGTCCTCTTTTGGCGCTGGGCAAGGCGGCGATATTCAAATCCAAGCTTCATCTGTTGAAGTCGTTGGATTTAGCCCAGTGCCAATTGATGGAGATGGGGATGGGATAGAAGAGTTAGCAGTGGGAGACGTTACCAGTGGAATTTTTTCTCAGACTGAAGGCAGTGGAGATGCCGGTAACTTAACTATTGATACTCGTCGGCTTGTCATTTTGGACGGCGGAGTTATTTCCACAGCTACTTTTGCAGAGGGTGACGGCGGTACACTAAATATCAATGCTGGGTCTATTTTAGTGGATGGAGCATCTCCATCTGTGACTCGAAATCAGTACAGGAGCGGAATTTTCGTCTCAGCTGAACCCGGAGCGATAGGTGATGTTGGGGCGCTAGACATTACAGTCGATCAGTTAATAGTTCGCGATCGAGGTGAGATTTCTGCAAATAATCGAGGCTCAGGACGGCCCGGATCAGCAACTCTAAACGTTGAGAACTTAGATATTTTTGGGGGTGGAGAAATCCGAGCTAGTTCCTTAGGCGAAGGTCAAGGAGGCAGCTTAATTGTGAATGCGGAATCAATTCAAATTGCCGGAACAGGAACGATTGGAACCGTAGAAGTGCCCAGTGCGCTTGCTGCACTTGCTCGTCGCTCTGGCGATGCCGGAAACTTACAAATTACAACTTCAAGATTAGACGTTCGTGACGGAGCAGAAATATCTGTTAGCGGAACACGCTTAGGTTCAGCAGGCAACATGTTTATCTCAGCCGATCAAATCACGGTCACTCGTGGCAGAATTGCAGCATCGACAGAGTCAGGCAGCGGTGCAGAAATTACGCTAGAAGATCTCGACGTTTTGCTGCTCAGCGATCGCAGTCAAATTACTGCTCAGGCTAACGAAGAGGCAAATGGCGGCAACATTTTCACCAATGCTTCAAATGGCTTCATTGTTGGCTCTGGCGAAAATAACGATATTCTTGCCAATGCAGATGCAGGTCGGGGTGGCAACATCACCATTGATGCTCAGAGCATTCTAGGGATCGAAGAGCGGCTATCAATGCCAATCAATACAACCAACGACATCGACGCCAGCTCCCAATTTGGTACTCCTGGCTCTGTCACCCTTATTCAACCCGATGTTGACCCCAGTCAAGGACTGACCGAATTGCCCACTGACTTGGTTGATGCCTCCAACCTGATTGCCCAAACCTGCTCTACTAGAGGAGCAGTTGCCAGAAACCGCAGCGAATTTGTGATTACCGGACGAGGGGGGCTACAATCTAGCCCTGCCGCTGCTCGAAGTGTGGGAGTAACGTCTACCGATTGGGCAACGCTAGACCTAGACACAGAACAAACCGAAAGTTGGGAATTGGGCAGCAAGCAGCAAGAACCATTGAGCGTTACTACGGCAGCAGGAAATAGTAGGAGCGAAATTATAGAGGTCCAAGGCTGGATTATTGGAGAGGACGGAGACGTGATTTTAGTGGCTGAGTCACCTACAATTTCTCAAACAGCCGGAACCAACATTCAATGTCAGGATGGGTCAGACAGTGAAGAATAGAGGCACTGGCAAGTGGGCTAAACAGCGAATCAAGCGGCAGCGATCGCTCCGGTTAATTGGGCTTTATTTACTGCTGGCGCTCGCCACAATTGCAGCATGTCTCTTCACAACCCCACTTCTTGCTCAGACCCCTCATCCCAATCTTCCAACCCTATCCAACCGCCACGTTGATCCAGCAAGCCTAGTTCAACAAAGCAGACAGCTCTACGACGCAGAACAATACCGCGAAGCAATTCCTCTACTGCAACAAGCCGCCCAAACTTACGCAACGCAGGGCAATCTCCTGCGGCAAGCCCTTGCACTGAGTAACTTGTCGTTAACCCATCAACAATTGGCACAGTGGGAAGAGGCACGAGCAGCGATTGACCAAAGTTTAGCGATTGTGAGAATTCAGGCTTCACGAGGAGACCATGAGAGCAAGAACACTGCACAATTGCAGGTCTTAGCGCAGGCATTAGATATTCAAGGACAGTTGCAATTCAATCAAGGACAGATGGCTGAAGCGCTGGCAACTTGGGAACAGGCGACTGCAACCTATGAACAAATAAATGATCAGCCTAGTAGTGTTGAAAACCAATTGCGTCAATCTGAGGCACTTCAGGAATTAGGGCTATACCGACGGGCTGCTAATGTGCTAAACGAGCTAACGCAACTGCTCAACCGCCAGCCGCCCTCAGCCACCTATGCTTCTGCTCTGCGAAACCTGGGGGATGTATTACTCGTAACAGAAGACTTATCCCAATCACGCAAGGTTTTGGAGCAAAGTTTAGAAATAGCACGCCAGCTCTCTATAGAGGTGGCAGATGAAGCGATCGCAGCTAGTTATATTAGCCTCGGCAACCTAACTCATACAGAGGCGATCGCCAACCTCACATTAGCGGGACTAACGCCGACGAAAGCGATCGCTTCTCTCAACGCGCCTGTTAGTGCTTCAAACAACACAACGAAAGAAGTCATCCAACAGCGTAACCAGATAGCGGCAAAAGCTTTTTACCAGCAGACAAACTTGGCTCTAGATTTATACCAGAAAGCAGCGGCGCAAACGCAGGTTACATCTACTCAAGTTCAAGCGCACCTCAACCAGTTTGTTCTGCTTGTCGAAACTCAACAGTGGGAAGCTGCCTATGCTCGCTTCTCTGAACTAAATCGCCAGCTTCAGCAGCAACTGGCCAACCACACTACCCTTTATAACCAGATTGAATTTGCCCAAAGCTTAATATCTATCGCAAGTCATACAGATATTGACCTGACTTCTCAAGCGTCGCTGCTTCAAACTATTCAGCAGATCATAACTACTACCCATCAACAGGCCGCTGAACTAGGTGATCGCCGCATCCAATCCTATGCACTCGGAACGTTGGGAAACTTCTATGAGAAAACAGAAAAGCTAGCAGAGGCGCAGATATCGACTCAGCAAGCTTTGGGGATATCGCAAGCAATTAAGGCTAACGATATTTCTTACCGTTGGCAGTGGCAATTAGGGCGAATTCTCAAATTTCAGCACAATATTCAAGATGCGATCGCAGCGTACGAAACGTCACTAGCTACTCTCCAATCATTGCGACGCGACCTTGTTACCACCAACCTCAGCTACCAGCTTGCGTTTCGAGCAGATGCAGAAGAACCAATCTATCAGGGATTGATTGATCTGCTCTTACTTGATAGCAAGCCTACACAGGAAAATTTGAAGCGATCGCGAGCAGTCGCAACATCACTTCAGGTTGCAAAACTAGAAAACTTCCTGGGAGAGCCTTGCGCTGACTCTGACCTAGAACTGCTAGACGACACGGTTGATCGTCTAGCGGTAACCACTGCGATTATTTATCCAATAGCTTTGGGCGATCGCCTTGAGGTTATCGTCAAACTGCCGCGAGAACAAGATTTATATCACTTCCGTACAGAGGTTTCATCCACAGAGCTACAAGATGTAATTCAATCACTACAACTTGATTTGGAGCAGGAATACACATTCGAAGCAATCAAAATAAATTCAAAGCGCCTTTACGATTGGATGATTAAGCGCGTTCAAACACAGTTGATAGCCAAACAGGTAGACACATTGATATTTGCCCTAGATGGTTCCCTTCGCAATATACCAATGGCAGCCCTATATGATGGCGAAAAATACCTAGTTGAAACCTATGCAACTGCGATCACGCTAGGGTTAGATCTACCCAACCCCACTCCTCTTGAACGAGAGGACTTGAAAGTATTAGCAGTTGGCTTAACCGAGCCACCTAAAGATTTCATCGTTAATTCTCAAAATTTGAGTGCTAACTTTGCCAAACTGGCTAATGTCAATAATGAACTAGACGCGATCGCTGCATCCGGCATTCCTACTGCTACTTTACGTGACCAAGAGTTTACAGAAAACTCGTTCAACAGAAAAATCAATGAGGAATCCTTCCCTATCGTTCATATGGCCACACATGGTCAGTTTAGCTCTGACCCAAATAGTACGTTTCTGCTAACTTCAGATGGAGCGATCGCAGTCGATGCCTTTAGTAATCTGTTTGAGGCCAGAGGTGAAAGTAGATCTGACTCTATTGAGCTGTTAATTTTGAATGCATGTGAAACGGCAGCAGGTGACCAATTAGCAGCACTGGGTATTGCTGGAGCCGCCTTTCGTGCAGGCGCAAGAAGCGTAATTGCCTCTCTATGGACTCTTGATGATACGTCTAGCGTAGAATTAACCAGACAGTTCTATAAAAGCTTTATACAGTCTAAAATTACTAAAGCAGAAGCACTCCGTCGTGCTCAAATATCTCTGCTAGCTAACCCTCAATATAAACACCCAAGATATTGGGCAACCTATGTTTTTGTTGGCAATTGGCTATAGTTACAAAGCTATTTTGCTTCAACTAGCTTGTTGACAGCAATTTTCATTTTCACTTGCCTCAGCTCTGACAACCCCAGGAAATCAAGAACTCCTATCCAGTCTCGTCGATAAACTAGATCTTCCTGATTGCCATAGTATAGTTTCGCCAGATGGGTTACCATATCAAACCAAATTCCCTGCTCTGCATAGGCAAGATATTGATATTTCAGATCTACTCTTTGAAGAGCTGTTATTAATTCAGCATCTGGTTCAATTCGCTGAACCCATCCACGAACCCCAGCATTTCTAGAAGGTTTGAAAGGATCGCACAAAACTGAAAAATACCAGTTACAGAGCTGGTTAAGCTTTAAGGAGTGTGGTAGCTGAAACTCAATAATTCCTGGAGTATTTGCAAGCGGAATTAGAATCGGTTCAGGCAAAACAGGATGTTCTTGATCATCTAGCAGCATAAAGCTTGCTGTTTTCAAAGATTCCCCTACCTCGTAAGGAATATAGAACCAAAACGTAGGATTCAGTTCTACAGTTTTACCAAAAACAATCTCTGGAGCAGTAACTTGAGCTAGTCTATCGGGCAAGCTCTCCCTATCACTTTGAAGAGAAGGAACTAATGCTGACACAGGAAATTGCGTCGCAGGACATAGCCGTCCTCGCCCTGCCCCTCCCTTTGTTCGCCCAGCAGGAGCGCCTTGTCCTTGCACAGAGGATGGTGAAAATAGCGCCTGAACCCGTCGCAAAACTTGAGTAATAGGGTTAGAGTTGCTTTGGGCAATTAATGGATTTGCCAAAGCTGTTGGCTGCAAAATCAGACTAAAAAATAGAAGGGCAGTCGATATTAACAAAAGACTTAGAAAGTTTTTCCACCGGCTCTGATTTATCCACTTCATGACTGAACGGATCTAGATTTAGATTTAAGTTGCTTTTGATTGAAGCCCTGTCCCAAACTACTCTGTAGATTAACCCACCACACTGCTGCACCAGATAAAGTACAACCTAGCAAGGCAGGCAGTAAGGGAAGCCAGCCATTGAATTGAAAAGCACCAAGACAAATAATGTAGATGCTCGCGGTAGCGATCGCAATTGCGATACCTAGAGTACGAGGCGATCGGTAAACCCATCCTATAAAACCACCCACAGTAGACCAGAGCATGATCCAACCCCATTCAGTCCACTGTGGCATCACCCAAATTAGCGAACCTTTTCCTGTGGCTACGCTAACAAGCTGACTAACCATTAGAGCTTGTGCAACCACACCGGGCATCTCTTGCTCAGGCAAGATTCCATAGGGTGTATTCCAGTAGTCTTGAACATTATCCCGGTGTATGACGCCAATTAATACAATTTTGTCGCGGAACTCTGCTGGATCAACTGGATTGTTGAAGATTTGTTCCAGCGTAAACATCTTCACTGGCCGTTGCTGTTCTGCTCGATAGTTGAGTAGAACTTGACACCCAGGGCTGACATCTTGTTGAAACTGATAGCCCCCTGTAAAAGGCAGCAAGTTTTGAAGTACCACACGGTGCTTAGATTGCTCATCATTAAATACTATGTCATGACAGATTCCTTTCTTATCAACGGGATTTTGATAGAGAATGCCCTCTTCTTCAAGATACCGCCCTGCTATTTGCAGACTAAAGGAGATTTGGCTAGAACAAGGAGAGCCTTTAGGAGGTTGGAAGGCTAAAATTTGCCTGCGTAATACATCATCTCCATCCAAAATAAAATCACTAAATCCAATCCGCTCTTTAGGAATTCCTGGTGGAGGCTCAATTCCTGATACCTGATATTTCACATCATCATTCGCTTTGCAAACACCAATTAAATTAGGCTGTGACTTAAAATAATTTATCACATTTGAATTATCCTCATTATCTCGATATATATCCAGTCCGATTACACGAGGTTTAAAGCTTGACAAGGTAGTGAGTAATTTAGAAAGAGAACTACTAGATAATGAGCCAACTAATTTCTCTCCTCGTTTTCTTTGAGCAGCAACGTCATCTATATCGATCGTGATCACACGTAGGCGATCGTCTGGCTGCTGCTGTATCCGAATTTGCATTAGGTGGTCATAGAGTTTTAGCTCCACATCTTGCAAACCTCCCAAAAAGCGCACAGCTCCAATGGTAATGGCAATACCCAAGCTGGTTAATCCTACTAAGCGAGGACTACATCGAGTTTTAGGTAATAAGTCTTGCCAGCGATGGTCTTGCTTATGAAACTGAGTTTGTAAGCTTTCTAACTCACTAAATTTAGACAGAATTGCTGGAACTGGAACTGCACCCCCACCCAGGTCATTGCTGCGATCGCGCGTGAATTTGACGATGCCACAAACTTTAGAAGTTCGCCGATTCAATAATGGAGAACCGCTTAAACCTGGACGAATTTGGCCTTGTTTGAACTTGATCAGGGGTGGGCGATCGCCTGTTAATCCCTCACAAGCTGTTGTAACAGGCCCACCCTGGGGAAAATCATCTGGATAACCATAGGTATACAGCTCATCGTTAGACTGGATAACCTGTTCTTGACTGGTTGAAGCGTCTAGATAGACACAAGGATGGTTAGGAATTGGCTCTACTAGCTCAAGCAGTGCTAAGTCGAAAGGATCAAGAAAAAAACCTGATACAGTCGCCTCGGCTATGTCTTGTTGATTTTGGTAACTAACCTTAACAGGCTCCGTACCTGCATCTTTGACAACATGAGCACAGGTCAAAATCTTACCAGGTGCAACAAAAAAGCCAGTTCCCCATCCTGATTTTCCAGAAACACTGAGCTTGACAGTGCAACGTTCTAGCAGGCTCTCCAGATCTACTCCACTGTTAGCCTGCACCATCTTTGCTTCTCTCCCACTCCAAGGTGATTTCGAGATTGGCCGAACTTGAACCCTTCACCACCATTGCAGTTAGCTTCCCGGACTCAATCGCCACATCTAACCCAAATTTGACCACGGCCTTAGTCGGGCTGACTTTATGGAGCGTTAAGGCGATCGCATCCACAATGCCTTCTATTGCGTCTGTCACCTCCTTAAAGGGTCTGATATCAAACGCCACATCTTCTCGCCCGGTTTGCGTCACCTCAATCTTAATGATGCTGCCATTGGGCAATTGGGCCGGAACCTGCTCCATCCGAGATTCTGTAAAAGTCACTAGTTTTTCCTCGCCTATGGTCGATCCCGTAAAGAATATGGGTTAAGACAATTGAAACACTTTCTGAGAACAAATTAGAACGGAGAGTAGACCAGGGAGAAATAGAAGCCATTTTCCTGCAAACTATTGCCGCTAGAGTCGATCGACACCAGCGGAATGCCCCAATCTAGCCGCGCTGAAATGTTATCACCCTGGTTCCACAGCAAGCCGAGTCCAACTCCTACCAAGGCATTGGGGTCAGGATCAGACGTGTCGCCACTGTTCCATCCGAGACCTACATCCATAAACGGTGATAGTTGCAGGAGTCCTTGCCATTCAGGCACCCGCGCAATTGGCAATCGTACCTCCGCAGACAGCAACGCCCCATTATCCGTCAGCAGTGCATCTTGCCGATAGCCGCGCCCGCTCTGCTGTCCACCTAATCCAAACTGCTCCAATGACACTAGCGTCTCATCCGCAAGCTGAACATCTCCCCGCACCAGCAGCAAGG
>Ga0163148_10005984_pt1 | contig 11974 bp, 8 predicted proteins | sample OliLakLV19MP7P2_FD_148606 | JGI IMG/M metagenome (GOLD analysis project Ga0163148, IMG submission 148606) | Freshwater microbial mat bacterial communities from Lake Vanda, McMurdo Dry Valleys, Antarctica- Oligotrophic Lake LV.19.MP7.P2 | ecosystem: Environmental > Aquatic > Freshwater > Lake >... | reverse complement strand
GCCCCGGCCCCGGCCCCGCAGTTCAGCGCGATGACGGCGTCCAAGGTCAATAGCAACGACAACGGAGAAGTGCATCACCTTGTTTGCTCTTGCTCCTGCGGTGTCTGTTGCGCCTGCGGTTGCGTTTGCTCTCGGGCCCCCTTTGTGGCGGCGGCGGTTGGGAGATCAGGCCCGGAACGGGGTGCGCGCATGGAGGCGCGTACGTTTTCGCCAGTACATGGATGTACTGTCGGGGCTGCGCCCGCGCCTTCGCTTCGCTCGGTCGAAAACCCCTCCCAACTGCCGTGAACCCGCCGCTTCATCGCGGGTGCCACATCGGGGTCGCCTTTCTTTTGTTTACTTTTCTTTACGTCGGGCTTCCTGCCCTCCGCCCTTCGGGCCGCCTTTGGCGTTCCGGCGCGCTCCTGTAGGCCTTGTGACGACTCAAAGAAAAGTGACTCGGCCGCCGCTGACCGAGCGAAGCGAAGGCCGGGGCGAAGCCTCGGAATGAACGAAACCTTGCCTCGAAGCCAAAACTAGCGAGTGAAGCCTTGAAAGTTGGATCCCGGCCCACGCCAAAATGTCGAAACCAAGAGGCGCCGACAGCGCAACCCTTTACCCCACATCGTGCTTCAACATCGACCCCAATCCGCCCTGCAAGGCATACACCTCGGCATAGCCCAGCCGGGTCAGTATGAAAGCGGCGGCCGCGCTGCGTTCGCCGGTGTTGCAGTAGATAATCAATTTGGCTGAACGCGGAAAGCGTTGGGCGACGTCCTCACGCAGCCGGAACAGGGGAATGTTGACCGAGCCTTTGATTGCGCGCTGAGCGTGCTCGCTGGGCATGCGCACATCGACGACGCTGGCGCCGCCGCGGGCGAGCAAGGCGGCTTGTCCTGCGTTCAACCACTCCACCACCGGTGGCTTCAACACTTCTTCAAACGGCTTGCGACCCAGTCGCATCAAGCGGCCGTCTTGCATCATTCTGACCGTCGCGTTGCGCGGTGTATTGGACAACAGCGCGTCTTCGCCGAAGCAATCGCCGCGGACCAGATAGGCAACGATCGAGTCGGCACCATCCAGTTGTTTGGAAACGGATGCCGCGCCTTCCTTGATGACGTAGAAATAGTCGCCCGGGTCACCTTCGCGAATGACCAGATCACCGGCTTTGACGGCGACTTCTTCAAACGCTTGGAACATGCGTTCGATATTGCCAGTTGGCAATTTGTGAAATGCCCGGCTTTGCAGCAGGCGAAACACCCAGCGATTGCCCTGCGGGCTTTCATCAATGTGGCGGAAGCTGTCGCCTCGACTCAGTTGGTCCCACGCAATCACTTTTTCCGCATAGCGGCGATCCAAGCGCAGTACGCGGGCACTGCTTGAGGTCACCGTGGCCGTGAAGCGGCGCGGCTGCGATTCGCCGATGGGATAGCGTCCCTGCAGGGAACTGGCGCTGGTCTTCTTGTTGCGGCCGTCGGGATAAACACCCTCGAACTCGCCTTCGATCAGGTACAGCGTATCGCCGTCGATATCGCCAGAACGGAACAACACTTCGCCCTTGGAGAACTCGATCGACGCGGACTCGCTGGCCAATTGCTCGCGCGTTTCTTCGCGCAGGCTGTCGAGCGGATACAAACGCGCCAGATCGCTGCTTTCAAAACTCATGTATGACTCTCCCCGGTTCAGCCCGCAGTGTAGCGCTGACCGATGCTGCGCAGCGACAAGCAGCCGCTGCGATTCCTCCCGGGTTCTATCAGGAACAGCGCTGATCGACGGCGTGGCCGATCAGCGCCCTCGCAGCTACTCGATATCGAGGAAGCTGCGCAGCTGCTCAGAGCGCGTCGGATGACGCAGTTTGCGTAGCGCCTTTGCCTCGATCTGACGGATGCGCTCGCGGGTGACGTCGAACTGTTTGCCGACCTCCTCCAGCGTGTGATCCGTATTCATATCAATGCCAAAGCGCATGCGCAGCACTTTCGCTTCGCGCGGGGTGAGCCCGGCCAGGACGTCGCGCACGGTTTCCATCAAACCGGTGACGGTGGCGGTTTCATCCGGCGATTCGATGCTGGTGTCTTCGATGAAGTCGCCCAGGTGTGAATCTTCGTCGTCACCAATCGGCGTCTCCATCGAGATGGGCTCCTTGGCAATTTTTAACACCTTGCGGACTTTGTCCTCAGGCATTTCCATTTCTTTTGCCAGCTCTTCGGGCGTGGGCTCTCGGCCGAACTGCTGCAACATCTGCCTAGAGATGCGGTTGAGCTTGTTGATCGTTTCGATCATGTGCACCGGAATACGGATGGTGCGGGCCTGATCGGCAATCGAGCGGGTGATCGCTTGGCGAATCCACCACGTGGCGTAGGTTGAAAACTTGTAGCCACGACGGTATTCAAACTTGTCGACCGCCTTCATCAGGCCGATGTTGCCTTCTTGGATCAAGTCCAGAAACTGTAAGCCACGATTCGTGTACTTCTTGGCGATCGAGATAACCAAGCGCAGGTTGGCCTCGACCATTTCCTTCTTGGCTTTGCGCGCCTTGGCTTCGCCGATCGCCATCGAGCGATTGATCTCTTTGATGTCAAGCAGCGACAGGTGCAGCGCTTTCTCGATCGCGATCAGCCGTTCTTGCTCTGCCACGATCGCATCACGGTATTCACGCAAGCCCGACGACCACTTCTGCTTGCGACGCAGCATCTCATCGACCCAGTCGACGCTGGTTTCGCTGCCCGGGAACGTGCGCAGGAAGTCTTTGCGCGGCATTTTCGCGTGCTTGATGCAGTGATCCATGATGACCCGCTCGTGGCTGCGCACCGAGTTGACCACTTCACGCAACTTGACCACAAAGCTGACCACCAGCGCAGGCGGCAGTTTCAGACGCAGAAACTCCTCTGCCATTTCTTCGCGCAGTTTGATCGTCTTCTTGTCGGCCGAGCCGAGCTTGGCATGGGTCTTCTGAAAGCGCAGGTACATGCCCTTCAACAGATCCATGCGACGCGCGGCTTCGACTGGATCAGGTCCAGTTTCAGCCGGGGATTCGTCGGCGTCCTCGTCGGCGTCCTCGTCGTCTTCGACTTCGACCTCTTCGGCCTCTGATGCAATCAGCGCGGCAGCCGCAGCTTCGGCAGCAGCGGCGGCCTCCAGATCGGCATAACCGGCGACCACTTCGGTCAACCGCTTCTTGCCTTCAAGGTGGAGGTCGTACTCTTCGGTCAGCAGCTGAATCGACCACGGAAAGCTGGCCAGTGCCGACTGCACTTGATACAGACCTTCTTCGATGCGTTTGGCAATCGCGATTTCGCCTTCGCGCGTCAGCAATTCGACCGTACCCATTTCGCGCATGTACATGCGCACAGGGTCGGTGGTGCGGCCGGCTTCAGAATCCAGAGCCGACAACGCCGCGACTGCTTCTTCGGCAGCGGTTTCGTCGTCGGACGAGCGCGCCGAATCGGACATCAACAAAGTCTCGGCATCCGGCGCAATTTCGTGCACCTGGATACCCATATCGTTGATCATGCCAATGATGTCTTCGATCTGTTCAGGATCGACGATATCGCCAGGCAAATGGTCGTTGACTTCGGCGTAGGTCAGGTAGCCCTGCTCACGGCCCTTGGTAATGAGCTGCTTGATTTCGGACTGCGGCTCGGAGGTTTCGGTCGCCATTCGGGGTCCCGGGCAATTGAGAAATGAACTGCCCAGTATAGTGGAAGCTCCGCTATAGCTGGCAGGTGATTGTTTGCAAAGCGTTTGTTCTGGTTTTTTTGACTGCGCACCACTTGCCTCAGGTTTCCAAGCGCAAGGTCACTGGGCCGTCATTCACCAGTGACACCACCATATGGGCACCGAAACGGCCAGTTTCCACCCTGTTGTGATGACGCCGGCACTCGGCCACCAATTGATCAAACAGCATTTCCGCGTGCGCCGGTGACGCAGCAGGGGTAAAGCTGGGGCGCATGCCCTTGCGCGTGTCGGCAGCCAGAGTGAACTGACTGACCAGCAACAAGCCACCTTGAATCTCGCTAAGCGAGCGATTCATCCGGCCCAAGTCATCGGCGAACACGCGGTAGCCCAAGAGCCGCTCAGCCATGCGAGTGACGTCGGCTCGCGAGTCGTCTGGCAAAACGGCGATCAAGGCCAGCAAACCAGCACCGATCTCGCCGATGCATTCACCTTCCACTTCAACGGCGGCCCGGATCACCCGCTGAATAAGTGCGATCAATGCTTGCCGTCCATCGCCTGGAAAAGGTCAGCGGATGCTGCGCTGGCCGACCCAAAGCCGTCAAACCCAGGCTCCGCCAGCAACGCCGCGTCGTAGACTGCGCCGGCATGAACTCCCCACGCATGACCTTTCCAGTGGCTTGTATTTATTTTGCGCTGACTTTGCTTGGGCGATTGCCGCTTGGGTGGATGCAGTTTCTGGCCGGCGGCCTGGCCCAGGCGGTGCGCCGTTTGAATACGCGTGAGGCGCGCGTCGCCGCCGCCAACCTTGCGCTTGGCCTGCCGCAACTCAGCTTGAGCGAACGTGAGCAACTGCGACGCGAGTGCCTGCGGCACACGGCGAGCACGGCCTTGGAGACGGCGGCGGTGTGGACACGACCGGCCGCGCACTGTCTGCGCCTGATCCGCGAGGTCGACGGCGGCGATCTGCTCGATGCGGCCGAAGCCAGCGGGCGCGGCGTCATCGTCGCTGCGCCTCACATCGGCAACTGGGAGCTGTTCAGTGTTTATCTGGCCAGTCGGCGTCCGCTGGCAGTGGTGTATCGCCCTCCCGAGCGACCCGCGCTGGAACCTCTACTGGTGAGAGCCCGCCTACATCCGGGCGTGGAGCCGCTGCGCGCCGAACCCGCCGCCGTCCGCCGCATGCTTGTTTTGCTGCGTGGCGGCGGCACGTTGGGCATTCTTCCTGACCAACGCCCAAAGGCAGGCGAAGGCCTGTATGCGCCGCTGTTTGGCGTGCCAGCATTGACGATGACGCTGTTACCACGATTGGCGCAGAAGACTGGCGCGACGGTGGTATTCGGGTTTGCCGAGCGCTTGCCCGACGCGCAAGGGTTTCGCATACGTTTGCTACCAGCGCCGGCAGAACTGCTGGATGCAGACCCACTGCGTGCTGCCACGGCGCTTAATGCCGGCATTGAGGCCTGCGTGGCGTTGGCGCCGGCCCAGTATCAATGGACCTACAAGCGCTATCCGTCACGCGACGCGGCAGGCCGTGCCCGTTATGGCGGTCACGTCGATCAACAAGGACCGTCCAGCCCGCATGAGTAACCACGCCAGCGACCGCATTGCGCCCGCTTCCACCGACCTTGTCGATTTGGCAAATCCAGCCACCGTCGCTGCGGCACAGGCCTACGAGTCTCTGCATCCGAACGCGGTGTGGGCCTTTCGGATCAACCAGATCAGCTTTGCCATTGTGGCTTGGCTGCCCGTGTTGCTGGTTGCACGACCGCTGTTGGCGCGAGCAGTGGGTACCGGTATGGGCTGGGTGATTGCCGTGGGCATGCTGGCTCTGATGTTGATCAGCAGTTGGCAATTTGCTCAGCGGCGCGCGCGGGCGGTCCGGTTCAGGCTGGATGACGCTGGCTTGAGCATCCACCGCGGCGTCTATTGGCAATCCGAAACACACATTGCGCGCTCGCGCGTGCAACACACTGATATCCAGCGCGGGCCGCTGGATCGTCGCTTGGGCTTGGCCGATCTGTTGATCCACACCGCAGGTACGCAGATGGCGACCGTGCGCTTGCCAGGCCTGGCGGAAGCGCGCGCGCTTGCGTTGCGGGATGCTCTGTTGGAAGGCCATGACCAGCGCTTCTGACCCTGGCGCTGAATCGATAGTGGGGTTGCGCCGACTGCATCCATTTTCTTGGGTGTTTGTGCTGCTCTCGCAATTGCGCCAGTTCGCGTTGCCATTGGTGGCGCTGCTGGTGTTTGGTCGAGGTGGCGATTGGCAGGAAATTGCTGCGGGGGTCAGTGCGGTCGGCTTGAGCTTGCTCGCGGTGTGGCACTACTTCACCTTTACTTACCGGGTCGATGCCGATGCGCTGGTGATTCGCAGTGGGTTGCTGCATCGCGGCGTTCGCCACTTGCCGTTTCGACGCATCCACAACGTCGAGTTGCGCCGCTCTGTGTTGCATCGCATGGTTGGTGTCGCCGAGGTCAGGGTTGAGTCCGCCACCGGTGACGGCGATGCGGAGGCGCAAATGCAGGTGTTGGCGCTGGCCGATGCAGAAGCCTTAGTGGCTTGCATTCGCAGTGCACGCAGCGGTGCCGCCGTCGACTCGGCAAGCTCGACAAGCTCGGCAGAAAGCGCCAGTGGCAACTCCTTGCTGGCGGTCTCGACCCGCGACCTGATTTTATTGGGATTGAGCAGCAACCGTGGCTGGGTGGTGGTCGGCGCCGGGCTTGGCGTGGTCGCCCAACTCAATCCCCGCGGCTGGTCGAATCCGCTACCGCTGGCATTTGATTGGGTTCGCGACGGTGTGTCGTCGCTCACTCCTGCGATTGGCGATCTAGCCGGGCTGATCGTGCTGGTGCTGCTGGCGTCCCTGTTGTTGCGCCTGCTCGGCACGCTCTTGGTGTTGTTACGGCACTATGGTTTTGTGCTGAGCGAAAGCGAGTCGAGAATCAGTGTGGAGGGCGGCTTGCTGACCCGCACGACGAGCCACACTACCTTGCCGAAGATCCAGCGCTGGCTGGTCCGCGAGCCTTGGCTGCTAAGGCAATTTGATCGACGCGCACTCCACGTCGAGACCGCCGCGAAGCAGGCCGAGGGAAGCGAAAAGGGTATCGACGCATTGCTGCCGATCGCACCGGCGGGCAGCATCGACGCGCTGTTGCGCAGGTTTCTGCCGGGCATCCGTTGGGAACAACCGACTTGGCACGGCATCCATCCACTGGCGTGGCGGCGCACCGTCAAACCCCCGTTACTGCTGTTGCTGGTCATCAGTTCAGCGGTTAGCGTGCATCTGGGGCCGCAGGCAGTACTGTTATTGCTGCTTGCACCACTCTTGATGATTGCAAGCCAGCGCGACGCGGCGTTTTCCGCTTACAGCGTGGACGCGCAGCGGGTGCTGTGGCGCAGCGGTTGGCTGCAACGGCGTTGGCACATTGTCGAGCGCGAACGCATCCAATGCGTGCGCCTGCGGCAGTCCTGGTTTGACCGTCGTGCCGGCATGGCGCATGTCGATATCGACAGCGCTGGAGCGCGCAACGGCAGCAGCACTACGCTTGGTTATCTGGCCGTGGCGGATGCCCGTCATATATCCGCGCGGCTGCGTCGCTGGCTGGCGCAGCCAGCGTTACTCGCGCCAGAAGGTGGGCGTGAGCAGGACCAGGATCGAGAACACCTCGAGTCGACCGAGCAGCATGCCGAGCGTGCCCAGCCAGACAGCGGCGTCACCGACCGTGCCGAAGGTGTAAGCGACCTCGCCCAAACCGGGACCCAAGTTGGTAAGCGTCGCGATCATGGCACCGAAAGCGGATTTCATATCGAGGCCAGCGGTGATGAACCCCAACCACAGCAGCACGGCGCAGACCATCCACAGGGTGATAAATCCGCTGACCGATAGCACCACGCTCTCGGACACCCGCTTGCCGCCCATCTTGACCAGAAACTGTCCCTTCGGGTGCACCAGTTGGCGCACCTCGCGCATGCCGTGACGCAGCACCATGATCACCCGCGCCACTTTCAGACCGCCGACGGTTGAGCCTGAACAACCGCCGATGACCGCGACCATCATCAGCAGCATCGGCGCAATGCCGGCCCATGCATCAAAGCCACTCACCGCGAAGCCGGTGGTAGTCATCGCCGACACCACCATCAAGGTGCCAAAGCGCAGTGATTGCGAGATCGATGAATAGTCCTGCCCCCACCACAGGATGACAGCGAGCAGCAGGCTGGCACCGCCGAGAATGCCCAGATACCCGCGCAACTCGGAATCGAGAAAATAGTGATTCACGCTGGCGCTACGCCACGCGACGAAATGCAGCGAAAAATTGATCCCGCCCAGGATCATGAAAATGATCGCAACCAGCTCGATCAACTGACTGTCCCAATGCCCCAGGGCCGCGTCATAGGTCGAGAAACCACCCGTGGACACCGTGCTCAGGGCGTGGCAAATGGCATCAAACATCGACATCCCGGCCACCCAGAACGCGATCGCGCACAACGCGGTCAAGCCTGAATACACCAACCACAGCGCTTTTGCGGTCTCGCCGATGCGCGGCGTCAATTTGCTGTCGCGCGACGGCCCGGTCGTCTCGGCGCGAAACAGCTGAGTACCACCGATCTTGAGCATCGGCAGGATCGCTACGGCGAGAATCACGATGCCCATGCCGCCGAAAAACTGCAGCACTTGCCGATACAGCAGCATCGATTTCGGCAGCGTATCGAGCCCGGATATGACTGTAGCGCCGGTGGTCGTGAGCCCGGATGTCGCCTCAAACACTGCGTTGGCAAAACTGAGGTGCGGTGGGCCGGCCATAAACGGCAAAGACGACACCAAGCTCGCGGCGACCCAGGTCAAGGTGACGATCAGAAACCCATCGCGCAGCCGCATCTGATAACTGCTGTGTCGACACGGCCACCACATTGCCGAACCCACCAGTGCGGTAAAACAAAAGCTGCCAGCGAAAACGGTGACGGTGGGTTCATCCAAAGCCAGCGCTACTACCAGCGAGGGCAGCTTGGTCAGCGCCATCAGGCCAATGATGACGCCGAGCACCTTGATAATTGCGCGCCAACGCATGCCAGTCGTCCTCAGATCCAGGTCGCGTCGGCGCGGAACAGGGCTTCCACTTGGCGCAGTTGGTTCTTGTCGACAAGGAACAGGATGATGTGATCGTTGGCCTCGATCACCACATCGTGATGCGCAATCAGCAGCTTGTCGCCGCGCACAATGCCGCCAATGGTTGCCGCCGGTGGCAGATCCAATTCTTCCAGGGAACGGCCAATCACCTTTGAAGTTCGGCGGTCGCCGATCGCCACCGCTTCGATGGCCTCGGCCATGCCGCGACGCAGGCTGTGTACTCGCACCATCGTGCCCTGCCTGATCCAGGTCAACAACGCGCCCAGCGTCACTTGCTGTGGGCTGACCGCGATGTCGATGCTGCCGCCTTCCACCAACTCGGCATAGGCCGGCCGATTGATCAGCGAAATCACCCGCTGGCAACCCATCCGCTTGGCCAGCATGGCCGAGAGAATGTTGGCCTCATCGTCGTTGGTGAGCGCGCAATAGACATCGGTCTGGTCGATATTCTCTTCGCGCAACAGGTCCTCATCGGCGCAATCACCTACCAGCACGATTGACTTCACCAGGTCTTCTGCAATCTGTTTGGCACGCTCGCGCGAGCGCTCCAGCACCTTGACGCTGAACTTGCTCTCCAGCGCCTTGGCCAGATTGCGGCCAATGTTGCCTCCCCCTGCAATAAACACGCGCCGCACAGGCCTATCCAAGCGGCGCAACTCACTCATCACCGGCCGGAAGTTCTTCCGATCCGCCAGAAAAAATACTTCGTCGCCCGCCTCGATGAGCGTGCTCGCCTTGGGAATGATCGGCTTGCCCCCGCGGAAAATGGCTGCCACACGCGCATCGACGTCATCTGGCAGATGCGAACGCAGATCGCGAATCTCATGCCCGACCAAGGCGCCGCCAGCCACCGCACGCACAGCTACCAGCTGGGCGCGGCCATCAGCGAAATCGAGCACTTGCAAGGCACCGGGATACTCGATCAAGCGCTGTACGTGGGCGCAGACCAGTGCCTCCGGACTGATCGCCACATCCACCGCCACCCGCGATTTTGCGGTCAGCTCGGGATACTGCATGTACTCGGTCTCGCGCAATCGCGCGATCTTGGTCGGCGTCTTATAGACAACATCGGCCACTTCGCAAGCAATCAGATTGACCTCATCGCTCGAAGTCACCGCAATAATCAGATCAGCGTCCTCGGCACCCGCGTGGCCGAGCACGCTGGGCAAACACGCATGCCCCAGCACGGTGCGAATATCCAGCCGCTCGGCAAGATCGCGCAGACGCGCCTGGTCTTTGTCGACGACAGTGATGTCGTTGTTCTCGCTGACCAGGGCGGCGGCGACTGAGGAGCCGACTTGGCCGGCGCCCAGGATGATGATTTTCATTTTTCTTGGCCTTCTCGCTTCACTCGCCTGATGTGGGCTTTTCGCGAGGTTTCGGCCACCTCAGCGGTGGCCGAAACCCGGCCTCGAAGCCAATTGAAGGCAGGTGAAGCGTTAAAAGCTGGATTCCGGCCTACGCGGGAACGCCGAGCAAACGCCCCCGCCGCCGGGGCGGACACAGGCCACCTACCCATCTCTAGCCCCCTTGATATCCACCCCCAAATCCCGCAATTTGCGATAAAGGTGCGTGCGCTCCATACCAGCCAGCTTGGCCAATTTGCCCACGCTGCCGCCAGCATCATTGAGCAGCTTCAGCAAGTAAGCACGCTCGAATGCATCGCGCGCCTCACGCAGTGGCAGGCGAGTGTCTATGTCGGCAGGATCGAGTTCGACGGTGGCGGCGGTGGTGGGCTGAGTGATTGCCGTGTGGCCGCCCAAAGCGGCATCGATTTCGGCAACCGAAACCTCGGCATCACCGCCGACGACCAATAGCCGCTGGACCAGATTGCGCAGCTCACGCAGGTTGCCGGGCCATGCGTGGCGGGCCAGCCTGGTGATCGCTGCGGCGCTGAATTCGCGCCTGGCCAAGCCGTCGCGACCGGCGAAAAAATCGACGAATCCGCGCAGCAACTCGGGCAGGTCGTCACGGCGCTCGCGCAGCGGCGGCACACTGACCGGGACCACGGCGAGCTGAAAATACAACTCATCACGCAGCCGTCCCGCCACGCGCTCGGCATCCAGATCCATCGCACTCGCGGCCACCAGGCGCACGTCCAGCGAGATCGGCCGACGACCGCCGGTGCGCAGCAGCTGATTGCGCTCGATCACGCTTGAGAGTCGCAGTTGCAGCTCAGGGCCGAGCTCAGCAATTTCGTCCAGATACAAGGTGCCGCCTTGCGCTTGTTCGAGCAAACCCGCCTGCACATCGCCGCCCTGCTCAGACCCAAACAGACTGTTGGCGGCTTGTTCTTCGGCGATCGAGCCGGCCGCCAAGGTAATGAACGGACCATCGCGGCGCGGGCCCTGCGCGTGCAGCCAGCGCGCCAGGGATTCCTTGCCGGTGCCGGTTTCACCGCGCAACAACACCGGCGCGGCGTGTTGCGACAGCTTCTGCAGCTGCGCGCGCAACTGCTGCATGACGCTGGATGCGCCGCTGGGCTCGGCAAGCGGCTGGGTTTGTCGCAGCAGCGCTTGATTGCTGTCCCTGAGCCGCTGCGCCTGCAGCGCGCGCTCCAAGGTAATCAGTAACTTGGCTAATGCAATCGGCTTCTCGATGAAGTCGTAGGCGCCCAGCCGAGTGGCCTCCACGGCGGTCTCAACATTGCCGTGACCCGACATCATCACCACCGGACACGGCAAGCCTGTGCCCTGCGACCATTCTCGCAACAACGCCATTCCATCGATGTGCGGCATCCAGATATCCAACAACACCAGATCCGGGGTTGCCTCTGCTAGTGCTACCCGCGCTGCGGCTGCATTAGCAGCGACATCAACCCGATAGCCCTCGTCTTCAAGTATGTCCTTGACCATCGCACGGATGTCAGGCTCGTCGTCCACGACCAGTACGTGCGCTGCAGGCATTGCGATGAGCCGGATCGGGGGAAAGCGGGTGAGTCTGAGCCTGCCCACTCACTCGGGCAAGCCTAATGCCCGAACATCTCATGACAGGACACAGCCCTCACTTGGTCTTTGCGGCAATCGCTACGTCGGTCGCTCGCTTCGCGAGACGCCTTCGCATCCGCTCGGTCGCTCGCTTCGCGAGACGCCTTCGCATCCGCTCGGTCGCTCGCTTCGCGAGACGCCTTCGCATCCGCTCGGTCGCTCGCTTCGCGAGACGCCTTCGCATCCGCTCGGTCGCTCGCTTCGCGA
>Ga0163148_10005982_pt1 | contig 11979 bp, 12 predicted proteins | sample OliLakLV19MP7P2_FD_148606 | JGI IMG/M metagenome (GOLD analysis project Ga0163148, IMG submission 148606) | Freshwater microbial mat bacterial communities from Lake Vanda, McMurdo Dry Valleys, Antarctica- Oligotrophic Lake LV.19.MP7.P2 | ecosystem: Environmental > Aquatic > Freshwater > Lake >... | reverse complement strand
TCGATCCCAGCACCACCTGGGTGTCTCCTTCCGACCGGCACGCCGACATCATGCTCAAAACCTCGATAACATCACGGAATTCATCGACTCGCTAAACCCTGACTCCACTATTGCGGGGCAACATCAGGGTGGGCGGTTCACATGGTACGAAGCGATGACTTTATCCTTGATCAATCCTATGATCTCTCGTATTCTTAACGTTGTTGGAATATTGTTGGTGCGTTGAATCACTTTCGGTGCGTTGAATCACTTTCGGAGTCAAGGGATCTCATCATGCCGCGCACTAGCCCTTCATTTCCTCCCTCCCGATCTGGGATGACCGCGATCGAGCTCCTCGTGGTGATGGGGATCATGGCTGGACTTTCCTCCATGGCGGTTTCCGGCATTCTCGGCGCATACCGGCGTGCTGCCTTGGGTAACGCCATCAGCACGATTATCGATGCAAATGACCACGCCCAGGCATACGCCCGCTACCACATACCTCCGCCAAATACTTCCCCACCTTCATACTATGGTGTTAGGATAAAAAACGAGGGGGAACGGATCGCGATCGAGACGATCTACGCAGACCCGCTGCTGATGGGCGGTGCCAGCGTTCTCAATCGGACACTCCTCCCGCGCACTATGCGGATCTTTCGCGGTAACTCCCAACTGAGTTCCGACATGTCCTGGTTCCTGAGTTATGGCGTCGGATATCCGATTGATCCCCTGACCGCGCTGCCCAAACCGGTCGGCGCGAGCCCACCTGGTACCTCCGAACATCTCAGTGTGCGCTCAGTCGATGGGCGGATGCGCACCGCCGTCTCCGTTTACGAGATCGGCATTGTGGTATCAGCGCCGTTCTGACCCATCGCCAGAGCTCCCCTGGCCAAGCATCTTGGCCAGGGCCCGACCTTCGACCCTTCGCCACCAACTCGGTCACCACATCACGCTGCGGATTCTCAATGGTTCGCTGCTCAGGCGGCAAACGCAACCATGCGCTCCAAGCGGAGAGAGCGCCTGCCCCTCATTGGCGCCACCTCATTGGTCAATCCGGCCTTGATGGCTTTCGCTATGAGCAGCAGCGCCTGGGCCTCGCGTCGACTCACTTGAGCAAGGAAGCTGATTGCATCATCTGCCCCATTTATGAAGCGGGCGAGGTGCCAAAGGCGCTGACCGGGGCGGAATCCAATCTCAATCTCCAAGCGACCAAAATCAGTCGCCAGACAGTCAGTGCCGTGGGGTCCCCGGCAAGACGGCGCAAGAGCGCAGCGTCAACTCACGGCGCAGCCAGATGCCGTTCCTGCTCTCCTATGCCCGGGACGCTTGGCGATCTCTGACTGACACCCAATGCTCTTCTTCCTGAATATTCCCTCTCAGGTGAGCCTTGATCGCAAGTGCGTAGAGGGCTCGCAGACAGACTCTATGATCGAGGGGGGATTCTCGGAGAATATCCCGTTCTCGGGTCGGAGGATGGCAGCATCAGCAGCCATCTTCCAACTGACTTGCCTCTCATCACGCAGGGCAACGACTTCGTCAGGACAGGACGTTCAGCGGAGTTCGATGGGGGCTGATATCTGGCAGCGCACGAGATTTCCTCCAACTATCACCTTCACTTGACGAATGCCTTGCCACGGAGGCGCGACAAAGGATGCCTCCGTCCAGGCTTCCGCAGGCGTGGGCATGGTCACTTCGCACACCTGCTGCCAACAACCGCGCCAAGCGGCACTCCACTCAGCATCGGTTGCAGAGGGATCGGGCAGGCCGCCACCCGGAAAATGAGCCGGATCCAAGGTTGGGCCAACCGAGGCAACGCTGATGAACACGGAGCGAGTATAGCCATAGGCCTGGTCGGCGGAGCGCAAATAGGTGTCCGCTGGGAAAGTCTTTCCGCCTCGGGGTTCATTACTAATGGGATCAAGGCCCCCATCGCTTTCGCTCCGATCGCACAGTGGGGGCTGGTAAATAGCGTAGGACACCACCAACGGATTGCCGTAGGCATCGTTCCACGCCATATTCGACGACCGATTGTTGCGGATGTCCCGACGTGTACCAACCCCTGATCGCACCAACAGATCCTCACTCCGCTCGGGCCAGAGTTCTTCGAGCCGGTGCTCCTCTGGCTGATCCCACAGGGTTTGCTGTGGCGTACTGAGGGTCTGGGCAATCCCGCCGGATCGTGGATCGGGAAGGCTCAGTGGCGAGCTGTACCATGGCTCTCGGATCTGATACTTCCGGCCCCTCCCCCACGGATACGCCATTACCAGCGGCTTGCCGGCGCCGGAAGCGGCAATGAGCGCATTGCCCGGCGCGACCGCCTGGAGATCGGGATAGGTCTTGTGCCAATTTGCCAGCCCACCAATAGGCATCATAGTTGGTGGGTTTTCCACTTCGTTGCGTGTGAAGAGCAGAGTTCCACCCAGTTGACAATCACGCTGCAGGACGAATGCGGCGGTGATCCGTTCGCCCTCGCCGCCCAGGCGAGTGAACGTCTGCAGGCAATTTTCGATGCGTTGTTGAGTCTGGAGCACCTTGGCACGGGCGCGAATTCCAGAAATGACGACCAGGAACATCGCCATCAAGAGGCCGATCACCGTGATAACGATCAGGAGTTCGATCAAGGTAAAGGCATTCCTCGAAGGCATCGTGTCTACAAGCCGGCAGACAACGGGGAGGTGAGCGCGCCCCGAACGCCTGGGCGCATGAGAGGCAAACTTGGAGATCGGACTCATCGCATATCCTCGGTGCCAGAAACAATGTTATCCAGTCGACCATTCCCATCAGGTTCGGCGATCGGACCTTCAGCCGCGCTCACGAATGAGCCGCTGCCGCTTGGCCTTATTCGGAAAACGCCGTCTCGTCCCGCACTTTCAAGACGAATGCCGCCATTCTCTTCGCGGCTTATCAGCACCTCACGACCCCATCCATCATAGATGGCAGGCAGAGGAAGCCGATAGAGGCGCCACGTGCCAGCATCATTGGCCATCCCCGCCTTCCATTGCGGAGCTGTCGATCCCTGAACGGCATCGACCGAGCGGGCACGGCCATTCAGTACCACCGTCGACGCGGGAAGCGGGCTACGCAAGCCGCCGATTCGGGTTAACTCCGCCAACGCGCCAGCCGAACCAAGCGCAGCTTCGAGGGCAGCGCCATGCGCCTGGGCATCGGATCCACTAATCAGACAGAGCTCATCCGGATAGAGAAGCAGATCGTCCGGATTGCTGATCGCCGGCGCCCCGGCCGGAGGTCGGCGCAAACGGCGTTGCCGGGTGGTGGCGTCAGACGCCAGTCCAAGGACGCCGATGCGGGCTCGCTGCAGGCCATAGAGCAGAGGGACATTGCCATCGCTAAAGCGGTCTTCCGGCATCAGCAAGCGGGGCCTGAAGGCTGCCGCCAACTCGCCGGGAATCGGTCCTACCAGTGCGGGATCCGTCGTCAGATTATACGCGGTCCGACTAGCGAAGCCGGTGGGCCCGACTTGGCTGGGATCGCGGACGAAAGGCGGCCGAGGGCGGCCAGGAGCTGCTGCGGAACCCGCCAGAGGATGTTCAGCCGGTGAAATCGACAGACCGCGCTCTGCGGATGCCAGCTCGAGCGCGCTGCGCACGATCTCGAGGATGGTCGCCGAACGGTTGCGTTTGGTCAACGCCGAAATTGCATTGTATCCGGTGAGAACTAATCCCGCGAGAGTGGCGATGATCGTCACCACGATAAGCAATTCGACGAGGGTGAATGCCCTCCGCAGGTCTACCATTTGCCACTGTCCGGTGGCCGCTTCAACCGCTGGATGTAACGGAAGGTTCCGACGAAATTGCGCGGCAAAGAAGGAGCATTTGCGCTGTATATCTGGCCAGAGAGAAAGGCACTCGCGTTGAGCGGATAGCTGGAATAAAAAGTATCTTTATCTACGCCGGCACCCATTTGGGGATGAAAGTCCTCAGGCGAATTGGGGTCTTGGGCCACCATGTAGGCGACATCTTCGTTCCCGCCCACGGCCGGGGACCACTCCACGCGATACCACATGCGCAACTCGGCCGCGCTCATCTGTTCATAGATGGACTCGGCCATCGCGATATTATCGCCGAAAGCGGACCAGGCTCCTGGCGTGGCCATGACTTCGGCCCAATCGCGCCACCCTTCGGTCACCCCATCACCGACGGTGATAATGAAGGTGGCACCGGGCGGACCGCATTCGATGGGTCGATCGGCTTCACTCCCGGTTTCCCGATAGACGCGAAACCATCCCAGTCCTGCGGATCCGGTGATGACTTCGCCATCGCCGCGCACCCAGGACAGGCGCTGTGGAGCGCTGGCCGGGTTGTGGATGCCAAGCGACGGGTCGAACTCCGGGGTCGGGTCAGTGTGAATCAGAAAAGGAATGCCGAAGGTTTCAGGCTGCGATTCGGCGCTGGGAATGGCGTTCGGCGTCATGTCGGGGCGCACGGCGTAGGGCGGGCGCACGTGACGGTACATCGGCGCGCGCATCGAGGTGCCGACTGCCGGCCAGGTCCCCGCAGTCCACAAAGGATTGCCCGTGCGATCACGCGGGCCGATGAGGTAGTCCCGACCAGAGAATGCGACCGTTTCGGCATCACGTCCGATCAGGGCTGGATCGCGGGGATCGATCCAGCCGTATCCTTCACGGGGGTCGGTGCACAAACCGCTGACTTGGTTGATCTGCGCATACCCAAGCCTGCTGGCCTCTTGCACATAGCTCAAGGCAGCGTGCAGCATGAGCCGGCTCTGGGTGAGACGGACGACGTACTGCGCGCTCTGCGCGTCGCCGCGCATGCGCACGAGAAAGGCCATGATGAGGGCGGCAAGCATGCCCGCCATACCGACCGCGATAATCAGGACCGCCCCGCGACGTGAGGTCATCGGGCATCCAATCCGCGGCTGATGCGGGCGCCACGCAGGGTGGTTCCAGTGACCGGAAAGACGATTTGGGTCATCCGGCCATTGATCGGATCGATGATGCGCACATAGCAGATATTGAGTATAGCCTGCCATTTCATGGTCCGACGTACTTCCGCTGTTACTTGCGGCCAGTGGGAGGGTCGTTGGGCGACAAGGTCAGTAGGAAAGCTGAGGGAAGTCAGCAGCAGCGAATAGGTTCCCGCTTCGCTTTCTCGGCCGTAGGAGCCCGACATTCTCCGTTGAAGGATCAATTGATACTGCTTGGTTGCGGCGGAGGCCCCGGGCGGATACCCACTGATGCCGATGTGGTTGGTGAACAGCCATGTCGATCGAGTGCCTGCGCGTTCCGCACCGCTGTACATGGCGGCCTTGCCAAATCCCAAAGGCGTGTGGAACATTCCCTGACGATCGCCCTTACCAAGGTGATCTTCCGTACCAACCTTGTCATGGGTGCCCAAGGACATCAACCTGACTTCTCCGTTGACCAAAGCACGGCCAGGGTCACGGTTATCGATGTCGTAATAATCCAAGAAGGCATTGGCCGGGAGGTACGAAAACAGCCCGTAGAAACCCAAGCCATAGGAGAGACCCTTGGTCTGTCGCGCAGACCACGTGTGGGCGATGGGCCAACGCGTATCGCCTTGCACCCCTGTGCCGGCCGGGGACTCGACCCGTACGCTGCTCTGGGCGCCAGAAAACAGAGCGTCGTTGCCAAAGGGGCTGTTGTCCTCAAGAAACTCTCGTTTTTCGGACCAATTCGCGCCATCGAGCCGGTACCAGGTGCGCGGGTCGTTGACCAGCCACGTTGGATCAAACGCCCCGCTCAGGGCCAATCCGGAGGCATCCTCGCCCGCGGCAATGGCGTCCGCCGCTCCACTCGTGGGCCAGGATGCCGTGAACGGCGTAAATGGCTGGGGGAGTTCCGCCCAATCGGTCCCGCCCGGTGCGTAGGCGTAGGAATTATCGACTGAGGACGTCTTGTGTGATGGCGGTATTACCTTAAAGCCACCGGGTGGATTGGTACGCAATGGCGTGTGATCGGGGCGATCGAGCGACGACCAAGAGTCGACTTCGTCGACTGCCGCGATGAATCCAGCGACGATGAGACGGTTTTCCAGTGCAATTCGCTCCGTGACCGAAACCGTTAAGACGGCGGCGCGGAATCCGGCATAGAGCGTGCCGATGATGACGACGGCAAGCACCAGCGACAGCATCAATTCAATGAGGGTGAAGGCGTTTTTCATCGGTGTAGCTGCCCTTGGATACGGGGATCGTAAAAGTTGAACCTCGCCACGGTCGAAGCCCGCAGACGAACGGATTTTCCGAGTGGACCACGTTCGACCAGACCGCGGAGCATGAGCTCATTTGGCCTGGCCCCATCCCAACCAGCGCTGGGATACTCGGTCACGGGTCCCGCTCGATCCGCGATGACCCCATTACGATTGACTCCGAATCGGCCCAGGAAGACCTTCATATTCCACATTTCACTGTCGCCGAAACTCCCGGGGTAGGTCACCTGGGGACGGTTAGCTTTCATGTCGGGCAGGGTTCCATTGAATCCGACATTCATCGGGTAGAACCCCCAGTCGTTGATTCCGCTGACGAGATACCCAGGCCGGGACAAGGGTACGCCAAGGGGCATGCTGGGTTCGCGAAATATGGCGACCAGTTCAGGGTTGCGGATCAGACTCCCCATCACTCCCGAACTGCGGTCTGCGCGGGTTTGTCGTTCGGAGGGATTACGGTCCCGCCATCTATCAGCGCGCAGAATCTGGGTCGCCACCATCGGATACCGGCAGGCATCGATCGCTGCCGACGGGGCAGTCTCGAAATCCTCGTAGCTCTGCCAATCCACCACCCAGAAGACTAATTGACGACAGCGCTCGCTGGGCGCGAATGGCGCAGTGAGGGTGAAGTTCCCAACCGGACCGAGCCCTGCTTGCATGCCGCCGCCATTCGCGGGAATGAACTGGTCGCTTTCATCAAGGCGGCCATCGCCGTTGCTATCAAGCGGTCGCGGTGGCGCGACGTTCCAGGGTGGGGTGCCGGGCGTATCCCGCTGATCAACCGTTCCATCCATGCCTTCCTGGTCGGTTCCAGGATTCACCCCCACCGCATTGTTGTCGTGTAATCGGCCCGGATAGCTGAATGGGAGTCCGGGATTACGCACCACTTCGGGATAGACTGCTCGCCATTGCTCATGGGTGACTTTGCCGCCGGTGATGTAGGGAGGGAAGTCACCAGACACGTGTGCGTTCACCGTGTAGCGCACCGGAGCGGACCAGGGATCGAGGTGCACGAGCGGATGATCCATCATCACTTGACGGTTCAGCGGCCGTGGCGCGCTCCAGTCATAGGGTCCAACCAGATCCGCATGGGCAACCCCCAATCGTAGACCGGCTTCGCGCCACCCGGTGATATGGGTCAACGTCACGCTGCGGTTGGAATAGTTGGTACCGTCCAGAACCAACGCGATCGAGGGCGAACCGCCCAACGAGGCTCCAGCTGCGGGAAACCCGTTCGGGTAGAAGCGGGTCAAGCACGACGCTGCGTGGGCGAGGTACCGCATGGCCAAAACATGACTGGCATTCCCCGCATGCGCGGCCGCGAAGGCTGGAGCCGCTGATTCGCTGAGAGCGCTCAGCTCACCCCAGGTGATACCCTTGCGTTCGGCATACCATAAGGCGGAAACCACATAGGCACAGGCCCCCCGCTGCGCTCGCTGGAAATTAGCTGAAGTGGGGTCGTTGCCTATTTTTTCGCTCATGGACAACAGCGATGGACTCCCGAGGATGAAGAATTGATAGGGGAGGAAGCCGAATTTTTCGGTGTAACTGCTGCCGTTTGTCGTGAACGTGTACGTTTCATTTTCATTCGATACCATGACCTTTCCGATGTCTGGGTCCTGACGGCACAGTGCGTCGTAGTTGATATTCTTTTTTCTTATCCACTCTTCAGGGCTCCAAATTTGGTTCAGATCGCCATTTATATTCCTCATGCCATCGTACGACCTGTTCATCTTCAGCGGTCCGTGGGTTGGTGGTGACGGGTAAAAGGACTGATAAGGGCCAACCTTGGTGGTGGTGTTGTAGAGTACCGCGTTCAGCTGCGATGAACCCGACACGGCGACCACCATCTTGCGATGCATCTGATCCCAGTTGTCGTCGACCCGAGGCTTGCCTCGCGGCTCGTATATGTCAGTGGACTCGGCCGCAGTGAAATAATACAACCGACCCCCGGAATTGAGGATATTTTCGATCTCGTCTTTATCAGAATCGATGCGATGGGCGATGGCTTCCGGGAGCGGCTTCAGCGAAGCCCGCAGGCTTTCCAGGCTGCATTCCAGATCGGGTGCCATCGCCCGGTAGGTGGTCGGACAGTCCCAGGGGAACATGCCCTCCTTGTCCAGGTCGCGCGAGTCATCGATGATGCCCGGGCCCGTACCGTTGCGGAATTGGTCGAGCATCTCCATCGCCTTGGCCGCGGCCAAGGTCTGGTAGCGAACCATCTGCTGGGTGCGCACGCCGGTCGGCAACACCAGGAACATGGTAATCACCGCGATCATCAGCACGACCAGGCTGAACGCGATCTCGGCGAGGGTGAAGCCGCTGCGGGCGTGTGGTGGGTTAATGAAATCAGTCATTGAGTACCTTCCATCCAAGGAGGTCGTCCCCCACGCCCGTGGTGTCATTGTCCTTACCATCAATCCCCGCTGACCATACGCCGAAGCCGCTCGCGCCGTAGACCTCAGCGGCCCAGCGGATCCGCAACGGACGTTTCCAACTGTCGATCACCCGACCACTGCGATCAATGAAGCTCGGCGAGAGGCTCATCCCAGTGGTCTTGAGGAAACCCTGATATCCGATGGTCAGGACCTCGGCCGGGTAACGTTCCGCAGGTAAGAGGGATGCCTGCTCCACGGTTGGATCTCCATCAAGCAGGCCATCCCTATTCACATCCCAGAGTTGATAGTGCCGCATCCCGCCTGGCCGGGGCACACTCAAGGAACGATCTTGTCGGGAGGCGATGGTGGCCGTGACCGCAGAAACCAGAGCGGCGCTCCCGGTGATCCGGGCTCGCCGGGCCGCAGCCGTGCCGGCGGAAAATCCGAGCCCAACCAGGGTAGCGATGACCGTTATCACAACGAGCACCTCGATGAGCGTGAAAGCCGTGCGATAGACCAAATGGTTCATGCCTTACTCACACCCCTGAGCATAACTAATTTTTTAGCTCTGCCATGGCCTAGTCCGATTCCCACTGGATGCTGTTTGATACGGGGAGGACTGGGACATTGTCCATGCAGGTCACTCTGACGGGGCCCCCCAAGAATACACCCAAAGACGCTTCACCGCTACTTGCTTGAGATCGGTAGGGAGACGTATTTTACATGCAGATGATGGAATGCCTGGCCGCGCCGCAGGTGCGCAGCCGCATGGCAGCCCTGCGCAGCCTGCCCAAATGGCCGGTGGCCGAGGCCGTACCACTGGTGATCACCGAGGCCCGAGACCTGGATTCGCCGCTGCGGTTGGAGGCCGTGACCGCCCTGGGCTTCCTAAGTGAGGACGCCACCACCGCTGGCCTACCGGTCTGATGGATGACCGTGAACCACTGGTCCGCGCCGCAGTGTGGAAGAGCCAGCCTGCTGCGCCAGGGCCAGGACCTGGGCCGCGTCGCCCTGCTGGAGGAGAACCGCGCCGTGCCCAGTGCGCGCGCGCGACTGGAACTGCTGATCGGGCTGAGTGCCGCCCGCCGCGCCGAGGTGCTGCTCGGGGCCATCGCCGACGACCTGGCACGGCAGGCCGCCCCCGGCTGGATCGCCACCGTGCTGCAGCATCTGGGCGAGGCCGTTGGATGACGGTGAACGGATGGTCGAGCTGCTGGCCATCGCCACGGATGATCCCCTTCGCGCCCTCAACGATCTGCTGACGCAGCAGCCCGAACCGCTGGCCGGGCTGCTGCATGCGGACTGGCGGCGGATCATGGCGGAGGGCAATGGGGATGCGGTCGCGGCGCGACTGCCCGAGGGTCTGCGCCCGCGGGACGGGAGGACGCTGGTGGGGTTGCTGGCGACGGTGCGGTGAGATGAACACCTATGAACGATCGTGTGGGTCGGCTGCGATGAAACACCTGTCAAGGACAGGGCACGCGATCCATCGGCCACCGTCTTTGTTCCCTGCTGCCAGCTTACTTCCCAATCAGAAAGTCCTGCCCGACCTCACTGATGTTCCCGTTGGCATCGACCACGCGCACCCACACGCAGGTCGCGCCCGGCAGGGCACTCCCCGGTAGCGTGACCGTCCAACTCCCCGGTATGCCCGGTTGCGGGCTCGCCGAAACCGCAGCGCCGACGGTGAACTGATCGTTCGCCAGCCAGGCCTCCATCGACGCCGGCTCGGTACCGGTAATCTGAACACGATAGGCATCGACGACGGCTGTGGTGTAGGCAGCCACTTCCATGCCCGGCACCGATCGCTTCCCGATCAGGGTCACGTCGCCGCCAACCGGACCACCGGCGGCTCCACTGCCACCACCCCCGCCGCAACCGGCAAGCAAGAGAACAGCTACAATGATCATTCCATAGGTGCGCATGATGGTCTCCTTCAGCCTGCGCCGGTGGGCGCTAGCGTGATGCGGACATTGTCGAAGGTCGCGGTACATGCCGTGCCATTACGATGGCTGGTAACCCCCAGTCCGAGACGAACCGACGCCGGCATGATGATGGTATGGGTGTTGACGAGGGTCCAGTTAACTCCGTCGCTGGATTCATATCCGCTGAAAAGGTTACCCTGCCGAACGAGCCGAACCCAGCGTGGCGCCGCAACTAGGCTGCCCGCCGTATGCACGCTGCCGCCCCCTGTCGTGAGACGACGTTGGAAGGCGACACCCTGACCTGCGGTGACCGCCACCAAAGCATGCCGGCTGTTGGCCGCGGTGGTCTCGCGGATCATCACCCCTGCCTTCGCCCATGGGTCAGTCGCTTGGACACCGGTCACCCGCGCCACGATCTCGCCATCCCCGTTAAGATCTTGATGGGCGAAGTGGAAGCTGTCAGCACTGCCCCAGATATCGGTGCCACCGCCGACGACCGTCCATACCCCGCCAGACTGGGTCGAGCTACCCGCCGGAAGCGCATCGCCGATATCGGTCGCGGTGAGGGAATCCGCAGAATCGTCATCCACGATGGTCACCGTCATCGCCGCGGGAGTTCCCAGGGTCGCGCCGCCGGTCGGACCGGACAAGGTCGCGGTGAAGGTCTCGCTACTTTCGACCACGGTATCCTGGGTGATCGCCACCACGAACGTCTTATCCGCGCTGTCGCCGGCAGCCCAGCTCAGCGTGCCGCTGGCGGCAGTGTAGTCGCTGCCCGCGCTCGCCGAACCGTTCGCCGTGGCGTATGCCACCGTCACCGCTCCCGCCGAGCCGCCCGTGCGGCGCGCGGTCACGGTCACGTTACTGCCGCTTTCGGCGATGCTCGTGGTCGACCCGCTCAGGGCGATGATGCCGGCGACCGAGCCTTCTGGATAGAGTTGGATCGCCGGCACCGGCTGTTTCGCGATGCCCGTTGCGCTCCACAGTAGGCGCGCTACGGCGTCGTACAGGCCATCATAGTACTCCAGCTCGATCGGATAGCGCTGCCCGGCCACGAGATCAATCGTGCCGCTCCATTCGGTCGCCGGCTGGTCCACCCACTTGTCGATCACCAGTTGGCCATTCACGCGCAGACGCACACCATCGTCGCTGATGGTGTAAAAGCGGTAGGTCTGGCTGACCGGCGCCTGAATCTCGCCGCTCCAGCGCACCGAGAAGTTGTCACTGGTGACGCCGGGACCGGGCGAAGCAGCCCCCCACGTGAAGTTGACGCCGGCGTCGAGCCGGGTCAGCGCCGGTGTTCCGCTGAAGGTGGGGTTGTTCCAGTACCGGCCGGTAAGGCCGGTACCGGTGACGGCAGTATCGTCATCGAGGATGGTCACCGTGACGGCGGCCGGAGTTCCCAGGGTCGCGCCGCCGGTCGGACCGGACAAGGTCGCGGTGAAGGTCTCGCTACTTTCGACCACGGTATCCTGGGTGATCGCCACCACGAAC
>Ga0163148_10005976_pt1 | contig 11983 bp, 8 predicted proteins | sample OliLakLV19MP7P2_FD_148606 | JGI IMG/M metagenome (GOLD analysis project Ga0163148, IMG submission 148606) | Freshwater microbial mat bacterial communities from Lake Vanda, McMurdo Dry Valleys, Antarctica- Oligotrophic Lake LV.19.MP7.P2 | ecosystem: Environmental > Aquatic > Freshwater > Lake >... | reverse complement strand
GAAAAATTAGTTCACCGGTGAAAAGGCTTTATAATTGTTATTAGCTTATAATTGTTAATAGAAAAGCTAACTTAGATCACCCTCGTTTTAACTGACGGATATATATCCTTTTCTACGGAGCAGCAGCGTTTCTGTTTCTCTAAAGAGAGAGATCTATCGGGAGATCTTTAAAAGAGACAAGGCTCAATGTAGCTTTGTTTCAGATAATGGAATTCGCTGTACAGAGAATCATAACTTGGAATTCGATCACGTCATGCCTTTTGGTATTGGTGGCAAAACCACCAAAGATAATTTACGGCTTCTTTGCTCTGGTCATAATAAACATGTTTCTGAAATTACATTTGGAGCTTGGCAGAAGAACTAAGTCTTTATTTCTTTATTAAATTTATAATCTCGAAAGCAGTTCCTGGCGAATCGCCACAGAGGATCGGCTTTCTTTATGTTTTTTCTAATCTGAATTAATCGGAGGCAGCGAAGTTAAAAAGCCTATGTTTCAAGAATGAACAGAAAAATTAGTTCGCCGGTGAAAAGGCTTTATAATCGTTATTAGAAAAGCTAACTTAACTTGAGGATCGCTCCTTTTAAGTGATGAAGATATGTCTTTTTCTACAGAGCAAGTCGATCACGTTTTTGGCTGTCAATAGTTTTTCAAAAATAATCTGCTTTTAATTACATTAATAATCTGCTTTTAATTACATTTTTATTTGAAAAGATGGTGGTAGTTTTAAGTATTAAATTCTAAAGAATCTTAGGGAATTTCTTAAGGAATTTTGGTTCGCCGTTGAAAAGGCTTTATAATCTTTATTAGCAGAGCTTACTTACAATCTTAACAACTTTAAGTAAGAAAGATTTTCATTGAAATCCTTTGTATACAATGAATCAGAAATATGCCCTCATTTGTTTAGGTGTCTTTTCTACAGGGGACCACCATCTCCAATTATCTATATTTCATTAGTTAAATTTAATCAACAAATCAAGCGATTTAATTCCAATACTAATTGTCTTCAAAGCTGCCAAAGAAGTGGCACCATAATAATGGCAATTATATAAATGAGAATAGTCAGTGGAAATCCCACGATAAAAAAATCACGAAACTTATAGTTACCTGGTCCATATACCATAAGACATGATGGCTCTAGAGGAGTCAGGTAGGAACAACTTGCTGCGATCGCAATCATCATAACAAAAGGTCGTGGATTAAATCCGAGTTGTAGAGCAGCCTGAACTGCCACCGGAATTAGTACGATCGCCGCAGCCTGATTCGACATTGCTTGAGTTAAAAAAACTGCCAAGACGAAAAAACATGAGAGTAATAATATTGGATTTGAATCACCGACTGAAGAGATTAATGCCGATGCCAAGTATTTTCCAGCACCGGATTCTTCCATTGCAACTCCGATTGATAGCATACAGCCGATTAAGACAATAATTTGCCAATCCATACGTCTAAATGCCTCCTCTGGAGTAATACATTTAGTAATAAACATTAAAAAAGCTCCCAGGATTACAGCAACCGGAAATGTTAGAAAATTAAATGTTGCAGCAAGTAAAGTTAATCCAAAAATCCCGATTGCAATGGGAGCATGACGAAGATTCAATTTTTCTTTCTCCACACTTCCAGTCAGTCGAATTAAGCCAGCATCATTTAAAGATTGAATGTCTTGATTTCGTCCTTGTAGAAGTAAAACATCTCCAGCTCTAAGCTTTGTCTCACTAAGTTTAATAACTGCCCCTGGCGAAGATCTGTTTATGGCTAAAACAATAATATCGTATCTTTCTCTAAAATTTAATCCTTTCAGAGTCCTTCCGATAAAGGGTGATGGCGGTAAAATAACTCCTTCAACTAGAATAAGATCCTCTGGATCGATTTCTGGATCGGTCAGCTTTGCATCGGCTTTTAGCTCTACTCCTTTAATGTCTTTAATTTTTAAAATATTTTCTCGACTACCCTCTACAAGCAAAACATCTCCAGCAGCAAGTTTGGTTTTTGCTTTTGGAAGAATATAAGAACCATCTCTAGCAATTCTGATAATATTAAACTCTAATGTTTTAGTAAGCTCCGATTCGATAAGAGATTTTCCAACCAGAGAGGATTCAGGCAAAATAACAAGATCACTTAAATAATCACCAAGGTCAAAATCAACCGCTTGTTCGTTTGCAGCAGACCTATTTGGCATTAAGCGTTGCCCTAATGTAAGAACATACACTATACCAACCAAAGAGATAATTATTCCTATCGGAGTAAGCTCAAACATGCCCATTGGAGGCATTTTGTACTTTGTCAACATTTCACTTGTAACGATATTAGTTGAAGTGCTTACTAAAGTTACTGAGCTAGTCAGTATTGATGCAAACGAGAGGGGAAGTAAAAATTTCGAAGCTGGGATATTTGATTTGGCTGTTAGCCCCAAAACGACAGGCAAAAAGAATGCCGTTGCAGCTGTGTTACTAATAAAGGATGAAAGTACTGCAACACTAATAAGAACAACGGGCATTAAGAGCTTTGGTTTATCTCCCACACGGTCAAGAATTGCTCGTCCTGCGATATCAACAATTCCTGTTTGTATCAGAGCTGTGCCCATCACTAACAATCCACCAATCATCATGACAGTGTCACTTGCAAAACCGGCAAAAGCTTGATGTGGAGTTACGATTCCTGACAAAATAAGAAAGAGCATCGTGCCAATCGCCACAACTTCAGCTCGCACCCACTCAAATGCAAAAAACACAGTAATGGTTGTAATGAGAATAAGAAGGAGAATAATTTCTGTATTTAACATCGTCTTATAAAAAAGTTGTTTAGAGATATTGCTGAATCGGTAGATGCCCTATTAATTATTCATTTATATGGAAGATAAACTTTGAAAGATATGATTAAAAATTCATATCAAAAATTGAAACGGATTCTTCTAGAAAATTTCCCTCTGTTAAATAGTCTAATGGCTTTACCAAATCCTTAAAATCCTATATAGCAGAATCAAGATATGGAAAAATGGAATTTAACAAAAAGTAACGATCTCTACAGAGTCCAAGCCTGGGGCGACGGCTATTTCGACGTAAACGAAAATGGGAATGTTTGCGTAAAACCTAATAAAAATGGGAAATCTTTCGATCTTTTCGAATTAACTCGTTCATTAGTTCAACGTGGAATTGAAGCCCCGATTCTCTTTCGATTTGACGGAATAATCAAAAATCGAGTCCAATATCTGCAAGATTCCTTTGCTCAAGCTATCCTAAGCTTCGGATACACTGGGAAATACCGAGCAGCATTTCCAATTAAGGTTAACCAACAAAAACACGTCGTAGATATCGTTCGCCAAGCCGGACGGGAATTTATGCTTGGACTTGAAGTCGGTAGTAAACCTGAACTTTTGGCCGTGCTCGCTATTCACGATACTCCGAATGCTTTACTCCTCTGCAACGGGTACAAAGATGCTGAATATATCGAATTGGCCTTACTTTCTGGTCGTATTGGTAGAAGACCAGTTATTATTATTGAGCAGCTATATGAACTTCAAGCTGTTCTCGATACCTCAGCACGCCTAGGCGTTGATGCTGAAATTGGACTTCGTATGAAGCCCTCTAGTAAAGGTAGTGGTCGTTGGGAATCTTCCGGAGGCGATCAAGCCAAATTTGGTCTCAGTACGCATGAAATAGTACTCGCCATCAACCAACTTAAAAAAGCTCAAAAGACTGATTGCCTAAAGTTACTTCATTTTCATATTGGCAGCCAAATTACTGCTATTAACTCCATCAAAAGAGTGCTGCGTGAGGCAACCAGAATGTACACAGAGATTGCCAAGCTTTGCCCTTCTCTTTGTTTTTTTGATGTGGGTGGAGGACTTGGAGTTGACTATGATGGCTCCCGGACCAATTTTGAATCTTCAATGAACTATACAGTTGAGGAATATGCTAGAGATGTGGTTTCTGCGATTCAAGAAGCTTGTAACGAAGCTGCCTTACCTCATCCTGACATCGTAACAGAATGTGGCAGAGCTCTATTAGCTCATCATGCTGTTTTAATTTCTGAAGTCATTGATGTTGCTCCTAGCATGGGTGCCGTCCAAGATCTGGAGGATCCTCCTTCCGATAATCAGATTCTATCGGATTTACGAAATCTATACAGACAGCTTTCTGTTAAAAACTGTCATGAAACACTCCATGATGCTTTAGAGATTAAAGAAACAATTTTACAAGGTTTTATTCAAGGAAGTTTGAGTCTTGAAGATCGGGCTTATGCAGACAAAGGATATAAACATCTAATAGCCAAACTTAAAGTTGTCTCTGAAGACTTAAAGTTTGTTCCAGAAGATCTACAAAAACTAGATGAAGGACTAAGAGATACCTTCTTTTGTAATTTTTCAGTTTTTCAGTCATTGCCAGATTCTTGGGCTATAGATCAATTATTCCCAATTATGCCTATTCACAGACTTTGTGAAGAACCAAAGCGAAAAGCCATAATGGCTGATCTAACTTGCGACAGCGATGGCAAAATTGATCGCTTTATTGATCTTAAAGATGTTGGTCGCCACATAACACTTCACGAATTAACTACTGGATCTCCTTACTACTTGGGAATCTTTCTAATTGGTGCTTACCAAGAAACTTTGGGAGATCTTCATAATCTTTTTGGTGATACTAATGCCGTCCATATTGAGATTGATGAAAATGGCCAACCCGATGTTACCCATATCGTAGAAGGCGACACTGTGCGAGAAGTTTTAGGGTATGTTCAATACGAAGCACAAGATCTGATGGAACGATTAAGAACTTCCTTAGAAAAAGCTCTTAAAGCTGGAACTTTAACCCATGAACAATCAGCTACAATTCAAAAGCGATATAAAGAATCGCTAGAAGGGTATACTTATCTTGTAGTTTAGAGTCGATCCAGCCTCTCTTCTTGTGAAAATTTGTCTAACCGGTTTATCATAGCTCAGTTTTTATACACTTTTTTTTGTGTCAACCAACCTTAAGCTAAATTCAGTTATTCTCGGTCAAGGAGCAACCTCCGTCGTGATGCTTCATGGCTGGGGACAATCTCTAGAATCCTTTCGCCCTCTGGCCGAACTGCTCTCCGAACATTTCAAAGTTCATTTAATAGATCTTCCTGGATTCGGAGCATCTTCAAAACCAGAAGGAGTTTGGGGCGTTGATGAATACTCAAACTGTATTAGAGACTATTTAACAGAAAATAAAATCTCGGATCCAATTTTCATTGGACACTCCTTTGGCGGACGAGTTTGTGTAAGATTAGTTCCTAAATTAGATAATAAAGCCACCGCTCTAATTTTAATTGGAGCGCATGGGCTTAATGTTTCTCGTCCTACTCAGAAATCTTTAAAAATCAAACTTATTTCATCTTTGAGAACTATCGTAAAATGGATCGATAGAAATTTCGGTACTGAGATTTTTACTAAAAAATTCGTACCTCTATTTGCTTCCCGAGATTATTTAAATTCTGGTGAACTTCGTGCAACATTTGTAAAATTGGTAAACGAAGATCTGAGTGAGTTTGCTTCACAAATAACCGCTGCTACACTTTTGATATGGGGCGAGAATGACACCGAAGCACCACCAGCAATCGGTAAAAAGTACCATCAACTAATCAAAAACTCGGAATACCTAGAGTTCAAAGGCAAAGATCATTTTCCATTTAATGGGGCGGGTGCGCATCTCTGCGCTTTCTATATTTTAAATTATCTGAAAAATCTTCAATTAAGGAAAGCTAGCAATGGGTGAAGCTCTTTCTTATATTTTTGGCGAATGCGTCGTGATCTTCTTTTTATATAAAAGGATGTTGCAGTACCTAAGATTTTTCCAACAAGAAGAATACAAAACTGCAAGATTTATTGATTGGTACTACAATCGATGGGCTTTCGACAAAAAAGGTTCGACTATTATCTTGATCGCTCTATTTGCTTATGTGCTTTTTAGTATCACACCTTGGATTTTTGTAGTTGCAGCTCTACTTTTACTTGGCATTGCTTTAACAGAGGAGGACCCCAAAAGAGATGGAAAGGTCACATTAAAGATGACTCAAAGAGCCAGTAGAATCTTTGAAGTAGCTATTCTTTCTATTATCATCTTATCTCTATCTATTTTTTATTTTCTTTATTCAAAGAATTTAATTAGTTTTTGGTTAATTCAAATTTTACTAATTCAGTCGATACCTTTTTGGTTAATACTTGCAAACACTCTACTAAGTCCAGTTGAAAAATCCTTACAAAATAAATTTTTATCTGAAGCAGCTAAAAAAATTAAAGATGTAAATCCCTTTATTATTGGAATCACTGGTTCTTACGGCAAAACCAGTACAAAAGCTGCGCTAGGTGAGATTTTAAATGTATGCCTTGCGCCAACATTTTGGCCACCAAAAAGCTTTAATACATTAATGGGACTTACTAAACATATTAGAGAGGAACTTCGTTACGGTTTTAAATTTGCAGTTGTTGAAATGGGTGCTTACGGCAAAGGATCTATTGCCAAAGTTTGCAAGCTCACTCCTCCAAAGGCTGCTATCATAACTGCCGTTGGCATAATGCACTTAGAACGCTTCGGCTCCGAAGAGAACGTTTATCAAGCAAAATCTGAACTGGCCCAAGCTTTGCCCGAAGATGGAATTTTAGTTTGCAACGGCGACAATGACGGTGCTCGAAGAATATCAAAAGAGTTTGTTAAAAAAACAACTCTTCTTTATGGTTTGGATTCATCAAAAGGTCAGCTTGATTGTAAAATAACAAATGTAATTCCAACACCGGATGGATCTAATTTCGAAATTGAGTGGAAAGGTAAAGTTTATAAAGGACAAACAAAACTTCTTGGCACTCCAGCACTTTCAAATCTGGCGGCATCATTCACAATGGCCTGTATCCTAGGTGCCGATCCTGAATTTGTTTTAGCTGCTATTAAAAATATTCAACCAGTAGAAAATCGTCTCTCCATAAGTAAATCACAGGGTATTGTTTGGCTCAAAGATGCTTACAACTCCAATCCAGTTGGCTTTGCGGCTGCTCTAGATGTATTAAAAGAATTCCCTGGCAAACGAAAAATCTTAATGACTCCAGGTATGATTGAACTTGGTCAAAAACAGTTCGATGAAAATGTTAAAATTGCCTCTCGGGCTGCGTCCGAATGCGATATGATTTTTGTAGTTGGTAAAACTAATAGAGCTTCATTTGAAACTGCTGCCAAAACAGTAAAAAATAAAAACACAGGTATTCATTATCTTTCTTCACGAGAACAAGCTTTTGAAGAAATAAAGAAAATTTCTCAAGAAGGTGATGTTATTTTAATCGAGAATGACTTAACAGATCTTTATGAGGCGCCAATAAGTTTCTAGAGAAAGTATGACCCTAAAAAACATAGCAGTATTTTTTGGTGGAAGATCAGCTGAGCATGAAATCTCAGTCATAACAGCCTTGCAACTTATTGAAGCTTTGGATGTTACTAAATTTAATCCGATCCCAGTTTACATAGATCATAAAGGTCGCTGGTATAGTGGAGAAGCTCTTTTAAAAAGAGAATTTTATAAATCATTACCAGAGAGTACTTCTGAGGTTGCCGAAGTTGTTCTCTTACCTATACCAAGAACGGGTGGACTTACAATCTTGAAAGACTCAAAAGGAGTATTCGCCAATAAAAAAATTATTCCTGTCGATCTTTGTATAACTGCATTTCATGGGCAATTTGGTGAAGACGGTTGCATGCAAGGCTTATTTGAATTAGCAGATTTACCTTATACAGGATGCGCAGTTCCGGCTTCTGCCGTTTCAATGAATAAATTTATTTGTAAATCTGCTGTCAGTGCTCATGGTATTCCCGTCCTGCCTGGTGCTCTTGTTCAAAAACCAGAAGCAATTCTTGATATGGAGATGGCCTGCAAAAGTGTTCTAGAAACTTCTGGACTTACAAAATTTCCATTATTTGTAAAACCTTGCAACCTTGGTTCAAGTATCGGAATAGGAGTTGCAAAAGATAGAGCTGGACTTTCTGCTGCGCTTGCTAATGTTTTTAAATATGATGTAGCAGCTTTAGTCGAGCCCTGCATAACTAACAGGATGGAGATTAATATTTCAGTATTAGATGGAAGTCCTCCCAAAGCTTCTGTTGTTGAGATCCCTGTTGCCAGTTTAGAAGCACTTACCTACGAAGATAAATACATGCGCAGTGGTGGTAAAAAAACTGGCAGATCTTCCGGTATGGCAAGTCTAACCCGCAAAATCGATCCTTCAGATTTAGATCCTAAATATAAAGAAGCTGTCACAAATTATGCTTTAAAATCTTTTAAATTACTGGAATGTGGTGGGGTAGTTCGTTTCGATTTTATGGTTAATCTTGATACTGGAGATCTGTTTTTTAATGAATTAAATACAATTCCTGGATCCTTTGCTTTTTATCTTTGGGCAAAGACTAAACCTCAAGTACTCTATACTGAGATTCTTAATCAAATAATTGAGCAAGCTGAGATTATCTATCAACGAAGAGCCTCATTACAAAGAGACACTGGCTTTAGAGCTTTGATGCAGTAAGAATCTTTACAATTTAAAAATCAAAGCTTGTCCAGTTGGCAATTCGATAATTGGTTCGGGGAGATTTTTAAAGAAATCTTTGAAAGCTTGTTTAGCACCGGGACAAGTCTTAAATCCATAATCGTCGGCAACTATAACTCCACGACTCGACAATCGTGGATAAATAAACTTACAGATCCATTCAACTGTAGAAAGTTGTATTGACTCAAGAAGCAAACCGCCTCTTTTAAGTCTTTTGAAATTATTAATTATATTTCTAAAATTCATATGTAGAGTTATCTTCGCTGCGGGGGATCGTAAGTCCAAATAAAGATTTTCTTTCTGAAAGTTCTTTTTGAACTTACTATAACTAGTACAGCATTCAAAAAATTCTTACACCTATCAAAGTTATTTACGATAGAATGATCGTCGAAACTAGTGATAAAAATTTAGAATAGCCTCAATATCTTAGTCAGATGTTGAGTTAATCCTACTCTCTGCTAGACTGTATTTATAGGTTTTCTGCCAATCCCTCCACTAGCCCCGCAAGGCAAGGAGAAACAGTGGTTACGGCGGTCCTTGACAAGTCAGTTCCTACAAGACGGGTAGATGCTCGAATCGGAAAGCCAGCACGTGCTCTTCGATGGACATACAGCAAAAGAGGTGAGACAACTCTGCCACTTGCTCATTTGCTTAACGAGAGAGGAATTGGAGTTTTTACTCCAAAATCAATCTTAGCATTCAAAGTACGACTCGTTGAAGAACGAGCTAAAACCATCATTTATAACCAAAGAAGAAAAATCTGGCACAAAAAACTGAAGTTTGCTGCTGATCGAATTCATTCCTGCGAGATGATAAACGATCACCTTCTGCCCGTAATGATCGCTTTGAATTCTGGCATAATCATTCTGGGGCTAGCCTCATGGCTCTGTCTTGTTATGATTGAAGAGCTTCTAAAGTTGGGAATTAATTCCAATTGGAGCTTGGCGATTACATGGGTCGGTCTTACGGGGTTCTTAGCGACATTTCCCTTTTGGGGAGTTACTAAATTCATTTTTAGTTATCTCCTTGATGAATGGGACTATCTCGATCAACCCCGAAGACTCAATGCCTGTGCCTGGTTCACTTCCACCAAATCTCGTTGGATGGAACGAGTTCCGAGTAAATGTCACGCAAACATGGCATTAATTCATACATTACTGCCTGAAGCGACATTTAAAGTGCACCATGATGCATGGGATACAACAGGAAAAGCCGAAGCAGCTACCGACTCCCTGTTTCCGAATTCTTTTCTTGTAGTTTGCTACCGAAACGAGCAGTTCTACATCGCTCACTGGAACGACCGAGGCACCTGCACGAGGTTGATCTAATGGTTCGTTCAAAAAATCCAGGGCAGGATCTCAAACAAGATCCTGCCCTGCTCACATTTTAAATTTTTATCTATAATAATAGTATGCAAAGAATTGCTGTAGCACCTCCAGCAACAGTCATCGCATCCACTAAATAATCCCAAGTAGTTTTAACAGGTACATACTCTATTTTTTGTGGCTCAGCAGGTATTTGCTTCGTCGTTGGGACAACTTTCGTTTCTAAAGTAGGCGAAACTACCACCTTTGAGGCTTGAGTTGTTTGTCCTATAGAAACTGAAGTAGGTATAGGTTCTGTCGTAACTGGAATTAGTTTTATAGATTCTCTTGTTGCAACATTAACTAGTCCAATCGGTGGTATTTCAACTTTAGCTGCTACATGAACTGGATTTTTTGCAACATCTCGACTATCTGGCAATGAAAAAAGAGTTTCAAAACTAGCTTCAATCATTCGATCGCTTGGTTTTACATTACCGCTACCATTAAACTCCGTTGCCATATCTACACTATTTGCTGCTCTTCCATGTAAGACCGCAAGGTTTTGAACTAATTTAAATGCGTCTGTTGCAATTTCTTGACCTAAGCCAGCTTCACTAACTCCCCAAAAAGTTGGTAAAGAGCTCCCAAACGTAGCATTTAATATTGTTAATGGTTTGTGTACCTCTTGCATTTCTTCACAAACAGCACTTTTGCCCTGACCAGCAGCGGTCATATTCTTAATTTTCATTTCATAAGCATCTGCTAAAATATCAAAATCATTTTTTAAAGCAGTTGGAATTTGTGGATTAACTCTTGTAAAGATCCCTGGATTGGAATGTTCTACGCTTAAAACTTTCTCAAGTAATATTTCGCTGTATGACAATGTGCTCTCAAAACCTGCATCTATCTGCTTTGATTGTTGTGTTATCTTTCCTGTCTCCATCTTCACTAAAGGACCAAAGGTAGCATCTTTTAGATCGACTTCATACGAAACCCGATTGGGTAAAATTTGTCTAGGGGACTCGATCTGTACTGGAGAAGTTGTGGTACAACCACTTGCGATTGCAGCTAAAAGTGCAATTTCAGCTATTATTCCAGGATTATTTAAAGAGTTACTATTAGATTCAGTACTTGTATCTGTCTGCATATCAAACTCCATCTTTATGTTCATAAACTGTTCCAGCGCATATGCGCTGACAAAAGACGGAATAGGCCTCTAATTTAATATTTGCAATCGGAAAGTGATTTTTGCCTAAAACTCAGAATATAATAATGGTAATTATTTCTAATGAGTATTTATATCTGATTTTTGTAGACTATTTTAATGCTTGCTGTTTGAAAGTTACTTCTCAAGGTTCTTAATCTCATAACTCTCCCAACCACCACCTAAGGATTTATAGATTGAAACTAAACTAGTCAAGGTGGTAGTTTGGCTCTTTGCTAGCGCGTCTTCAGAACTAAGAAGTTGTCTCTCGGAATCAAGTACAGTTAAGAAATCAATAAGTCCGGCTTGATATTGAGCTCTGGCAAGTTCAGATGCACGAGCACTTTTTTCAAATGCTTCTTTCAAATAACTAAACCTACTTCGCTCTTTTGAAAATCTTAAAAAGGAGTCCTCGACATCTCTTAATGCTTCTAGAACAGATGCTTCGTAATTTGCTGCTGCTTCAGCGGCTTTTCCTTCCTGAGATCGGATTCTTGCCAAAACTCTTCCCATATCAAGAGCAGCCCAAGAAATACTTGGTCCAAATGAATGGATATCATTACCCCTGTCATCTAATCCTGAAAAATCGGCTGCTTCAAAGCCTAGTGAACCAATAAAGGTAACTCTTGGGAAAATATCAGCTTTGGCTACTCCGATTCTAGCTGTCTCTACTGCAAGCTGTCTCTCAGCAACTCTAACATCAGCCCTTCTTTGAATAAGCTCTGTTGGATTGCTTAAAGATTTTGGACCTTCGTAGCTTGGAAGTATTTTGTGTTCACTAAGATCTACTAAAAGAGTAGCAGGAGGTTCTCCGATTAGAATTGACAATCTATAAATTGCAGAAATTTCTTCAGCTTCTAAAAGTGGAATTGTAGCTTGAGTTGTCTTGTATTGAGATTCCGCCCTGGCAGTATCGAGTTCCGTAG
>Ga0163148_10005973_pt1 | contig 11986 bp, 13 predicted proteins | sample OliLakLV19MP7P2_FD_148606 | JGI IMG/M metagenome (GOLD analysis project Ga0163148, IMG submission 148606) | Freshwater microbial mat bacterial communities from Lake Vanda, McMurdo Dry Valleys, Antarctica- Oligotrophic Lake LV.19.MP7.P2 | ecosystem: Environmental > Aquatic > Freshwater > Lake >... | reverse complement strand
ATCCGAGACTGTTTCAGCAGCCACGGATGACATGTGGTTTTGCCGATACCCACGTCCTCATAAAATTGGACTAGATGGCGGCTCTGAGTTCAAGAAACTCTTTGACACAATGATTGCAAATTGTGGCTTGGAGAGGGCCCAAACTGCCCCTTGCAATCCCCAATCAAATGGCATCATTGAACGAGTGCACCAAGTCCTCGCTGACGCACTTTGCACATTCGAGTTGGAGGAGAGAGATCTGGAAGAGGCAGATCCATGGACTCCCTTTCTTGCTGCCACCGCCTTTGCACATGGAAGCGCACATCACACAACTCTGGGTGCAACTCCTGCACAACTTGTCTTCCAAAGAGACATGATTCTCCCAATTAAGTTCCAAGCGGACTGGATGCGCATCCAACAAAGGAGACAGAAGGAGATAAATCGCAACAACACCAGAGAAAACAAACGCCGTGTTCCCCATGCCTACAAGGTGGGTGATTTAGTCTCTGAGACTCGGCCAGGAATCCTTCCTAAACTAAGACGAAAGAGAGAAGGTCTTTTTGAGGTCATTGCAGTCTTTGACAATGGCACAGTTCGCATTCGCCGTGGTGCAGTCACAGAGCGACTCAACATCCGTCGGATCCATCCTCATCAGGACTGATCGCCCTGCTGTTTTGGACCACGACCACTGCTCGCACCATTGGGAAGCGGATGCACTGGACCCCTGCAAGGCCCTCTGCAGAGCTCTGTGGATGCACAGTGTTTCCATGGCATTAGGGATTCATTCACTCAGGACCCAGGAAGAATCTCTGACTCAGACATTCTTCAATGAGTCATTCTCTCTTCACCTTTCCATGGCTTTCCGCAAGCTACCATTCTAAAGCATGGCAGAGCTCACAATGTGCATTCCACTACCTTTTGCATGCTAGCTTTCTGCATAGGGCAAGGTGTGACGCCGACATGCTGCCAAACATTGCGAATTCAGCAGCTGGTTTGTCGACTCAAGCATTTGCAATTCATTCTGCTTGAGATCACTTCCCCCCATTTTGAGTGTGATGATGCCTCTAACAAAACAGAAAACGCAGGAACGCAGGAACAGGGCAGCAAAGAAGAAACTCAAGCAAGAACATTCAGAAGGAAAGGGCCGCCTGGATGCATGCCGCAGATTTCTCAGGAGCATCAACCCATCTGCTACAGAAGAGGAACTCGCAGCATCACCGGACTGTCAGACGCTCTTGGACAGCACTCAAAAGAAAATCAGCAAGCTTGAGGAGGGAGTTCAGGAAGTTGAAAAATGACCCAAAAAAGGGTAGCAAGGGCCCATCATCACCTGCACGGCATCGGTTGTCGTCAGCCAGAAGCAAGGCAAGAGCAAAGCAATGCATCCAAAAAGAGTGTTGTGCTCAAGACAAACCCCACTTCTTTGGGATGCCAGACCAGTGCGGGTCAGACAAGCACATTTGATGACTGTTGTCAAGCTTGGTGGTTCAAGCTTTTGGCACCATGAATTTACGTCAAATCACACGGAATGTGCACGGAATGTGCACGCTCCCAGTGCTGTCATTGAAGTCATGAGAAAGTCTGCTCATGCAGATGAGCATTTGTTGGCAGTTTGTGCCACCATCACTCGTGTGAAAGGCCCCCATGTGGTTGCCTGCACTTGAATCTTGCCACTTTGGGACAAGTGCCAAACCTCACAATGTTCAATGCTTTGGCAAGTGAAGAGTCCGGCCTGGGAGGTGAACGTGCTTCAGTTGTTGGAATGCAAAATAGATTTTGAGGTTCTTTTTTCAAAGCCACATGCGTTTTGAGTTGTTTGCAAATGAGAATTGTAAACTTGGAATGAACTGAAACTGAATGAGACATTTGAGAGAGGTTCGGCTCAAGATCCCTTGGCTGAGACAGACGATGCTTCTGCCTGAAGAATTGGCATGCCAGTTGTGGACTTGTTGTGACCTTCATCACAACGACAGCTTGAGTTGTGCCAAACAGAGCAAAGAGCCGCTTGTGCCACCACAGGACGATCCACACCGTGGGGACTCCATCTTGCTGCATTTTGCTGGGGTTGATCTGTCTGATGGAGCAGTTTCGACAGACTCGTTGGAGGCTTTGTGCAAAGGTTGCAGGGTCAACACATTGTGGATGTTGGACATGCCAGTGAAGAGCTTGACCGTTCAGAGTGACTGCAAAGGGTGTCTTCAGCTGAAGAAAAGTCATCTTTGGTCCCGGTTGACTGGGGACTGAGACATGCCAAAAAGGATGCGGCCTTGGGAGGGGCATGGTTGAGGCTGTGCACTGTGAGGCTCTGTCATGGTCATCCATTTGATCAGTTTGGAACAGGCAACAGAGAGAGTCTGAATGCCAGCCCGGTGAGCTTGTTGCCTCTCATGTCTTTGCATGGCTGCTGGAACATTGAGGAGCCAGTTTTGCTTGCATCGAGTTGACTTCGTTGGCAAGAAGATTGGCCAGGTTGAGTTCAAAATGACATGGGTCAGCAAGGGAACGGGCCTGGGCACCCACCAGTGATTCTGCTGCAACGCTAAGGACAATTTCATGCAAATCATCAGACAGTGGTTCCGGTGATTGCTTTTTTACTCAAAGGATTGTCAAGCATGATTCCAATTCTCTGAGCAAACTCAGAAAAATCTGACCTTCTTTCTGCAATCATCGGAATGCCGGTGCGACCTTTCGAAAAGATCGAAGTTCGTTCAGATGGCAACAATTGAAATGAAATTGGACTTTTCCGATGATTGGTGCTGAAATTCACATGGCAAAACTGTGCTGCCACATTGTCAGGTTGAATCAGCCCTGAAACAGTCCCAGTGCTGATTTGGAAAATGTTTCGTCATGATTCAACATGACAATCATCAACAGAGCTGTGTGTTCTTTGCTTGGCTTCCCATTGCCATTCACTTCTCAGGTGCTCGGACAATGATGGTAGCCCCTTTTGTTGACCACAGGATGGACCAGAAAGCTCCACAAGCAGGGCTCACTGCTGAATTTTGAGGGACTGTCTTGATCCACGGGAGGACAATGGCAAATTTTGGCTTTGCAGTTTCTGCCAGCAGGTTCCAGAGATTCATGGAAGACGCCGTGCAAGCCTGCATGGCCCCCTTGAGTCACCTCAAGGAATCTTAATGGAAAAGCAATCACAATCTTTTAAGAATGCTTGATTTTTGCTTCCAAAATGTTTGGCTTGTGGAGTGATAAAACATCTGACATTTGGTCTTGGAGTTGGCAGAACATGCCCATTGTTCACAAGGCTCTTCAAGTGCTTCAATCAAACCACAAAAAAATTACATCACTTTGCAAGAAGAAGTCTGACTAAGATGAGATGCTCCTGCCACATGCAAATCCTATCACCAGCCCAACCCCACCTGTCCATTGCACATTCTGCACGGAGTGCAACATGCGCAGCAATTGGTCGACACCATGTCAAATCTAGCTTCATTTGAACGTTTCATCAGTTTGACAGCTCTGTTCATCAGCCGTCAGCACGGCAACATGGGTTGTTGTTTTGCATTGTTTTCACACAATGACACGTGTTAACGACAATGACACTGACACGTGTGCACTGCACAAAAATGACCCAATGGCTCAATGAGCGATGTGCATGTGGTCATTTTTAGCCATTTTGTTGACAAGGCTGCATGAACAATGTCACTCAGCTGTGTTTGAAATGTGTGTTTGGATCACAAAGATTTGATTCGCAAGTCTGTGTTCCAGTCGTTTGCTCGTGATGATGCTGCTTCCAATTAGCTTTTGCAAATCCCACATCCCTCCTGACTGTCACCATCAAGCAGACACAGAAGCCAGTCACAAAGTGGAAAGCAAGGTGCAAAACAGCGGCTTCATCTCTTCCAACAGTGGCTCTTTGCTCAGTTCCTGACTTGCCTGTCTCCCAGAGGCCAGTGACTTGAGCAATGAATGATGTTGTTCATTCCAGCAACCCAGTCACCAAGAGTGCTAGGTCCTGCCAACCCTTCTTCACAGTTGCTGCAGATGGTTTTTTTCTGCTTTTGGGCTGCATGTTAGGTCTTGACAAGAAGTTTCATTTTGGCTACAGCCTTGGCTTCAGCTGCAGCACACATTTGTTTCCAGATGCAACCTTTCCTTTCACCTCCCACCTAAATGCTCGCTCCATCATAAGATCCAAAAGGTGACATGTTTTCTTCTTGTTTCTCCTCCTCTCTCGATTCACCAGCTCTCAACTTAATGGCTCTCTTGACAGCATGATGGCAGCTCTTCTTAGCAGGCTTCTTTCTGAGCACCATGGTCTAATGGAAGCTGTTAGCTTTCTAAATCACATGTGTCAATCAAGGATGGGGCATTCTCGGAAATAAGAAGTTATGCTGTGTTTTTATTTATTTAATGTTTTCTAGTAGCATGGCAGCGATTACATAACATTGAGCTGGCCCATAGCCAGAGGTGGACAGAATGTGGAGAATTGCCAATTGTGGTTCAAGGTCTGTAAAGATGGAAGTCGTTTCTGTTATACTCTATTGGCTTACACACAGCCCGTTTGATTGCAGCTGCGGGAAGAACCAGCCTCCGCTACAGATAGACCTATCATATAATTTTTCTACAACATTATTTATCATTGGTGTTCAAAATTTGGTGATCTCTATAGATTATTTACATTCCGCACCAACGAGGTATTTCTCTAACTGTGTGTGTAGTTGTTTTTACAATCCATATTCCAATCCCTCGTTCCAAAACTGATAGGCTTGCTCAACCCCCATATTAACATTGAGACTTTGCAACCACAATTTGAGATTGTGGAGGGGGGAAGGCAAGGTGACGACGGTATCACTTTGCAGGATCGGATGTTGCCACAAGGAAAAGCCGCCGTCGAAATGCCCTTGATGGGACCATCCCTTGCCGGTGGCAAAAGGAATCCAGGTGGTTTGAATCAACATATCGTACAACTCATCCAAGGTGGAAGGAGTACGCATGACGGCGTGAGGAAGGAGGGAGGATGGTGATTTGGTAGTTGTTAAAATGTGCAATTGGGACAACCAGTCTTGTGGATTTTCTAGTGTTGTTGTTTCTGTTGGCTCCACTCGACACTCGGCCAGAGAAAAGTTCCGGTAGACCATGCCCTGTACAAAGAGAGGTACCACCTCGTAGTGACTCTGGACTTGACCTGTTTTCCATGCCGTTTGCGCCGCCTGCGCCATGCATGCCATTTCCTGCATGGGGATATCCATCAAAATGGCCACGGAGCCCAAGCAACCCGCCGAGAAACAGACATAATTGGTATTGTCGTGTGTGTTGTCACGGATGTGGGAGTCTTGTTGTGGATGGATAGTGAAAAACGATTTGTTGTAGGCAACGTGGATTGTGTGGTTTGTGGACTTGGAAGTGAGATCCTCGTGGTTCTCGGAACTAGCCTTTTGCAGAGACGCCAAGCTATGGGATTTCAAGCGTCCTAGTGTGAACCAAAAGCCCGAAAATCCAAGGCCAGGAATATAAATCGACGATGTACTGCTGCCAGATGCTTGTTGTTGGCTTGCCAGTTTCAGTGCTAGCTGTTGTGCTAGTCGTAGGGATGGTGGTTGCATGGTAGTAGAATTCCACCAAAGGGCAACTAAAGTGGCCACAAGAGAAGCAAGTACGAGTCTTCCTTTCTTGCTGCTGCTGTTGCTCTGGCGCACTAGTACATCATTACTAGCACTCGTAGTACAGGCGCCTAACCGGTCTTCTTCTTCTTCCTTCGTGACAAGAAGACTGCCTTGCAAGCTTGCTTCTTCTTCTTCTTCTTCGCTGCTAGTTGTGCTTTCGTCTTCACTGCTCGAGTCGGAATCGGCTCGTAGTAGAACGAAGTCACTGTAATCGGTATCGTCGTCGATGGATGGCAGAGGCTCGAACTCTGCATCGTCGTCTTCAAAAGGAGGACGGAGTTCTCGAGTACTGACATTGGCTGTAGAAGGATTCATGGTTCTTGTTTCTTGTTTCGTGATGAAAGCTACTTGATTAGATCTTTTGGAGTTGTGCTTTTTGACACCCGCTATCAAGCAATCGAGTAGAGGAATAATGGATGGTTGAATGAATCCAAATCAAAGGATAGCAATGGTTTTATGAATGATTATGAGTAGCTTTGATGTTGGTTGACGTTGTCGTGTCAGGAAAATGAGCTCATTATTTTTATTGACTCAGTCGGTTTTTATTCGTTCGTTTTGTCTTGTGGGATTGGTCCGTGCTTGTTGATGGGTACGGTAGGAATTCCTACTGTGCTGTTCCAACGCGTTCCTTGTGGCCAATCATACGTGGCGGAGCTGGCAATAGGAATGGACGTGGCAAGAAGACAATCACGTCATAGTTTTATCGCCACATATCCTCAAATTACTTAACGATTTTATTTCCTATAGCCCTTTTGTACACGCATCAATTAGTGATGCGTGTCGTACTTCCAGAACTGTGAAAAAATACGACACGCGGAAGGATTGGTTCAAGGAGTGGTTCAAGGATGCGTCCAAGTATGGTGGGTGTGGAGACCAGACAGACTGATTGATGGAGGATCATCCATTGGAGATTGCCGAGTTTGCCACTGCAACATGGCAATCTTCTCAATTTTTTCTAAATCTTCTCAATTTTTTCTCCATGTCTTCAGTTCTCACTCTCTTCTTGCCTCTCTTTTTCTTGCTCTTGAGGCGCCCATCTGTGCACACTCATCACAAATTTTTCGTGTGGGTCGCATGTCCGTCATCATTGGATGAGATTTGAATTTAAATCTAACATGAGCAGAACATGCATTAACCCCTCATTTCACATGTGTGCAAGTCACATCTCACGGCATGCTTCTCTCTGCTGCCTATCATGGTGATCTCTCCCATTTTCTTTTTTCCTTCTCTGGCTGCTTGTTCTCACAAAATTTCTTCTTGACACATTTTCGGAACTCCAGGAACTTGTCCAGTGGCTTGATTCAGTGAAATTGTGTGATTTGACATGTGACAAATCCAACACATAATCTTGTGACAATTTCAACACAGGATTGTTTCATGCTGTTTCATTGTGTGATTTTGAAAAATTCTTTTTGCAAAATCATCAGATGATTTTGTCACAGGTTTTGTCATGAGAATTGATTGGAGGGTTTGGCTCACATGATGTTCCTACCAATGCAGTGTGATTTTTGAACGAACAGTTGCAAAAGAAATGAAAAAATCATGTGACAAGACTTCTGGTGATTTTGTTGCATGATGCAACACTCTTTTGTCACAAATCTTAACAGCAAATGCATCTCGTTCTTCATTCACTGATTTGGCACAAGACAAATTCACATGGTTTCCAGTCAATGTCATCTTCTGTGTCACAAGCAACATGAAGCCTCTTGTTGCAGAATGTGGAAATGATCACAAGACACCCAAAAAAAATTTCTTCTTCAGACAACATCTCATGGATTGGCTGTTTGGAGACTCTCTTTTGAACAACAGGACTTTAAAACGCAGAAATTTGAGAACATTGTCATGCTTAACATCTTTGACTGAAACATCAAAATCAGATTCTTTTCTTTGCAAACAAGAATTAGCTTACGACTCTGCATTTTGAGATGTGGTGTCACTGGTGTGTTTGGTTGATCTTTCTTGTTTTTGATTGAACAATTTTGAAAAACTGAAAGCATCAATGAAACAAGGGGGTGAGTCACCTTGCATCAAGACAGCACCCAAAAAGTCAAATTGATTGTCATGTTCAAACAAAATCAATGATTGTTGTCACACGTTTTTTCGTTTTCCATTGTCTCATTCAACTTCTTGAAGAAAGATTCTGTTGTTCCCACTTCCAACAATGCAAACTAATCTTGCTCAGTCTCATCTACAAAAGTGACTCCACTTGTTTTTTTATGTGATCTAAATTTCTTTCAAGCATTTCTTTTCCACTTGCTTCGCTGTGATGCAATTGGATTAGCTGAACACGACGTCTCGCCATCTGCCACGGAACGTTGCGAGAATCACACATCATGATTTGGCAAACATCTCCACTCTAGAGGCATGGGATGATGGGCAAACAGCTTCAGCATTGAATGAGCGACATTGGCTTTATTTTGTAGGACGGCTGTTTGCATTGTTTTGTGAGCACACACAAGACAAGCCCAAGGAACACAAATGCAAGCCTGTGTCCAGTTCTTTGTTAAGGGTTAGGGTTTTATGGTCGTCGCGCGATCTTTTATCTTTTCGCGCGGTATCAACACACTCAGACTGTGGGTGATGGCAAAAAGAAGAAGAAAATCTGCCGACTGCCGCCACTCATAAAAATGAAATAGAAAACAACATTCCGACTTTTTGAAAGCCTTTGACCATGACGCTTCCATCCCTCCACCCCGACCACAATCGACGCTTCAAACGCAGAAGACTATGCTCTATAGCTACCAAGTCTACCTTTTCTGTAACGGCCATTTCTACATCCCTTGCTTGGTGTCTCGTAATCTTGCTCAGTTCCCCCGACATCTCGCAAGCCTTTTGCCCATCGCGTCTACTTCCACTTGCTCCATGGACCACCACCAACCTTCCACAACAGCAACACGCCTCAAAACAACCATTGTCTTGCTTATTTGCCACCCGACGAAGTACCAATAACAAGAGCAACAAAACGAGTAATACGAAGAGTAAACGAGGAGGAGGGCCTACTAGCAAGCTTGGTGCGTCCAAGTCCACCAAGCCGGGCAACAAGGGACCAAAATCCAACAGCAACAACAACAGCAACAACAGTAAGGGATCGTCATCAGCCTCTCCCTCGCCATCACAAGCAGCATCTGCAGCTTCCCCCGTCAAAAAGTCGTCGACTCGAACCCCGCCGTGGCAAGTATTGAGTCCCAAGGACGCGAAGAAAAATGCAGTAAAAGAAAAAGCACGAAGAGAACGAATTCAAAAAGGACTCCAGGACCCAACCAAAATGGATGACTTCGACGACGAGGAAGAAGACTCTCAGCAACAGCAATTACTCTCCACGACTTTTCTAGACGACAAAGACAAACGGGTTCTCGGTTGGAAACGATTCAATCCCTCGACGGTTCCTTCGGGATTGAAATACGAGGCATCGGTATTGGGCACCCAGTCACTTCCTCGCCTGGGTGTTCCTGAAATTGCCTTTTTGGGCAGATCCAATGTGGGAAAATCATCGCTATTGAATAAATTGTCTTCTTTGACTACGTCGTCGGCTTCCGATGTGGCACGGGTCGGAAAAACACCGGGTGCCACAGCATCCGTCAATTTGTATGCCCTCTATGACAAGAAAGAAAAACCCATTTTGGGCATGGTCGATTTGCCCGGCTTTGGGTATGCCAAGCTCAGTAAAACGGTACAAGAATCCGTCCAATTGGCCGCCGAACGGTACTTGGGAAAACGGACCGAACTCATGTTGGGCATCCTATTGGTGGATGTTCGACGGGAACCCAGTGAGGATGATCGTGCTGTCTTGGCGGCACTCTATGATATGAACGTCCCCATTGTCGTGGTGGCGACGAAAATGGACAAGTGTACCAAGAATGAGTTGGAACCGCTGTTGGAGCAAATTCGAATGGGATTGGGGTTGCCCATGGGACAGCCCTTGTGTGTTAGCAGTGTTACCGGAGAAGGAGTCAAACCCTTGTGGAGCATTATTTTGGAAGGATGTGAAGTTGGAGTGGAGGATTTCAAAGCCAAATTGCTAGAACGAGGTGGAGATAAGCAGCAAAACAACAACAACGACAATGACAATGTGGAAGAGGAATACGACGAAGATGCTGTCTACGACCAAGGATACGATTGGATTCACGATGGTGCTGTGGTCTACGAAGGAGGCGACGACGATGAGGATGATTACCTTGACACATATGACGATGGCGACGAGGACTCTTGGAATCTCGAGGACAATCAGCTTCAAATTGACACCAACGAACAGCAGCAGCAGCAGCAAAAGTTAGAGTCGATCAAGTTTTTAAAACGAAAAGCTCGGGAAATGGAACGTGGAGGCCAAGTCTGAAAATGAATAGGCAAGACAAGCGAATGATCCAAACGTCCATTGTATTTCCTTTTCTTATTATATATTGTCTAAATTATTATTATCTATTTTATATAAATTCTGTTGCAGAACTCAAACGATAATAGAGCACCGCATCCCTCTGCGGCGCTTTCCTAAATATTGTTGATTTGTATATAAATATATATGCCCGTTCGCCCATCGTCCGATCCGTCATCTTGACCACGCGATATTTATGTGCCCCACTTTTTCACAGCAACAAGGGCAAAACATCAAATAGCTTGGTTGGATGTGGATGTGGATTGTTTGTTTGTTTCAACGACCAATCAATGCCCTCCGCACTAACCACGACCCGCAGCTTCCTCGACGGCTTCCTCGTCAGCTTCCTCATCGGCTTCCTGGCGACAGAGAACGCAAATACCGTCAAACATGCAGCGTTCGCAATACCAGTTACGACAAATCTTGCATTCAACGTCGTCCCGATCTACACATTGTTCGTGAAGCAAGACCTCGCAGCCAGGGCCATCACATTCTCGGAATTCGTCAGCAATGCCATACAAGCACGCGAGGCTATTGTCTGTGTCACAGACTTTGCAGGTGAAACGCGTGGAGTCGCATTCAACACGCTTGCACCATCCGATATGATACTCGCTATCAGCGCACTCAACGCACGCACTGCAGAGTCGAAAGTTTGGAGCGCAGGTCATACAAAAATGTTTAACGCATACGGCGCAAAAAAGAACTATCTTGCGCGGCGCTCTTGGGCATTCGTCACAATAATCACGTGGGTCGCCGTCGTCGTTGCAGCAGTTATTCCTGCAGCAGTCGGTGCAACAATGGCGGCTACCATAGTTCGATGGGCATGCGATCGTTTCTATGGCATTGCAGATGGAGCAAATACCGAACAATCTCGGCACGTACTTCCCGCACCCACACAGTTCCTTGCCCAGTTGAGCTTGCACACACTCCTCGCACTTGGGGTTGAAACACTTGAGGTTGGGACAGACGTTGTTGCTGTTGTACGGTTTGTTGTCATCAAGGGCACCTTCCAAACCTTGCATCGCTTCCAACGATTTGCCCGCCTCGGTTCCATGCTTAGCACAGTAGTATTCATGTAGCTGAAATTTATCCACTAATTCGTCGACCTCCATGACTTCACGCACGTCGTAAGAATCCAAAAAGGTAAGGACATGCGCAAATACGGCGTTCTGACCAATGAAAATGCCGAACAGATTCGGCCCTGGCACTGGAAAGAGACCTATCATGGGTGCTGCTGCAAATACCTCATCCTGGCCAGTGTGAAAGCCGAACGGAGTCGGCCCTGCGCCATCACTAGTGCTACTCGTGCTCGTACTCGTCATCTTGTTGTTGGTCGCTATCAGAAAGAAAGATACAGTGCCGTGTGCTGTTGCTGTCCGGCTAGGATATTATTAGCTGAGCTATTGGACCTATTGTATAAGTAGCGTAGGTGCTTCGGCTGTGTCTGATGTAGCTGTGTGTTTGTTGTCGTCCTTTTGTTGGTTATTTACACAGTGTTGAATCAACAAGAACGGATTCGAACTGGATAACAACTGTCCGATTTTTTTAGTTCTCAATTTCGTGTAGTCAGATTTGAATGCAAACGGCTGGGATCAAGGACGCACACCACCTCTTGCTCACTGGTGCCATCTGTTGGATTTTTCAACGTTGTGGGGACATGCAATCTGGGTTGGCTACCCGGTTCGCAAAAGGTTACAGGTTACTCACTTTGAACAGGTTGTTTAACGTTCGTGGTAACCGGAACCGGAACCGATTCAAAAAATGAACAGGCTAGTGACCGCAACCGCAACATGTTCAGTAACCCATTCAGTTTGGCGAACAGGTCATTTGAACAGGTTGCCGGTTGCTGAACAGGTTGCTGAACAGGTTGCTTTTGGACGAACTTTTGGGCATTTCGTCATGACATTGGTCAAGATGGATGGCAAGTTGAGCACAAAACAGCATGACATTGCATTCCAAATGAAAGTGTTTGCATGCAAGAACAGCGAGTTTCTCAGAGTCCCAATGAAGGGAG
>Ga0163148_10005971_pt1 | contig 11993 bp, 5 predicted proteins | sample OliLakLV19MP7P2_FD_148606 | JGI IMG/M metagenome (GOLD analysis project Ga0163148, IMG submission 148606) | Freshwater microbial mat bacterial communities from Lake Vanda, McMurdo Dry Valleys, Antarctica- Oligotrophic Lake LV.19.MP7.P2 | ecosystem: Environmental > Aquatic > Freshwater > Lake >... | reverse complement strand
GACTATGCAGGCAGCCGCAAACCCAGTGAAGAAGCCTGGAACCGCCCTGTGCTGCTCTACTTCACCCGCATTTTCACCGAAAAGCACTATTGCCCTCTCTGCTATCCGCACATCCAGGCGCTAAATGAAAACTATGAGCAGTTTACCCAGCGGGGGGCAGAAGTGCTGATGTTTACCAGCACCGACGAACGGCAGAGTGCCCAAGTGGTAGAGCATCTGGGGTTAAAAATGCCATTGTTAATTGACCCAAGCTGCCGAATATTTCGCCGTTATCAGGTTGGACAAGCGCTAGGCGCACCGCTTCCAGCTCAGTTTTTAGTCGATCCGGCAGGTAAAATCCGCTTCCGGCATCTATTTTCGTTTCTAGAGCCAAATGCCAGTATCGAACGGCTGCTGATCGCCCTCGATCGGATTAAAGGTGTGGGAGTGGCTAGCTAGCTTTTCACCACTCGACCTAGATTTTTGGACGGACTAGATTTTTGAACGGAGAGGGGGGGATTCGAACCCCCGGATACCCCTAAAGGCATCAACAGATTAGCAATCTGCCGCTTTCGACCACTCAGCCACCTCTCCAGGTATCGAAAACCAATAATAGCAGAGGTAGCGCAGCTTGAACAGGGTGTTTTGCAAAGTTGCTGACTGCTTTACTGTCTATACAAAGGATTAAGCCCAATGATTTTGTTTGCTCTGTTGCCAATTATTTCTTTGGTAATTTTATTTTTAATCTTTTCTCAAGAAACTGAAGACTGGCGGCGATCGCTACTTTCAGCTGCTGTTGTCTGGGGCTGTATCCTCACATTCATTACTGAAATTTTTAGCTTATTTTCCTGGATCACATTTCCAGGTCTTGTGGCGGCTTGGGCTATTAGCGGTGCCATCTTGGCTTGGCTATATCAGAAACGATATTTCAAAGCTAATCAGATGAGGCAGAGAAAGAGAAAGGTTCAAGTCATCTCATGGGCCGATATTGTCACACTTCCGCTATTTATTCGGTTCTCACTAGTCATCATTGCTCTGATTGTTCTGCCAATTGCTCTACTAGCCATAGTTGTCCCCCCTAATGAGGCAGATTCAATGTCTTATCACATGGTGCGGGTAGTTAATTGGATGCAAAACCATAATGTGAACCATTACCCGACGCATGTCACTCACCAACTTGATCTTCCACCTTTAGCCAGCTTTATTGGTCTTCACCTTCAAGTTTTAAGTGGTAAAGATTATCTAGCGAGTTTTGTGCAATACTTCAGCATGATTGGCAGTGTTATCGGTGTTTCTTATGTTGCAAAACAGCTTGGAGCAAAACTAGTAGGGCAGGCAATATCAGCAGTTTTTTGCGTCACGATTCCTATAGGAATTCTTGAGTCTTCAACTGCTCAAAATGACTATGTTATGGCCTTTTGGGTCATATGTTTTGTTAGCAATGTGTTGTGGGAACTGACACAAGCTAGCACGTTGAGAACAACGTTAGAGATTGGCGGTAGTTTAGGGTTGAGTATCCTCACTAAACCCATGGCTTACTTATATGGGTTTCCATTTTACTTACTATTTTTAGGAAATTTGATCTATTGGCGAACTAAGAGAACCTGGCTTTTTCTGTCTGCTACCCTCATACCTGTGCTTCTGCTTAATATCAGTCATTGGTGGCGTAACTATACGGTTTTTGGCAATCTTTTGGGAGAAACAGGCGATGTCACTCGCAATCAATTACTAACCTTGCCTGGTTTTATCTCTATCCTAAGTAAGAACATCGCTTCCAATCTTGCTATTCCCAATCAGAGCTTTAACGACACCGCTTCGAAGCTGCTCAATATTCTGCATCAAGCTATTGGCCTTAACCTCTCCGATCCACGTACATCTATGTTCGGTGAGCCATTCAAGATGCCATTAGCTTTTCCAATCATGTTGAGTGATAGCGGTACGGCAAATCCTTTACATTTAATGTTTATCTTGGCTGCAATTGGGTTGTATGTAGTTCACAAGCCTATATACTCCAAGCTTTTAACCAGTTATTTGCTTGCTCTAATTACAGGCTTTTGTCTCTTTTCCTTTTTAATCCTTTGGTTCTATTCAAGTACTCGATATCAACTGCCAGTTCTGGTGCTATTTTCGGCTTTTGTAGGTACTGTATTTGCAGCCACAATCACTTATAAATTCTTAAATTACTTATTGGTAGTTACTCTTTGCTTTAGTGCTTTTTTCCCTATCGTTTTTAGCACTACTAAGCCTGTTTTTCAGAACAAGAACTTTGTTTTAACTCCCTTGAATAAAAGTAGCCTAAACACATCAAGAGAAATTCAATATTTTAATAATTTTCCTTATTTTAGAATGCCTTATAAAGCTGCAACAGATATTGTGACTTCTTACCAATGTCGTAACGTTGGCATTTATTCTTTTGTAGAAACCAAGCTGTACCCTTTTGAGTATCCGATCTGGGCGCTGATCAAACAGCACGAAACCCCTCAGTACAAGGTGAACTTTCAAAGTGTAGGTGTAACTAACCCTTCTGCTCGTATAGATCCAGATACCCATCCGTCGCGATCGCCTGCCCCCTGTGCAGTCCTTAGATTAAGCCCTGTCAGTGATCCTGAGGCACAACTTAGCTTTAAGGGGGTTCAATATCAAAAAGTTCCATCGCCCAAATTTGCTCATGTTTATATCGATAAAAATCAAATAGACATGAGTTCAGACTCCGCCCTATTCCTTCCCCCAGATTCAACTCTTGCCTTCTTTGATGAAAAAGCTAAAGACAATGGAACTTCCATCACCTATCCAGATTCAATCCTTTATCAAGGAGAAGGGTGGTCTTCTCCAGAATCGCTAGGTACCTGGACAGACGACTCCCGAGCAACACTTTATCTTCCGTTTCGCTCTATTCCCCCTTCAGGATTTAAAGTCTCAGCAAAAATTGAAAATGTTTTTTTAACTGAGCGCCATCCTCAGCAAACTGTAGAAGTTAGGGTTAATGGGGAGCAAATTACGACTTGGACATTCACCCTAGGTCAACCCCTGCTACCCAACTATGTCTTTCAAATTCCTGCTGCCATTGCTCAGCAGCAGACGCCCCTAAAGCTGACGTTTTATATCGTCGATCCAAAATCTCCACAGGAGTTAGACATGTCAGCCGATCCTCGCAAACTAGGGATGACCCTTCAGCGTCTAACGTTTCTGAGCCAATAGAAATGCAGAAGCTCCGGTAATACCAATGTTAGGAATCACAAAATCAAGATAGCGGAGTAATGACAGCACCTGATTCATTAGGGGAGAAGTGGCAAATCCTTGCTTGATGGCCGCTTCTCCACTGACATTCTTCAGCATGATCTTGCGAACCATTAGTAGAGGAATGTAGGCGTGCCCCCATTGAACAACCTCTTTGACGGTAAATCCAGATGCTTGGACAACAGATTTGAGGTGTTGAGTTGAATAGCGCCGATAATGGCCATCGGCAGCATCATAGGCAGAATAAAGGTGTTGCCGCATGGGCACTCCAATGATCAGATGCCCACCTGGCTTTAAGTGATCGCCTACCGCTTCTAAGAACTCAGTTTCATTTTCAATGTGCTCTAACACATCCATCATGAGCAGCACCTCATACCGCTCAGTTAATTTTGGGTGTCTTTGTAAAATATCGTAGATGTATAAGTCCCCTGGCAGCTTAGGGCAAAGGTTGAGGGCAGTTAGGTTTAATTCAAAGCCGTCAGCCGCTTTTTGGTAAGCCTGATTTAGATGGTGTAATACCAGTCCGCTACCGCAGCCAACTTCGCCAATTTGCTCAGCACTGCGAATAATTTTTTTGAAGTGGCGATCGAGCACAGCATTGCGATGGCGTACCCAAAAATGATCGGGTGTACCATGTTCAAACCAAGAATCGGCCATGCTAACAGGGGCTGGCTCATTAAGCTGAATAATTTGATTGGCGACGTTCATGAATGGCTTGGTGGTTGAGACTTCCTAGTGTTTCGGCAACGATAAATAAAGGTCTTCCTTTTGCTTGCTCAAATACGCGACCCAGATATTCGCCAATTACGCCTAGCATCATCATCTGTAGTCCGCTAAATGCTAAGACGACCAGAATTAGAGTAGTAAAACCTGGCACTTTGCGGACGCTGGCTCCAGCAATATGGAGATCGAGTATATAAAACATTAAATAGGAAAATCCTAAAATCGTGCATAGCAAAAATGTAGTAAACCCAACTACCATAGCAATTCGTAGCGGTTTAAGGGAAAAACTAATAATGCCGTCAAAGGCAAGCTTAATGAGGCGTTTGAAGTTATAGCTAGTTTCGCCAGCGTAGCGATCGGGTCGGTTATAAGGAACACCGACTTGGGTCAGTCCAATCCAAGCGCGTAGACCGCGTACGTAGGGATGTTGCTCTTTCAGGGTTGCCAGCATTTTCACTGCCCTAGGAGAATAGGCGCAAAAATCTCCGGCATCTAACGGGATCTCAATCATTGACAGCCAGGATAGGATTCGGTAGAAATTCCAGTAGGCGATGCGCTTCAGGAGGCTACTGCCCTCTCGCTTTTTACGCACCCCATACGCAATATCTACCCCATCTAGGACTCGGCGAACCAGCTCAGCTCCCACAATCGAAGGATCTTGACCGTCTGCATCCATCACCAGCACAATGCAGTTTTCTGGAGTGTAGGCCAGCCCTGCCATCACGGCTGCTTGATGACCAAAGTTACGTGAAAACCCGAGACAACAGGCATTTCCTCGTTTGGTAATCAGTTGCTGAATCACTAATCGAGAGCTATCTGAACTGCCGTCGTCCACAAATAGAAGTAAAGGGGGAGCCATACTGGGTATTGAGGCTTCAAAATCTGCATCAATATTAGCAACTACCCTCAATAGATTCATTTCTTCATTATGGACAGGCAGCAGAATGACTATCCTGGTTTCTTCCTCACTCTGTAACATACCCATCTGGCTCAATCACACCTTAATTTGTTGACAATATCACCTGCGCCTTACAATTACACCCTCCTGGTTAAACGCATTTTCTGTAATAGATTTTTGGGTAGCATGAGGAATCCACAGACGAATAGGGACGCTGTACTAATGCCAGCACCTAACCTAAAACTAGTGGGTTGAAATTTGAATTTGATGGTGTGGCTGCCCTTGGGAATCTTGATTCCACGCTGAAGATAGTTAGTACGAAAGATACGGGTTGATTTATCGTCAACTGTGGCTTTCCATCCTGGATAGTAGACATCACTCAAGACGAGAAAAGCTTCAGAAGCTGTCTCAGTTTGAAGTTCTACCTCAGTATCAGATATCTTGTCAACTTTGACCAGATCGGTGGGTTGTAGATCAGCATACTTAAAGCTCCGTCCTCCTTTTTCGAGCAATGCCATTCTGTCAGGCTCAAAGGTACGGCCATCAGGTAAACGGGAACTCCGAATGGTTTTCAGCACTGCTGCCTTTTTCTTAAAGTTAATTGCTTCTGAAACTAGCCAAACTCGCGGCATGGCTCGAAGATTTTCATAAACAGCTGTCTGGCCAACGTTTTCTACATATCTCCATTGGGGAGAATCCTTCAGATCAAGAGATATCCCCCCCCTGGTAAAAGCAGCGGCAGTTTGCTGGCTTTTATTGATGAGGCTGATGTGGAAAATGCTCATCGCTCCTGATTGACCTGTCCATTTGAGTGCTAAATTCTTAATTTTGCTGGGATGCGTGAGGCTGATCTGTGAAAGGTAAGTATGTCCTGAACATGATCCCGTACCATCTTTTTGAGGAGAGAATGTTTGGAAAATTTTTGCCTGTTGGTGTTTGATTGACGGTTTGATGCTGGGGCAGTCATACGCCCACTCTGAAGTATCTCGTCCGGCCTGTAGGTTGTGGGTTTCAACCTTGCCGGTTGCATCCGTAACTTGTACTTGCAAAACATCTGTTTCGTTGAGAATCCCTGAGCTACACCCTAGGTTTGTGACAAACCCAATGTCACTGGTTTCGTTCGGTAAGTCAGGAATAGTGAACTTTACCGATTCGTTTGCTTCAGGCGCACAACTACTCGTCCCTAAGCCTAGTCCGAGGTTTTCACCCCAGAAGGCTCCCTGATGGGATTCCATGATGGGTGGTGGCACAAATACATAGCGAACTGCCATGAGGTCAAGGCTACGATCGCCCTCCTTGGGTGGAAAGCTAGGTACAGAGCCGCTTGAAGACATTTGTAGCATTTCGCTAAATCTAGAGATGGCCAGAGGCGTATATCCTCCAATACTGGGCACATTCCAGAGCCTAGAAAGGTTTGGGAAAATCGTTTCTGGGTCAAGAGCATTTGCACCCCTGGGAGCCAACAGTCGCTGATGGTCTGCTTGCAGAGTTTTTTGATAGGTTTGTGAGAATGCTGGGGGTGTGATCCACGAATTTGCTGGGGAGCCAACCCTCCATTCATAAAACCAGCCAAAGCTGGCAAGATCGATCACCAATAAGCTGATCAAGGCTAGCGATCGCCAGTTGGATTGAGTAGCTTGGCTCCAAAAAAGAAGAACTAAAGCGGCTGCCAGAAAAATTAAAATCGGCACTCCCACTGTGGGATTTTCCCAAGGACTCAAATTTAGAGGTGTTGATAGAACTTTTGCAGCTTTTTCTGCGAATTGCTGATATTGCAATCTCATGACGCCCAAACTGCCAAGCATCACCCCTATCCCAATCCAAATTGTAGTGAGAACCAACCGTTTTGAGGCCATGTGTTGCTGGATAGCAGCTACTCCAAGTCCTGCCAAAATGCTGACGGACAACGCTACCTCGACCGCATGACGACCCTGCGCTCGAAACATTTTATACACTGGTATGTGATACAGCACATAGCCTAAGGGAGTGCCGTCTCCAAAGGTAAATAGTAATGTCACCACTCCGGCTATCAGCCAGAACCATGCTAGTGGACGAGAGCGGTAGGCTATAAATCCAATTGCGCCCAGCATGAGTGACAACAAGCCTGTATAACTTGCGATCTCAGTTAAACCTCCCCACTCTCCCCAGTAGTGTGTGTGTTGACCAGATGCATCGAATTTTAAAAATAGATAAGGAAAGATGAACTGTAAGGCTTGCCAAGGGGGTAAGGAGAAGTCAGAAAATGACTGAAACGTCATTTCAGCTCTGAGGCTGAGACGGCTTAGTTCTAGGGTTGGCAAGATTTGCAATGCGCTGATCCCCAGCCCGAGCGCTAGCATTCCTACTGCAACTTTGTAGTATTGCCATCGGCCAACGGGCGCTGTCCATCCTAGGCAAGTCGCATAAATTGCTCCCATGCCAATGCCATAGACGGGAATTTGGGGATGGCCTGATAAGAAACAGCAGGCGATCGCCCCCACGCCAATGCCAAACCATTTTCGATCAAACTGATGTCGCAGTACCTCAAAGGCACAGAGGATCAGGGGAATCCATGCAGCTGCATGGATCATGGTGAGGTGTCCAAGGTGCGCCATCATGTAGCCGCTCATGCTGTAGATAATGCCAGTGGCGATCGCTGCCAATCTAGAGCGAGTGACAATGTACATGTAGCAATAGGAAAAGCTAGCTGCTAATACATAGGCGATGACGACGTAAGCATTCCACAGTTGAGTGCTGGAATTAAACAGAAACGATAACGGATACCAAGTTTGATTTTGCGGATCGGCTGCTATTGGATAACCTGCAAAAAGTAAATCTGTCCACAACGTTTTAGCAGAATATAAAGCTGGAACATAGTAGACAACACCATCTCCTGGTGCCAAAAGATTCTCCGAGAACAAAATTGGAGAAAAGAAGACTGTGTATAGTGCAGAGAACCCAAGGAAGACTATAAGAGTATGGGATAGACCCTTAAACAAGGGATGTTTTTCAAGCCGTTTTAGCACTGCGGAAGTAGAATACATGGCGCGATTGGCAGAAGATTTAAGTAAGTTACACGGCTCTAGAAGCGGGAAATATATTGCAGAAGAGCATATCCTTCTTAAGGCTGAAGGTACCCCAACGTTGTAGTTACACGACAAAAATTTTAAGCGGCATCAGAGATGCAAAGACTCTGCTGGTTCAATAATATGCAGCCATTCATCTTGCAGAATTGTGACCAGAAGTTTTTCTGCGCTCTGCTTCCAATTTTGCCAGGGCATTGCATCGGCCAATGGATGAGCCTCATTTTCACATAATGTTAGCCATCGTTGAATGGCGATCGCCAGGTATTCTGGCTCAAGTCCTTTGAAGTAAAAAGTGTGCTCTCCTGCTACTTCGCGAAATACTGTAATATCTCGCGCAATAATCGGTAGCTTCTTCTGGGCAGCTTCTATGAGTGGCAAGCCAAATCCCTCTCCTTCAGAGGCTGCTATTAGACAGGTGCAAGCAGCATAAACTTTATTCAAATATTCGTCACTAATGCCATCAAGCCAGATTAACCGTTTGCCCAATTCTGGATGATGGTTTAGCCTTTCAACCAGCGCTTCTACCATCCAGCCTTGTTTCCCTACGATCACCAGGTTAATGTTTATCTCTTTTGCCCAGAGTTGCTCAAATGCAGACAAAGTTTGGCTGTGGCCTTTACGCGGTTCAACCGTACCCACCATGAGAAAACTGGGCTGTTTTGACAAGGTGCTGAGTATGAGTTCAGCCTCGTTGGGCAGGCCAGTTGTAGGAGCCGAAGACTCGATGTCAGCACCGAGGTGAAACCAGCCAACTCTAAAGGGGTGGAAACGATCAGGTCGGTTGCAGTCTATCCATTCTGCCAATTCGTTGGCTACTGCACGAGAGATGCATACAGCACCTTCTGCCACATTGGAAACAGTCTGTACCCAAGTTAAGTGATTTGGATTGGTTTCGGGTGGGAAGAAGTTGGGTTGCAGAATAGGGAGCAAGTCATAAATTGCGAAGTATATTGCTACACCGCTATTTCGGAACCACGTAAAAAGCTCTCTCTCTTTTGACGCAATAATATAGCCTGCAAATAAATCCGCGCCAAAGAAAATATCTCCTGGATGGGGTTCAAGGATCTCATCGGATAATATCTGGTCTGGACATCCCAGTAGCTTGAGTGTGTATTGGCGGGCATAGCGACATTGCCATTGCCCCGAGTCTACAGTGAAATATACGGGTTCTATGCGATATCCCTTCGGTGGATGATGTAGTAGCTCTAGGAGTAGCGACCGCACGACTCGTTGGATACCTGTCTTTAAATCTGTGCGACAAATTGCAGAAACATCTACAAACAACTGTCGTGTTGCCTGCTGAACTGGCAAAGATTGGGCAATTGAACCTGCAATGGCTAGCCACGGGGCACTTGCCTGCGGGGCATTCTCTAGAATGGCGATGCGTTGATTAAGCCCATATGGGGTGGTTTTAGCGTTTTGGTAATACTTTTCAATGAAGGTGGCGTACTGATCGGCACAGTCGTGAGGACTATGGTGTGTGTGAATGAATTTTCGTGCTCGCTCGCCCAGAGTCTGACGCTTTTCTGAGTCTTTCCATAAGACCTCGATCGCCTGGGTCAATTCTGCATCCGTAAAGTCTTCTGGTAGCATCCAAACGGCGTCAGGTGGTAATTCTGCCATTGACCCACAGGCATTGACAATGGTTGGTATTCCGTAATTCAGGCAGTCGAGAACAGCGGCTGAAGTTTCACCACGAGACTGGCAACGAAGCTGGACGGCTAAATCTGCTGCTGCCAGATAATGGCGGAAGGTGACTGAATCTGTCCAGCCAGTGATATGAATTTGAGCAGATAAACCACTGGTGTTTATTGTTTCAATGACTTGATTGCTGTAGGCATTCTGCGCACATTCTCCGACGAAAATTAGAAGAGTTTGCTGATCTTGTGGCAAAGTCGAAGCTAGCCAAGCATCTAGCAGTCGATGGTTCTGCTTACTGGAACCCATCATGCCAAAGCTACACACTACAAATATATTGTCTTCTAGACCTAGGAGTTGGCGGGCAGCAATCCTATTGCTGGATATTGCAGGAACCCGCAACATAGGCACAATTCCCCAGTTCTCAGACCAACCCTTGCCATACCACCGTTCAGCAAGCTGGCAGGCAAATTGTGAGTGAACTAGAACCCCGATTGCTTGTTGCAAGACACTCAAGTTACAGGGATACTTGAACGCTATGTCGCCTATATCCTTTGTGTGGAAGCGTTCTTGCACGGCGCTATACCCATGAGCGTGATGTAGTTCACGACTCCAGTATGGGGGATTCATCTTTTGTGAATCTATTTCTACCTCTGCAATGCCATGACCCAAGTAAAAATCGTGCAATACTACGATGCCGGGAAACTCCACCAGTAAGTCAAACATATGCTGGTGGTAAAGCGAGTTGCCAAAGTGATAAAGCACCCGATCGTATTGATGGGCATGGGTTTTAAACCAGGAAACCTGGCGCACGGGACAATTGGCATTGATCCAATCATCAGTAATAGTTTCCTGATCTACAATTATGTCGATGTCGTAATAACGGGAAAGTTCGGGCAGTAATTCGGCGCTGTAGTCGGCAATGCCACTTTTTTCTGGGGGGATCGGCGAAATGTAGGCTAGCTTTAATTTCTGGCTAGGAGCTGGTTGGGTTTGAGGCGTTGTGGAAAGCGTTAGCCGTTGGGTACTATGTAGACGCTCAAATGCGGCGATCGCCCCTTGAGCCACAACATCCCAGTCAATATCGGATGCATTGGGTGGAATCCCGTTACCTGCATCAGGCTCTACATTCAGCAGATTTACGACCTGATCGGATGATAATCCCGCTAAGCTTATCCCCTGTTGACGCACCGCCTCAGACACGGTGAGCCACAGATCTGCCGATTTAAGCGGTTCTAAAGTTTGAGCGGTTGTTGAACCGAGCAGAGTAACAACGGTGGGTAGCGTTTGAGTAAATTTGCCAACGCTAATAACGGTGCGATGGTCTGTCTGCTCTCCGTTTGGGGGCAACGATGGCAGCGCAATATGGACAATGTCGGGCTGCAAGCGCACCAAAAAGGCTTCCCGAATTAAGGCGGCTGATTGCGTATGCCAGGGCGAATGGTGCTGAGCGGTGGTGTCCCAGGCTGGAGCCTGCCAAACGTGAATCTTGGCGTTTGACAATAGTGGAGCAAAGTAGGCGCGAATGGGGTCAATGGTGACTGGAAACCGATCGCTGAGCACGATCAGCACCTCGTGATGGCACCGATAGTGGGCGATCGCCTGCGCCAACGCGATCGCAGTCTGGCTGGAACCGTTGCCAGCGCTAAGCTGAGCCTGGGCTGTTTGTAAATCCAGAACAATTCTCATGGACCTCCTCTCCTCAATCGGGGTTTTGATTACCTTGGCGGGCTTGCATGAGACGCTGATATACCTGCTGTGTGCTGGTAGGGACTTGAGCTAGCTCAGCCGCTAGGTTAGAAGCATCAGGCGCTTTAACGCTAATTGTTTTAACTCCTGATGGATTTACAGAATCGGGCAGCGCGGCTGGGGCTGGAGTTTTTCTCAAGAGCTGTACAACTTTTTTTGCAGCGCGTTTGCCAACTCGCAGAGGTGCCCCAAATTTCCACGACAGACTGGAATAAACAGACGTTAATTCCTGACGAAGTTGATTGGCTTCTCTGCGCGCCTGATTAGCCCGTTTGTTGAGTGTGACGGTTTTCTGTCGAGCTTCGTTCAAGTTGCTCTGTAACACTTGAGCCTGTTCACGTTCCCGATGGGCACGATCGCGTTCCCGACCCACGGCTTGTTCTCGTTGGGCAACCTGAACCTGGAGTGCTTCGATCTGACTCGTTGCGTCCTCTTTCTGACTTTCTAGCTGCTGAACTAGCTGTTGGACGCGGTCTTGCTCTTGAGTTAGCGTTTGCTGAAGCGCCTGTTCTCGCTGATTAATCTGGTTGTGTAGGGCTTCAACCTGCTCTTTAGTCTCATGCCACGCTGCTTCTAACTGCTGGGCACGCTCACACTCCAGATTCAGCTGTTGCCGAAATAAAACAGTGTAGGTGTGTGTCACCTGTGGGCTAAAGGCAAATTGATCGAACACCGTTGGGCCGTATTGCAGTGCCTCTAGTAGT
>Ga0163148_10005969_pt1 | contig 11995 bp, 11 predicted proteins | sample OliLakLV19MP7P2_FD_148606 | JGI IMG/M metagenome (GOLD analysis project Ga0163148, IMG submission 148606) | Freshwater microbial mat bacterial communities from Lake Vanda, McMurdo Dry Valleys, Antarctica- Oligotrophic Lake LV.19.MP7.P2 | ecosystem: Environmental > Aquatic > Freshwater > Lake >... | reverse complement strand
GATGATATTTTGCCGCAGAGTGCGGTTGCTCAGTTCCAATGTGACCATGAAAACACCGGTGAATCCGAGCAGGATCATGTTCATCCAGCTTCCCGCGTAGGCCACCAGTTCCCAGGAACGGGGGAAAGTGAAAAGATCCGCCGCCGGCCTGATCATTTCACCGTTGTTGTCGATTTCCAAGTTTCGCCCTATCAAAAAAGCCAACCAGACGCCCAAGCCGAAGAATACAACATACAAGACGGACAGAATGCGGAAGGTCGTGTTGGGCGAAAATTTTTGCCATTCCAACTTGAGAAAGTGCATGGGATTCATCAACGGGTGATCTCCAGGAATTCGAGTTCGAGGCTTCGCGCCTTCGTCACGAGATGGTTCAGGGTGATGCCCTGTTCAAAAGCCAGGCGGTTAAGTTCGGCGGCGGAGTGTTCAGGTTTGAGTTCGAGAACGAAGCGGGTGTTCTCGTAGCTGCTTTTTTCGACGAGTCGGCAGGTCGCCAAGAAGGTCCGAAGCTTGTCGAACTCGGGAGGCAAACAGGAAACTTCGACCGTGGGTTGTTTGTTCAGGATGGAACCGACTGCACCGGTGGCGAGGCGTTTGCCGTTTTTAATGATGGCGACGTGGGAACAGATCTTTTCCACTTCATCCAGCATGTGGCTGGCCAGGATGATGGTTTTTCCCTGGGTGGCGATTTTCTTGATGATGTTGCGCACCTCGATCATGCCTTGGGGATCGAGCCCGTTGGTTGGTTCGTCGAGGATGAGAACTTCGGGATCACCGACCAGACAGGCGGCCAGGGCCAGCCGTTGTTTCATCCCCAGGGAGTAGGTGCGGAAAGGCGAACGACGCCGCTCTTTCAACTGCACCAGATCGAGCAGGGCGTCGAGGGGAGGATTTTTGACCTGCTTGATGGAAGCGATGATGGAGAGATTCTGATCGGCGTTGAGGTAGGGATAAAAGTTGGGGGTTTCGAGGAGGGCTCCGATATAGCGTCGCGGATTGGCGGAGGCTTCGGGTCGGCCTTCGAACCAGGTGTAGGTTCCCGCGCTGGCGTGGATCACATCCAGCAGGATGGCCAACATGGTGGTCTTGCCACTGCCGTTGGGACCGAGAAGGCCGAAGACCTGTCCGGCTTCGATGGAAAGATCCAAGCCATTGAGCGCGGTCAGTGACCCGTAGTTTTTGGTCAATTGTTGGACTGAAAGGATGGAGGGCATGCGGGAGAAATCACGGTAGGCAGCTACGGGTTCGGGTCAACGTCAGAATCTCGACTTTTCGTCATTGCCTCAAAGTCGGTTACAGATGCCCTTTTTCCGGCCAACGCACGATAGTTTGTTTCCAAAAGGGTTTTAAGTTTTACATCGTTTGTTCCGGCAATAAGCTTTTTGAGTTCTGTTCGTTTGACATAACCGTATCGAAACAAGCGCTTCAGATATTCCAAGTCTTTGGTTCTGCCTGCGGCAAGTTTGGAATAGGCTAGATCGAGAGGATGTAAACAGAAGCCTATGGCCTGCCTTGTATTCGCATTTTGCACAGGCACCAGCCTGATTTGCCAGTCCTGGGGTAAAATAGCCGTTTCTGGCCCTATGCCGTGGGCGTAATAACCAAATTCATGGTGAAAGGCTGAAAGTTCTCCGATGCTCCCATCAATCACTTCAGCAAGCTCAGGACGCTTTTTGGGATAAAGATCCACTTCTATCGATTGGCGAAGTAACCTGGGAGCATCCGGAAACTTGCCCAGAATGGCCTGGCTTCCAATAACAATAAACTCGTTTTCGTCCGTAATGGCACTGGAAGCGCGCAGGACGTGTTCAAGCTCGGAGCGATTCATACGACTTAAAAGTCTGCGCACGTTCTTCCTGCGTCAGAATTCCAGTAAAGGGGGAAGATTGTCGAAGCCGACAAGCTTGTTCGTCCGGGGCAGTCAATATTGTCAGAACTTTGGACAGAGGACCGGACAAGAGAATTTCCCATTCCTGAACGGCAACCCGGTTGGAGGCAGAGTACGTTCCAGAAGAAAGCCAGCGCCTCAAATTCTGCCGGGCAATATCCAGCAAGGCCGGGTTTTGTTGAAGTTTTTCAGCAATCATCCTATGCATTTCCAGGCTGCGTTGATCCACGGTCTGATGTGTCACAATGTCAACATACACATTCGGGCTCTTCTGATCAACTCGTCGTTTAATTGCGGGGCGTTTAAAATTTAATCAGCCGCAGATCATTTGAAAGCCGGGACGTTGACTGGAAGCTTGAGAATGGCTCGGACCATAGAAGCTTCAGTTCAGCGACCTGGGCAACGGTATAGGCCCAGGCAATGGGGGATGCAAAAACAGCTTTCAGCGACCGTGGGCACTGAGGCCAACTCTTCCCTTCGCATAAGGTTACGGCCGACAGGTCACTGCGTTCAGGAGGACGCGGCACAGGAAAATTTACTCCGAAGTACTCCCGAGTGAAGTGCGGTGTCCAAGCCAGATCCAGTATATTTTCTGATGGAACGATTGAGGTGTTTCGAAAATGTGTTGCCTGCGGCTCCTTCGTTCGTTGAAGCTCTCCCAGGATGCCAAGGCTCTCAATCACGCTTCGAAAGGACTTCGCGCTCGTAGCTTTTCACCTCGGCCAGCCAGTTGGTCGAAGGCGTGTTATTGCGTTCGCAGAATTCTTCCCAGACCGCGCCAAAGGGTAACGTTTTGCTTTCTTCCATCAAGGCGAGACGTGAGGTGAAATCGCCTGCGTTTTCGGCGTCGCGCAGCTGTTTCTGCGATTCCAGCAGGGCTAACAAGAGGGACTTCTGAGCTGATCGCGTTCCAATGACCCAGGCGGCAATGCGGTTGATGCTGGCATCAAAGAAATCCAGGCCAATGTGGGTTCTACCCAGAAAGCCGCCACGCACAAGTTCTTCCATGATGGCTTTGGTTGGATCATCCAACAAAACAACATGGTCACTGTCCCAACGGACGCCGCGGCTGACATGGAGCAGGAGTTCGGGAACAAATTGCAGGACGGAACTGATCTTATCGGCCAATGATTCTGTCGGATGAAAATGGCCCGCATCCAGGCAAATCAGCTTTTGGTTTTTTATGGCGTATCCCATATAGAATTCATGGGAACCTACCACATAGGACTCGGAACCGATGCCGAAGAGTTTGCACTCGACCGCATCAAGGTTGTATCGGGGATCCAGCTTTTCGGCAAAAACTTCATCGAGCGCTTTTTCCAAACGCAGGCGCGGTGTTTTGCGATCAAAGGGCAGATCCTTGGAGCCATCAGGTATCCAGACATTGGTGACGCAGGTTGAACCCAGTTGCTGGCCGATCTCGGACGCGATGCGGCGGCTGGCGATACAGTGATTGATCCAGAATTTCTGAATGCCGGAATCGGGGTTGCTAAGGGTGAGACCATCAGATGCCTTGGGATGCCCGAAACAGGATGGGTTGAAGTCCATGCCAAGCTTTCGGGCTTTGGCCCAGTCTATCCAGCTTTGAAACTGTTCGATGGTATATGCGTCCCTGTCCACTTTCTTCCCGTCCAGATCGGCATAGCAGGCATGAAGATTTAGACGATGATTTCCCGGAATGAGCGTGAGTGCTTTTTCAATGTCGCTGCGCAGTTCAGGTATCGTGCGTGCTTTGCCGGGATAATTGCCGGTGACGGCCAGACCGCCTCCCAGCTCCGAACCTGATTTCTCAAAACCTCCGACATCATCCCCTTGCCAGCAATGAAGGGAGATCTGGGTTGAAGCTAAAACCTGAAGAACAGATTCGGTATCGACACCCAGTGAGGCATAACGTTCGCGGGCCAGGGAATAAGCGGGAGTAGTCATTCCAGCAGCCTAAATGATCTGCTTGGATAGTGTTACCTGTTTTTGTGTTTAAAACTTCCCAAATATTGACATCATGTCTCCATGTTATCCCGGGTTTCGCGTCACAAATCCGCTCCTTTGAAGCATGTGGAAGTTTCCTCTCAGGCTTGGTTTTTTATGAACCGCCTGAAAAAGCACGGCGATGCTTCCGCCCATGACCACAATTACCTGGAATTGGCTTTTGTGCTGGATGGGAAGGCACGACACTACACCGTATCGGGCGAATCCCCCTCTTGCCGCGGTGATATCTATATCATTCCGGTGGGGGCCTGGCACGGATATGCCGGCTGCCGGGGCCTGGAAATTGTGAACTGTATGCTGTCCCCCTCCCTGCTGCAGAAGGAGCTGGCCTGGATGGCAGAGGATTCCGGATTTCGTTCTCTCTTGGGCCTGGGGGAACCCCGTGGTTGCGCGGGAATCCGTTCCCTGAAGATGAAGGGGCCTAACCTGGTGAAACTGAAAGGGGCTCTCATCATGATGCAAAATGCCTACTCGCGGCAGGCGGAGCGGGCGGAACTGCTGGGCTATCTGCTTTTGCTCCTGAATCTGATCCGGCAAACAGCGGATGACAAAGGCCTGAACCGGGAAACTATCGGAGTGCATCCCTCCGTCCGACAGGCTCTGAAACGGCTGCATGAAAATCCGGCTTTGGAATGGACCCTCCCGCGGCTCGCTTTGGAACTACACCTCAATCCAAGCTACCTCGTGCGGCTTTTCCGTTCGCAAACCGGTCTCGCCCCGATGAAATATCTCGCCAAACTACGGGCGGAAAAAGCCGCCACACTTCTGCTTTCCGGGAAAGCCAGTGTGGGGGAAATAGGCCTGCAAAGCGGTTGGCCTGAGCCGAAACATTTCGCCCGAAGTTTCCGCCAGCATTTTGGCATTAGTGCGAGCGCTTACAGGAAAAAAATGCTAAAACCGTTTCTGGGAAAAAACGACGATGCCGGACTACCCGGACTTCGGGCGGCATGACCTTGTCCGCTGATCCGCAATCCATGGTAAGGGACCCCTTCACGCAAAAGAAATTTTTATTTGTTTCATGACCGCCGGGAACATCCTGCCCATAACTCCGGAAATCCGGGCCCACCTGGACCTGGGTCTTCAATCACGGAAGCGGCTTTCCTTCCCAACCGAAGAGCACACGGTCATAGTCATTGCTGCTGTTGGAGGGCACGGCAAAGAGTTTTTCCTGATGCTGGCGTCCATGGCGATATCCACTTGTCAGATAAAAGTCCGGCAGCACCTTAAACCCGAATTCCGCTCCGCCGCCGAGATCGTAACGGTCGGTATAGTTCTGCCATCCGGCATCGGCCCCGGTGGCGACACGCCAAGCGGTCTGTAGGTCATAGTAAACGAACAAGACAACAGGCCGCAGGAACCAACCAAAGCTGTTATAACGAAGTTAAGGATTTAGTTTATCCCGGATCTGGTCGCGCCGCTGGCGATGTTGCTCCTGCCGGTATATTGCGGGGTTTCACGACAGCCTTCCACAATGCCCAGCATAATGTCTGCCTTGATACTGAACGTGCCCCAGGAGGCTTCCAGGCCGGTCGCCAGACGTTGGATGTCTTGATTTTCGCATGGTTGGTCATGATAACGGATGATTTCCGGGGAATAAGCCGGATTGAGATGTTTCAGATCGAAATCGGGATCGGATCCCTCCAACAAGAGCGCAAGATCGAGAGCCAGCCGTGGTGAAATACTGGTGACCCAGAACGAGCGGTTTGCCAAATCGCGTCCGGCGGAGCCTGAGATGTCGGTCAGTTAGACCTTGCCATCCCGGCTTTCACGGGTTGTCAGTAAGAGTTCCGTCAGCCAGGAGGGACGGGACGGTAAAGCATCCGCGTCCGCTGCTGCTGCTGCCGCGGCGGCCACAGCTATCAGGGTTGCCAGAAAAAACAGGGCGACTATTTTCAGGACAGCAGAATGATAATCATTTGGGCACAAAAAATTCGGAGTAACATGGTCAAGGGATAGACGGTGGCGTAGGAGATTGAAGGGGCATCGGATTTGGTGACGGTATTGGCAAAGGCCAGGGCCGGAGGATCGGTCATACTGCCCGCAAGCAGACCGCAGAGGCTCATGTAATTCAGTTTACAGAAGACCCGGCCTATGAAGGCCACCAGCATAAGAGGTATCAGGGTGATAAGTGCGGCGAGGAGCATCCACTGCAACCCATCCCCCTGAACCAGGGTATCGAAAAAGCCATGGCCGGCTTTCAGACCCACGGCGGTGAGAAAGAGGACGATGCCGAGTTCGCGCAACATGAAGTTGGCACTGATGGGCATGTGCCAGACGAGGGAACCAAAATTGCCCAGACGGGAAAGCAGGATGGCAACCAGAAGTGGGCCACCGGCCAGACCCAGTTTGAAGGGGGCGGGCAGGCCTTCGATGTGAAAGGGGAATGTTCCCACGAGAATTCCCAAAGCGATCCCCACAAAAATCGGAATTACCTGGGGATGATTCATTTGTTTGGCGGAGTTGCCGAGTTCCTTGGCTACCCCTTCAAGATCTTCTTCGCGTCCGACTACCAGAACAGTATCGCCATACATCAGGCGGACATTCAGCGCGGATGAAAATTCCACCTCGGCACGTGCGATGCGGGTGATGGTGGAGTTGTAACGCTCTTCGAAGTTAAGTTCCTTGATACGTTTTCCTGTCACGGCTTTTTGGGTTACCAGCATCCGCTTGGTGATGAGCGGTCCGGGCAGGGATTTGAGATCCTGCGAACTGGGCTTGCCGACGATGGATTGAAATTCCTCCAGATCCCGGGGAATGCCAACCACGTGCAGAACATCTCCCATTTTTAAAGCGTAACGGGCTTGCGCAGGACTCAGTTCGCCACCCCGTAGAACCCTGGAAATAACAACGGAAAGATGTTTGGTTCCCGGAAGGTGATGAAGGGTTTTTCCCTCAAGATTCGGATTGGTCACCTCGATGTTGCGGTTGGAAAGCCTGGGCTGCTGGCTTTCACGTTCGGCCGCAAAGGACTGATGCTCTTTTTCCAGGGTGATTTTGAAAACGCGGCGGACGAGGAACATGGTCAGAAGAATGCCAAGGATGCCGAAAGGATAAGCAATGGCGTAAGCCTGACCGGGGAGTTTCATGGCCTCTTCCGTAACGTCAGGCAGACTGCGGAGTGCTTCCATGGCCGAGCCCAGGGAAGGAGTGTTGGTGGTGGCGCCGGAGAACAGACCGACAACAACAGAAGGCGAAAGCCCGCCGACATAGTGGATGCCCACCGCCAGGGCAGCACCGCTCAGAACCACGAGGGCAGCAAGGAGGTTTAACTTCAAGCCCTGCTGCTTGAGAGAGGCAAAGAAGCCCGGGCCCACCTGCATCCCGATGGTGTAGACAAACAGGATCAACCCGAACTCGCGGGCGAACTCAAGGATTTGATGGTCAATATCGACCTTGAAATGACCGAAGAGGATCCCGATAAAAAGCACCCCGGAGATCCCCAAGGAAAGGCCGCGAAACTGAAGACTGCCCAAGGCCAGGCCAATGGAAGTAACCAGACTGATGATGAACACCGCATGGGCAATGCTGCCGTCGGTTAGTAGTTGTGTGAGCCATTCCATAAAGTTTCCTTTGCTTAATCCATAGAAAGTAGTAAGTTTAATTCAATTTTTAAATAACTATTAGCAGAATTAAAGTATGGGTTGCCCGTTATTTGTCGTAAGCGGATCTGTTTAGCCTTGATTCCCGTGTCCTTATTATTGGTTTTTGATCTTTTAGAAGCGAACTTAAAGATCTTTAAACAAAAAGCTGCGAAAGCTTGAAGGCTCTTCAACATCCAGGGCTGACTACGGAAAGGCAGAATACCTCGTTCCACGGGGTCATCCGAGGGGTCATTCTAGACTGACCCAGTTCACTGACCCAATAAAAAAAGACCCAGTGCCCCCAGAAACCCCAGAAAGAAGACGTAGTCATCAAGCGGACCGGGCATATAATGGCGGGCGCCCGCCGCTGCCTTTACCGCATTCGCAACGAACGGGCCCTGCTGTCAGAAGCTGAGGAAAATTAGATGAAAATATGAGTGATATATCAAAAGAAGAATCAATCAGGGGTGCCTTCATGGGTGCCATCGTTGCAGATGCACTGTGCTTGGGAAGTCATTACGAGTATGATGCTCAAAAAATCCACAAGTCCTATGGGAATAAGCCGATTGAAAAATTTATGTCACCGGGCGAAATGATGGGAGGGCAAACCCATGGGATTGGATGGGGCGAGAGAAACTATCATCCCGGAAAAAAAGCAGGGGGAACCACCGACTACGGTGATTACAATATCGTGGTTTTAGAACACTTGGCAGCCATGGCCAATCCTCCAAGGGCATTCAGTGTTGCGGCGCTGCTTCCCCATTGGATGAATCGTTTGGAAAACGGCTGGGGCTCATGGATATGCACCATGACCAAAGAGACTTATGCGCAGGTGAAACATGGATACCCAATTGAGCACTTGGGCGGAATGTCCAATGCCATGGCGATTCGTCATGTTGCGGCCCATGCCTACTATGAAACCGAAGATGAGCTAGTGGATGTTGCCCGCAAAACGATGTTTACTCATAAGAACAGCGAAGCCTTGGGTGGAGGGGAATTTTTTGCCCGTGTGACCCATCGTGTGATTAATGGTGCGACACCTCAAAAGGCAATAGAATCTGTCGCCGTATTGATGGGCGGGTTTTTTGAGACGAAAGTCGCGCAGGCCATTGCAAAATTCAAAGAGGCAACCAATCCTGATGCACCGCTGTCCAGTGAGGCTTTTGCGGATGATTTGGCATTGACCTCAATGGCACGGCTATGGGATGTCGGTCGATCCGAACCCATTAAAGTCGGCAAAGCAAGTCCGACCGAGGGGACACTTCCAGGGGCTGTCTACTTCATTCTAAAGTATGCCGATCAGGAAGATGGTTTTAAAAAAGCGATTGCGGCCAATGCCATGGTAGGTGGCGATAACGCGTCACGCGGCATCGCGATTGGAATGGTGTTGGGAGCGTATCAAGGGATCAATGCCATCCCCAAGGAGTGGCAGGCAACATTGGATCAATGGGATTATTGTGAGGATCTGCTTAATCAATTACCGCTTCTGAAAACCAGCTCTCAACCTGACTGCAAAACACCATCGTAAGAATCCCTGCTGGAATTCTGCGGGGTCAGTCCTGAATGGCACTAAGATAAACCTATGGTCTCCTTGATTTTGAATGACTTAGGAAAGGAGAGGCATCCCAAAACCGCCTTATCTTAGTGCCATTCACGAATGACTCCCAAAGTGAACTTGTAGCCGAGGCCTCCGAGCCTCGGTTCTATAATCAAATGTATGCCGTCTCTGTAAAGCGGCAGAATGTGGATATTTTGGAAAGAAGAGGGTGCTTGCGTTGTCAGGCGCCTGGTTTTAGACTCTTAAAGCTTCCGAATCTAAGAAAGTCTTACAAACAAAAATCATGGGCTGGAAGAATCTGTTAAATGTAAACCATCAGGGATCCCTACCTGTCGGAACTGCCCCCCCCAAATGGATCATGGGTTGAGGGAATCTGTTAAATAATAACGACTGACCCCCAATACTGAAATTCACTTGTTGAGCCTGCTACTCAACAAGACACTCGAACCGTGCGACGATATTTGGAACGCCAAGAATAAGACGATATGGAAAAGGACTTTAAGGTCGGCCAGTCAAATGAATTGCTCAAAGGAGATCGAATTTACGACCTCCATAATTGTTTTGATCTTAAAAGCGTTGTTTTGATGGGAAACGACGCGGAAATGACCTTCAGCCCGAGTCCTGTTTATGGGCAAGGCTATTCAATAATCAAAGTGCATATCCGCGATATCGACTACTTCGAACTCAGTGCGAGTTTCCGAACGACAGAAATCATCGACTTCGATGAAGTCGGATACAAGCGCAGGGAAGACCGCGACGACACTTGGTTGCTTACCGAGAATCAGTCTACGGAGAAAGACGATATGTTCTTCCGATTCTTCGAGGGACACTTCGTTCGCTTTCATGGAAGTAGTGTTACCCTGTCTGAGATATGATATCCCTAACGCTGTCGCGAGAAGCAACGTCCGCCAACCCTCGTCAACCGCCGATGCCCCGCTCCGTCACGCCTCGTGCTAATGGGGCGGAGTGCGGCTTCGCCGGTCAAATCGAACGCCCCGCAGGAGTCGCGCCGTCGCTCGCACCTTCGTGGTTCAACGGCGGTCGCTAGTCTGGCCCGTCACGGCATCTGCTCGGGCGCGCTCGTTCCTCGCTCGGTCCGCCTCGCCCATAGTCTGCGCTCGCGTTCTTCTCTTTTAGCTGCTTAAATAGCTGCTCAATGCAGAACGCAGCTAAAAATAAAAGCCGCTCACCCGCTGGCCCGATGGCCCTGCGGGTTTTGCTGCTTCTGGTCGTAGCCCTTTGTTTGGGCCAAACTCGCGTCTGGGGTTTTGCCGTTACGCCCCAACCCGCATCGGGCGTTTTCGAATCCGTAACTCCTTCATCCATCGGGGAAAATTACGATGGTTGTCCCTACGATGCGTCAGACTCCCTCCTTGCCGCAAAGATGGGAGCGGGAGTTCTTCCGTCAATGAAGGGAATGGGGGCTACTGAGCGGGGCAAGGTGCTTGGTGGTGCTCTTGCAGTGGCTGGCGTTCTCAGCTTAAGTGGTGAGCTCACTGGGCCAGGAAAAAGAACTGCGCTCAATAAGGCGGGCGCAGCTGCTGTAGATGCAGGACTTCAGAAAAGTTCAAAAGAAATAGTAAAGGAGTCGGTAAATGCTGCTGAAAAGCAAGTAGCCGCAAAGTCGGGACCATTAGCGGCCGATGGTGCAAAACTTGAAAATCTCTCCCCTCGGCAGCTAGCCAGAATCCAGGCTGTAGCGGAAAAGCGTGGGTTGGATATTTCGGTGGTCGGCTCCCGAGCCGAGGGAACTGCTGACGGAGCCTCTGATTGGGATTACATCTTGAAGGGTGGAAATTCAAAAGCTAGGCACTCAGCAATGAGAGAACTTCCGAGCAATCCAAACGCAAGCAAGGGTGGTGACTTTCGACTGGGATCAGAGGATTTGCGTGGTGTCGATGTCGACCCCGAGCTTCCGCACATCAATTTCACGCCAACCAAAAAGTGAGGAGGCTAATTATGGGGTTGAAGACAATCGCTTTAAACTGCGGAAGTGCCATTAAATGCGAGGCATTTTTGGGTGAAGATGGCTCTGTATTGCTTCTGCGCTTTGCGGGCACCTACCGCCGAGGGAGTGAAGGAAACGGGGATGGCCTATTCATGTGCGCAATGGCTGCAGCTTATTATGACATTACTGAACCTGCTTCCATCGTGCTGGATTTCGCCGAATTGCGATATGAGTGGGGTAACACTATCAGCCGTACACTGAATTTTTTTTGGGAGCATGGTCGCGATGATGACGAGCGAAACCGTCAAGTAGTGGTGATTGCGACGGGGGAAACACTAGATGCACTTCGCGCCCTTGATAAGACCATCAACTCAGGAGTTCGATCTTTTGCTGATAGTCTAGAAGTGGGCATTGCGAACGCTCAACAGGCTGCATCTGCCTATCTGGCTTAAAAAAGGTGAACGCTGAAAAACAAGGCCCAGACCCCCAATCGCCAACCTGAACTACCGTTACGATTACCCCATCCGATGACCTGACGCTATGACCAGACTGATTTGGTTGCTGCTAACGCTGCTTTTTTCCCTGAGCAGCCCGGTGATGGGATCCAACAGTGATTTTGGCCGCTCCACCTTTGCCGCAAAGGGGGGTAGAGGGGTCAGCCATTTAATATTGACATAACGAAATAGGTTCATGATAGTCGGGCTTATGCCTAGGCAGGTTCGAATTGAGTATGAAGGAGCGTTTTACCATGTGATGGCGCGTGGCCACCGCCGGGACCTGATTTTTCAGGATGACGCGGATCGGGAAACATTTCTTCGAATACTGGGAGTGGCCTGTGAGAAGAGCGGATTCCGCGTTCACGCTTATGTCCTGATGAGCAATCATTACCATCTTCTCTTGGAGACTCCCCAGGCGAACCTTTCGCGCGGGATGGGCTGGCTGCAAAATGCCTTTACACGGCGGATGAACGTCAGGCGTCGACTGCGGGGTCATCTTTTTGGGGGCCGTTACAAGGCGATCCTGGCGGAGCCGGGAAA
>Ga0163148_10005960_pt1 | contig 12018 bp, 6 predicted proteins | sample OliLakLV19MP7P2_FD_148606 | JGI IMG/M metagenome (GOLD analysis project Ga0163148, IMG submission 148606) | Freshwater microbial mat bacterial communities from Lake Vanda, McMurdo Dry Valleys, Antarctica- Oligotrophic Lake LV.19.MP7.P2 | ecosystem: Environmental > Aquatic > Freshwater > Lake >... | reverse complement strand
CGCGGCGAGTGCGCTTGAGGGCAGGTTTCTCAGAAGGTCCGGCGCGGCCACGAGCAGCAGTGCGACCGTGACGGCGCCGACGACTCCGGTCAGTTGGGTCTTGGCGCCCGCTGCCTCGGCCACCGGCGTGCGTGACGAACTGCTGCAGATCGGGAAGCCCTGAAAGAAGCCGGACGCGAGATTGGCTACGCCAAGTCCCACCATCTCCTGATTCGGGTCGACGAAGGTGTTAGTCCGCGCCGCGTACACGCGCGAGAGCACGCTCGTGTCGGCAAACGAAACGAGTGCGACGGTGCAGCCGCCGATCAGGACGGGAACGAGATCGTCGTAGGTGATCCACGGGATCACGAACCTGGGAAGGCCCTGCGGCAGCGATCCGAGCAAGTCCTAGGAACCCCACGACGGACGTGGCCGCAACCACCGCCAGGAGAATGCCTGGCACGCGCCTCCAGCCCTTGAGCGACAGAATCACCGCCAACGTCCCTGCGCCGACGAGGAACGCCGTCCAGTTGGCTCTTCCTCCCATCACCCCTGTTGCGATGGACCACAAGTTTTGCAGCGGCCCGAGGTTCTCGATCGAGAATCCGAAAAGCTTCGGCAACTGGCTGATGAGGACCGTCAGCGCGATGCCGTTCATGTATCCGTAGCGGATCGGCTTCGAAAGCAGCTCGGTGATGAACCCCAAGCGCGCTGCACCCGCCACGATGCACACCAATCCGGAGACGACGGCCATCATGCCGGCGAGGGCGACGGCACGCGCGGGGTCGCCCCCAGCATGCTGCATCACAACGGCGAGAATGAGAGCGACCAGCGCGGAGTCGGGTCCCAGCACTAGGATGCGGCTGGGACCGAACATCGCGTAGGCCAGCAGCGGAACAATCGTCGCATAGAGACCGTAGATGCCCGGCAACCCCGATGCTGCCGCATACGCGATGCCAACCGGCACCAAGATCGCCGTCAGCACCAGTCCGGCGATGACGTCGTGACGCAGCCAGGCCAACTCATAGGTCCGCAACGTCTGAAGCCCGGGCAGCCAGCGTGTCCACCCCCGTCGATCACTGGCGCCGCGCCGCGTCGCAATACGACCGGGCACCATTTGGTGAATGGACGAGGGCTGGTCGGTCATGTCGATCAATCTTGGTCGGAGGCTGTTGTACCGACACGCCCACGCGCGACCCGGTTGCGAGGCTGACGGGATTGCCCCGCGTACCGCGCGTACCGGACACACACGTTTCACCCGCGTTGCATCCACGATCCAGCGTCGTCAGCGTACATCGGACACGCGTATGCAACGGCATGCAAGGTGCAACGGGACGCACACGTACCGCCAGAGGTGCCGCCGAAGCCGTAGCGGGATCTGGTAGCAAGCGGCGGATGCTGTCTGCCTTCGGTGAGTTGATCCGACCAAACCAGGGTAGCAAGCGGCGCGTGCTCTTCTGAGCGTGCGCGAGTCGTACTGCGAGTCATACTGGACGCACACACGCCATTCAGGTGTGTCCTGTTGGATCTCGATAGGCTTCGAGCAGCCCGAACGCGAGCTCGAGTTGGGGACGCGATCGCTCGAGGCGCAGCGCCTTCCGTTGGCCTTGCGAGAGCCTCAGTTTACGGAGCGATCAAGGAACGAAATCGCTCGGCCTCTTCCGGCCTGTTCCATCGTTCGTACAGCTTGACCAGACGCGCGAGACAGTCACCGCGCACTTACCCTGCGCTCGTTGGAACATTGCGAAGCACTTCCCATGACGACACGAGCGATGGCTCGGCGTCCGCGTAGCGACCCTGTTCGACGAGCACGGCACCGAGAGCGTTCCGAACCATCATGATGCTCGGATGATTGGCGGGCTGGTTGCGCTCGCGGATCTTGAGGCATTCGCGCAGCGGCGCCTCGGCCTCATTCGCGCGTCCTAGGTCGAAGAGCGACACTCCCTCTCCGCCCAGCGCCTTCGCCAGCTCCAACTCGTCGCTCAACTCTGGCATACGGCGCAGCTCCACCACTTGGCGGTACATATCAAGCGCTGGCTCCGGAGCATGACGCGCCCGCATGATCGTGGCGAGATTCATCAGTGCCACCGTCGTAGCGTCCGTCTGCTCGCCGTAGAGCTTGCGTGACACAGTCAGGAGCGAGCGGGCCAGCACCTCAGCTTCGTCGAGTTTCTCTTGGGCTCGCAGGCTCGTAAGCAGGTTGTTCATCGACAGGATTGTTTGCTCGTGCTCATCGCCGTATTGCTGGAGGGACAGTTCCACGGCTTCGCGACCGAGCGCCTCTGCTTCGGGACAGCGCTGGAATAACTTGAGCATCGTCGCGTAGTCGCGCAACAGCACCAAGTAGTCGCCCGGCACCGGATCGGAGCGGATCTGTCGATACATGTCCAGCGCCCGCTGGTACGTCGCCTCGGCTTCCACCACTCGATGTTGCGTGGCGAGAATATCGCCGAGCGTGTGCAGGCATTGAGCCGCCTTGCGTGGTTCGCTAGGCAATCGCTTCGAAGCCTCCATCGCCTCGGCTATGAGTGGTTCGATTTCGCCGTGCTTGCCTTGAAGCTGCAGCGGATGGCCAAGTTCGCGGATCGTCGCCAGCACGCCTGAGTCCGCTCCACCAGCGCGTCTTCGATTCAGGTCAAGCGCGCGCCGGAGCGATTGCTCAGCCATCGGAATATCGTTGGCCCTGAAACACTGCAATCCGTAGTGGTGCCACGGGTCGATCAGGCGCGGATCGTTTTCATCGAGGAGCGTGGCGAGCAGATCCAGCGATCGCTTCGAGTGCAACGCGGCTTGGTCGAACACGCCGAGCTGCTCGTAGCCCACGGAAATCGTCTGCAAGAGCTCAGCAGCGATCTCGGGCTCATCCGTGAGTTCCGAGTCGACGCGCCGACTCGCATCATCGAGCACCTGCCGCAGCGTGATGTCGTGGCCCTTCGTCTTACTTGGATCGAGGAACGCGATCATCCCCTTGAGGTACTCGTTCAATCGCCCGGCTTTGCGGGCCTCGCTCTGCGCCTGAAACATTCCAATGCTGGTCCCGATGACGCCAGCGATGAGGACGACGATCACAGCGATCACGCCACCCACCAGCACCTTATTCCGCTTCGCGAACTTCCTGAGCTGGTACGTCGCGCTCGTCGGCCGCGCCAGGATCGGCTCGTCGCGCAGAGTGCGCCTGATGTCGGCGGCCAGTTCTGCAGCGCTTTGATAGCGTCGCGCGCGATCCTTCTCCATCGCCTTCGCGATGATGGTGTCAATGTCGCCGCGAAACCCGCGACCGAAAATACTCAGCGGCGCAGCGTCGCGCTCGCTGATGATGCGCACCGCGTCAGGGATCGTCTTGCCGCGCACGTCAAACGGCGGCACGCCCGAGAGCAATTCATAGCCGATCACGCCGAGGGCATAGACGTCACTGCGGGTGTCGATCTGCGACGAATCACCCGCCAACTGCTCGGGGCTCATGTACGCGATCGTGCCAATGAGCTGTCCCACATCGGTCTGTTGAGTGGTCGTCTGAATGTCGGAGTCGATCGCGCGAGCAATACCGAAGTCAAGGACCTTTGGCTGCGGCGCGTCGTTCCCTTCCACGAGGATGTTGCCTAGCTTCAGATCGCGGTGAACCACGCCCTTCTGGTGCGCGTGCTCGACGGCGTCGCAGACGTTCGCCAGCAACTCCAGTCGCTGCCGCGTGCCAAGCTTGTGCTCCGCAGCAAACGCGGTGATCGTCGGGCCGTTGACGAACTCCATCGCGAAGTAGGGTTGCTCGCCCTCGTCGGTGACGTCGGTGCCAGCGTCGTAGATGCTCGCGATGCCGTGATGTTGAAGCCGGCCGAGCATCTGTGCTTCGTGCTCGAAGCGCCGCAGCAACGAGCGCGACATCAGTCCGGGCCGGACGATCTTGAGTGCGACGGTGCGGCGCGGGTTGTCCTGCTCGGCCTCGTAGACCGTGCCCATGCCGCCTTCACCGATCAATCGCACCAGCCCGCCGCGAGTGGTAGTGGGGGTGCGTCGGACAACGCCGCCTCACACAAGCGCACGGATCCATAGTGGACAACACCTCTTCAGGAAACTCCTCGCCGCTCAGTGCCCTGGTCATCGCCTTCGCGACACCAATGTGGATATTCGACGCGGTTCGGCGGCTCTCGCCAAATCACCCGGCCGCGGCGGTCGCGTTACCGCGCCGCCTCCAACGTGTGTGTCGCGTATGACGTGTCCGGAACACTTCGTTCGCAAGGCTCCGGCTCCGCTCCCGTCAGCCGTCTGGATCAACAATACGACGACGGCTGTCGCCGTCGTCGCTCAGTAATCTTTCTTCGTTGGGTGTCTCAGAACCGTTGACAACTACCGGACTCGCCCTATAGCGCGAATCGCTGCCGACTCATACGGTGCGTCCCGCCGCGATGTGTGTGTCACTGTCGCGATGGCTTAGCGCTCACTGGAAGGGATGCGGGAAATGAATCAGCAAAATCGAAACACTCGGGACGGGCTGCTCCGCGCAGCAAGCGTTGCGTTCGCCGTCGCGGTATGCCCAGTCGCCTACGCCGGCACCGACGATCATCTCTTCGTGGCACCCGGATACACGCTTGTTCCGCTTCTCGGAGGCTTTGACTACCCGACTAGCCTTGTCACCGATGGGACGACGATGTGGGTGGCCGAAGCAGGTCATCTGCCGACAAACCCGCCGAAAGTGAAGGCCGTTTCGAGCGACCTCACTGTCACCACCATTCTCGGCGTCACCGACCTTCCGCAAGGGACCTTGATGGGACCCTTCAACGACTTGGCGTTCCGCGACGGATGGCTGTGGCTCTCGCACCGCCAGGTCGGCGCCAACGGATGGGCGGTCGGTGCCATTTCGAAGTTCCAACCGAGCAATCCCGTACGCACGTTTACGACGGTGATTACGGGCCTGCCGTCGTCTGGTGATCACCACAGCAATCAGATTGTCTTTGCCGCGGACGGCCGGGGGTACTTCTCGCAGGGGTCGGTGACGAACTCGTCGGTGGTCGGTGCCGACAACTGGATCGTGGAAGGCTGGCTCGAACTCTACCCGACGTTGCATGATTTTCCGCCAGTCGCGATCACGTTGAACGGGACGAGCTTTCAGACGGTTGAGCCCTTCCCGCTCGATCCCACCGCGACGCTCATGACCGCGCCGTATCGACCCTTCGGAACGGGGCCCGTTGCGCCCGGCACGACGCTACCCGCCGCGACACCATCGACGCCGCAGGAAGGAATCATCGCGGGCGGAGGCTCGGTGTATTCGTTCGACCCCGACGCGCCCGATGTCACGGCGTCGCTCACGCTGGAAGCGTGGGGACTGCGCAATCCGTACGGCATCGGTTTCGATCCTGCAGATGCGACGACGCTCTTCGTAAGCAACAACGGTGCAGACATCCGCTCCGCCATGATCGACGGCACACTGAAGCCGGTCGGATCGCGTTCGATCGCCGAGGACTATGACGACCTGTTCGTCATGACGGTTGGCGGCGCGGTCGAATTCTTTGGGTGGCCCGACTTCTTCCACGATGCGGACACGGGCGGCGTCGCGAGCGTGACCGAACCGATCTTCTGCGCTGCACCGGCGATTCTGCCGATTCAATGCCCACAGCCCGTGCTCGACACGACAGGACTCGTGGTCGAGCCGGCGTTCAGTCAAGTCGCCAATCACCCATCGCTCACGAAATTCGACTTCTCGGAGAGCGACACCTTCGGATTCATGGGCGACGTGTTCCTTGCCGAGAGCGGTTCGTTCAACCCAGCCACCGGCGCCGTCGGCGAGCACACCGGCCATCGCGTGCAGCGCATCGATCGGAACTCCGGTGAGGTGCACGAGTTCATCGCGAACATGGGCAGCACGCCGGAGGAGATCTTCAATCCCGCGATCATCGTGGCGCCGCTTGATGTCGTCTTTCAGGGCGATGCGATGCTTGTCGTTGATCTCGGCATTTTTCAGCCTGCGCTCATGCTCACGGGGCCCGGCACCGGCAAGATCTGGAAGGTGCAGAAGGTTGCCGGCAGCCTGAATGACGATGGAAAGATCGACGGTAAAGATCTCTCGATCTTGCTCGGCGAATGGGGCGTTCGCAAACGTGGGAGCATCGCTGATCTGAACGGCGACTCGGCGGTCAACACAGCGGATCTTAACATTCTTCTTAGTAACTGGTCGTCGTGATTGCGCGAGCATAGCGCGACACCACGGACTCGGAAGAACATCAGCGCCGTCCTCGAGTGAGGGCGGCGCTGTTGTGGGATTGAGAGCGTCTGGTGGATCAGCTAACTCGGGAGTGCACGCTCCCCACTTCGCGAGAAGCGCTGCGAGATCGGGGCCGCCGACTTCGCCGTCTTGGTTGATGTCGCCAATACGTTGTGACGGACAATCCCCGGTCGCGCCCCACGCGCCGAGCAGAATCGTGAGATCGACGCCATCGACGTTGCCGTCGAGGTCGAGATTTTCGTCGCAACCCCGACGAGCGCCGGCGCGGTGCCGCGACAGATGAACGGTGCGAGTCATACTGGACACACTCAGGGCATTCGGGTGTGTCCTTTGGGATCTTCCAAGGCCATCCGCAGATTTCGTAGATTTCGCAGATTTGATGCAGCGGGAGGCTTCTGGACATACGCGTTCGCGAACGGGTTCGCGAAGAGTTTGTCCACGTTGGATCCCTGGCGCGCCGATGGTTCCGTCTTCGCGGGCGATTGCAGAGCGATAGAGAACGTGCAGAGCAGCGCGGTAGCAACGATGGTGAGCAGGAGGCGCGTCATGAGAAAAGCGCAACTGGGTTGCTGCGCCCCTCTGTCGCTGTGCGACATCTCCCCATCGCTGAAGCAGCGATGGAGAGAGGAAGAACAGAGCGCGCGGCGATGCCGATTCGTCTCCCTCTCCCCATGACCGCTTCGGTCATAGGGAGATGTCGCGCAGCGACAGAGGGGCCTTGATCCTTAGGATCCATAGTGGACAGCGCCCCTTCAGGAAACGCCTTGCCGCTCGCTGCCCTGATCATCGCCTTCGCGACACCGAGGTTGGTCATCGACGCGGTTCGGCGGCTCTCGCCTAATCGCCCGGCCGCGGCGGTCGCGTTACCGCGCCGCCTCCAACGTGTGTGTCATGTATGACGCCCCAGCAGCTACTTCGGACCGATCGATCTCAACGGCAAGGCTATTCACTTGGTTGGACCTTCGGGCCCCGATCTCACGGTCGTCGACAGTCTCGGTGCCGCGCACACGGTGTAGTGCACGAGCGGTGAAACTGCGACCACCATCATCGAGGGACTGCGCATTATCGGCGGCAGCGCCGAGTCATACTGGACACACAGACGCCAGTCGAGTGTGTCCGGTTGGATCTCCCGCTCCGCCCCGTCCGCCGCTCGACCGCGAACCAAGAAGCTGGGCGGCGGAAGCAAGGAGGCGGTGCATTACCGCCCGGTGTCCTTCGCGACAAAAGACGATGGCGACTGGATCTTTGTTGATCCGGGTGCAAGGTATTGCTCGGCTGGACGCAGTTGCTGCGGGAGGTATCGAGCGATCGCATGTGAGTGAATCGACGATGCTCCCGTGAAGTGCAGGGAACCCACCCTAGGAGATGCCCAATGAGTTTTAAGAGATCGCTCGCCGCAGCAGTTGCTGTTCTCGCGCAGGCCAGCGTCGTGTGCGGGCAGAGCGCATCGCTTCCTGTCGATCCGGGCGAATCGGTTATTACGCACTTCTCGGGTTTTCCGGGATTCGTCGTGACGCTCGTCAACACAGCCAACCCGGCGGGGCAGGGCGCGCCGGTCGGTGGGCCTTTCCCTTCGACGAATTGGCTTGCGCCCAAATACCACAACACGTTTCCGGGCAATCCGACGAACAGCCCTGCGGATGTTTGGAACGTTGCCAACCTCGGGCAAGTCTTTGGCGTGGTTCTCGACGATGCCGCGCCGCCCAACATCTATGTCACCGCGACGACCGTGTACGGCAACCTCGGGTTTGGACCGGGCGGTATCGGCGGCGAGATTTATCGAATCGACGGAGTGAGCGGCCAGATCTGCAAGCTCGCCGTGCTTCCGAATTCGGGACAAGGGTTAGGCAACATCGCGTTCGACGCGGTGAGCAAGATGCTCTACGTCACCGACTTCGACGACGGCAAGATCTACGCCGTGCCCGCCTTGCTCTCGGGCCCATGTGCGCCGCCCGTCGAGGTTGCTTGCAATCCGGGAGTCAACTGCTACGACCACGGAGTCGTGGGTCGGCCCCAGGAGGGACTAGGCATTATTGCTGACAATGCGAGTGCGGGATTCACGAAGTTGGGTCGCCGTGTTTGGGGTGTTGCTGTACACGAAGGTCGTCTCTACTACAGCGTCTGGTGGGAAGACGCTCGCCCGGGTGGCCAGAGTGTCACCGAGGCCAATGAAATATGGTCCGTGGGCATCACCGGCACGGGCGCCTTTTTGCCTAACAGTACGGTGCGCGAATTTCTGATGCCTCAGGGGCCGATTCCTTCGGGCTCTGGCCCGCTGCTGCATCCGGCCGATAGTCAGGTCATTCCGTACTCCAACCCAGTCGCCGATATTCACTTCTCGCAGTCCGGTCACATGTTCCTTGCCGAGCGCACGCGGCTCGCGGATGTCGGGACTCTCATCCCCGTTGGTCCCACCGCCAACGATGCCCACAGCTCGCGCGTGGTCGAGCTGACCGGATCTTCTCCCGCCGCTTGGACGTTCGCGCCATTGAACAAATGGAAGGTCGGTTACCTTGACCCGATGGGCGATTGCGACGGCGTGAGTCTCGTTAACGAGGGTACGAACAGCTCAGGCGGAGTATCGACCGACTGTGACGACAACGTGTTTGCAATGGGAGACGCGCTCTTTGCTTCGTGCGTGAATGCAAGCCTGCCGTACATCTACGGCCTCGCGATCATCCCGGCAGGTGGAAACTCGGCCACGGTGCCCTTGTGGAGCAGCCTGAGCTACCTCATTGACTCCGACGGCTTTATCGGCGAGCAAGCTAAGACCGGGCAGGGTGACGTGGCCGTACGGAGCGACTGCAAGTGCGCGGAGATTGAGACGTCCTCGATCGAGTGCAAAGCCGGAGGCCAGTTCACCTGGACGTTCACATTCACGAACAACTCGGGCACGAGCGCGTCGGTGCTGATCCTTCCCGACCCATCGATGTCGCCCAACGTGATCCCGCTCAATCCGCCGGTCGCCAACGGTAATACGTCGGCGCCGATCACGGTGACGATCACGGGGCAGCAGCCGGGGTCCCAGTTCTGCTTCGACTTCATTCTGGGCGACGTCAAGGGCAACGAGTGCTGCCATATGAATCCCTGCATCGACCTGCCCGACTGTGTGTGCGGCCAAGTCTCGCACGCGGGCGTCGTCGCCACCAGCACGCCCGGGACGTTCCAGTTCTCGTTTACCTTCACCAACCTCGCGGCGTGGAACACGGGACACTTGGTGTTCGTCCCGGCGAGCGGCAGCTCGATCACTCCGGGCATTCTCAACGTCGGCCCGATCGCGCCGTTCGGCTCGCAGGTGGTGGGTCCGGTGACGATCGTCAGCGGACTGCCAGCGGGGTCGCAGTACTGCTTCACGCTGGGGAACCACAGCGCGAACTGGGCGCAGTGCTGCTTCATCGAGGTGTGCGTGACGGTGCCGAGCCAGAGCCCCGCGACGGGGAGCCCGGCGGACCTCAACGGGGACGGCGTGGTGAACGCGATGGACCTGTCGATCCTCCTTGGTGCGTGGGGTACGCGCGGCGGTTTGGCCGACCTTGACCACGACGGCATGGTCGGCGCGGGCGACCTCGGAATTCTCTTGGGCGCCTGGGGCTGAATTGACGGAGTAGTCTGCTGCGAAAGTGATCTTGGCTACGAACGAGGCTGAGCTGGCACCTGCCCGCTCAGCCTCGCTCTCGCCACGGAGGACTTTCGCCACAAGCTGCTACGCGAACCGCACGTGCGATTGATTGCGTCCACGCGACTCGTCTTGGTGGGCGCACAGCCGCAATCACATCTCCCCGGAAACTGTAGCTCGGCCGTCACGCCGTCTCGCACTGTTTCCTTGGCAGCGCACTGGACTCGTCGCCGCCTCGACAGAGATGGTCGGGCGAGAGCGCCCGCCATCGTTTGGCGACCTCGGTGCGCGCATCCATCGCATCGAATATTCCTGAGTCGTCTGCTCAGCCGGTCCACGCGCCCAGCAGGACGGCGATGTCGCCGCCGTTCACGATGCCGTTGCCGTCGAGGTCGGGCGCCGACAATCCCCACGCGCCCAGCAGGATGCTGAGATCTGCGGCGTTTACGTGCCCGTCGTCGTTCAGGTCACCGGGGGATCCCTGCGGTCCGCAGGTGTTCAGCAGCACCGATGCGTTGTCGCTGCTGAGATTCGCCACCGCGAGGTCCGCGTCGCCGTCGTTGTCGAGGTCACCGATGGCGACCCACTCAGCGCCGTCACCGGTGCCGAACGGGAGACCGGCGGGGAACGTCCCATTGCCGTTGTTGAGGAAGACCGACACTGTGTCCGTTCCGCTGTCGTTAGCGACGGCGATATCGAGATCGCCGTCGTCGTCGATGTCGCCGATCGCGACCGACACGGGATCCGCAGTCGGATAGGTGGTCTGCGGGCCGAACGTACCGTTACCGTTGTTGCGCAGCACCGAGATCGTGTCGCCGAATTGATTTGCGACTACGAGATCGACATCGCCGTCGTCATCGAGATCGCCGAGCGCGACGGCCTCAGGCCCTTGGCCTGCGGCGTAGGCGACACCCGCCGCGAACGTGCCGTTACCGTTATTGATCAGGATCGAGGCGGTGCTGCCGTTGAAGCCGCCATTCGCGACGGCGAGATCGGGCGCGCCATCGCCACTAAGGTCCGCGACCGCGACAGACGACGGCGTGCTGCCAGCGGCGTATGCGACCGGCGCCGCGAAGGTCGCGTTGCCGTTATTCATCAGGATCGAGATGCCTGGGCCGCCGAAGGCGTTCGAGACTGCAAGGTCGAGGTCGTTGTCACCATCGAGCTTGGCGATCACGATCGAGAACGGTGTCACCCCGGCGGCGAACGACACCGCCGACGCGAACGTGCCGTTGCCGTTGTTCTTGAAGACCGAGACAGTCCCGCTGCCGGTGTTGGCGGTGACGAGATCGGCGTCGCCATCGCCGTCGAGGTCGCCAATCGCGACCGCCTGCGGATGCGCTCCGCTTGCATAGAGCACGTCCGCCGCGAAGGTGCCGTTGCCGTTGTTGAGAAGCACCGAGATGTTGTTGCTGTTCTCGTTCGCGACGACGAGATCGGCGAAGCCGTCGCTATTCAATTGCCCGATCGCAATCGAACGCGGAAAGTCGCCCGCGCCATACAGTTGATCCGGCGCGAAGAGGGGCGGAGGACACGAGCCACCCGCCGCGAACTGGCTGTTCGCGAGGGACAAGAGACTGATGAGTAACAGCGAACCAGCAGACGTTGGACGGTACAGCGTGGACATGTCGTTTCTCCTTGAAGGGGTTGCGGATAGCGCAGCAGAGATCCGGCGATGCACGGTCGTCGAGAGTCAAATCGCTCTCGCAGCGCACAGTCGCCCGCCGATCGTGAGAGGAGCGAACTCCTCGACCGCGCGTGACGGTCTTATCCGCTTTCGCGAGGGCGACGGTGCGATCCGCCGGACCGTCCGTTGTGCGCGAGCTGTTCCGCATCGCGCCGTCGCCAGCGCGCGTTCCAAGTCTGCGGTGAGGTCGTCCGGACGCTCGATGCCGACGGAAAGCTGCACCCGCTCAGTCGCCGATGCCGAGTTCGGCAACATTCTCTTTAGCAGTACGCGATCCCGAGAGTGAGCAGCCTTCTCAGTGCCGTTGCGCCTCGTGATGGTGGGCGGGGGGGTGCTGGACGTCGGCCGCACCCCCTCCACCACGGCTGCGCTTCGCTACGCCGCGGTCCCCCGCCCCCCTAGACGCAAAGCGTCTGGGGGAGGATGCGGCGGTAGCGGACGCTCTGAGTGTTAGGCCGCTTGCATCCTCCCCCAATGCTCTGCATTGGGGGAGGGGGACCATCGCGCCTCGCGATGGTGGAG
>Ga0163148_10005959_pt1 | contig 12018 bp, 5 predicted proteins | sample OliLakLV19MP7P2_FD_148606 | JGI IMG/M metagenome (GOLD analysis project Ga0163148, IMG submission 148606) | Freshwater microbial mat bacterial communities from Lake Vanda, McMurdo Dry Valleys, Antarctica- Oligotrophic Lake LV.19.MP7.P2 | ecosystem: Environmental > Aquatic > Freshwater > Lake >... | reverse complement strand
ACTATATAGTTCCGCCAAGCATGACAGTACGGTATGTTCTGTGCCAAAAATCTCTCATTCATCAGGACAACAACAGCGTATGTATACTTCATGGCTCACTTTAATCACGGAATCGACACACCAAACTGGCAATGGCCGTGACAAAACACACATGTCCCACCAGTAGAACCGGCGAGGATGGAACCGTCGCATCCGCATTGTTTTCTTGTTGTTCAGAAATGCCGACAGCAACATACTTGTTGCTGTAGTTGGACAATTGATCCAATCCAATGTGTGCCGTCGCAAACAAGAAATAAAAGACCAAGAGTGCGCACAAGAGTGCCAATAGGGAAATACTGGTGACTTTGCCCATGGTGGTATCCATAAAGTAATAAATGAATTGAGGTCCATGTTCGGGATCCGTCCATCGATGCGTCATGAACCAAGTAAACAGCACATAACACACCCCAAACAACGGTGCGAGCGATATTTCTTCGAATCGCACGGGCAATCCACCCAATAACGCCACTTCCAATAAAACATACACCGAATTGGCATTGTGCATCATCATGTTGCGAAAGGACTTGAGGCCGTCCGTATTTCCATCTTTGGAATGCAAGACCATTTCCCAAATGGCATACCGAATGACAGTGGACACAAGAATGGCACAGGGTGCCGCCGTTTCCCAAACAATCAAGGCCAATCGAAGCAATCCATTGTTGGGGATCAGGTCGTGCAACCACCAGGCACCTTCTTTACCAAAAATGGCCACACTGAGTGCAATCACGCCATTGAGCAAATAACTGAACCCCAACAAATTCCAACTCCAACTCGTGAATGGAAACAGGGTCTTGACACCTTTTAAGGTAATGGCCGTATTGCGTTTGAGTTTGGAGGCGGGTTTGAATTTGGTAAAGACGGTCCAACCCGGCCCACTCACGACGTGCCAGGTTGTGCCCCAAATTGATATGGCGACAATCAAGCGACAAAGGCCCAATGCCCAGACGGATCCAATCCATGGTTCATAATGACAAAAGGTTGCGATGGTGGCCACCTCATCCAGTTGTTCCCACGATGGCAAACGGTGTACAAAATAAAGGGCAATGCAAGCGATCAGTGTTACGGAATGCCACGGAGGAGGTGCCGATTGAAGCACTTGCGTGACGAGAGGTTCCAATTCACCCGCCACAACGTCTTTGACTGTGGCCTTGTTGTCGGTGCTCTTGTCGTCATCACTCGTGTCCGTGCTAATGAGCGTGTCGGTACTGTCATTGCGCTGTCGGTATGGCGAAGTCCTGTTTGTTGCTTCTGTCGCTGTTGACGACGTTGGAGGACCAATGGTTCTGTTGGACACATGATGGTACTGTAATCGTTGGCTTTTTTATGTGTGTGTGTGTGTGTAAGCGGTGAATGGGAGCTGCTGGATGAAGGCTAGGTTACTGCTATCTACTATAGTAAGCGAAGGAACAAACGACACGCTAGTTAGCTGGTCTTTCTTGGAGTCTTCTGTCTCTCTTCTTTGTTGTTGTTGTTGGGTTGTGGTGGTCGTCTAAAAACCGGGTCTGCCGATTTATCTAGAAGCTTCTTTGTCGTACTTTGTAACAAAGTCTAGCTAAAATACAGTGGCTAACGAGTACGTACTGTACAATAGTAGGTAAACCAAACACGCAAAAAACAAGAGGTATCTATCGTGGCAGAATAATGCCATCACTTTTTCTTTTCGAAGGATCGAACCGGCTGACTCGGAAGCTGGTCATGGCATGGGGCGCGCAAATGCCGAAGAATTTGGGTTCAGTTGGAGTTCTCGTCGTTTTCAAACGGACAGCGGCTGTCTTGTTAGTAGAGCTAATTTTCTGACAACATGCTCGCTGGCAAGAGTGACGTGTCCGTTCCGTGACCACGCGTGCTGTTCAAATTCAAGATCCGATTACAACTGTACGTACGTACTGGTACATATTACGTCGACCCCGAGCGAGGAAATCAATGCTGTCTAAATAACTTCGGTCTCACATGAGATCCCAAAGATTCGAGCAATTCGTGAATGAACACAATTGAGTTCAACCGTGTACGTGGTACATGTCACGTTTCGAGAATCAATGATAAGGCACGACTCACACTTCATGAAACCCAACATCAGTACAGTACTGTTGCAGATCGTCGACCGCGCAGCCAATAAATCCATATTATTCAATGATGATCTACTAACTGGTGGATCTAATGATGATTGTATCCGGCATCCAGCGTCGAGACGTGCCCCAAAGATATATACTAAACACAATCATTGTATGACATAATCACCAAGCACAAAGCAAAAGAAGTACAAGACAATTCGCCGCTTTTCGGCATACAACATCCCTACAAAAAGCACAGTTTATCGCACCTTGACCAGAGGAAAAGATGGCCGATCACAAGCTCTCTTTGGATCCTAATGCTGCCTGGAAAGCCATCAAAAACTCGCAAGTTTTCGATGAGGTACCCACTGTCGTCCACAATCAAGGGAGCAGCAACAACGACAGCAGCAAGGATTATACAAGAATTGTGTGCATGAGTGACACTCATGGATTTCATCGAGAAATTTTTGTTCCCAAAGGCGACGTGTTGGTGCATGCAGGGGACTTTACATCGACAGGCGAAATTGACACAATTCACGATGTCATTGATTATTTTCAACAACTAGCCTTTCCCACCACCATCTGTATTGCTGGCAATCATGATTTGACCATGGAAGTCGAACACTACAAAACTTGTTGGAAGCGATTTCACAAAAAGCCCTTGAATGCCAAAGAGGCCCGAAAGACTATTCTGAAATTCATGGAAAAGTCAACAAAAATTACTTCCAAGTTCATTTACCTCGAAGATTCGTCTTGTGCTGTTCCAACAACAGCAGGAAGCAACAATAACCCACCAGCAGCCATACCTTTTTATGGGTCCCCATACACCCCCGAATTCTATGATTGGGCCTACAATGCACAACGTGGACAACCCTTATGGGATATTTGGTCCAAAATCCCAAAGGAAACAGACGTCTTGGTAACACATGGGCCTCCCTTGGGACGAGGTGACTTGTGCATTCGTGGTGGACGGGCTGGCTGTTATGACTTGCTGCATCATACTCAACACTTGATTCGGCCTCGTGTTCATATCTTTGGTCATATTCATGAGGGCTTTGGAACAGCATTTGATGGGTCAACTTTATACGTCAATGCGTCCAACTTGGATGTTGGATACGAAGCCGTCAATCCTTGCATTGTTGTGGATTTGCCGCATGACCGAAATCAACCTGCACGGGTTGTCCAGCCTTATTGCAATGTAACGGGAGACGATTGGATGGACGGATCGTGGCTTGTCGCTCGAGGCTACAATACCCTTGCAGAGGCTTTACGAGAGAGTCGCTGCCCACCCAAGGATCTCCCATTCTCCAAAACTTCCTTTCTAGAAATGGATACAGCAGAAATGTACAAACTCATTCGACCGAGACTCCGAAAGCAGCTTACCTCGATTCAAAGGTCCAAAACGATCAAAAAGGAGTTGCTCATGGCACTCTCTCAATTGTATGCAGAATCATTTGACTAATTCAGCCGATAACAACCACTGGTAGATGGAACCCTCTCTTTTTTATGTTTCAGAAAGCGGGTTGAGACAACCTTGAAACTCAAACGACTGGTACAAACACCCAGCCTTTGATCCTTGATCTGAGTTCATTTACATGCAGAAGCAATCCACTCACTTGCACTCCGACCAGAAGAATTGGATACAGAGAGCAAAACCACCAAGAACACACATCGTCGAATACAAGAGCGCCTTCGCCAGGTGCAGGCGCCAACATGCATCTGGCTGAGCATCCAGACCCAATTGAGACTATGGACTGTATTGGTCAGCTCGTCTACTTAACTACAGCTATCTAGCTTATGATTAATTAGCGATCCATACTACGTAGCGATACTGCTGCGATACTACAGTGATACTACAGTAGTACTTTCTAAACCCTAATAGCTACGAGCAAATAGCTGCGATATAGCCATCACGACACTCGTACAAATCACTTGCTTTAATGATCAAGTGTGCTTCTACGAAGTTGTCATTTCTTCAGCATGCATGATGATCGAACACGTGAAGACGCCCAGCCAACAATAATAATGCAAACGTGATTTAAGAATAAAAATATTTACCAATCGAACTTGAGCAAAAGAAGTTAGTTACAGGAGGAGACAATAGACCCTTCAAATTCTCCTACAACACTATCGAACAGTAGCAACAACACGAAATCACACCACCATTCATTATGTATGACCCCAAAGCCAAGCCATCATTGTCCTATACATCCGTCAATGCCCTTCCACCATGGCATTCGGTTGCCTTTGTGGTGTCGGTCATGACACTTTGTATTCACCAAGCCCGATCATCCTTGGATTCGCTGGCTTCTGTCGCCACGTTGGAGACGTTTACGCACCGAGTCTTTCCTCGACATTTGTCCGTATTACAATTGGGTTGGATTCGAGCAGGTATTGCCGTGAGTATCTGGGTGACGTTTGTGTCCACTCTTACATCGGATGGATGGGTACAAATCACTACCTACAAACCTGGATCCAAATTAAAAAGTGGCGTCCACTTGCACATGAAGGGTACCAAAACCTTGTTTCCCTTTACCAGCTGGTGCTGGATATTGTTGGGCATTAGTTATACCAATCACGCACTGCTGGCATTGGCGGTCGCCTATTACGGAGAAGAATGGACGGTGCAGTATTTGAACGACAAATCGCCGTGGATTCTACGCCTCGTATTGTTACTATGGGAAACAGCGGCGCCCTGTGCGTTTTTGGTCTCTTCCGTGATTCGTTACGCCATTTGGGATAGGCTGCTGCACGGAAAAAATACCAGCACCAAACATTTGAAGCACCCCCGCAATATCATGTCACATAATATGAATTCGGTCTTCGTCTTGACCGAAATTGCTCTGCTGGGAGGTGTTCCCATTCGAATGAGTGATATGTATTTGGGAGCCTTGTACGGATCCATTTACGTGTGTATAGCCTGGTCGTTGACGCACTTTTGGGCCCCCGAACACGGTCCTCATTTTATCTATTTCTTTTTGGATACGACATTGGGATTACCCACGACCATTGCATTAATGGCTCTGACGACAACCTTGTGCTTGTTTTATGTGTTGCTGTCCTATGCCAAACTGGGACTGGAATCCATGACACCCTTTTTTATCTTTCAGCAATCATCATCATCCCCAAATGAGGAAGAAACAAGTTTTGGACTCTTGATACTTCATGTGGTCTTTGTTCTCGGCATTGCGAGTTCGGTATGTCGGTTCCGTGACTGATGGATACCGGATTGAATTACTATTAAGATCAACTTTCTTTGCCAGAGACTTAAGCAACAATAAACGCTGCTGGAGTGAAGAATACCACAAAAATACGTCGCCCCCCTTTCCACGAAAAAACATAATCCGAAACGTTTTCATTCATTGTTTCTGCAGCTATCTTGCTCTGCAGTATCTTGAGACAATACATCGCCAGCATCTATAGCTGTCACGCTTCATTGGACATACTGTATTACGAATTAGTGAAATTACGTTTTCCAAGTCTCTTTTTTATGCATATTGATAGATATGCAAAACAATAAACTAGAAATTTCAAGGATGCCTAAGACAGGGTTAGTGGCCCATTTCTCATTTGAGTCGCATTCCAAACCAGGAGCCTGCGGTGTGGGTTGGAACAGCGAATCCATGTACGGTATGCAAGGTGCCTCATGGGGCTGTGCATTATGGATTGATCCTTGTGCCACAACTGTTTTGCCCTGCTCACAGTCAATGCCATTCCAAATTTCCAAACCTATCTCTGTACCTACAAAGGTGTATCAATACCTTGTAACACCCCGTTCTCTTGAGTATTTTCAGATGCAACGTGCTTCTATTGTCTAAAAAGGGGCACCTACAGTACCTCGAATCACTGATCAATGACGGTGTAGGAAAACAAAATCTGTTTTGAGCCTATGTGCGTCTCAAGTAAATCTCGACGAAGGCCGATGTGATGGCCGATGTCTGCATGATGGTCGATGTCTAAGGATACTAGCTAGCTACCAGTACTACTAGTATATATGGATGTTGAGATGACAATGCAGGATAGCATAGTTAAGTATACATGACAAGATTGATACAGATAAAAGAATGACTAGGGGAAATGCGTCTACTTTTGCTACGGCTGTCTGGCTTCTAGCGCTTCTACTCCAACCCGAGACCCTACAAGCCTTTTCTCGGCAACAACTGCCAACAACGTCAAGGCTCATCAGCAGCGCCCCTTTCCAGCGTCATGTTGCCGTGCAGCAGCAGAGAAATCATGACCAACAACAACGACCACCATGTTTGATGGAGGGCCGTCGAAAGGTACTACAGAATACTTTATTGCTAGGCATAGCGACGTGTTTTCCCACAACAGGCCTTGCCGCAGAAACAACAGCTTTACTTCGACTTGAATCACCCGAGGACAAGGCAAATTTAATTCTCTACGATGTCATCATTGGCAGTCCTCCCAAAACAGTGGTTGCCATAAAGCAGGTTCTTGCTAACAATAAAAACAAAAATCTTCAGCCAGGACTTGTTCTCAAGAACTATCCCAATGCTCGTGCCGTTGTGGACCGTATCCGACGTGGGCCATACCCCATTGACTTTGAGTTTTACAATCTGGATGCTTCGAATGGTGAGCTGGGGGAAGCCCTGACGGCACAAGATGCACTTTTCCTTGCACAAAAGAGCGCTGCTGCTGATGCTGAAAGTCAAGCTTCAGCAACAATGGAATCGTCTTCAATAACAACCGCCAGTACCGTTGATCAAACCTATGTCAAGCGCGTCGTGAACGAAGTACCTGCTGATGACTGCCGAATTCGGTCTCGTCGCGATGATGTATTGGAAATCATCTACGACGCTCATATAACAAGCATGGACGGAATCATGTATGATTCATCCGCCACAAGAGGAACAGGTCGACCCTATCAAATGGTGTTGGGGAGTGGAGATATGATCCCAGGTGTCGACCAAGGTTTGTATGGCATGTGCCCTGGAGAAGTTCGTCAATTGGAGATTCCGCCGTATCTGGCGTATGGTGCCAAAGGGAGCAAGCTGTTTCGAATTCCAGGAAATACACGGCTTGTATGGACCGTGGAACTTGTGTCTGTCAACTCTATGCGACAACCACAAGAAGAGTAGACGATGATCAGTAAACTAGCACAAATGTCTTGGAAAGGGAGCCCATAAGGAATTACCCCCCTCTTTATCTCATTTTGTTTCAAATCCAACAGAAAATGCATCCTGACATCGCAGAGAAGCCTCACCTTTTCCTCGCTGGTCTTGCTGAAGGGTATGACGCCTGGAGTACAGCCTTTATGCGACCGTGTCCTGGCGAGCACAGTCTTGAAACTCCAACCTAACTTGTTGCTTGGCATGACAGTTCCATCGATGCTGTGTTGGCCAACTTGCAAGATTATTGTTATGCTGAATGCATGAAATAATTCCTAGACATTTAGAATAGCATTCATTGTCGCCTGCTGGCTATGGCAGCTGCATGGCATGTAGCTTCTTGACTACAGCACAGAATCTAGACAGTGGTTAGTTAGTTAGTGGGGTTCCCGTGGGGGGTCTCACTCCACCCGGGCAGAATATGTACGAATAACGTGGTACCAATCGGACAGCTGTATCGGGCAAAGCTAAGTAGCTTTCATCACCAAGCCTACCTGGGAGCCTAACGAGAACGAACGCGGTGCCAATCGGACAGTTGCATGGGGCAAAGCTGAGTAGCTTTCATTACCAAGCCTACGTGGGAGCCTAATGAATAAACGTGGTACCAATTGGACAGTTGCATGGGGCAAAGCTAAGTAGCTTTCATTGCCAAGCCTACGTGGGAGCCCAACGTCTGCGAGAAGGGCACACCGAAAAGGGCAAAATGCGCGAAAATCCGAAATTCCACAGGCACTCCGTGTAGACTAATGTGCTGGGAAATTGTTTCTAACTTTTCTTGGTGCAAAAACATGTTCACACAGGGGGAGCTTGAAGCAAAAACATTTCAACAATCACAGAACCTGTTCGTTAAATGCGTTGTCATGAAAACCACGAGTGCCAAAACGTCACTCTTTTGCACTTTTTGCACTGAAAGTTATGTAGTCTGCGCGCAGGGTTTGTCAAACACATCCATCCCTCACACTCCCTTATATCTTAGCGGTCTACTGTGAGACCGAATCACCATAGGTTTGCTATCTATTGCATGCTATGCCACAATAACAGCTAGCTAGGTGACTGTAGGCGTTGCTTGGGTTGAGGGTATCTTTTTAGTCCCGCAAGATCCAGCCTTGCTACCGTAGCTTACTGACTCACCATCGCTCGCTTGTCTCGCTTTTGTGTTTTTTACGCTGTTGTTGCCATGCATGATCTACGACAACAGACAGAGCAGCATCTACACTAAATATAGTATCATTATTTCTTACTTCGCCTTACTTTTCATATGAAACGGAGAGCTTGTACGTTCACCCCTCTTGAGAATAATTAATAAGCAGCGTGAGAAAGTAGCTTGCGAGCTTTACTACGTTGGCGCGCGGTTGATAACAGGAAAGACCACAGATATCAATTCTTGGACACGAGTGATTCCTCAAGTTCCTAGTCTTCTTGATTAATTTTGAACGAAACAAAACGGTCTTCAAGTTATCGACGAACTTTATTTATCACCAAATCTTTCACAAGAACAACAAGAACGCCAAAAATCAAGCAACATCAACGGCAATAAAATAAGAATGGTGGTCTACGTGATTGATTTTTCCAAGGCTTCGCCGGGAAATCCATTGAACCCCTTGGGTGCTCCTGTTCGCGACTACTTGTGGGAACAATTGGCCGCTGCCAAAAGCTCGTCGCAAGTGACTTCAGTAATTCTTACAGGAGGGGCTCGCAATTTTTCAGCCGGGGCGGATATCAGTGAATTTGATGGCATCAGCAGCAACAGCAAGAATGCATTGAGTTTGATTGATATTGTTCAGGAAATTGAAAATTTTCCCAAACCCATTGTGGCGGCTATGACCGGCGTGGCACTAGGAGGCGGTTTGGAAGTGGCACTGGCGTGTCATTATCGTATTGCCACGGCAACCAAACAGACGCTCATGGGATTGCCCGAAGTTAATGTGGGCGTAGTACCAGGAGCGGGTGGAACGCAGCGATTGCCTCGTTTGATTGGAATGGGCAACGCCCTGAATTATATTTTGACGGCCCAATTCATGACGGCAAAACAAGCTATGCAATATGGATTGGTCGATGCACTTGTTGAAGTTGACGGCAATGTATTGGAAACGGCACAAAAATGGGCGACCTGGGCAGAGCTGATGCCCCTGGAGGATCGTCGTGTGAGTAATCGAACCGTTCCCGATGCTCCACAAGCCCAAAAGCTGGCGCAAGCGGCAGCTCAAAAGCTGCCAGCTCCTCATCAAGGAGGATTGGTCCAACACTGTGCACTCCAAGCCATCCTGGCCGCAGCCACAGCACCCTCTTTTGAGGTGGGGATGCAAATAGAAAAGGAACAATTTATGACGGCCCTACAATCGAATCAAGGCAAGGCCCGGCGTCATGCATTTTTTGCTGTACGCAAAGCACAAAAACCTGTAGCCCAGGTTTCGAGTCAAGTCGCCAAGCAGCATCCACTGTTGCAGCGCAATGTGAGCCGTGTCAAGGTGGCTGTCATTGGAGCCGGGACCATGGGAAGTGGAATTGCCATGGTATTGTTGCAAGCCGGATTTCAAGTAGTTTTGGTGGATATTGCCAAGCCCGCCTTGGACAAGGGGCTTCAACACATTCACACTATTGTCAAGGGTTTTGTTGCCAAACAAAAAATGACTCCCGCCATGGCCGAGAAACTCCTCTCACAACAATTGTTGTCCACACAAAAATTGCAAGATTTGACTGATGTTCAATTGGTGGTGGAAGCTGTAGTGGAACGAATGCACATCAAAAAGAGCATTTTTAAAACACTCGATCAAGTCACGGCGCCCAACAGTATTTTGCTTAGTAATACATCCACGTTGGATATCGATGAGATGGCAAGTGTTCTATCCCCCCAACGACAAACGACCTTTGCGGGATGGCACTTTTTTAGTCCTGCACACGTGATGAAATTGGTCGAAATTGTCAAGGGCAAAGCTACATCGACCGAAATTGTGGCGTTGTTGCAAATGTTGACCAAACGCATCTGCAAATTAGGTGTCGTAGTAGGAAATTGCGATGGATTTTGTGGCAACCGACTTTTGAGGCCCTATGGACGAGAATCCGGTATGATCTTGGCCGAAGGAGGAGCCTCCACGCCCCTGCAAGTGGACAAGGCCCTCATGAAATTTGGCATGGCCATGGGAGTTTTTACCATGGGCGACCTTGCCGGCAATGATATTGAATACAACATTCGACGAGAACGAGGATGGGTGCGGGACCCGAAGACACAAGTGGTGGGTCCCAACCGCCCTACCCGGTACAGCGAAATGGCCGATGATTTAGTGGCCAAGTTAGGTCGTGTGGGCCAAAAAGCGGGCAAGGTACGTATAATCTCTTTTGTTATTCTGCAGCAGCAGTGCTGTTGGAACTAAAACAATCTGTAGATATTCAGCAGCACGCGGTTCGCTCAGTGAATGGAAGTCCATCTCCTCATGATTTTTCTTTTTTCCCACTCTTGGACTGGCAGGGTTGGTATGATTACAACCCTAAGGTAGGCAAGGGCCGGAAACCATTACCTTCCAAGGAAGTTGAACAGTTCATCTCCCAATACGTTTCGGCCTCAACAGCAGCCAGTGCAGGTTTGATGTCTGACAACCAGATCATTGAACGGGTCATGTTCCCGCTCGTGAATGAAGGATTCAAGTGCTTGGAGGAAGGTATAGCACAGAACCCAGGTGATATTGACGTCATTTACTTGAATGGCTATGGATGGCCGGTATGGAGGGGAGGGCCAATGCATTGGGCGGATCATGAAGTAGGTCTTCCGCACCTACTCAAATCCTTGCAGAATTTTGCGAAACAGTTCCCAGAGGAAAGTCATTTTGTGCCTAGCAAGTTGCTGGAAACTTGCGTGACGATGCGTGTGACAGTTGAACAATATTATGCGAATGGTTTGCAGAAACAGAAGCAATCCAGACTTTAGATTCATCATTCTTTTCTAAAAAACGATTCATTATATGATTGTGGCCACCCAACAAACACATGATTGCCCCAACCCTCAGCAGTATTTTTTGTGGCTGTGTTAAGCGGATATAATCTAGCTAGTAGCTTCTTTGAACTCGGTTGGTTTGTTATAGCTAAGCTTAGGCTTTGCTGCGCAGTTTCTGTTGGCTGTGCGAGCTACCAGGAGTAGAAGTTGCCTGGTACCGGCGAAACTTGGACTAGCTGATGCTACCTTTGTACTTAGCTGGTAGCTGTCTACCTAGCTACTAGCAATACTGTAGTTGCGGTCAGTGGTAGCGTTCGCCTCCTGTCTATCCCGACAACTGGGTGGCCAGGTAGCTAATAGTCAGCGGACTATTGCTTCGAACCGTGAATGCGCGGATGCAATAGCACCGGTACTGTTTACCCCAACAGCTGTGCTACAAGTGATCTGTTGGCTCAGAGAGAAAGGTACTAGAGTACTGGTACAATTACAATTGTACCTGTATCGGCTGGACTGCGACAACAGTTGAGTTATTATTAGTACACCTAGCTAGTAGCTAGCTAGCTACGGTAGTAATACAATCATTGGTTGGGTGTGTACTAGTATTGAGACAAATGTTGGTTCACGCAACGGGTTGCTGTCAGTGGAGTGTATCACTTCCCGTCGGGCCGCCCTATCTGCAACAATTGAAGGAACTAAATGTATTTAGCAGTAGTGACATGCCCGAACAACACATTGGATCCACTATGACGACAGCTGAGGTGAGCATATAAATTGCAGCCATGCGAGCTGTAGCAGTTGGCGCGCGCATGGTACACGTCACTCCGATGATGCTTCGAGGCGTGGTCGAGAAGAAGGTTGGGAAGTGTTGGAA
>Ga0163148_10005945_pt1 | contig 12038 bp, 6 predicted proteins | sample OliLakLV19MP7P2_FD_148606 | JGI IMG/M metagenome (GOLD analysis project Ga0163148, IMG submission 148606) | Freshwater microbial mat bacterial communities from Lake Vanda, McMurdo Dry Valleys, Antarctica- Oligotrophic Lake LV.19.MP7.P2 | ecosystem: Environmental > Aquatic > Freshwater > Lake >... | reverse complement strand
CCTGTCGGTTTGTGATTGGGTCACGCTTTCACGGAGGACGCATTCCACAAATGGAGTTGCTGCCCGTTTTGTTTGACTGCATTCCCAAAATGGCTCGCATGGCGGCCGAAGGCGTCGAGCGACGCAGCCGCAAAGCCCATGGAACGTATTTGCCGTTGCCACACTATGCCTTGAACCGCACCGCTTTGGCTCCCATGATGCGGTTTTTGACTATGCAGTGTCCCGAGGATTTGCACTTTTGCGATAGTCGGGGACGCAATTTACTCTCGTATGCGATTTGGAACAATTCGATGGGGTCCGTGGGGTTGACGCGCAACACGCGACGTGAGTCGCAACAAGCCGTCTTTGATGTCATCCTCGAGCGCTGTGGGGGCCAACGAGCCACATCGACGGCGGATCGGAGCGGCCGTTTGGCCTTGCACTTGGCATTGAGTTGGAATGCACCCCTGTCTTACATAAAAGCTATTCGGAAGCACAACCCTACGGCGATTTTTGAGGCGGATCACTATGGGTTTTATCCTCTTCATGTGGCAGCGCTTCGGTACTACGACACGGAGGGGATCTATTACCTCTTGCAACAGGATCCCAGCCAATTGACGCGGTGCAAGTTTCCCAAGATCAGCTACTACATCCAGCATGGATGTCTTTTGAATGGTTGATATAATTGCAGGCGGAAGTCTCTGGCTGAATTCTGAAGCTACAGCTTTTTGGATTTTTCTTTTCTTAGAAGAGGAGATAGCAGCATGCTTCATCAGCGAATTGTGCTAGCATAAGCATTGGGATTACCGGCCCCAATCTATATGGAAAGAGCGTCCGATCTTTTCCTATTTTGCTCCAGTAATAGGTACCTAGGACACTTCAGTTGCACTAGGAATACTTCTCCAAAATGCACTCTACTTTCAGAATACTACTTTACGGTTGCATTGAGATCACCGCCCCAATCACCGCGCCAATCTATATTACTGCGGCCGAATTGTACGATTTTAGCTAGCTAGAGTAATTCTATTGGTACTGTTAGTACTGTATCTCAGCAAGCTGTCTTTTTTTCATGGGGTCTACAATATGAAAAATGTAGTTCCATTCTCATCCTTCTTCGTTTCTTTCAACGAGAAACTCCCTCTATGAACTGAACCATCGGCCTAGTTGCTGGCTTTTGCACGGCTACATCACTACTATAGTAGCAGCTGAGAGTACTGTACCGCCCCTCACCGCCCCTCGGAGACCATCTCGCTTCCAAGACTACAGTACGAGCACACGCACGTAGGGGGAGCTTTCTTACGTAGCTAGCTACTCCATCGCCACAAGCACCTGTGTAGAAATTCTTCACAATCACCTGTGTAGAAATTCTTCGGTTAGCTTCTCTAAATGGTGGAGCTGTTAGTTAGCTCTCTCTCTCATGGTTACATACTATTAGCTGTTAAAGTAGGAGTCTAGCTAGCTAGCTAGCAGGTACTATTACCTTCAATAGACTGTAGCTGCCGGAGTACGTACTCGTAGCTAGAGCTCGCGTACTACTAGCTATTGCCGTGTCGTTCGCAGCAGCCGCCCACTATTGATTCATTGGTTGCGACGAATGTATGCACCAAAACCCTAACCCTAACCCTAACTTCGTAATTTGTGAGTGCCAAAGACCGTTTCTTTCTCGCAAATGCAGCCGTTATCAACCACATACAAAAGGCAACGTTGCTGTTCGACTCCGAGTTTTCTATGAAAAGTAATAATATGATATGGCTTCAATTTTAAGAAAATATACTTTCAACGTTCAAGGGCTCTTCCAATAATAAATTTGATTCTTAAAACTGAAGTACAAACATCAAAATTACTTTGTCACTTTGGACAGAAGATCTGCTGACGCGCTAACAAATTCGAAGTGGTCATACTGTTCTATTATCTTCCGTCACAGTAGTAGACCTGCGCGTTTGGTAAGTAGAACCTGGTACAATTGTACATACATTTGATTGGACGGGCTTACTGTCCGCCGGCTTCGCACCAAAGACACAGCTTTGCTACGCTGGTGCGTGGTGGCCAAATTTGATTCTTCTCTCGCATCGTTCAACTCGATTTTGATCTTCCGATAGCAGACAAAAAAATACTCAATCATTTATTATTTCAAGCAAGTCCTCTATTCCAACAACAGTACCTACAGTGGACTCGTCTCAACAATTACAACAGACACAAAGAACATGACAGACACAGCTATCAACAGCGTGAGAAGCACAGCGGACAATGACAATGCTAGTACCAACAGTAGCTCGTTTACTACCAGTAAAAGTGAATCCAATGACAACAATAATGAACTCAAATTATACAATGTTGATCTCACCATACCCCAAAGCAAAACGTCCGAAATGAGCTGCAGTAGCGACGACGATGATGACGCCAGCTGTAATGGGAGCACCTTTAATGACGACGGCAATGAATACAACATCGCTTCTCCCCGGGTTTACTCTGTCAAGATCACACATAATCAAAACATACAAAAGGAATTGCAACAACTGGGCGTACCAACAACTTGCAATAGCCAAGGCGATCGTCACAACAAACATGGAGGAGAAGACGTTATTTGCCGTCCTTGGACACGTTTCACAGAGGCCATTCACGACGGATCACGTCGATTTGTCGTAGTCTTGTCGCAAAAGGCAGCTTACAATCCCGTGACATGCGTGGTCAGCGTCATTCTAATTTCCCTCACGATTTTGGCCATTGGCTTTTTCACCAATTTTAATATCAACGTGGACGAGACCGAAGTGTATGCGCCCTTCAACAGTATCCCGCAAGCCCACTGGAATTGGCGTCAAACAGAAAGTGGTTTTAAAGATCCTGCCCGTGGCACTGTGATGATATTCCACAATCACGGTGAAAACGTCTTGGGCATGGCGCAAGTCCGCCGCCTCTTTGAAGCCCTCAATGTCGTACGCAATACCGAAGGATACAGGGAGAATTGTGAAGGTGGACCTTATTATGATGAGCTTTTGGAGGAGAAGACGTGCCGTGTCTTGTCCGTGACACGAGCATGGAATCATGACATTGACTTGTTTGACGAATTCGTGGACAGTGATCAAGATGTCATTGACATTCTTTCGCAGCCCGAATATCCCGGAGGAGCATCGATGGATCATTCGTTTACGCTGGGGGATCCCGTGTGGGACTATAACGACAAGAGTGCCATGGCGTTGTACCACATCAGCAACGACACCATTGACGTCAAGACTGCCGAAGCGATTACCGATACGACTTCTGGACCAAATGGTACCTTGAGCTATGTACCAGCCTACTTTGTTTCTATCTTGTTGACCGATAAGGGAGATGAAACATATTACCTGGAAGAGCGCATTATTGAAAACCTCCATGCCTTGCGAGACCAATGGAATGACGAAGCAGGCGGCACCAACCAGTTGATTCAGCTCGATTTCTGGACCGAGCGAAGTTTTGGCGACGAATTCCTACGAGCCATTGACGAGGACATGTATTTGGTGCCTGCCATTGCCCTCCTCATGAGTGCCTTTACCTGTTTTGTCTTTTACAAGGCAGGTGATCGTGTTCACTCAAGGTGTTTGGTCGGCGTGGGCAGTGTGGCGACGATTGGCATGTCCCTCTTTTCGGGATTTGGACTTTTGTTTATCATTGGCGTCCCATTTACGAGCATGACGCAGTTGTTGCCTTTTCTCGTCATGGGTGTAGGGGTACGTACGGTAGTGATCTTGTAGTGGTCTTTGACACGATTGCTTTCTTTCATGTTGGTCTAACCTTTTGCGCTCGCTTTTGCCTTGTACGTACAGCTGGATGATACATTTATCATCACAGGGGCCTACCTGCGCTTGGACCCCGCGATTGCACCAGAGGAACGCATTCGCTTGACCATGGAAGAAGTCGGAACCAGCATTTCAATTACGACCATCACTACGATCATTGCTTTCATGCTTGGTCTCACGTCCAGCGTACCGTCAATTTACTGGTTATGTCTCTATGCCTTTCCTACCGTTTTCATCGATTTTATTTACCAAATCACTTTCTTTGTCGCCATTCTCATGTTGGACGAACGCCGGATCAAAGCCAAGCGCAAGGACATTTGCCTTTGGTGCGTGGACGACTCGGCAAAGGAAGATGATAACGATGTGGATGACGTGGTAGTGTCCGAAAAGGTCGATGAAGAACAAAATATATTGGTGACAATGTCGTCAAAGTCACTACAAAAGAAGCAACATGGCGTACCAGAGCAGGAGCCGACAAAACACATTGCAGACCGCGCCATGGCTTGGTATGCAAGGCAATTGATGCGTCCCTCGATCAAGGCCGCCGTCATTGTAGTGTTCACCTATTGCTTCGCATTCTGTATTTATAGAACGACCATGCTAAAGCAAGCATTCGAGGCTACAGACCTTTTCCCAGTAGGGTCCTACGTTACCGCTGCGATTGACGCCATGAAGGAATATCAAGAGAGGACGGTTATGATTGAAATCATGTTTCGTGGCGTGAATCAAAGTGACCCGGTCATTCAACAACAAATGATTGAGTACATCGATGATCTTGTCGAGTTGCCTCCATTTGGTGCTCAACCCCCATACTGCTGGGTCCGTGATTTCCAGTCAATGAAAGACTCGCCTGCCATGAAAGAATCTCCCTACTACGATACAGTGTCACAAATGAGTTTCGAGGAGCAGGTGGAGTTTGCCTTGTCAATCCCAGCCATCAATGAGGGGTACGGACGCGACATTGTCTTGGACGAGAAAGGACAAATCACAGCCTCCCGTTGCATAATCCTTGCTAGAAACTCCTTCTTGGAGAATGTGCAGGACGAGATCGGTATTTTGCATGACCAGAGAGCTGTGACCAACGATCAGCCAGTCAACAAGGGCCGCCAACCCAAAGACGAGGCCTTCTTTACTATCCTCGACATGTACCTCATTTGGGAATTCTACAGTATTGCGGTATCGGAGCTAATAGGGACAACAATATCCACTGTCTTGGCGGTCAGTGTTGTTACACTCATTTTCATTCCTCATTGGACGGCCGTCTTCTTCATGGTCCCTATGATTTCTATTATTTACATCGACATGATGGGTAAGATTGATTTACTGCACTTGAGCATTTTAAACAGCGTACATCATGAGACACTAACTTATCTTTCATCGATTCACCTTTTCTTCCCCTCTGCAGGATTCATGCAACTGGCAGGTCTTTACATCAACGCTGTCTCCTATGTTTGCCTGGTGATTAGTATTGGGCTGATAGTGGATTTTCTCATGCATATAATTCTACGGTATTGTGAATCAACGAAGCGATCCCGAGATGCAAGAGTGATCGACACTCTTGAAACCATGGGGGCTTCCATTCTGCTTGGAGGGCTCTCGACTTTCCTTGGAATTCTGCCATTGTGTTTGAGCACCAGTACCATATTAAGAACCGTGTTCACTTCCTTGTGCACCATGGTTGTCCTTAGCATTACTCATGGACTCATCTTCCTGCCGGTCGTGTTATCGGTCTTAGGGCCTGAACCAAAAGCTCTACCAAAGGAACCTCGCGCAAGCAAAATGGACTTGACAACGACTGGCTATTCCGATGGCTCATCCGTTGCTAGCACCCCAAGGAATTTCTCGCAAGCCGAGAGCGTTGCTTCGTTGAACACAATTCCGCCACACGAGGCCGGCAAAGAGACAGTGGAGCAATTTATTCACCGCTGCGCCACGAAAATGGCCCACGATGCGTTTCCGGACGATGAAGTTTCAGCACAAAGGGAGACATCGGGCCTTCTCGAATTTTATACAAACATTTACAAAACAACATCTGATCCGAGTGCATTCCTCTTGCAGCTCATGCACGAAACGCGCTGCACGACGGTCGTCAATTCATGTTAGCACCAAGGATAAACAGCGTTGTCTTTACTGGTGCTGATACCCCTTGGTTTTCCATAGCTACTCCTAACTAAGTAACGTATAAACTAAATATGTAAAATGATTTTGAACATTCATGTTGCCGGGTTGAGCATCGTAGAGTGAGCATTTCGTGGAGTAGTAGGATTTGTCATCCAATTCTTGTTTCGTTGTAGATAGCAGTCCAAGAGTAGCATACTAAACAGCAAGAGTATCTTGGAAGACTCGGCCTTCTGAAGCCTAACATGATGATCAACTTTGCGAAACCATTTTTGCACTTTTTCCTTGGCGTCGTTGGTATATACATTTCATGCCCCTTTTTCGTGTTGGTTTGGGCCATCTTGAATTTGGCCACTCTGCCACAGAACAAAGTCTATACATACCATAAAAATATACCCCTAAAGCTTTACTTAATTTCTAAAAAGTACCTCTATTTCTCACTAAATCCTCAAAATGTATTAGTACCCAAATAGACAACCAAACACAACAATTGAATGTGCTACCTACTAGCCCCCCCCCTATACCTATCGACGTCACCTAGTAGACGGAGAATGTGTGCGTGTGCAGATGGGTGGATCCTGTGGTAATGTTGCAACCCCGTGATCCATGCATGGCCAACAATGACAACAACAGCAGCAGTCTCATCGATCCGTCAAATTCGATTCAGACTGGCAACAAAGCCAATGCCTACAAAACCAACCGACCTCAACAGTGCATCTCTCTTACACTTGAAGCTAATTATAATATCAAAATAACCATGTCGTCGGACACCAAAACGCCACGCGACGAGGACCAGGAGGGTCCCGTAAAGAAAAAAGCCAAACCAACTTCTCCTGCGAAACAATCGAGTTTGTTGCAATTCTTTGGCAAGCCCAAAGACAAAGATTCTGCTGCAAAAGCAAAGGTTGCCGAGGAAAAGTTGGATGAAATAGAAACGAAAAAATCTACGCCCCAAACTAAAGAAAAGTCCGCAGAAAAATCAAAGACCAATGACAATGACAAAAATGAAGTACCAGGCCCAATTATTCCTCACCAAGTCTCCCCCGATTTCGACGCTCGCTGGAAGGTGGTCGAAAATTGCATGCTAGTCCGTTGCATTAAGGAAGACCCTCGCACCAAAGTGGCGGCCTTTGATGTGGATGGAACCTTGTTGGTGTGGCGGATTGCTGGTTGGCCCTCGAGATTTGATCATTACGAATTGTGGTCGAGTACAGTGTTTGAAAAATTAAGACAATTGCATGATGACGGACATAAATTAGTCTTGTTTTCCAATCAAGGCGCCATCCGAGGAGCCTTTACGGGCAAAAAAGCTACGTTTGTCAAAGGCTTATTGGAATGGGTCGCGTCCAAGATTGATCGACCTGTTTCTATGGTCCTGAGTACCAACAAGAAATTGGGATATCACAAACCCAATCCGGGCATGTGGGAAATCTGTGAGCAGCATTGCAATGAAGGCATTGCCTTTGATATCAGCTCAAGTTTTTTTGTTGGAGATTCTGTCGGAGACGACGATCCTCAAGGAGGCGTCGATGAAAAATTTGCCCAAAATATTGGTAAGCTCAAAGGCAACGCAACCCTAAAGTTCTATACGCCAGAGGCCTATTTTGGTCCCAGTGACAGTGACAAACGCAAAATCCAGGGACAATTGTCCGAATATGATGCCCCACCCGGTCCGGCATTGGAAGCCCGCAAGGGACTGCTGGGGGGCTATTTCACAGGACCCGTGGTGTTGCTGCTTTGTGGAGTCCAGGGCAGTGGCAAGTCGACCTTTTGTCAACAACTGTTTGTCAAGCAAGATCAATATGGAGATTTATCTGACTCGGACTCTGAAAATGACAATACTTCCCGTCATCCTTGGGTGCATGTTAGTCAGGATACAATCAATAAAGGCAAACCCGGAAAAAGAGAGGCCGTCGAGGAAGCGACACGCCAGGCATTGAAGAATGGTCAATCCGTCGTCGTCGATCGGACCCATTTGGATGCGGACCAGCGCAAGTACTTTGTGGATATTGCACAAGAGTTACAAGTTCCGGTTCATATCCTTGTCTTTTCACCACCAAAGGAAGTCATTTCCAAACGAGTTCGGGAACGAACCAATCATCCAGGAGGCGTGGAGGGAGAAAAGGGAGTGCGAGTGGCAATGATGCATTTGGAAAAGTTAGTCCTGCCCAACTACAAAGACGAAGGATTTGATTTGATTAGCCGGGCAACGACTGAAAATGACGTCAAGAAATTGAGCTGTCTCTACCGACAAGTTGTCCACAAACGGTTCTCCTGTCCCTCCACGACGACAGTGTTACCACGCACAGTAAAATTACCTTGCGGTACGTCCATGCCGAGTGTGGCATTGGGGACCATGAACATTGGGAAACGGATCGCTGAGCAAGTTGTGAAAACGGCACTGGAGCTCGGTTTCAAGGCGGTTGATACGGCTCCTACTTACAATAATGAAGATGTCGTTGGGAAGGGACTTGCTGGTGCAGCTGTCAAGGACGTCTTTGTGATTGGCAAGGTGCCAAAGCGGGTGACTCAACCAGAACAAGTCGTGGACGAATTGACTGACACTCTCACCAAGCTGGGCATCCCAAAAGTAGACTTGCTGCTGTTGCACTGGCCCTGTGACCTGATCGAGGCGGGCACGCTCAAGGCAGTGTGGGAAGCCATGGAGAAGTGTGTCGCCGATGGTAAATGCAGGGCTTTGGGTGTATGCAACTTCTCGGTCGATGCCTTAAGGGCTCTTTTGCCACACTGTACGATCCCTCCGGCGGTCAATCAAGTGGAGCGCCACCCCTTGTTGCCGCAAATGGAGCTGCTTGATTTCTGTAGCAACCAGGGAATTGTCTTGCAAGCGCATACTCCATTGGGACAGGGGAAACTCTTGGAGAATAATGATGTCATCACGGAAGTGGCACAGAAGGCAAAAATGACACCTGCCGAAGCAGTCTTGATGTGGAATCTGCAGCACGGCGTCGCCGTGGTCCCAAAATCTGCATCCAAAGACCATCAGCAGGAGATAATGAGTAGATTCGGGGATAAAAAGGCTAGACTCCTCAGTTCCGAACAGATGAAGGCATTGGACTCGATCAAAGAAAAGCAACGATTCGTGGATCCTCCCTTTATGAAGACGCCTGGGAAGATCTACACTTGGAAGAGCTAGTCACAAATTGCAAAGGGACTCTTCGCATCTCATGTTTCTCTGCCTTCCTGCAGATATACCAGTACGCGGATTGGTCCTCAGTTTAGTCAGTCTGAGCTGGTGGCGTCCCTCGCCGTTCTTCCGTCGCTTACTCACTGCGATTGTCCGGGTCGAGCGAATAGAGTGTTGTAAGGTTGCCACAATTTTCATAACCAACAATAACTACTACTAGCTGGAACAAGAGGCTGCCTACCACAATTACTATAATATCAGGGTGAATAAACCTCTCGAATCTTTTTTATTAGAGCAATGATTTTCTATCACACTACAAGTACCGGCATGACTGGTTCCGTCTGTCAGCCTGTCTGCCCTTCGCGGTTGCGGTGTCCCGCCGTAATAAAATCTTTGCATCACAACGGCACGTATTAGTACTGTACGAAATGTTTTTGATCGATAATAATTCATCGAGGCATTCCAAGGTCTTTTCATGGAATCCGGTACTGGCACTTGACTACGACGTAACTGGCACACACCAGCGACAGAGATACTACTGCCTGAAGCTAAAGATTAGTGTTTCCTGCATTAATTGGCTTCTTTGTTGGCCAACAGATAGCCTGGAATAAAGTCCCAGGTCTAATTCAGCATTTTGGTTATACACCCACCAGTTACAACTGATTCCTAGCTAGAAGTAGAATCTCTGATATATAATCCAACACAACATCCAACAAAACAAACATCATGGTTCGAGCACACGATCCTCCTGCGCCATCGCCTCCCTTCGATCCTCCCAAACTCTGCGATGGACGCCGTACAGCTGGTCACGTCCAGGTCCCCGATCCCACTACGGAAGATGCCGGTCCCTTGGAGATGAGTTGGAAAGCCGTCAGTGCCGGAGCGTTAGTGGAACCGTCCCCCACCAAGTTGCGACGAACCTCCAGTATTGCCGGCAATATTTTGGTGGCGGCGGAGAAGAAGTCGTATTGGTTGCAGCGAAAGATTACGGAGGAGTCGCACTCGCACAATTATGTGAGAATAGGATTTCCTTTGCAAAATGTCACGATGGACGGGGAGGAAATGAGCAATGCCTGGACGGTCTGTAAAGCCGAAGAAGGATCGATGTATCCGTTTGAAATGGTGGCCATCAAAGTGCAGAGTCATCGTCAAGTCTTTCCGGAAGACGAAGATGACGAGGAAGAAGAAGGAGAAGAGAAAGAAGGGGGTGCCAACAAACAAGAAGGTGGCGACGATGATAACGACAACAGCAACTCACAACTATCCTACATATCCGATGCTTCCGTTCGCATGACCATTGCGAGAAATGCCAAAAATGAAATATCGGCGTTGCAACTCATCAAGGCGGCGGATCCGGATGGCAACGGAAATGTTTTGCGTGCCGAGCTGGTCGTACAGGATATGGTGGACGTGTATGTGATCATGCCCTATTGTAAGGAAGGAACCTTGATGGATATGCTCAGTGCTGATAGTAATGGGCGATTGGAGGAGACAGAAGCACGAAAATATTTTCGCCATGTTCTAAATGTACGTTTTTCAGCTTGTGTAGGATGGTGACGATTGAAAAGAGATATACTTTTGACTCACTCATCCACTGCTCCTCATTGGTTTTTACAGGGATTGAAGACATTGCAAAAAGTAAAGCTGTGCCACCGTAATTTAAGTCTGGAGAATGTATTGATCCGTGGTGATGTATGCTACATATCCAGCTTGGGATTGTCGCTCCGGGTCCCCGTGTCAGAGGATGGAACGGTGCTAAAGCTTATGCCGCAAGCGGTTTGTGGAAAGAAGCCGGAATACATTGCTCCAGAAGTATTCCAAAATGAACCCTTTGACGGTTATGCCGTCGATCTTTGGGCAGCCGGTGTTATGCTGTGCCAAATGTTGTTTGGCGGTGATGTCATGTTTTCGGCACCCATTCCTGAGGATCCAAAGTTTCAAGAAATTTGTATCCATGGTCACTTGAAGGCCGTCGTGGACAAATTTCAAGCACTCGTGACGGACCAAAAGGCGGTGAGTGATGCCGCGATTGACCTACTTCAGAGCATGCTTCGGGCAGATCCCGCAGAACGATTGACTTTGTCCGAAGTACAAGAGCATCCGTGGTTCAAAGATGGATAGATAGAGGCAACAACAATCTACTTTATTTTGTTGAGGGGAAGTTGAAATCCTATGTTAGAAAAAAAAAGTGCAAGAATACCCATGGCTTGTTTAAACAGATCTATTGTAATGAAACCTTTTTTGAGGTGAAATCTCTTCAGTCGCTGCTGGCCTAATGCTTGCAGACTCTTCGGCATTAATTGCCAACTCTACGAGTCGCCCGGATCTTTCTTAGCCTTCTCGCCGAGCACGGAGGGTTGGAAGTATCATAGTTGTTTGCTATTCTGGCACTCACGATATCACTCCATCGGACCGAAGCGATGCTGATCCATTGATCAGCCAAAATGATTAGTAAATAATTGCTCTACCTTGAGTCCAAATGGGAAAGTATATTTCCATCAAAAAGTATCCCATTGAGAACAATACATTTGCCATAAACAAATCACTCGAAAAGAGTAGCAGAGAAAGCAACAACACCACCACTTTTCTAGCAGGTGGAGGTGAACAAGAGTCAACTGATTGACTGCAGCAAGTTGAATGGGTACTTTGAGCCTGAGAATGACAGAAACAAGAACTAGGGCACATTGATATCATCATATCTAAAGGTCATTCTAAACAGCAAAGAGTGACTGATTTATAGCACCATTAAACTATTGCAGTTGTTTCTAAGGCTAGTGCTTTGGAAATTTTCTTTTTGTTGGTCCTCACAGTGCTTCCAGTTACACATCAACTAGGCAAACATTGCACCTAGTAGTAATATCTGTGGTAACTTTTTGTGTTGGGCTGGCTCTTTTGTCATTGATTGACACATCAGGAACTTGCCGCAAACACAAGGGCCAGCAGGGAAACTGTTGGTTTGATTTGATTTTGATCTTAAATCAAGCTTATGAACCGTTTTCAGTTTATGAACCCTTTCAAAA
>Ga0163148_10005942_pt1 | contig 12041 bp, 8 predicted proteins | sample OliLakLV19MP7P2_FD_148606 | JGI IMG/M metagenome (GOLD analysis project Ga0163148, IMG submission 148606) | Freshwater microbial mat bacterial communities from Lake Vanda, McMurdo Dry Valleys, Antarctica- Oligotrophic Lake LV.19.MP7.P2 | ecosystem: Environmental > Aquatic > Freshwater > Lake >... | reverse complement strand
CTGAAACGGCCTCGAACCGAGACCGCGTCGCCGCAAGTGGCGAATCGCCAAACGACGCGGATTCCGCGGGGGTTTGGGCCACCCGGCCGCGGCAGGCCAAAGTGACCCACCCGTAAACCAAAACGGCTCCGCCAGAGGCGGAGCCGTTCAGAACTCCCCGAGAGCAACCCTCTTCGGAGGGTTGGGGAAGGCCTGCCATCATAGCAAAACCATGTTTCCGCGTCGCCAGCAGGGTTCCGGGCGGCCGGTCTCTGGTTAACAGGGCGTCCAAATAGACAACAGACACTGAACGCTTGCGCCGCCGCATCATTGAACGTGATCGATTCGATAGGTGGCCACTCCTCCCGGCGCATGCACATGAATGGTCTCGCCGGTTCGTCGATGGAGCAATGCCCTACCAAGCGGGCTCTTTACGCTCACAGACTGCATGTCGTCGTCCTCTGACTGGCCTCCAACCTCCTCAACCAAGCGAACGACTTGCACGGACTCATCCGTGAGGTCAATGAGTTTGGCGATCCGACCCTGCACTACCATGTCATCCGTGATCACTGGAGCGCCCACAGGTGATTCGTTGAGCTGCGCTGCGGCAGCGAGCAGGTCGATCAGGTCGCGGAGATTCTTCAGTCGGCGGCCGCTCGCACCCTTGAGCCCTGACCACCCGCGAACGGCGTAGCCACGCACCTCCTCGCCGCGGTATCTCGCCATCCACTGCCGCCCGGTGAGCGCCTCCAGTTCGCCCAGAGTCCGAGTGTCGGCGACGAACTGATGACGAACGCGCTCCCAATCCTCTGCCGTCGAATCAGGACGTGTCGTTAGCGTTACGAAGGGCTGCTCTGCCCACTCCGCCTCCCAGTTGCTTGGCGCGGTGACTTCCTGGTCTCGGTACAAGTCCCAGCATTCGGATTTCTTTGACCACTCACCGACGTTGCCGCCTGTTTGTGTAAGGTGCTCATAGGCTGCCTGACATGCGGACCTCACGCAGTCCTGTGTCAATGGAGGCACGCGCTGCTCATCCCAGATGCGATCGAGGTTGATCCGATGCCCTGAGCGATGTGAGACCCAAGCGACGGCATACGCCACTGAGTTCGCGCGGTATCCCTCCAGGCCCAGCGATGAAAACAGTTTCTCCGCCGTCCGAAACAGGATGGCCTTCGCAACGGTGTGCTTGAAGTAGTTCAAGTCCACTGAGGGCTCCCCCTCATCCTCAAGCCGCTCAGCAAAGGCAAGAAAGTTCTTCTCAGCACCTCGACAAACGAGGTGAGGCATGCCAATCCACGCATGCTCGCACTTCGCCAAATCGGTCTTGGTGAACTTGCGATCGATTGGGATGTTAGTCGCCCATTCCTTTTGGCGAGCCGGAGTCCCTTGGCGAGCCTTGTCGTCCAGATATGAGCCGCGAGCTCTCTCGTAGTACCAGTGCGACCCACGATCCATGCCGGACATCGGCGGCGACCAGACCGTACGCGACAGGTGTTCCAAGTGACGATGGAATTGCCCGCTCGCCGACAAGTCTGCGCCGTTCACCTTGTTCTGACTGTTGGCGTACTTGGAAATCAGCGGGACGATCTCCGACAACTTTTGTGGATCGCTCAAGACCGTCAGCTTCACCTGCACAACGACTTGAGAAACATCCACCTTCTCCTTCTTCAACGCGTGGAAGATCGATGCCGTGGTCTGTCCACCATTTACGATCTGGAAGTCACTCACCCGCTCAAGCATGGCGTGACCGTCTCTACCCGATAGCAGTTTGACCTCAGCAGCCGTACAGCACAGCCCGTTGTTGTAGGCAAGAAACCGGTGCGGCTCTTCACGAAGGGTCTGCTGCAGTCCCTTGTTGATCTTCCCCCTGGCCTGCAGAAATGCCCGCACATTGCGTTCCAGCAAACGCTGGCCGTGCTCACCGTAGATGCGAGCAAGTAGCGGAGCGGGCAGAAAGGCGAGAAAGGTGCGATACTCGCCGGTGCAGTCCGCCATCTGTAGACATGGTATCGCGCCGCCGTAGTCATTCACGAAGTCCAGGCTGATGATCTCACGGTGTCCTACGCGCAGTCGGCTCAGCTTCTCCAGGTCCCAGAGCACATACCGCACTTCAAGTCCAGGCAGCTGTTCCTGCTCGATTTCCAGAGACTTTACGACGCCGTCGGTCAGCAGGAACAATCGCACCGTCGTCAACGTGTCTTTGCCGTCGCAGATACGTCTGGCCGCCTCGAAAGACTCATGCGACTCTTCCATCTGCACATGAAAGCCGTCTCGTGCTCGCCGCAAAAACCCACGAAGAAGCTTGAAGTGCTCGACGACAGCGCTGCGTGGTACCGCTTCAGGGCAACCGGTACCGTGATACAGGACAACGAACAAATCGAGCGTCGCTCCATCGCCAGACAGTGACCAAGCATTGACTTTGGCAGCAGGAAGCCGACCGCGCCCGCCAGTGGCGTGATAGCACACCTCCGCACCGTCGGATTCGTTATGCTCATTCAACAGCTCCAATACGAGCTCCGTGAACGCGTCTTCCCGCATCTGCGGGTCAGCATCGTTCCCAGCCTTGACTTGGACCTCTTGGTGAAGGTCGTGCGCGAACTGTTCCAGATGTGTCAGTCCCTCAGCCATCGCTCCTCCGTTTCCGCTGCTTCACGACGCTGGTCATTTCAGCCAATCGCCTCTTGAGCGTGGCATCGCTCATTGAGAAGGCTTGGCACGCAGCGAGAGACAAACCGTAGTTCACGTCACCGACCCCGGTTGGCAAGTTGCGCTCCGCCAGCATCGGGAATCCACGCCGGACATGCAGGCTTGTCTCCGAACGTGCGACGTAGCCGCGCTCCAGATAGCGACCGACGTGCGACTCGATATAGCCTGCCAGAAGAAGACGGTCCTCAAACTGCTCCCGTGCCGTGGGTTCTGCGACCAGCTTGGCCCGGAGTGACGTAACCATGCCCGGGAGTGTCTCGACACCACCGTCACGCACATCTACTGCAATGACGTGCAGGATCAGCGTTGGCCAAGAACCGTAGTCGAGTTGCCGCTCACTGGTGATGCGAACAACCTGCGGTTGTTTGGCAAGCGTTGTCTTGACCTCGATTGCGCCATTTTCAAACTGAAAGTCTTGGTGGGCTCGCTCCGGCCCCTTCCAACCGGAAACCGCAGGGAATCCGAGACTAGGCAGCAGGCGATCGCGCAAACATAGAAGCTCGCCCCACAAGCCACGCTGCTGCTCGTCGGTAAGTCCCTCCGTAGACGCCGTCAGGAACTTCTGCCAGCGCGATAGCTGACCAATGAATGAGCGGGCTTGGTCAGCCGGAGTAAGCGATTCTGACACTCGTCTTGCCAAATCCTCTGCGAGTGCTGCGAACACATCGCCGAATCGCTCTTCCTTCAGCAGCACTCCAAAGTGCTCCATGCCGTCAAGTTTCAAACTCAATGGCTCCAGTCCCTTGCAGCGCGGCCATCGCCGCCGCGCGGGAACTGATTCGGCAGGCAACCGCAGCAACACAGCTCGCCGCCGCGATGGGAGCTCAATGGCCGCGAACAAGGGACACTCCGCCGTCGGTTGCGCAAGGCGCAGCAACCAGCCACCCTCCTGGACCTTGCCAGCAGCGATGTCCCGGTCCATCTTTGCCCACAGGTCATTAATCCTCATCGGCATAGTCTCTGTCCTGGAAGGTGTCCTGCCACACGCGGTTCACTCTGTAGTCCACCGCTCTTGCGGTATGGCTTGAGGGGAAGCTGAAAGCCAGTCCCATGAACGGCGATTCCGCTTGTGGCCATCTTCCCTCGGTGGGCACGACTGGATAGATCAACAGAAGGCCATGCGTACTCGGCCGCAGTTGCCGCGCAACCTCGCCGTTGATACGGACACGCTTGCTCTCGCTCCCTTCAGATGGTTTCCGGTGCGTAGACAAGCGTTCTGCTGCCTGACGCAGTGTTGCCTTTGGGTTCAGACACGCCTTCAGCAGCTCCGCTTCGTCGGCACTGAAGAGCAGCCCACCGTTCTCATCCGTTCGCTTTGCCAAGAGGTGTGCCAGCATCGCTCCGTCGAACGCGAGCTCAGCCAGGTCAAGTGCCTGATGGGCGGGGCTCTGGATGTTGGCATTGCGTGCCCTGTAGAGGGAGGGAGGTGTGTCACCAGCCCATGAGCCGTCTTCCGGCTTGCGCTCCGCTTTGCCAGCCCTGCAACCTCCCAGGTCACATGATCCTGCGTCGCCGTCCGTGTCCACGAGTGCGACCGTCCAGTTCACGAGTTCGCCATTGGCGGCCTGACGCCGGATGAACTCGATCATTTCTGGCTTCTGGAAACGCCAGACCTCTGACGCCACAGAAAAGTCACGAAGCAAACCGTCGACGAGCTGATCGGCCTTCACGGACTGCCATAGCCAGGCACCGGCACTTGGCGGCTTTGCGGATTTCGAACCTCCAAGCCCCCTCAGGAATCTGCCCACGACCTCCGCGTTGCTGCGCACAACCTCCACGCCGGTAACAAAGTGTGCAGTCTGCACGAGTTGGCCCGCATACGAGAGACTCTGCGTCTGGGCGTGCGACATCTTGTTCATCGCAGTAACCAGGAGCCCGCCCGGATGCTGCCGAACACGCAGGCCATAGCGCCTCGGCGTGAGGCCCGCAGCCTTCATACGGTCAAATTCGCGGCGCAGCTCCACCTCTGCGAGCGTGATGTGGCGATACCAACGGCGGAGATCGTCCGTCGTGAACAACCGGCACAGATCCAAATAGCCAGGACGGTAGCCGAACCAGCGCCCCATCTGCATGAGCGTGTCGTACATCTGCGACGCACGAAGAAAATAACTCACCGAGAGGCCCTCCAGCGTGAGCCCTCGTGAAAGTTTGTCTCCGCCAACGGCCACCACCGTGAAGCCCTGTCGATGTGCGACGTAGTCGAGCGCATCGATCGCGTGACCGTTGATCTCCTTCACCTCCATGCGAGCCACCGCCTCGGGCAACTCTGCTGCTACCTGTGACCAAGACACCTTCACGAGGTGCTCGTCTGGAGAGCTGTGCAGAATCGCTTCGCTCGTCGGCTCGAAATCCTCCCGCCAACTCCGTTCAAGTTCCGAAATCAACGTCTGACGCCGCTCCCCCTCGCCAATCGTCAGTCGTCGCCTCATGGACTCTACCTGCCCCAAGATCAACTGCGCCACCTGATGCTGTACGTCCACGAAGCGAGTCACATGGACAAGCATTGAGTTGTGGACGGTTGTCTGGCCGCGCGCTCGACGGGCAGCACACACCAGGACAAAGCTGTGCAGGGCATGCTTGAGCGACTCAGGCAGCTCTTGAACGATCAGGTCTTTCTTGTGCTTTGCCGGAAATACACTGGAGTAGTCATCCACGATGCGGACAAGTGGCAGTTCCTGCTTCGGCTCGATTCCAGAATCCGGATCGCCATCAAGCCCGAACACCCGTGAAGGACTGACATAGTTGGATGGGGGCGACACATTCAAGATGAAGCTGCGTGGAAAGAGATCTTCACCGTGCTTGGGCGTTTCGGCGTCTGGATTGATGAAGATGTTGGCGAAGGGTGTCGCGGTATAGCCAACGTACGCGCTCTTTTCGAATGCATCGAGCAGCTCACGAATCCGCCCATTGATCGCTGTTACGTCAGACTCCTCGGCCGTCTTTCCGCGGCGGTCCTTCGTATTGATGGACGCGTTGTCGGCCTCGTCGTCGATCACCAGCAGCGGGATGCCACGGATGATCTTTCGCTTGCCGTCGGGCGCATCCACACCTCGAACATGGAGAACCCATCTCAGCAGGTTGCGCAGCACGCTTCCGTTCTTCTTGATGACGAGAATAACGGGATCGCCACCGATAGTGACGTTCGTATCGGCCTTTGGCGCTCGGAAATCTCCGTCCTCAAGGCTGCTGGTGAGGGAGTGAATCGCCAGGGGCTGCCCGAACAGCTTTCCTACTCCAAGCAGGCTGTTGCCTTGATCAAGCTGCCGATCTTTTTGACTGTCGAGCCCCAAGACACCCTCGTCGAGTCGATACTGGGTTTGACTGCGCAGGTTGTTATGCATGCCAGCCAGCACCACGACGAGACGGTACCCGGCGTCGATGGCCTTGCAGATCAGACCACAATAGTTAGCGGTCTTGCCGGATTGCACGCTGCCAACAACCATTCCCCGGCAATCCCAAGGCGGGTTTCGCTCAGGTTGCTCAAGTTTCCCGAGGATTTCATCGGTGAGTGTGCTCAGTGAAATCACAGCTGGTTCTGGAAGCTGCTTCTCCTGCTCAAGGAACGCCTTGTAGCGGTTCCAGAACTTCCATTCAATGCTGCCGCGACACGCTGAAAGCCATTCGATGTGATCTGTGGGATCGTCCATCAGCGTCGCATCGGGAACGTACACGTTCGCCTCATGCATCAGCTGCGCGACCAATGCCTCCGCGTCCACCTCACCTTTGCCTGCGGCACGGGTGGTCTGGACCGCAAGCGCCACCTGTGCGCGGATGACATCGGGTGTCCGTGCCTGCTGGAGATTCAGCAGCGTCACGGCCAGCACTCTCGCGTGATTGAAAGCTTCGTTCACAGTGCGTGTTCCTCTTGGAGGACTTGCAGGAGTTGGGGGAAACCGCCGAATGGTTCGATGTGTGAAAGCCGCAATAGCGCATCAGCCCTGGACAAGCCGCCCGCCATGAGCGCCGCAAACACCTGTCGCATGACCTCCAAGATATCCGACTCCTTGGCCGCTTCGAACGGCCCAATCGTCCGATCTGGCATCTCGCGGTCGGTCGTCGTGATCAGCGGCACTGGAATCGTTTCCTCAATGAGACGCAGCAGCGCGGTCAACATCGGCACATCACTGCAGGCCATCCGCACACGCTTCACAAGCGGATGGTCGCGGTTGAGACGGTAAAAGACTTGGCTGTGCTTGGCAGTCTGTTCCCACAGAAAGACTCTCTCGTGTCCCACGGCAGGGAGGAGTTTCGCGCCGCGATGAGAATAGATGCGTTTGGCGACGCTGCGCGTCCGTGCACCAATCCGAGCCAACTCCCGTCGGAGCTTCTCCGGCGGTCGCGCACGCGACTTTGTGACATCAATCTCCCACTCATGATCAAGTGCGTTCGGCAAGTCGACTCGGATACGCGCGAGTTTGTAGTGCTCTTCCTGTCGCCAACCCTTGATCCCCAGCCAGTCGCCAGGTACGAGTAACCGTGCATTGCGATAGACGTAGAAGCCCTGATGCGCGTTCCAGCCTCGCAGACCGCTGGCCGCACGATGGGTCTCGGCATCGAGCTTGGACAGATGTGGCAAGATGAACGGCTCCACCTCAATGGGGTGACTTTGGAATCTGAGGTGTTCAACTGCAAGCCGCTGCGTTGCCGGCTCATCGGCGAGAAACGGGTCCCAAGGCTTGATGGGAGCCCCGTTCAGCGACATCGCGACGGCGTTCTTCCCTGTCATGAGTCTGTGGAAGACAGTCGCAAAGTGCCTGCCGACGTACTCAGCTTGCCGAAGAAAGGCATCTTCATCAGAATCATCTTCCATGACGGTTCCGGCGGTCAAGCGGTCAAGCTTCTCCCAGACAACGACGGTGCCCTGCTTCGGATCGGCCAACTGTTCTGCAAGAGTTGCCGCTAGTGCAGTAGGTTGCCGTAGCAATCGCCACTCGTTTGTCTCCGCAATGTGGTCAAGATCCCAGCAACGGACAATCTGAGCGCCGTCGGCTCGCCGCGTGAAGACGGTCACTCGGCGTCCCTGCGAGAATGAAGCCGTCTTCAAGCCCAGCCCAAAGCGACCAAGGTCACGCGGGTCTCGATGAGCCCTCGGATTCCGGCTCCCGACTCGCATCGCGTCAATCAGCGTGGTTTCATCCATGCCGTCGCCATCATCCGCCGTTGCGATGGCGGAGCTTTCTCCCGCCCAGTGAAACTGAATGCGAAGCGTGCGACAGCGATGAAAGAGGCTGTTGTCAGCCAAGTCTGCCAGAGCCGTTGCCAAGTCGTAACCGAAGGCCCGAAGGCTTTCCGCCAGCGCCGCCGCATGTGGCGGTGCCAAATCACGGTCGTCGCTCGCCCCCATTCCGGGCATGGTCTGGTGGGCAGCGGACTCTCTCGTGCTTGTCGAGGTATTTTTGTGGATTGGCTTCATTCGGACCTCGGCGAACGGTACGAGTCGTCAATTGCCACCGCCTGGTCGCGAGGGCGCGGCGACCTGCCGCTGACGAGCGGCAGCAGCTTCTGCGTCAGAGACCTCGAAGACTTCGTCTCGCACTCCCACACTGTGATCACTCGCCATCCGAGCCTCAGCAGCGCACGATGCACACGGAGATCCCTCGTCTTGTTGGCGTTGAACTTGTTCTCCCAAAACTCCTGCCGCGACTTCGGGGTGTATGCGAACTGGCAGCCACGGTGCCTGTGCCAAAAGCACCCATGCACGAGGACTACGCACCGATACTTCGCGAGGACGATGTCAGGGGTGCCGGGCAGATTCTTTGCGTGTAGCCTGAAGCGGAAGCCCTCCCTGTGCAGGAACGACCTCACCACGCATTCAGGAGTGGTGTCGCGGCCGCGAATCTGCGACATGTTCAAGCTCCGTGCGGATGGGGTAAGCGTGTCCATTAGTCGTTCGCACCAACTCTCTGGAGCACATCCAGCACGATGTCTCCGATCTGCTTAGCCAAGAGCGGCGGCACCGCATTGCCGACTTGGACATACTGGGCGGTCCTTGGCCCGCTGAACAGATAGTTGTCTGGAAACGTCTGGAGCCTCGCCGCTTCACGGACAGTAAGGCTCCGACACTGCGCCGCATCGGGATGAATGTAGTAGTGACCGTCCTTGCTGATATGGGAGACAATCGTCGTACTGGGCCGGGTAGCAACCTGCACGCGAAAGCGATCAGAGAAGTTGCCGCCATCCTCGAGCGCGGTACCCACACTTCCGTGATTGGGCAGCAGGTCGGTGGGAAAATGCTGGAGCGAGGGCGACCTGCCATGCAGCTCCGCGAAGCACGCAGCGTAGAGGTAGCGGAACAGATCAGACTCCATGTGGCCGCGGGTGCTGTGGTTGCATACACCGCCGAGCTTGGTGTCGCAGAACCAGGTCTTTGCGTATCCGGGTGTTGAGTCACCAAGGACGAACTCACCACCTCGGTCTGCTCGAGGTGGCTCGATGGCCAAGAGCGCTTTTCGCACCAAGTTGCTCAATGTGTCACTATCGGCCTTACGCGTTCCGACATTGGCCCAGCGACTGTCGGCTTGAGACCTCAGGCAGTGTCTCCACGCTTGAGGCGAATCAGCAGTCTTGGATAAGCCGCTTCGCAGATGTGGCAGGTTGCCAATCACGGACGATACGCTGACCTCCGATTGGGGCTTGAGCACCTTGGGAGCGACACTGAAGTCGTCCCTGACGCCCATCAGGATGACCCGGTGGCGAGCCTGAGGTATTCCAAACTTCTCCGCTCTGATCAAGGAAGCGTCGATGTCGCCGTTCTCGAACATCCGCTGCTCGACAAGGGAGTAGATGCGGTATCCGCCGGATGAACCTCGCCGACTGGCTCGTCCCTCCCTATGGAGTGCAGCATGTGGATTCCGAAGGTCTCCGAGAATCCGCTGAAACATGTGAACGTTTTCCAGCGTCGCGGAGAGCAACCCTTTGACGTTCTCCATGATGAAGACCCAAGGACGATGCTCTGCGAGAATCTGCAGGTACTCGACATAGAGCCGCTGGCGGATGTCCTGCTTTGCGTCGTAATCAGGGATGCCCAGATTCCTTGATCGCCCGGCTAGGGAGTATGCCTGACAAGGCGGGCCACCAATTAGTACCCAGCTCTCGTGCCGGCGGACAACACCATCGATGCGGTCTCGCACCTGATGCGATGGCTCACCGCCTGGGCCGAGCCTGGCATTCCAGCACTGCGCAGCCGCACGCGTGGCCTCACTGGGATGAGCATCGTACAGGTCGCTGCGCGAAAGTTCGCCCCTGAGATGCTTGTAGTAGCGTGGGGGCGCACCTGCTGGGAACTGTCGGTAGAACTTCCGCAGTAGCAGCGTCTGAAACGCGTGCTGCTCCATCTCTACGGAAAGAGCAACGTCAAAGCCAGGCCTGCCACGGCTGTCCGTGACAGCCGAAAAGCCCTCACCAAGGCCGCCTGGTCCAGCAAAGATGTCCACAACCTTGATCATGAGTGTCCTGTTGGACGCCCTCGCACCGGCTGTGACCGAGAGAGCCATGTGTCGATGAGCTGCTTTTGGAATCGCCAGTGTCGCCCGATCTTCCTGCCGGGAATCCTCCCACTCTGTACGAGCTTGTAGAGCGAGGACTTCGAGATCTGGAGGTACGCCGCCAGGTCATCGATGGTCATTACGGCAGGGGGTGCCGGAGCATGACCTTGAACTCGGGGTGAACGAGCCATGCAGTCAGTGTAGCAGTTTCTGGCCGTTGGTGGCGGTTGGAGGAGGGTGTCATTGGGTCTCCGTTGGCACCGCCTGACGGGTCCAGTTCCGGACCTCGCCGCCGCCGGCCTCGATCGAATCGGCAACGAGTTCCCGGATCTCGAAGAGGAACTCGTTGTCATCGTCATCCGGCATCTCGTTGGGAACCGGAGCAGCTGACTCATACAGCCTCACGATGTCACGCGCGCGGGGGACGGTTGAGCCCGGACCGCGATGCTCGTAGGCCGCGCGCCATTCGTTCGAGCGCTTCTCGATGAGGCGACGCGTCGCGAGGCTGTGGAGACGCGTGAACACCTGCTTCTTGATCGCGTCGATGGCCTGGATTCGCTGCTCTGCCTCGTCGTCCGCTGGGAGGCCGGACGACTGCTTGAGCGGGCTTGAGAGGTACTGACTGATGGCGTTCTGAAGTACGCGGATCAGGTCGGCGACAGGTTGGAGAGCGTCGTATTCATCGCGGTTCAACAGACCGACGTGCCGTGTAAGGGCTTTAACCCGGGCCCAGTGCTCCGACCTAGTGCCAGAACGTGATCCCATGCCCAATACACCACGCCATCGATCGTGGAACTCCTGCGTCGCGCGTTGGATCGCCAGGACAAGGTTTGCCACGTCGTACACCGGCCTGTACTCCACGGGAGGGGGCGGCGCGATGGACGCTTCGACGAGAGCCAGCATCCGGCGCAACTCTGCCAGCGTGGAACGCGCGCCCTCGCCGAGACGCTTCTGAATACTCGCAAGGAACACCGCTCGCTCGGGCAATAATCGGCGCATGGAGTGCTCGGCATCACGCCCGAGCGCCTTGCCGACCGCATGGATGGCGTTGTCCACGGAACTGAGCACGTGGTTCTTTCTCGCTGGGAGGTCGCGGAGGTTGTCGCCCTTGACCTCTTCGAAGTGCGTGAAACACATGATCAGCTTCGACTCGTGGCCGCTGGAAGCTAGTGATCGGAGCACCGCGCACGGTGCGGCCTGCATCGGCTGTGCCGCATTATCCACGAGCATGATGGCGTCGGCCAGGTCATACCGCCTCGTGATGGTGGTCGAAACACTTGAGGACGAGTCGGCGGTGTGCCCGATTCCGCGGCCATCCATGATCACAACCTTCGGATGGGATTCCACACGCCAAGGGGGCGTGAAAGGCCCTTCGACACGGATTCCCTCTACCAACGGCGTCAGGAGCCGGCCAAAGTTTGGCGCATAGTTGCTGGAGAATCGGTTCACCTCACGGATGAACGACCCGCGGTCATTGTGGGTCCAACGCCACAGTCGGGGCCAGCCGTCTCGCCCGCGGTCGAGTTCGCCATGCGGAAGGAACTCGAACCGCTGCTCCACGTCATCGAGGATGTCATCAACCAACTGGTGGAACTTGTCGTGGTGCAGCAGCTCCTCCTCGACCAGTTCCTCGAAGGCGTCCATGTCCTTGGCCGTCAACTCGGCGGTCTTGCTTTCGAGCTTGCTCTCAACTTCTGCGGCGATCGACATCCCGATGGCCTCGATCGTGCCGAGGTGCTCCTCCACACGGGCGGTCACAGCATTGCGCTCCTCCTCCGTGAGCAGGGATTCGTCGGACGCATCGATAAGCGGGGCATCCTCCTCGTCCACCAATTCGTCGCTGTCCGTCGCTGGGGGCAGCGGGGTTCCGAG
>Ga0163148_10005938_pt1 | contig 12042 bp, 3 predicted proteins | sample OliLakLV19MP7P2_FD_148606 | JGI IMG/M metagenome (GOLD analysis project Ga0163148, IMG submission 148606) | Freshwater microbial mat bacterial communities from Lake Vanda, McMurdo Dry Valleys, Antarctica- Oligotrophic Lake LV.19.MP7.P2 | ecosystem: Environmental > Aquatic > Freshwater > Lake >... | reverse complement strand
AACCTGCTCGCCGACCGCGGGCCCGCCGATCCGGGCGTGGATGCGGCGTGGCGCCGGCTGATCGAGGCCCATCCCGAGTCGCGCGCCAAGCTCGAGGCCGAGCGCGCCCACGAACTCGAGGACCTCGTCCGCCGCTATGCCACCGCCCTGCGCGAGTTCGGCGAGGCCGACCAGCGTACGGTTGAGGTCCGCGCCCGCCTCGAAGCCCGGCATGCCAACGCCGGCGAACGCATCGTCAGCGAGACGGGTCGGATGCAGGCGGTCGCCGACGCCGTCGCCAGCGCGGGCCGGCTGATCGCCGACCACGGCTGGGACGATCCCACGGTGGTCGCGGCGATCGCCGCCGTCGACGCCCTCGACCCCAAGGCGCGTCAGCGCCTGGAAACCCAGCGCCGGCAGGAATTCGACGAACTCGACCGCCGGCTGCGCGGCAGCTCGCGTGAGCACGGTCCGGCCCACGAGACGACCGTCGCCGCCCTCGAGCGCATGCGCGCCCGCTTCCCGGCTGAGGGTGCGGCTGCCGCGACGCGGCTGGATCGCATCCGTCGCGGCGACGACATCGCCCAGCAGGAGCGCGAACGGCGCGAGGCCGGCCGCTCGCTGTCCAACGTGCACCTGTCGGCGAGCGAGCACCGCCTGCCCCATCTGCGTCCGGCGCCGCGTTGGCGCCTGGTGGTCGCGCTCACCGGTGGCGCACGCGCGCCCCAGCCGCAGCCGGTCAAGGACGGCGGAGACGGCCGGCAGGCCCAGTCGCCCAAGGCAGGCCGCGGCCGTGACGGACGCGATCAGCGCGGCGCCACGCAGCAGCCCGCAGCCGAAGCCAAGTCCAAGGAACGCCGCAACGGCCACGCCGTCGGCTGGCTGATCACCGGCGCCTGCGCACGCGGGCCGGTCGAAGTCGGCTGGCGCGCCGCCGACTCGGGCAGCCTCGATGAGATCGACGCGTGCGTCCAGGCCGTCGTCGACCGTGACGGTGGCGTACTCGGTCTGCCGCTCGCCGATTGCCCCGACCGCGGCGCTGGTGCGTGGGCTGATGCGACGTGGGCGCTCGCCGCGCTCGCCGCCCTGGCGCTGCCGGTCGATGGCAGCTGCACGATCGAGGTCGAAGTGCCGGTGTGGGCCGAGATCGCCGATCCGGCGTTCGACGCCGCCCTCGCCGCCCTCGCCACCGCGGTCAGCGGTCCGCAGCGGACGCTCACCATCGTCCGCGCTGCCCCGGTCGGCGACCATGCCGCCTCGCTTGTCGAGGCCGTGGCGTGGACGTGGGGAGGACGCAAAGAGGTCGAGACCGCGCGCGTACGCCAGTCCGGTTTGGCCAATGGCTGCCTGCTGCAGCCAGCGCCGCTGCTGCGGGATGCGATCGCTCAGCTCGGCACCGGTGTGGTGCCGGCCTGGCCGGCGTGGGGTACCCTGGTAGCCGAGGCCGCGGGGGAACCCGACGGCATTGGCGCCGCGCTGCTCGCGCGGGTTGCGACGCGCATCGCCGCCGATTCCGAAGCGAACCAGGCTCTGCACCGCCACCTCACCGGCCTGGCTCGCGGTCGCATCGCCGAACCCGTGCGCCTGGTGCGCGAGTTGACGTGGTACGCGGGGGTGGCCGGGGCCTTGCGTCCACGCGATCGCTTGCGCCTTGATGGCGCGATGGTGGCAGCGCAAGCCGCGGCCGGGAACATCGAGGCGACGACCCTTGATCGCCTCAATGCCCTGCTCGCCGAATTGAGCGAGGAGTGGCCGGCCGAAGTGCTCGAAGCGGCGCTGCATGCCGCCGCGCATGCGCGCGAAGCGCTCCATACCGACGCCGCTGACGCCCTGCTCGCGCCGTGGGCGCGTGCCGATGCCATCGCCTGCGGCGGTCGCGCGCTGCTGGTGCGCCTGTGCGAGGAACGCGCGCGCATCGCCGCCGGCGCTGGGCGCTGGAAGGAAGCGCGCAAGCTGCTCGACCGTGGCAGCGAAGCCGCCGGCAGCCACGCCGACCCGGCAGACCGTGAGCACGCGCTCGCCCGCTTGGCGACCCTGCGTGCCGCGGTGGTCGCCGACGATCCCACCGTCGCCGACGACGAGGCCCTCGCCGCCCTCGCTGCTGCCGTGAGCGGCGCCGACCCGACCACCGCCGCCGCGGCGCTCGCCGTCGATGGCGTTCCCCGCCACGCGCACCTGGCGGTGCTGCGCTGGGCGGTGCGCCGCCAGAATGAGGCGTTGGCCGAAGCCTACCTCGGTCAACGTGCGTCGTGGTGCGATGCGCGTGAAGCCGCCGGCAGCATCCTCGCCCTGCGCGCGGTGCTGCTTGCGCGTTCGGACGCCGACGCCGCCCGCACCCTGCTCAGCGAAGCCGCCGAGCGCGGTGGCGGCGAATCCGCCACCGCGGCGCAGCGCCTGTCCCTGCTTGCCTGCGCCGTGGCGGCGTCGCTGCATGGCGCTGGTCTGCCCGACCTGCGCGAACGCCTCGCTGCCCTGCGCCGCGACCGCCCGGCCGCCGCGCCGGCGGTGGCGGCGCTCGAACGCGCGTTGGCGCTCGCACCCAACTTCGCCGCCGGGCTGGCCGAGGCGCTGCCGCTGCTGGCCCGCTGAGCCAGCCTGGCTGCCGACGAAGGCTAGGAGCCTGTCGGGGATAGCGAGCATCGGCTGGCTCGGTCTCGAACGGCATCTCCTCGTTTGGCGAAACGACCAGGTAGCGGTGCTACCTTGGGCGTTTCGCCGCCTTGGATCTGCCATCCGATCCGCGTCGCCATCCTCGCTCGCTATCCCCCGACAGACTCCTAGGTCCCCAGCCACGGCTGGGGACCTGCGCGAGCCGGACTCGCGCAGGTCCCCGATGCGGGGTATGCTCAGCCAATGGATCACCCCCCACGGGTCCCGCTGCACGTCGAGGTCACTGGCGTCGAGCTGTTAATCGTGCTCGACAAGGCATTCGAGCAGTGGTCGGACCGCTGGTCACCGGTGATCATCGGACGCTATCCCGGGCCTTATCAGGCGGTGCGGATCGACTGTTCCCGCTGCAATCGGCTCAGTTCGGCGTTCTTCGCAGGAGCGATCCACCTGCGCCAAGCCTATGCGCCGCATGCGACCGTGATCCTTGATCAGCTCGATGCGTCCCTGCTGAGAGGCTTGGCGACCATGCGTCTCGAGAAATTGTTCAGCGTGGTCACGCGGGTCTCGTAGGCCAATACGACCGACGAACCGCTGTGGAGGCGGTTAGGGATTGTGGAGGCGGTTATGGATAGGTCATAGACGAGAAGAAGTTCGGCCGCTGGCTGGGCTTATTTGTTAGGTGGCCAGCCCTTCCCCTTCGCGGTGTGCTGAGACTGCTCATGGTGTCGAGCATGCGGAAGACGGCGCTCTGATCCTTCTCGGGTAACTCCATGAGTTGATGGAAGCGTCGCCAGTAGCAGCGCGCCTCCGGAGCGATCGTGCGAGATGGCGCGATGCGTCGAATCGATGGCATCCGCCAGTTGGGTATGGGTGAGGCCACGCGCTTTGCGCAGGTCGATCAACCGGGCGCTAACGGGTGAGGCGGGAGTTAGGCATAGCCGGCGCAGCCGGCCATGCGCGAGCACATCCGTCGTACGCAGCTGGTGGCCAGGGGCGCGACTGAGAACCTGAGAAAGAACAATGCCCAAGCCTGAAATCGGCCAGACGAGGGCTCCGGAACACCGACGGGTGCCGACGATGGAGGGTTTCCGCTCAGGTCGTAGCGGTCAGGGCGTGCGACTCATCAGGCGTTCGCCGGCGCCGGCATGAGGAGGCGAGCCGCATGACGTTGTGAGCCAGCGCGTACCAGGTCGCGACGGTGCGCACGGCATCGGTGCCGCGGACGGCGAATTGGCGTAGTCCGCGGTTGCGAGCGATGGCGTTGACGCACTCGGCGCTCGCTGCACGCCGATGGTAGACGATCTTGGTCGCATTCTCTGTCCCATTCGCCCGCGCCAGGCGGCGACGGCCGCAGAGTCTTCGGGCAATGGACGGTAGCGATCGCGTTTGGCGTCCGTCGGCTTCGGCACAGGCCCGACCGGAGTGAGGCCGGCGGCGTCGAGCTCGACAGTCGAGAATCGTCTGGTTGACCAGGTCGAGCTCGAAGGTGGCGAGACCACCGGCTTCCAGCACGACCTGCAGGCGCAGGACCTCGTCGGCGCCAGGTGCGCCCCGGTCCGTCAGTCAGGAGCGCAGGCTCTGGCATGGCGGCAGTCGAGGCGGATCAGGTCGCGCGGAAAGACCTAAGGGCCAACCTTCATTTCTCGATCTTGACCATGTCCACACAGCTCATCCGCTGACCAGCGTGCGTGAACCCCTCGACCGCTTCCTGGTGCGACGCACCCGCCAGACCTGGTCAGCGGTCCATCTCCTGATCCATCGCCGCCGGGTGACCGTCAATGGCGCGAGCTGCCCGTATTACCACCTCGGCGTGACCAGTCAGGACACGATCATGGTCGAGGGGAAACCCGTCGCCGACGGGCCCGACGATGGGATTGTGCTCTGCCACAAACCGGCGGGAGTCGCCTGCAGCCATCAGCTCGAGCATGCCCCCCTGCTCTACGACCTCGTCCCCGGCCATCTCCGCCATCCCGACCTGCAGGCGGCGGGGCGTCTCGACCGCAACACCACCGGGCTGATCGTGCTGACCATCGATGGCGTCCTGATCCAACGTCTGACCTGTCCGGGACGCTCGTGGAAACGCTACCGCCTGCACTGGCGCGGGCGGCTGGTGCCCGATGCCGTTGCGCGCGTCGCGGCAGGGCTGGTGCTGCCGGATGATCCATTGCCTTGCCGGTCGGCGCGCCTGGTTCTGCACGCCGAGGGAGATGCGGGCGAAGCGACCATCGAACTCTGCGAGGGTCGCAACCACCAGGTCAAACGCATGCTGCGCACCTTGGGTGGCGAAGTGGTGGCGCTGCACCGTGAGACGGTGGGCAGGCTGACCCTCCCCACCGATCTCGCGCCCGGGGCCATGCGCGCGGCAAGCGCGGACGAATTCGCTCTGCTCAGTGGACCCTTGGGCGTCGACAGTTCGAGCTGAGGGCACCAGCTGGTGCCGATGCCTGATTCAGTCCATCTGCCACCAGCGCACTCACCGGATTTCCGGTTCAGGGCTTCTTCGGTGCGCTCGGCGCCGGGGCCGCAGGCGGTGCGGGGACGACCGGCGCGGCGGCCTTGAGCGCCTCCAGCTCAGCACGCGCGGATTCGGCGGCCAGTTTGGCGGCTTCGACCTCGTGCTGGGCGGCTTCGACCTCGCGCTGGGCGGCTTCGACTTCGCGCTGGGCCGCCTCGGCCGCGAGCCGGGACTTCTCGGCGGCGGCCTTCTGTTCGGCGAGCAGATCGCGCGCCGCGCTCGCGTCGGCGGCGGCCTTCACGCGAGCGCTCTCGGCTGCCTGCTGCATGGCCACCTGCTGGGTCTTCAAATCGCCGATCTGGAGGAACAGCACGACGCTGATCGCGATCAGGCCGAGCACGAGCATCGCCAGCACGATCAACGGGAGTTTCGAGGCCTTTGCGGGAGCCACCGGTTCGGCGCGCGGCACTGGCGCCGAGGCGGGCGCGCGTGGGGTTGGCGCAACGGTTTCAGCCGACGAGGCGGTCACACTGCCGCCGGGTTTGCCCGGGGTGGGCACCGACCGGCGCGGACGCGCGACCGACGAGGCGGTGGCCGGGTCGGTCGCGGATGGGGCTGCAGCAGGAACCGGAATGGGAGCAGGAGCGGGCGGCGCAACCGGGGTCGCCGCGCGGGGCGCGGACGGCAGCGGAGAGGCCGGCTTGCTTGGCGTGGCGTCGGGTGGCTGGGTCGCGCCACCAACGCTGACGATGCGTCGGCCACCCTTCTTGGTCACCACTGGGGCCGCTGGCGTCGGCGGGATGGGCGCCTCGGGGAGAACGGCGAACAGGTCAGTGACCTCGATCTCGGGCTTCTGCGCGCCCGGCGAGGCGGCTGCAGGAACGGCCATCTCGAATGTGGACAGTGGCAGGTCGAGGTCGAACTCGGCCGGCGCTGATTCCGTTGCCGTGGCCTTGGGGATCGCCGAGGTCGGGGCGGCGGTGGCGGCGGGATCCCCCCACTCCATCTTCTGCGGCGCTCGACACGATGGGCAATAGATCGCGTCACCAGCGCAGGATGGCGAGATGCGGCTTTCGAAACCGCAGACCGCGCAGTGGAACTGCACGCCCACGTTGGTCATCGCCATGCGCGGTTCGCTGACCGCCGCCGGGGTGACGCGGCTGATGCTGACGGTGCGGCCAGTGGCCTCCTCGAGATCGGTCTCGGCCTTGGCGACCTGGATCTGCTTGCACTGCGGGCAGTGGATCGGCTTGTCGGCATACTTGCCGGGGATGCGCGCTCGGTAGCCGCAGGCCGAACATGCGAAACGGATCTTCTCGGTATCGCCGCCGCGGAACGCGGTCTCGTCGGCAGCCATGCTGGCGACGATCGGGGCTGGGGCCGGAGTGCCCTTCACGACCTGTGCTGTCTGACAGCCGGGACAGCGGATGGTCTTGCCATCGTACTCGGCGCCGAGCCGACCCTTGTAGCTGCACGAACTGCAGGCGAAGACGATCTTGTTGGCGCCGGGCGCCGTCGATCCGGTGGTGAGCACCGCATGACCGACCGCAGGCGTGTCGAGTTTGGCCACCGGGGCCGAGCGGGGAACGCCGGCCTCTTCGATCGCGGAGACCGCCTGGATCGTCTTGCACCCTGGACAGTGGATGCTGCGCCCGGCATAGTGGCCGGGGATTCGCGCGCGGTATTGGCACGCGCTGCAGGTGAACAGGATCTTGTCGGCGACGGTCATGGGAGGCTCGGTGTGAAAGCGGTGTTACGCCCGCCCGCGCGGCAACACAACCGGCAAGGCGCACCGGGCCCAAACCTGTTACCCACGGAGCCTTCCGACGAACCCCGCGGTGGCTGGCGCCGCCCCTTCCGCTCCGTCGGGTCGCTCTCTATTTCGCCAGTTCGATGGTCGGCAGCAGGTTGGGCGAGAATCCCCGGACGATGCCATGTCCCCATTCATGGGCGGCGCCATCGGCCGTGATGACGGCGACCCCCAGGCTCATGGTCTGCTTGTCCCCGGGGCGCTGGTTGGCCCGCGCGCGCAGCACTGGCCACGGCACGACCAGTTCATAGGTGGCGCCCGCGGCACCCGCGGCGATGCGCACGCGTGGCTGGTCGGCAGGGCCAAGGTCGCCGGGAAGCTGGCCCTCCACCACCTCTACCCGTGATCGGCCGTCGACCAGCGTCAGCGCGAGCAGAAGCGGAGGACGTCGGTCGTCGCCGTCGGCATCGATCGCGACGAGCACACCATCACCGGTCGCCCCGAGCGCGGCGGGTGGATGCCACCCCGTCGCCACCGCTTCGACGGCCAGATGCAATCCGACGCTGTCCCAGCCGACGCGGACGCGGGCCTCGCCGCTGGGAATCGCCGCATCCGGTCGCGCTCGCACCGAGAGTGGTCCGAGTACGATCGGCGTGGCTTCGGCGGGCCAATCGGTCAGCTGGCCATCGATGACCGGCGTCGCGGAGAGACGTGTCGCCACCGTGCGTGGTTCACTGGCGGCCCGGACGAGGTCACGCAGTTCACGCTCGGCCGGGACCCCCTCGCCGGCCACCGCTGGCGGAGCGCCAAGGCCAAGGGCGATCAGAGCACCATCCGACGCGTAGAGCAGGGTGTCGCCCACCACCAGGGGTGCGACCCGTTCACTGGCGTAGCCGGGTACCCTCGTCTCGGCCAGGATCCTGCCGTCGGTGAGGGCGATGGTCTGGGCGCTCATCCCGTCCATTCCTCCATACAAGGCGACCGCCGTCTGGCCGATGACGTTCACCGCAATGGGAGAGCGCTGATTGCGGTCACCGCCCGGGGCGAACCAAGCGTCGACTCCATCAGCTCCACGACAGGCCAAACCCGTCTTTCCGCCATGATCGCGAAGCAGGCGCAGCCGGCGGCCACCTGGGGCGGGATACCAGGCCAGGGGCCGCATGCGCTCGGCCGACATGCCGCCGGCGTTGGCGAACTCCGCATTGAAGACGATGCCCGGCTTGGCCATGTCGAGGACGACCGACGACCAGCGGTTGTCCCGTGCCCCAATACAGTGCAGCAGGCCGCTCGCTTCGTGCCAGGCGGCGAAGTTGTCGCGCATGGGTATGGGTGCCGAGATGAAGGACCGCTTGGCCGGATCATAGAAGCCGGTGATGCGGCCCATGACCAGCACGGTGCGGCTGGCGGGGTCAGCCCAGGCCCAGACATCCTTGCTGGTCTGCTTAAGATTGACCGACTCGGTCTTGGCGCTGTCGCTCAGCGAGCGGACCTCGGCCCACAGTTTGTCATCGCGTCGGGTGAGGACGTGGATCTCGCCATCGATCGCGGTGGCGACATGGATGGCCGAATGCGGCAACGTGATACGCCACAACTGCCGCCCGGTACGCGCATCGCGCACATCGATCGCATTGCCTCCGTTGCGATAGACTAGCACCACCCCGGCGCGAAACGCCACATCGGGCAGCTGCGCGTCGATCAGGGCGCGGGCGGCGTTCTCATCGATCGGCGACATCCAAAGGACCGATCCGTCAGCCCGGGACAGCATGCCCAGCACGCCGCGCATGCGCACCAGGATGGCGTCAGCGCTCCAATCGACGATGCGCGCGTCGGCGGTGAGCGCCGTGCGCCAGACCACTTTTGCCGTGAGGGCATCCAGGCGCGTCAGGCTGCGCTCGCCGAGCGCATAGCACTCGCCGTCCATGCTGCCGTGGGGTCGTTCGATCGCGATCAACCCGTCGTCATCCAGCCGCCAGCGCACGGTGCAGCCCTCGCCATTGGCGAGCGGCAGCGTGGCCAACGCCTGCGCGCGGGTGGTCGGCGCCGAGGGGACCAGCGCCGGCAGCCCCGCGACCGCGGCTCCAGTTCCCAGCACGACCACGCCGCCATTACCGCAGGCGACCAGACGCTGGTCGGCCCAGGCCAGCGACCCCGGCGCGGACCCGGCGACACCCAATTCGCGCCAGAGCGTGGTGTTGGCGATGCTGCCATCGGCGAAGGCGAGGCGGACGAGCGCTGACGCCGTGGCGACGGTGACACCCTGGGCATCGAGCGCGGCCTGCCCGATCGGCGCCCCGTCGCGCGGTCGCCAGCGCCAGCGGGTGGCGCCGGTCGCGAGATCGACGCATTCGACCTCGGCCCCCTGCAGCACCAGCCCAGCCCGCGGATCGGCACCGGCAAGGATGCGCGCCGATATGAATTCCCGGCTCCACGCCAAGGCGCCATCGGCGCGTTCGAAGCAGAAGAGCCCGAGACTGTCCCGGGGTAGCACGGCGACCCGTCCGCCCGCCACCACCACGCGACCCGGCGCGCGCCCGAGCAGCTGCACCATCGTCCCACGCTGCTCGCCATCGAGGGTGGCCACGGGATAGCGGCCCAGCCAACGCACGCGGCCACTGCCGGAGTCGAGCGCGAACACCGCGCCGACATCGGTGGCGACATAGACGTCACGGCCGGCGACGGTGGGCGTCGCCATCCGGGCACCGAGGTCGACGCCGGTCTTCTCGGCGCCCAACGCGGCGCGCGGAACGGGAAGGGTGGTGACCCAGGACTGATCCCCGTCCGGCGTGAAGGCGGCGACCGAGACCTGCGCATGATTGGCGAAGAGGGCGATGATCCGCGCCCCGTCGCTGACGGGTGACGAGACGGCGCCCAGGCCGGCCGGCGCGGCGGTCCACGCCACCCCACCGTCCTCGCGACGTCGCGCCTGCAGCACCTGCCGCCCAGCCACCAGCGCGCGAGCGATGACCAGCCCGCCGCACAGCGCCGGTTGGGTGCTCGGCATGCCGCGGAAGCGATCGTCGCTGTCGTCGCTGCGGAAAGGAGTTCGCCAGCGCACCTTGCCGCCGACCAGCTCGACGGCGAGCGATTCGCTGCCGGTATCGAGGTAGGCGATGCCATCAGCGATGGCGGGTTGGCAGGCGGCATGCACCGTGCGGCCGCCCTCGGGCACGAACCGGCGCAGATCGCGCAAGGTCGCCAGGGGTATGGTGAAAGGGACCGCCGCCTGCGCGCCGGTAGGCCACGACGGCGGTTTCTCGGCGGTCTTGACGGCGGCCGCGGTACCCGCGCGCGCGGACAGAGCGGCGTGCAACGCCTCGTCGGCCGCCAGCCCGGCGGCGCGGATGGCCTCGGTCAGCAGCGCTCGGCGGGACGCCAGAGCACTCTCGGGAAGCTTCGCGACGGTGGCCGCCGCCAGCCACCAGGCACCGCGATCGAGGTATCCGCGCGCGGTGTTCGCCAGCGCCTCCTCGGCGGCGAGGGTCAGCGGCCAGGTCGCGGCGACCAGCTCGCCTTCGTCGACGTCGTCGCGCACCGCGGCTGACGCCGACGCCGCGCTTGCCGACGCCTCGAACCGGGTGCGATAGGCGGTGGATCCGGCCGCCCCCATCCCACGCAACTGCTCAGTGCACCACATCGAGACGCCGACCTCGCGACCGCCGTCGATCGCGAGTACCTGACCGCGGTCGGTTTCGATCGCCTTCTGGAACGCGCTGATGGCGTGTTCGAGATCGCCAGTCTCGACCGCGCGTACGGCCCCGCGCAGGGTGGTGGCGATATCGAGAGGGACATTGGCGTACTCGGCGCCCCGGCGTCGGGCCCGGGGCAGGCGCGCGAGACCCTGGCGAACGGCCCGTTCCTCGCCCTCGTCGATGGTGGGCAACAGCGTTGCCTGCGCATAGTAGTCCCGCGTGTGCTGGTAGTACCCGCCGCTGTGATAGAGATCGCCAAGTGCCTTCAGGGTTCGCCCCTGGGTGCGACCGTCGAATCCGCTCCACAGCACGCCGTTGAGCAGTTCAGCCGCGACCGCCGGCTCACCGGCCTTGGCCAAGCGATCCGCCGTCCACAGGCGCAGGTCGATGAGGCCCGCCGCGTCGCCCGCTTTGCCCGGATGCAGCGGCAGATTGGCGTCGAGCCAAAGCAGCACGTCGCGTGCGTCGACGGGATCCTGCTGAGGGTCGAGCCAACGCCCGGCCACGTCCCGCTGGGTCTCCCAGCAGTCGGGGAAGGCGCGCAGCACGGTGCGCGCCAGGACATCCCCGGCCGGACCCCGTTCGTTGCGGGCGAGTGTCTCCGCCAACGTCGCGAGCCCGGCGGCGATGTCGGCGCGCCGGTCCGGGTGATCGGCGAGCAAGCGCAAGGTGCGGGCGATGTCGGTATCGAGCCACCCCGGCGTCAGCAGGCGGGCCTGCAGACCCCAGCCGCCACTTCCTTGCTGGACCATGGCGAGGATGCGATTGATGCCCTTCACCAGCGGCACCGTCAGCTTGATCGAATCGGGCTGCACACCGCGCTGTTCACGATCCTCGTGGACCTTCTTGCCGTTGACCCACACCACCAGGCCATCATCCGCGCCCATGCTGAGGGTGCCCGGTCCGGCGACCGCCGAGCTGATCTCGACGTAGCAAAAAGCGACGCTGTTGTCCTGCTTGAGGAGCGCCGCCAGATTGAGGACTTCGCCGGCATAGGCCTCGGGACCGGGCACCGTCCAGGCCTTACCCTCAACCGGCTTTGAGGTTTCGACCGCATCAGCTTTCACCGGCGGGTTGTCGTAGCAGCGCCAGTTGTCGTTGGCGAAGGGACCGATCACCGACCAGCGCGGCCGGTTGGACAGCACCAGCCCGCCTCCGGCAATGGCGGGAGCATCCTTGGCATCCTTGAGCAGCGCGGCGCCGATCGGCGTGTCAGCGATGCAGGCGCGGATGAATGCCGTGCGCTGAGCCGCGAGATCGCCGGCTGGCGGTTTGACGCCGATGGTGGCGAACGCCGCGCGATAGGCTTCGGCCGCGCCCGCGGCATCGCCTGCCCCAGCGAGGGTCTCGGCGTAGGCGACCGCAGGCACATCGAGCGCCCCGACCGGAGACTGGCCCGCGACCACCTTCGCTGCGGCCAGGCTCCCAGCCCGATCGCCGCGCTGGGCAAGCGCCCCGGCGAGGCGGCGCTGGGCGCGCCAACTGCCGGCAACCGCGCCGACGGCGACGTCAGCGAGCGGGGATCGTGCGGCCAGTTCAGCGAGCAGGTCGGCGCGGTT
>Ga0163148_10005935_pt1 | contig 12047 bp, 5 predicted proteins | sample OliLakLV19MP7P2_FD_148606 | JGI IMG/M metagenome (GOLD analysis project Ga0163148, IMG submission 148606) | Freshwater microbial mat bacterial communities from Lake Vanda, McMurdo Dry Valleys, Antarctica- Oligotrophic Lake LV.19.MP7.P2 | ecosystem: Environmental > Aquatic > Freshwater > Lake >... | reverse complement strand
GGTTATAATAATTGAAACATCAAAATAATAAGAGTTCACGTCAAAAAGCTGCTATCGTTCACAATCCATTTTGGTACTGAATACTTAAGGGACCGGTATTGGAAAAATTCAAAGATTGAGCCAAGGTTTTTTTTCTGGCATGGTCGACTCCAGTGGCGGCGGCGCCGGCGGCAGCGGCAGCAGGCACAAAAAGTACCACACTCTGTTATTAACGGTATTGATTGAAACCATGGCGATCAGCGACAACAGTCCCAACAAACGAAAGCCCAACAATGAGCTATCAAACAACCAAGATTACAAAGTGCCTCGCGCGACAAGGATACCCGATCTGGTGGTAGCGGCGAACATTCCGACGAGTCGGCACTGCAGCGATAAGGTCCCAATTAATCGCTTGAAAAAGCACTTTGTAGAGAAAATGATGAACCCCGATGTCCCGCTACTGGCCTCATGGGAAGAGTACGTTAAGATGCTCCCGCTTCGAGAATCCGATGGTTTCACTTACAGAATTGCTGATTTCCCGTTTTGGGCCAAGGAAGAACAAATCACGCAGATGGCTATCCTGTTGGAAAGTGGGGGAGTGGACGAGACTAGGTCATCGCTGCCCTATCTCTCAGCTTCGACTCATTCGGGAAAAACGGCTTCCATCCTGGTAGGCTTTTTGAACAGCATTGAAAGCGATCGCAGCAAGACGTTTACCCATTATTTCTACATGGCCTTTCACAACAATCAAGGAAAGCGATTTGTCTACTTGGATCATCCAGCACAGAAGGTTGCCGAACCTCTTTCGGAACAGCAGGGAGCCCACTTTGCCTTCCAGTGTGTGGAGTTCCTCTTGACTCATGGGCCATTAGAAGAGCAACAAAGTTTTGAGTATGCCAAAGATCCAAAGAGTCTTCGCTCTGTAGAACAAAGCAGCGGTCGTATCAGCGCGCTTTTGAACGAGAAGCTTCCGGAGGGGGCTGTGGTCTTATTTCATCTCGATGAGCACCGAAGAATGAATCGTTGCCCTCACTTTCGACGCGGTGCCATGATGGCTTTTGCCAGATGCACAGGGGCTCGGTGTGTGGCAACCTACACAGACATTCCGCTCGAAGTTTCTTCTGATGGGTCATCTCAAGTTTGCCGCTTCCCTGTGCCGAAACCGGTGCTGGATTTGACTCAAGTAATGGACAACATGCCCGCGCTTAACATGCAGACGTTGAGCACCTGCAGACTAGAGAAGTCACGAAAGTGGGCGACACTGGCGTTCCGATTGGGCATGAAGATTTCTCCAGCAATGATTCAATATCATCTGCAAGTTAGAGAAAAACCCAAGGAGTTTCTGGCCATATTTAATGAATTTCGCGAGAGAGGTGACGTCGACAGCTGCCTGAAGTTATGTCATGTCGATTTTAAAGGTGACGGTCACACCAGCCAAAAAGGGGCGCTTCGACTAATGCTTGGGCTTGAGGACAGCGAGCTTTCAAATTTAGATTTCAGGTTGCCTGCGCTGACAGTCTCCAACGGCTTGGTTACTGGCACTCTGAATGCGCTGTTACAAATATTCGATCCAGAGTATCCAATATACACTGATGGACGACGGCGGTTTATCAACACATTACGGCAATCAAAAAGCAACGATGACATCCTAACGGCGACCCCACTCGAAGCAGCCTTCAGCTGGTCTCTGAGTTGCACGGCCGCGATGACACAGAGATTGTCCTTTGACGGAGATCGCTTTAGTTTTCCTTTTTCACCGACGACGCTCCGAGTGGGACGCTTGTTCCCCGGCAGCGACAACACGAAAGTGGAACAGGACCTAACAAGAAAAATCAAGCTAAACACACTGTACTATGTCGACGAAAGGGGGAAAGACAAATTGAGCCACCCGCTTTGTGATATGTTCTTCCGAACCGAGGAAACCGACCAGTTGGTACTCATCGATGTGACGGGTGGGGGCAAGGCTGTCACCGATATGAAGGTGGCACGCTTGAAGGAGCCAAGTCTCTTCCTTTCGAGGAAGTCTTGGGGGTGGTGCTAGCTCCCGCAGTGACTTTGGAAGAATCAACTTCCGAAGTTGATCCCCTTTCTGCTGTTTCGGGGAATGGGAAAGAAGCAAGTTCCGAGGATGGTCCGAGTCCCATTTCTGTTGTTTTGGGGGCTGACGCGCAGCGTCTGTTGGGAGGCTTGGCTCAATGCTTTGAATGGTTCTTCGAGTAGTTACTGTAGCTTCTGTTGGCCACGCCATGGCTAGCTAGCTAGCTAGTGGTATCACATGATGGATTGGAGATCGTCGAGGAAGGGAGCCTTAATCCCTTGTAAGGAGGTCCCAGTGGGAGTAACGAAGGCCAGACGATTCAACACGAAGTATCGCGAAAATTTTGAAAATTTACCACTGACTTGGTTGTTGTTTTTGTACGTGATAGCGACTAGAGTGTTATTTGACTCTTTATATGCGTTCATTTAGTGTTAGAGCTGCAGGTTTAACACTGAAGTTACACTTTTGTCGATGGGGGGATGAAGTTTTGGTTTGTTACCACGAAGCAGCGCTATTGCTGCTCCGGAGTGTTGTACTCCACACCCACTCAACCAAAGTGAAACTTCTTAACCTACATCGACACGGTATATTGTGCTCTTTGCAATGTAGCATGCAGGCATTGCATTGGAAGGCATAACAAGGCAGTAGATAGGGGTTGTCAAAAATACGACAGGCCTATTCCCAGGGATCGAAGGAAATTACTGTACAGTAGGAGAACATCCAGTAACTAATAACCTAGCTAAGAGTTAGCACGAGTACCGGTGCTATTCAAGAGTTCAACACGTAATCGTACTAGTACAATACAGTACCGTAGATCTACCCAGAAGTCTAAAGACTACCTAGCTAGTACGCAGACTTCCTAAAGAGCTACTAGTACTCCGATCAGCCAGTAGTCGATAGCTAGCTCTAGCTTATCGCATCAAGTTCACATACAGGCCGGGCCACCAGTGGTCAAAAGCGTGCAGACGCCATCCACATCCTCTTCTTCCTTCGCCATTAAATATTCGTCCACGTTCCTCCTCATGACGGTAAAGTCAGTGGAGCAACGTGCGTTGGTCGTCCTCACCCCCCAAAGATCTCCGAAACAAAATCATGCACAGTTGAAAAGAAACGCTATGCAGAAAATGTCCTACTGGTACTAGCTAGGAGCAACATGTCGGAAATGCGATTACCATGGCTCTGCCTTTTCTACTGTAAATCTGGCTCCCGCCTACCGTATGTCAATCACTCCTGGCATGAAATTTTGAAACAACAACTATGACAAACAAGAAAGTAATTCTGTACTGTGAGGGCAAGCCAACCATTTGATAGGATATCTGGGCATGTGATCTTCTCCAGCTGTGTACAAATGACGAGGAAAGTGCCGCCTACTCTTCAAGAAGAAATGTACAAAACTTGTACCTCTCTCCTTGCGTGCGCACCAATGCAGTGAGCGTGATGATGATATACATGTGTATGTGTTTCCTATAGATTGTGAAAGTGATTCATGAATTTGGAACACAAAACTAACGGAAGATCGTGTCGACTCACACACGCTGGATCCGTTGGTTTTGCATTGGATTGATTGGATTGAGAGATGAAAGATGGAGTATGCGACACAAAAAATCAAATCAAATCGAAACGAAACGAAATTAAACTCGAGAGGCTTGGGCCACATCATATCCCCTTTAAAGCTATATAAGCCACGTTGATTTCTCGTCGCAAAGACACCGTACTTGGTGCATTCGTTGCTCGCTGTCTATCCAAAAAGTAACTCGATCTGGGTCGGGAGCAGTGGAAAAAGGAAGTGAAAAAGAGTGTCCTATCTCGCTGTTTCGTTGGGGGGCGAACACCCACCATCAAAGTTGTTTGAAGTCTTGGCCATGCTTGAGCAAAAGACCAGGTCTCCTGGTAGTGCTTTGAAAACGATAGTGCAGAATCAAAAGAAGCAACTGGAGCAGCAAGAGAAACAAGAAGAAGAGAAAATTCAACCCAAAGAGCAACCACAACCGCCACCGCGGCCGAGGCAAGAACTTCCGCCACCGCAGGAGGAGCGTGGAAAGAGCGATCTCGAGCATGCAGCATCCGCGAATGAGCGTAGCGACGCCATCCGGCCGGATACATGTCCTAGTAGCAGTGGGAAGAAAATAGCCAAGGACATCATCATGAAAGCCGACCAAGAGGTTTCTTCTTCCGCAACAACGACCGCTGCTGCTGCTAAGAATGAACCAAGCGACGCCGGTCTGGCCCATACATGCCCTAGCAGCGGAAAGAAGACAGCCAAGGACATCATCAAAGCGGACCAAGTTTCTTCCTCGGCGGCGGCAGCAACAGCAGCCGCTGCTAAGAATGATCGCAGCGACGCCGTCCTGCCCGAAACATGTCCTAGTATCAGTGGAAATAAAACAGTCAAGGACATTATCAAAGCCGACCAGATTTTTTCCTCGGCAACATCAACCGCTTCTGCTAAGCCTAGCGACGACGTTCTGCCTGATACGTGTCCTAGTGACAGTGGACGGAAAGCAGTCCAGGACATCATCGAAGCCGAGCAAGCAGTTTCTTCCTTGGCAAAATCAACCGCTGCTGCCGGTCAGGCTCGTACATGGCCTAGTGGCAAGGAGAAGAAATCAGCCACGGGCATCATCAAAGCCGATCATGTAGTTTCTGCCGGTCTGGCCCATACATGTCCTAGCAGTGGAAAGGAAACAATCAAGGGCATCATCAAAGCCGACCAAGTAGTTTCTTCCTCGGTAACAGCAACCACTGCTACTGCTACTGCTTCTACTTCTACTTCGAGGTTGATGTCAGAAGAACAACAAGCATCACCAACGCTACTAGAGCGCGAGAATGGACAGCCTGCAGCAGCAAATCACGAGGGTGGGAACATTCAGCCTGCATCAGCAAAGCAAGAGTACGAGCGTGAACAGGCACCGTCAGCGCAAGACTGTGGGAATAAATTGCCCCTACCAGAGCAATGCACTCTAGCAAATAGTAGTAGCCTGCATGTGATAGAAAGAATAGCTGCCGTTGTACTCCCTTTTGGTGAAAATGCCAACCACACTGATGTTGATATCACGTCAAGAGAAGCCCTCAAACAAATTGCCGCGATAGTAAAAGAAGCAAGGATTGGGCAACCCCCTGGTAGATTCCTTCACCAGCCCCAATGTGACAGTCATCAATTTACAACTACAGCAGCAACAACAGCAAACGAAGCATATGCAGTAGAAGCAACAACGAGCAGTCATGTCCTCTTGCCTCCTCCCATGGTTTTGAGTGCCAGCGAGCAAGCTGTGAGTAGTGAATTGACTCCTACTATTGGACAGAAAAGAGTCAGCGACTCCAACAGCACAGAATCAATTCCAAGAAAAAAGCAAATGTCACAACCAGTTTCTGATACAGCAGTCAGCAAGAGCAACGAGGAATGGCCACTTGATTGGCATGACCTGCCTGGTGGCAATGCCGACGACGATGATTTTTCTTTCACTAACCAAGACGAAAAAGAGTTTCTGCTTGCTATTGAACGGAGAATTGAACATGGCAGTGGCTTGCAGCGATCTCAGTCACAAACTGGCTTCACAATTGCTAGGACAGTAGTGGTGCCAGCAATAAAGAACAGCGCCAAGCCTACAGTAGGTCTTCAATCAATTTCCAAAGCATCCAATCCAAAAATCGGTGCAGATATGCGGCAACTGCAGCCTACCAAAAAAAACAGTGGGTCCAAGAAGGCGTATGTATTTACCAACAAGACCAACCGGGAGACGGCCTGGGTTAATGACATGTACAAATGGATGCTGACTGTCGAGCACGGTCCGGGGAACAACACTTGCTCCGAGACAAATGCAAGAAATGTCAGAGCTAGGGTGCTCGAGTTGGCTCAAGGTAAAGGAGTGCGCTACAAACGGTGGAAGAAAAACGTTTTCAAGAAAGGTGTCAAAGTGGACTTGTCGTCCGATATTCTCACAATGCAGAAAGAGGCCAAGGCCTTTGAGAAGAGACACGGCGAAGACGTAGGCCATGGATGGGTCATCCGGCACCCTCTTAAAAAGCTGCAGCTTTACAAGGAATATAAGAAGCGTCGTGGTGGACGCTAGGCTTGCGAAGGCGAGGGCGAATTTGTATCTTAACGTATGGCGACAGACTTCACACTAGAGAAATTCTTTTTTACCTTTGATCGAAAAACCAAGTCAGATATATTTTATTATAACAAGCTTTTACAATGCGACTGCTGATTTCGTCTAGTGTGTTTTTGTGTGCATCGACCGGCGCCAGCAGTGCATGTGTATCGCCGCGTGCTTGTCCAAACATCCTCGCTTAGTAAAATTGGCTCGCCATTGCGTCAAATGCAGCGCGTTGCTGAGAGCATGGCATTGGTCGGTCCAGACGCAGATGGCGATTAGCAAATGCTTTTAGGCTTCTAAATCGCGTCGAAGGGAAGGCTTCTAAAGAGAAAGCGGAAGTCTACACGGTGTAGCTGCCATTCCTAGACTCGTTGGGCGGACGTGGCGACGTGTCGTTGACCATAACCTCTTTATCTTCCAACTCGGCTGAAACCACTGGCACCTCACTTAAAAGGCGTCGCGACTCAGTAAGAGAACTGTCAAACTCACTCTCTTCTTTGTCTTCTAGCTCTGAATCCAGTAAGGGCGCGTCACTTTGTAAGCGCTTTGGCTGAGCAGGCGAGGAATCTTGCCTCCCCAAAAGTTCCTGCTCGGTCAGAGGCCCTTGCCTAGTAGAGTTCGAGACGTCACCGATCTTGGATGATTTCTCGTTGGCATGGCTATTGTCGGTTGTCGCCTCCGAAGTGATCACAAGACCTTCGCTGCGGGCACGCGATGGCACTGGTGGGGGCAAATCTTTTTTGGCGGTCGACGTGACAGCCTCGACGACTGCAACAGCAGAAGATTTCGGTTGCACTGGTGCTGTTAGAGGGCTGTTACTGTTGTTGGTTTGATTAAGGATTGGCTGCGCATTCTCGCCCCATCGCACACGACCTCGTGATTCGGATGGATCAAAGTCCGTCTGAGAAGCCGCCAGACTTGAGACTGGACGATGATTGGCTTTTTCATTTGTTACTGCCATTGTTTTGAGAATGCCACCTAAACTAAACAAAGAGCTTTTGCTATCCAGATTGGACGGACCTGATGTCTCATGCTCTCCATCTTCATGGATGGGGCCCAATGGATTGCTGTCGTTTAGCGTTGTAAAACGCTGCACATTTGGATTGGGAGTATCGCGACGGGACGGCCATGGATTGTTGTTGTGGATAAAAATGGTAGTACTTGATGTTGGGAGTAGTTTCTGCTTCAAGATTCTGCAACATCCACCAACGCGGCTACCTTCCTCTCTGGCTGCTTCTCCGGAGTTTAATTTTTCTCTACGCCGCAAAAAGATGGGATAAAGATATACCAAGAAATTGGGCAATCCTTGCAGTGGTGTCAGGATGGCTGCTGCGAGTAATAACGGAAACTTGATGGGGTGTCCAATGGCTTGCAATATTCTCAGTAGGGTAATCGGGAACCAAGTCACGTAAAACACCAGTGCATACCGTAGACACTGAAAGGCCAAGCGTTGACGCCGAGAGGCAAATCGGGAAGCTCGAAAAGTGCTGTTGAGGCTTGCTGTCGTCTTAAAATTGGAGGTAACTGGATTGGTACTGGCACATGTCGAATCCGGTACTTCTTTGGTGGCGACGGGAGAACATTGAGATAGTTCGGATATATTCTCTACAGCACAACTAAGGTCCTGTACTGACTCCCTACCGGTCTGGCTACAATAGTGAATGCCCAGTTCCTCCTCGACATCGTCGTCGATATCCTCCGACTCTGGAAAATCACCACGAGCATTGTTGGATATCTGCTGCTGCATCACTATCTGTTCCGACTCGCTTTGTGTCGGATAGACCGAAGGGTTGAGCGCCAAATGCTTTTCAGTAGTCAGTGTGATTCGTCGAAAGTAGGTTACCAGCCGCGTAAGGTTGATGGTGAGCAGAACCCACGCCAGCCAGAGTGGGGCATAAAAGATCCCCCATCGATAGGGAGAGGTGTGTTCATTCCTTCCAGGATGGTTGGCAATCCAACACCATAGATTGGCACTGTTAAAGATCTTGAGTGGCAGTCCAATCAGGGCAGTTGTGAGTCCCCAGCCAAGCGGACCCAAATGAAATAAGTACTCGACTTTTCTTAGTCTCGCTTCTCCCCAAGACCAATGAACGGCCAAGAGATAATAAACGCTCAAGCTGAGATTATAAAGTGGATTGGCAATGCCCAGCTGTAAAAAGAATCCTTGGCAGGTACACGTTCGAGTAGTCCCCACAGCCCACAAGACTCCTGATTCCTTGGGAATGGGCCATGTGCTCAGGACCCACCAAAACGATGTCACAAGATCGGTGAGACTCATGCCCAATATCAATCGATGAAAGACTTTGCCTCTTCTCATGGGGTCTCGTAGGACAATCCAAGCAATCGTAGAAGAGCACAACACACTCAAGCTGGCGGTGATTTTCGGGGCCAGCGCCAGTGCCGTTTGCTGCATCACAGAAAGAGTCATTCTTCTGGTTTTGTGTACTAACAAGGGCCAGTTTGTCTACCATGCAAGTCCATGTGATGGATTTGATAACGCCTTCTACTAGTAGCAGAGCCAGCAGCACCTAGCAAGTGTTCCGTTCAAGACAGGCGGTACGTAACAGGATATATACAGTAGTACGCTACTGTGGATGGAATGGGTGGGATGGCGGATATGGGCTTCTGTGTCTCAATTTGTTGACTACTGTAAGAGCAAACTAACAAGCGAGAAGCGAATGTTGGGTGGTTTCTTTATCAAAAGCCTTGTGAGTGTTACTGTTGGAGAGCAAACTGGTACTAGTAGTGGCCAGCCAATAGACAACGACTGCTGGATAGCTGCTCATTTCATATCCATGCGGGCATGTGGTTACGGGTAAAAAACTCTAGCTATCAGCTTGTAGCTATCAGCTAGCTAGTAGCTACTGTAGCAGCGCAGACACCATTGATTGTTTCATTGCGAGGACATTCATCAGTGGCTACTGGTATTCCTTCGCTACTGAGAGTACTGTACTACTAGGTTACAGTACCAGGTGCGTAAGCAAACACTGTCAATACGAAGTTACGAAGGAAAAAAAAGAACCGATTCCTGCGCAGCCGTCGTTGGGGGAACAAAGAACGTGTACTCCGTAGTTCACTTTCTTCGGAGGCGTGTAGATGAGCTGACGTACTACTGTAGGTAATAATGTACGTACACTCGTACTGTAAAACCTGTGTCCCTGCAAACACCATTGCTGCCATTGCTGCTCATGTGTGCAGTCCTTGATGTCACTTTTACAAGGAGCATCATGTCACAGTGGTAAACCTGATGAAGAGTCTACAACTCGTACCCAAAAGAAAAAGTCACAACAGATTTCAACACATGCAAAGTTTGTCCAAGTGATGTCTCATTGGGAGAATCACGAGACCAACAACAAAGAAATGTTTCTTGGTCTCCTTTTCCCAAACTGACGCACCACACACAAAACACTGAATTTCTGATCAATCAAACAATCTTCACTGTTTGGCATGCTTCTAAATAATTGCAACTTTAGATTGAAACAAAAGTGGAAGTCATTGGGGGCGTTCATCCAAAAACCTTGGATCAAATTCATCTTGTGTTAGGATGATGTTAACCTCTACAAAGTCTCTGCATGGAAATGACTCTTTGGTCAATTGCCAAATGCGAACATGTTTTGTTCAGGTTCGATTGGTGAACGTCCAACAATTGTGTCCATCACATTGGGGCTCATTGTCGTCAACTGACTGTGAATTGCAGCGGTGCATCCCTTTGGGGTTCCGACAAAGCAGACAGGAAGACACTTCTGGATTCAACTTGGGAACAGTTAGTCTCACTAGTGTGGCAGACTTCCAAATGGGGGGACATGTGTGTGCTTCATCATTGATCATGTTTTCGGTCAAGCACCCACGCGATGTCTCACAAGGCTGCCACAGACACATGACAAACCACATGATTTGCTGTGCATTGCTTTGTCAGCATCACTTGCATGTGGAGTGCAGTGAGCATGAGCATGATAAGTTGTATCTTTTCTATCATAATGTTTTCATTTTGCAATTTGTGTTGTCATTGGGAGTGCCTCCGCACGCTACTAGACAAACAACAATGTGCCCATGACTTGTGGTTTGATTCGTTCACTGCATTGAAAGATCAAGTGTGCACGCTAATGCTCGTTCTGATCAAGATCTATTTAATTGTGGCTTCACTGCCATCGCCTTTAAAATTAATGTGCAACAATCAATGGTTTCAAGATGACAACCATTTCGTCATAATAAGATTTAGTAGCACGAAATTATAGAATAGTTGGCAGACAAGGGCTGTCCTGTGGCATTCGGAAGTAGTCGGATTTTATCAATACTACTGCGCAAGCTTCCGCCATTATGGGGGACTGCGAGCCTTCTGCCAAGCGGGCCAAAAAGGCGACGGAAGAGGAGGAAGTAAATGAATTGTATGAGAAGAAAAATATTCTCTTTTACCAGTTTCCTGGCCATGAAAGCCTTGACAAGAAATGCAAAGAAAGCTTGCCGGCCGTAGAAGATCTCGTAGGTATCTACGATCTAATCTATCATTGCGTCAAATTCGATACGGAAGGAATTACTCCCGAGTCTGAGCAGCGGTCTTCGGACGGCACCTTAACGTTGAACCTAATCAAGGCTGGCGAAGACAAGGTTATCCTTGAAGGAAGGTTAGAACGCGATCCCAAATGCTGGTACAGAACAAACGGATCTCGAATCTTTGTTTCTAATTTTAGTCTTCGAAGCCATGAGGAATTAAGCACTGCCCTTGCTTGTAAAGATCGAAGAAGGATAGATCTTATAGCCGTGGATGAGGACATCAGCAACCATAGCTTGGTTGAGGAGCTTATTGAAAATCGTCACGATGAAGTAGAAGGTTATGACTTTAATCAATACCCAACACGTTGGTGGGAATTGAAGGATGTGGACGATAACGGTGATGAACTACTCTTTCATGGGTCCATCAAAATGTTGGAAACCCCTGTGGTCCTCAAGTGGATTCCAGATGACAGAGAATCTGATAGTGACGATGAATCTGTGTGTGACGAACCTTCAGATACAAAATCGTGGACGCCTCCGTTCCCTAAGCTATCTCTAGAAGCAAATGATTTGGTACTTACACTGAACATTTGTGTTAGTGGGGGTGGGGGTTGTTCCGATACTAGCGCTGATATTGTTTTCATTGCACGCAAGCAAGCCAAGTAGAAAAATAATGATTGCTCCTCAGAGCCCGTAGCCGCATAGCGTTGAATGCCCGCACCACCAAAATCAACCAGCATACAGTAAAACTCTCTCGAGGGCATCTTCAACATTGAGTGCCATCCGGCTTGATCTTGTCATCAGTGTCAGATAAAATAATTCCGCTCTTCCTCCTCGGTTTCTTTTGCGCCATAGAAACACAAACTTTTTGTAGCAGTCATTCCACCTTGATGATTTTATCTCCAACTAGGTAGTTTTGGCCTCCGGGTTCGATTACTTCAATCTCCTCATTGCAGGATCTGAAAATGGGCATTGCGCTGTTTGGTTCCGCAGCAAGCTCAAACATGGGTTGATGTGGTGCTTGAAAATGTTGAGGCAAATGTCGTTACGAGGAAAGAAGTTGAAGGAACCCATGCATTCCTTTCTTGCAACAAAGGGCAACCTAGCTAGCTAGTAGGGATGAGACCAATGAAGAATGTTTATTTGTCTGGCCAGCAACACCAGCTGTTGCCAACTGGGTTCTGAAACTAGCTACCACTAGCTAGAGATTGATCCACCATGCTTCAAGAGGGAGGAGGAAGTGACGATCCCGAACCTTATCTGCACACCATATGTCTCATTATTTTATTGTGACCTCGATGAATGTCTCCAATAATATTTGGACGAAGGAAGTTGTTGATGGGACGGAAGATATTTGGCGTTTGTATGAAGTGCTCAGTATCGATTACCTAACCACAGAAGGAATAAGTACACCTTATAGCTTTACTACTATAGTAGCTAGC
>Ga0163148_10005934_pt1 | contig 12048 bp, 14 predicted proteins | sample OliLakLV19MP7P2_FD_148606 | JGI IMG/M metagenome (GOLD analysis project Ga0163148, IMG submission 148606) | Freshwater microbial mat bacterial communities from Lake Vanda, McMurdo Dry Valleys, Antarctica- Oligotrophic Lake LV.19.MP7.P2 | ecosystem: Environmental > Aquatic > Freshwater > Lake >... | reverse complement strand
AGTCGGTACTGGTAGACGGACAAGGTCGGCTCGAGCGGTCAGTGCTGAGTGGTCATCGGCGATGAAGTCCACTGGTGGGCTCTCTCCCCAGCGATGCGAGCCGTCGATCACGTCCAGACAGCCGCCCTCCGGTCCCACGTCCTCGAGCGGACACCAGCAAGAGAGCCCCCCGGCGGTGTCCACCGGCCAGTAGGGATAGTCCTGGTGCCAGGGCACAGTGCTGCTGGCTCGAGCCGGTTTGGCGATCACATGGTCGTGGAGCAGCCTTGCGCCCTTGCGCCCCATCAGAGTCGCAGCTGTTTCCCATAGGCGTGGGTCGTGCAGCGTACTTCGGAACGACTCGTCGATGTGCCAGAGATCCCGCCACTGCGAAATGACGCGCGTGTATTCGGCGATTGGCAGCCCCTGTTCTTGCGCGAATCGCTCGAGCAATCGATCGAAGGTGGCCTGCAGCGTCGCACACTCCTCGGGAGAAAAACGGGGCGACAACACCAGGTACCCATGCTCATCGAAGAATGCCTTTGCTTCGGCATTGAGCTGTTCGAACATCACGAAGCCTCTCCTCTACGGGGATAGTGAACACCGGCCTGCTCGAGCGCATTGAATGCCTGCTCGAACGGCATCTCGATTTCTCCGGCGATCTCGCACGCCGCTGCCAGGATTGCCTCGCGATCGGGGAGCTCATCACGTGTAACCGGCCCCGCACCCCGCAGGCGAGTCTGGTCGCGCAGCGCATCGATGTGTCCGTGCGGATAGCGAATCATGCGAAGCCCGAGCAAGAACGGTCCGAAGCACGGCCGGGTGTAATGCGCCTCGATCATGCTGGTGAAGAACGAGAACGGGCGGGGCTCCATTGCAAAAATGTAGCTGGTCTTCCAATCCATTTCCCCGGGGAAGAGGTGTTCCACGGCGAAGCTCTGAAGCTCGAGCGGACGTACTCGCCAGGTGAGTCCTGCGAATGATCGGGAGCTGTCGTCCCCCAGCCGGATCGGCTCGAGGTATGGATGGCCGTTTCCGACGTCGAGCCACCACTCCTGTCCCTCGAGGTGGACTGCGAGGGCGATGTGGCAATCCGGCTCCTGCATACTGCCGCTCAGAAGGCACACGTCATAGCCGAGCCGATGGAGCAACGCTGCCATGAATGGGTTCATCACCCCACAGGGGCCACCGCGTCCACTCAGAACGTCGTCGACGATCTCCTCGAGTGTGGGGGATCGGCGTGGTCGAGCCAGCATGGTAATGTTCTGAAAGGGAACCCGGCCCAGGTACGTGCGAACGAGATTTCGCAGCGCGTCGATCGACGGCACTTCTACCGGCAGCTCGAGCCAGCCCATAAAGCGATGGGCCTGCTCTACAGTGAGCAGGATCGAGAGGTCAGGATCCTCGGCCGTTCGGAGCAACCCACAGGCTGCCGGCGTTGTGAGCGGTTCGGCTCTCAATGACGTGCAGGTGTTGTCAGAGGTCGTTAATGCCATGCAGCGGCCTTTCGGAGCACTTCAAGGAACTGCCGGGCACTCAGATCCAGGGTGGCGAGGGGTAGGGATTCGTTCGCCGCATGAATCCGACTGCGGGTGTCATTCGGGCCGATTGCCAGGTAGGGCGTCTGGCCGACCAGCCAGGTGAGACACGGGCATCGATCCTGACCGAAAGCCTTGTTGAGATAACGGTCATGAGTCTGTAGGCCCCGGCCGTCCGCTGCCGCCAGAGTGCGCAAATCGTTTACCAGTGCGGTCGTCGCAGGCGTCAGGTGGCGTGCCAGCAGACGCTGCGTTCCATCGGCTTCGAAGTAGCCGGTCTCCTCGAGCCAGAGCGCGACCGGTGGAAGCTCGAGCGTCGGATACAGCGTGTGCGCCCAGGGGGAGCCGATCTCCTCCTCGCCCTGAATGACCCAGACGAGCCCCGGCAGGTCTCCAGCTGCCTCGAGCGCTAATAGCCGGAGCGCCAGGGGGCCGAGGTTATCGGCCAATCCGCGGCCGAAGATACGATCATCCTTCCGCGTCGGTTTAATGGGGGATGTTGTCCAACCCTCTCCCGGGGATTTGACGTCATAGTGCCCGAACAGTCCGACCCAGACCGTTCCTGATGAAGGCGGTCGAACGGCGACCAGGACATCCTGTGCGTCGGGTCTGGTATGGGCGTGTACCTCAAAGCCAATCCCCTCAAGACGCCGGGTGAGATCCTGACGGACGAGCTCGAGCCCTTCCCGATGACCGTTCATTGGCCTCGCGGACGTCCAATGCTCCAGGAGCTCGAGCCAACGCGATTCGAGCGGCCATCTGATTGGAGTGGAAAGGGACGTAATAGCAGCGGTCGCAGAATCGATCATAGTGCCGGCTCTTGTGGTGACCAGACCGGGAGAGTCTGGTAGTTTCAGGGACATCCATTTCGCGAGCGTCCGGTATCCTATCACAATGTTCTGGATGAACTCAAGGTTTAGATTGGAGCGTTGAGGGATGGCTCACAACCGAGGAATCGGCGTTCTTTGTTTTCATAGGGTGCTGCCATCCAACCGACGGAGCACCACCGACGAGCCCTACTTCCTGAGACAGACGGCCATGGAGCTGGACCACTTTCGACGCTTGCTGGACAGACTCGAGGCCCGGTGCGAGGTGCTTCCACCGGAACGGTTGCTCGAGTGGTACACAGGAGGCATCGAGGCCGAGCGGCCTCCGATCGTGCTCACTTTCGATGATGGCTATCTGGATGTGCTCGAGCATGCGGTACCGGAGCTGACCGCGCGTGGGCATCGAGCCATCGTCGCCATTACGACGGCCGTCGCGGCTGGAAGCCAGTCTGGGTTTCCCGTCGATAACTGGTATGCCGCATTGATGACGGCGACCCGCCAACGCGGTCGACTGGAGAGCCTGGGTGCGCCAGCCTGGGAGTACGATCTTCAGCAACCGGAGGACTTTCAGCGCTTGATCGATGGGCCTGAAAAGCGTGCGTTCCTGCAGGCAGACGCCGACGAGCAGGCGCGGCTCGTGAGGCATTTGCGCATACAGCTCGGCTGCGGAGAGCAGGCAACCCTGCCGCCTGTGCTGCGTCCATCAGAATTGCGCGTGCTGAGTGAGGCCGGCTGGCTGCTGGCCTCGCACGGGAATAGCCACGCGCTGATGCCGGGGCTCGGCCAGGCGCGGGCGCTCGAGGAGCTGGCAAGCTCGAGATGCTGGTTTTCACAGGTCAGGCTTCCGGAACCACACATCATCGCTTGGCCGGATGGGGCGGTTGATGACTCGAGCGCTCAGGCCGCCGCGGAAGCCGGGTATCGGCTGGGGCTCGTGCTCGGAGGGAGGCTCGCAGGGCGGGCGGATCCGTGGTGGGCGCTGCCCCGCCTCATTCCTCGGAACAGCCCTACCTGGTTCAAGGAACGCCTTGAGCCCCTGCTCCGGCAGGACGCAGGACGGTATCCATAGAGGTGTGGCGACATGCTACTTGCAGGGCAGGAGACTGAAGAGCTTGGAGTGCCGCACGGGATCCGTGAGATCTATCCGCGCCACGAGACGTCTTGAGGCACGATCCAGGCAGAGCACCGAGGTCTCCGTGCGCTCGAACGGGCGATCGCCCCAGCGGTGGCGCGGCATGTGCCCTTCCCGGATCTCGGTCAGGCCAACCACGATGTGTTCCGGCGTCACGCACAGCCCGCGGCACCAGCCGGTGTGTCCGGTCTCAGCGAAGACGTCGATCCGCTCGACCTCCCGCCCGGTTACCAGCCCATCCTCGATTGCGTAGGCCACGACCAGCCCGTTCACGCAGGTAATCCAGAACCGGTCATGATCGATGAGTCCGTCATGTGGCAGACCGGGGGTGTTCTCGATTACCGGTTGCATGGCGAAGAAATCCCACACGGATCGATCGAGCAGGCGCGTCACCAGGAGCTGCCGCCCCGTGGGTCGCACGTGGTTGGGGTGATAGTAGTCGCGCAGCTTGCGGCGGTGAAAGGGCTCATCCTGGCTCGAGGCGTAGTAGCGATCCGGCAGAGTGCTGTCGTCGGCCATGACTTCGGGCCGAGGACAGTCGAGCGACGCCTCGTGGGTCTCCGGGGAATTCGGGGGAGGCTGCAAACCAGGCGGACCGGACTTCCAACGTGTGTCCAGACAGCCGTCGAGCTCCTCTCGAGAAACCGTCCATCCGGCCATACGCCCGGCGGAGACCCAGCCGGGATGGAGCGCATGGCTTGCGACGAAACGAGCATCTGCTGAGAATACATCGATCGCTTCCAGGCCTGTGTTGACGACATAGATGCGATCATCCCAGGCAGCGACGTGGTGCAGATCGTTCATACAGGACTGATGCCAGATTTCATGGACCTGCCAGCTTCGCGGGTCCACGACGAGGAGGGCGGCGTGGCTGCAGATCGCCAGCGGGCTAATTCCGGGCGCTCCCAGCCAACAAGCGCCGGTGAATCCCTTTGTGGGTACCAGGAGTGGGAAGGGGGGCGTATAGCTCAGCCGGGTTTCCATGATGCCACGCTCGAGGTCCACCTCGAGTAGGCGTCCTTCCCCGGAGTGGTCAAAGTAGCCCTGAGTGACCAGCACCTTCATTCTAGGGGCCGCCTCCAGCCACTTCCGATGTCGCCCGGCTCGTGTCGGGACACCTCGAGCAGTTCTTTGGCCTGTGCGATGGCCTCTGCCGGTGAGTGAGCGAGCTGAATCGGTAGTTCATGGCGATGATCCAGCCGCTCACCGCCGAAACGGGATGCCCATCCGCCGGCCGGCTCGAGCATCAGGATTGGCTTGCCGAGCTGCCAGGCCAGGGCCAGCTCGCTGAGGGTGCCGGAACCTCCGCCCACGGCCAGGACCACGTCGGCCATCGATACGACCAGGATATTGCGCGCCATCTGCATGCCGGAGGGAATGACGATATCGACGCTGGCATTGGCCGTGTTCCGGTCATAGCCTGGCAGGATGCCGACGATGTCTCCCTCTCGCCAGGAAGGTGCTTCCCGGGCGCCGCGGGAGACGGCCTCCATTACCCCTCCCAGTCCGCCGGTCACGACCCGGAAGCCCGCCTCGATGGCAAGCCTCCCGACCTCTACAGAGAGGGCCTCGAGCTCGCCGGTCAACGCACCTCCACTGCCAATCACCGAGAGCACGGGGCGACGTCGGAATTCAGGCATCGTTCTCCTCCGCGATCTGCCCCAGCAGCTCTGGCATGAATGGCGTATCGATAACTCGCACCGGGTAACCCTTTGCGGGCCAGGACGCCAATCTGTCGTACCAGGCCTCCGAGTAGGCGTAGTCATCATACTGCGGTGGATGCGCGTCCACCACGGGGCGGCGATGGAGCTGCTCGAGCCACCGGTCGCGATCCGGCAGCAGAAGCAAAACCGCTTCGTCCTGGCCGAGCGGGAATAACGCGTCCTCGGTGACGAGTCCGGCCACTACCAGCAGCGGTGGCAGATGAGTGTTGCCGGGGTGTCGCTCGAGATGTCGAATTAGCGGGATCAGCATGTCGTGCGCACCCAGGATGCCCTGTCGCATCCGAACCGGCTCAACCAGGGGCTGAAGCATGGCATTGAACTCGACCATTCGATGGCCGTCCCGGCGATGTGTGGCGGCAAGGGTGGACTTCCCTGCGCCAGGCGGACCGACGAGCCATGTGATGCGCTTCATGGGATCATGGAATGGAAATGAGCTCATCGTTCAAGGTCTCCAACGGGGGCGGGCCTCCATGCTCGAGGCTCAATGGTAACACGCTGTACACCGAGAAGGTCCATGCCTCGTGTGTCACCGGCCGCATACTCTTTCGATTATGCAGGTGGAGCGACATTAGCTCCATCCGTCACTCGGGCACAGAGCGGGTGTCTGGGCGCATGCGCATGGCTCCATCGCACCTGGGGTCCGAGCCAACTCGTTGCCCACGCGCGTCGGATGCCTCCGGTGACATTCGGGGGCGACCTATGCCAGGTCAGCGGGTGAAACAGGACCGCGTCGCCCGCTGCGAAGGTCGGACCGATGACAGGGAGCCCCTCGAGAGAGCAAAGAGCCAGATCGTTCCCTTCCTGCGCACGGCCAGTATAGAGGTCAATGGTGGGGCCTTCTCCGCGCAGATGGCTATACTCAGCAAGATGTAGACCTCCGTTGGCGGGAGTGATGGGGTCCAGCGCAATCCACATCACGACGCCGGCCGGCACGTCGACAGGCCAGAACGCGAAGTCTTGATGCCAGGGGAACTGCTTGTGCCGGGAGGTCTTCGTCAGTAGGAGGTCCTGGAAGAGAACGGTCCCCGCACCGAGCAGGGATTCTGCCACCGGTTTGAGCAGCCGCGCAATGGAAGCTGTGCCTTGCCAGTCCTCGAGGAGATGCGGATTGAACCATTGATCCATCAGCACCTGCAGCCCGGGGCTGGCTGGCGGCGGTGGCGCGTGGGTGTAGAGGATGTCACGGCTTTTCGGCTGCTCTCGCTGCTCGAGCGCCTCCGTGCGCTGCTTAAGTGAATCGACATGCGTGGCTGACAGCAGACCGGATATCAGGAGATAGCCCCGCTCGAGAAACAAGGCTCTTTCGATCGGAGTAAGAGGCTGCTCGTTCGGCATGGTCTGTTTCCGATGGGGATTGGGAGTAAGTGCTGGTGGATTGTACCTGAGGTCTCCGCGCAACCGCAAGTTCGGTAGTCTGTGTTGGCGCTGGTGGAGGCGCTTCCCGAGCCTGAGGAATGGGCTGCTCCGGAAAGTGCTTTCCCGAGCCTGACCATGAGGGAGGCAGGACGGTTGGAGGCCAGCACCGCCGCTCCCTGGGGAAGTAACACACGTTCGGCAGCCGGCGCCGGCCGGCCTTGGCGGTTCTCTTTCAGCCGATCCGTTCCGGAATTGCTGCCATGCTTAAAGGTTTAAGCTATTTTTGTGCTGATACAGCGGCATGAAATAGCGGATATACGGGCGAATTCTCTGACCAAGTACTGACCAGGGCACTGACCAAGGCACTGACCACGCCCTTTCCACGTGCTTACCATGCATTGACCACGTACTTACCATGCATTGACCACGTACTTACCACGCTGACCACGGTACTGACCACGTACTTACCACGCTGACCATAGTACTGACCACGTACTTACCACGCTGATCATAGTACTGACCACGCACTTACCACGCTGACCATAGAATTGACCACGGACTTACCACGCTGACCATAGTACTGACCACACCCTTACCACGCTAACCATGGTGCTGACCACGCGTTTACCACGTTACTGACCAGATAATTGCTACTTACCACGGCATTTGTAATGGAAGTCACATGAAAGTGACGGATGCCGAAATGGTAAGCGTTTACAGAGGATTTTCATGGAGTCACTGTCGTATGTTGGTGCGTGCTGCGGATGGGCACCTCGCTGAGAGTGATTCCACGAGCAGGACCAGTAAACATCCATCAATGGCAACGAATGGCAGATCATAGTCGCAGGACTACTCCTTAGAATGGAACAGAGGTGAGACATGATGCACAAGAGCCTGGAGCAGCTTACGGTCGCAGAATTGCTGACACTGATTGGGCGCCCGTCCGGGACTGAACCGTCCTTGACCACGACAGTCTCTCCTGATTCTGTGGCCACACCGGTGTCGGGTCATCGATTGATTCCGGTGACCGAGTGGAACAATCACCATAGTTGGCCGCCGCCGGGTGGTCTCCGCTGGCTTGTCTTCAACGAACAGCTCAATGGCTTCGACCGTGTCGTTCTCCGAGTCGGACGCCGCGTGCTGATCGACGAGGCCGCCTTCTTCGAATGGGCCCGGAGTGGCGCAGGGAAGAAGTTGAAGGACAGCGACGGTGACTCGAGCCGAGGTAGGGGCCGTCCACGTGGTACGGGGCAAAAACTGAGTCGCGTGAGCCGCGGTTCAAAGTAGTCGGGGCGAGATGCGGATGGGAGTCTTGCGAGGGAGAGGTGGCAGCGGTGGCAACTTTGAACGGTCGATCGAAGAGGACGTTTGAGCTTGAGCTCGAGACATGGCAGGCCATTGCGGCTGCCCTTCAGACCGCAGGCATGCCCTGGCCTGATGAGGCGGTGAGGCTGGACCTGACCATCTTCCGACAGCAGGTAAAGGAGGATGACGCCACGCGGCAACGTCACCTCCTCCCTATCCGCCTTGGACCTCGAGCTCCTTCGACTGCTCAACCGCTGGAGCGACCCGATGGCCGTAAAGGCAGCATCAGGAGACAATCATGCGCCGCCAAAACCCTGGAAGATCCAGCCAAACCACGATCTGAACTGGTTCCACCAGCAGGTGTTGTCGATGCCCGAAGCCGAGACCGTAGACGTCGTCGGTGTACTACGTGCCTGGGACAATTACCTGGAGACGCTGGCTCGAGTGGATAGCCTACGCCGTGTCCGGAACGGGCTTGGAATGCTCTCAAGAAACACGGCGGAGACGAACTACTGTCAACGAACTCCATGAATCCACGATAGGCGAATCCAGGGACTCAGCAAGGGCAGGATTGATTGCCTGCGCGGGCTATTCGTACGTGACAGGCTTGTGCTTGCGCAGCGGCTGCCTGACCTCGTTGAGGCCCATAGCAGACCGTCACAAGCAATAAGGCCAGACTATGGAGCTACGACACCTTCGCTGCTTCCTTGCCGTGGCTGAAGAACTCCACTTTGCTCGCGCCGCCGAGCGGCTGCACGTGGACCAGTCCGAATCGCCCTGCGGGGCCGCCAATTCGACCTGTGTTTCGGTGGATATCAATCTCTGCCACAAAAACGATAAAATGCGTGGCAAGAACTTGTTCGAGATGAAGGATGCCAATGGCGTTTTCTTGATTCAAGAAATGATCAAGACTTGCAAGAGTCCGGCTGGCAGTGGTTGGATCAAGTATGATTGGCCAAATGCAGTGACCAAACAAGTCGAAGCCAAGCAATCCTTTGCAGAATGGCATGATGGCATTTGCTACGCATCCGGCTATTCTGTTCCTAAATAAATTGCTCTTCCTTCATAAAAAAACCGCACCCGAGAGTGCGGTTTTTTTATGCCTTGCGCGTGATATTAAAATACGGCAGCACCCCGGTCATCGGTTGGCAATTGATGTACTCAAAGCGCTGTCCCTTTTCGGGCAGCACCCACACCTCATGGCAGGTACGCAATTCACGCACGAAATTCGGGTCTTTTAATTGCTGTTTCGCAATCGTATAAATTTTTTCGTGCGAGGCATGGCGTTTGGCCCAAGTTTCCATGGCATCAATATTGATGAAATAGGCCAGCCCACTGGCTTCTTCGCGCTCGTTACCGGATAAATCGCAATCGCGCATATAGCGCACCGAGCAGCAGCCACTGTCCGCTGGATTGTCACGGATATACAGCATCCCGGCATCCAAAGCAGGCTGCAAGCGGGCCAGAAAATCGGCTTTTTGCACCGGGCCACAACGCGCCCAGAACTGCCACGACCGAATCACGGCGAAGAACTCCGGCAAATGCACTTGAATGCGCGCATGTGTTGTGTCCCTGATTGTTGGCTGCGGCAGGCTGTCGCCATAGCCATCAATATTGGGATCGGGGATGCGCTGACGCATCGTGCCATACGCGCCCGTCGGCTTGGCCTTTTTGATGCTGACCGCTTCGCAACTGCCAATACCCTTGATCCAGTCAAAGAAATACACTGTTTCCTGGCGTTCAATGGGCACCGTCATTTCTTCGCGCCAGCATCCGGTCTGGTCGTGCTGGCGTTGCTGATTTTCCCAAAAATCAATATAACTATGCTCATTGCACCAATCCCGAAAACGCGCTTCGCTGGTCCAATAACACATGTACACATGATTTAAAAATCCCTGCCCGTCAATGTAGCGCGAATGATCCGACGCGCCGGGCGAATAACGTGACGTGCTCGCCATATCAAGCCATTTGAAGAACGCCGATTGCTCCAGCGTTTTGGCCGTCGCTTGGCGCTGCTCCCCGGTGGCATTGGTGGGCAGCGCGATCTGTACGCCATAGCAGGCAACATAATATTGCGTGATCTCGGGCGGCAGAAACGCACCCCAACGCTGGGCGCGGGGTGACAGTGGTTTTGGCCGCGAAGGCGTTTCGTTTTCTTCACTCATACGGATCAATACCTTTCTTGGATAATCAGATCAGCACAAAATTGCATTGTATTGGATGACACGTTCTATTCAAGACACAACCTTGCCAAACTCGCTCGGCAAGGCGCGGGTGAGTAATGCCCCGACAATAAAGACAACACCGATAATTTGGGTCTGGGAGATTTTTTCCCCCAATATCAGATGAGCGAAAAATAACCCAAACGCTGGCACCAGCAACGAGAACGGGGCAACCTTGCCGGTATCATATTTTTGCAACATATGCCCCCAGATGCCATAACCGATGATCATCACGCCCAAACCCAGCGACAAGGCCGCCATCACCGCCTTTGGGTGGATCAGCGCAAACAGGGTGCGTGTCATCGGGCCTTCGATCCAGACCGACAACGCAAACAACGGGATAATCGGCACCAAACTCATCCATGCCATTAATGCCACGACATTATTGGTTTGCGCCCGGCTGACCAAAATATTCCCGGCTCCCCACCACATGGCGGCAAAAATCATCAGACCCAAACCGACCAATGAGCCTTTTCCCAACGCGTCCCAGCCGATAAATAACATCCCGACAACCCCCAATGCGATTGCCAGCAGATCACGCCAGCCCAAGCGTTCCTTGAGAAAAATATGGGCAAAAATCGCCGTGAAGACCACTTGCATTTGCAGCGCTACAGAAGAGATGCCCGGTGCTGCGCCCAAATAAATCCCGGCGAATTGGGATAATGACATCAACAAACCCAACGTGAGTCCAATTGCCACAATCATTTTCCAACCCACCGTGGGCCGTGGCAAAAAAAACACTGCCGGAAAAGCAGTAATGATAAAACGCATCGCAGTGAGCAAAATGGGCGGCGTCACATCCAAACCTAAACGGATGACGGTAAAGTTTGCGCCCCAAATTGCAGCAACCATGATCAACAATAAAATGTCGGACGTTTTCATAAATATATCCAGCCAATTTTGCACAGCGGCGAAATAACGGAAACATGACTGATGCAGCGGCACTGAGTTTGATTCTAACATGCTCGTTTGCAACGAAAATACTCTTTCCTTAATTTAGCCAAGGTATGCGCAAAGCGCCAAACCCGCCCCACAAAAGCCATGCTTTCCTTCTAATCTGTCGCCAGCTTTATCAGCCAAATCAACAACAACAGCGCCGACCTGCGCCAGCCGGACTTGCCGCTGTTGATTTCTGTGTGATTGGCATTGGCATTTTGCATCCCTCACCAAAAAAAAGGGTACTATCAGCCGTAACGCAACCATTTACCTTAGCGAACTGCATGAGGCACTATGACGGATCAATATTTACATACCCCGAATGCAGCAATTTCTTGGAAACAGCGATGCGCGCTACGCCTGCTCAATGTCTTCAAATGGAAGGTGCGAGTCGCGCCGCTGCCCGGCCTGCATGGCGTCATTATTTTTTACCCGCATACCTCCAATTGGGATTTTGTCATTGGTATTTTGGCAAAATGGGCGGTCGATGCCCCGTTTCGCTGGCTCGGCAAAGAATCTTTGTTTAATGGTCTCACTGGCAAACTGTTTGGGCCGATGCTGCGTTCATGGGGCGGCGAGCCAGTAGAGCGTGGCGCATCGACTGGCGCAATTGAGCGCTTGGCGCAACGCTTTAATACTCCTGATCTCTATTGGCTGTGCTTCTCACCGGAAGGTACGCGCAAATATCGGGACCATTGGCGCAGCGGTTTTTATCATATTGCACTGGCCGCCAAGGTGCCGTTGGCGATGGTGTATCTGGATTACTCGATCAAAGAAATCGGTTTCGTTGACTACATTCACCTAAGCGGCGATATCGAGGCTGATCTAGACCAGATTCGCCGCATCTACCAGGGGCGGCGCGGCCTGTATCATGAAAATGCCGCACCGATCACGCTCACTCGGCCCGACCCGCCATAAATATATATTATATACAATACCTTCGCCAACGAAGTTATCCGCTGGCGGGGTGAATAGCGCCGATATCGGCGAGGCGTGAGAAGAGGCGGTCAATAAGAATAGGGTCCGGTA
>Ga0163148_10005932_pt1 | contig 12050 bp, 12 predicted proteins | sample OliLakLV19MP7P2_FD_148606 | JGI IMG/M metagenome (GOLD analysis project Ga0163148, IMG submission 148606) | Freshwater microbial mat bacterial communities from Lake Vanda, McMurdo Dry Valleys, Antarctica- Oligotrophic Lake LV.19.MP7.P2 | ecosystem: Environmental > Aquatic > Freshwater > Lake >... | reverse complement strand
CTATAGTTAGTACCATTAAGCACCACCATGCCAGCCGACCCATCTATCATGCCGGTGGTATTGTCTGCATAAAGTGTATTATTATAAAAATGGCAATTGGAAAATGGATTTCCTCCCCAAAAATACACGCCACCTTTTGAGCCTTGTCGACCATCATTTACACTTATATTGTATCTCATTACATCATTTTGCATGGTAGAAGCTCCCGGATATTGGGCAAACAAGAAGCCAGGGCCATAGTTGTCGTGTGAATAACAATATTGGATAATACAATTTTCGGTGCCGCCATCTAAGTCAAAACCACCGCCATCAAATCCTTTCGATTTGTTTTGATAGGATTCACAGTGTTGGAACGTTACGTTTTTTGCTTCATAAGCCCACATTCCTACTGGCCCTCCCGTAACGGCTTGGTTGTCTTTCCCATTGTCGTAAGCGGTGCAATATTCTATTAATGCGCCATCAAAAGCCGAGATTACTATTCCGCTTCCCGAATTGGCAACTACTGCTGGGTCGCCATAGTTGGAATAGGCAGAAGTAAGGCTAATGTAAAAATTGCTATGGCTGTTTTTAGCTTTTCCATAAGAGAAAATGCCGGTACTCAGGTTGTGATGAAATTGTGACCCTAAAATACTGATATTTGTATAGCCAAGGTATGGCAATGAAGGGCAGTATTCACCAATATTAAAACCATGTTTATAGCCACTTACTTCTACATTTCTAACTACAATTGTACTTAGAGTCTGTGAAATATCTGCATAAAATATAATACCAGAATTGCTATTAACGCCAGGCCCACTTCCTATGAAATTTAGCCCATCAATACTAAATCCTGCCAAATTATAGGCATAAAACCCTGATACTGTACCTGAAAAAAGGGTAGCAATTCCGCCACCATAGCTTCCCAAACTGATTAAATTTGAGGAAGAACCACTATTTCTCCCTATCGATGGCTTGTCTTTTTGAAAATAAAGACCACCCGTAAAAGTATTATTACCTTCAAAAAGTAAAATATCACCCGCTAAAAAGCCGATTTCCCAAGCGTATTGCGTTACTTTATTGGGCGATTTCCATGCCGTGCCAGTGGTAGTACCATTATTTACATCATCGCCTAATGGGCTGATATAGTACGTGTTGGCAGAGGCAGTAGCCACACCAATCAATAATATGCTTAATGTTCGACAAATTTTTTTCATAGGTATTTAGATTTATAAATATTTTGACTTCTAACATCGTTTTCATTAAATAATTGTAATTGATTTTGATGTTAGAATAATACTTTAAATGTACAATTTAACTTTCAAAAACCAATTATAAAGCTCATTTGCAACGAAATTGTATTTTTTTCGTTAATTTGCTATTGATTCACACTCGTTTGAAACTTCTAACCAGAACAGTAAATGCCTTCAAAACCAATGCCATTACACATTTTGATTAAAACATATCAAAAACAACCCCAATGAGAAACTATAAATTTGTACTAGCATTATTGTCATTTTTTTTGGTGAATATTTTTTATGCCTCAGCACAAGACAATCCTAAAGCAATACGCAAAGAATGGGCAAAAAAAATGAAGGGTATGGATCCGCTCGAATTCAAACGCTTATTTGATGAAAGCCAAGCTAATAAATCAGATATTGCAGCCAAAACAAGTACCATAAATGAACTACAATCAGGTCTGTCTCAAAAAGATGAAGAAATAAGAAAGCTGAAGGAAGATTTGGAAAAATCAAATGCCGAACATAAAAATTTGCATGAAGAGCATGCAAGCTATAAAAAATCGGTGCAAACGGCTACTTCATCAACCCAAAACACAGTAGACATCACTCATAATAATCCTGAAACTAAAGAAAAGCTTTACAAAGGGGGCGTTGTATTTAAAGTGCAGATAGGGGCATTTAAAAATAAAGATTTGGCCAAATATTTTGAGAATAATAAAAATTTTAGTGGCGATGTGGATGCGGATGGAGTGAAGAAATATACTTTAGGCTATTTTAACGATTATTGGGAAGCCGATAATTTCAAAAAATATATCCGCGAAATGGGCGTGAAAGATGCGTGGATAGTAGCATACAAAAACGGACAAAGAGTAAATTTGAGAGATGTGCTTGAGGGATTGCTATAACTTTTCAGCTATTTTTTGAGTATAACCCACCCATGAATTTTGCACGGAACTTGCTATTTTTTACCTCTATCTCTACGGCTTGTTTGCTGTTGGATGCCTGTAGCAAAAAACATTATATATGCCCAGCATACAATTCGTATTTTATTCACGACCGTGCAGTGCGTGATTCAAGATTTTCCCCTTTTATAGCCGATTCTGTAAATAACAATTATGATGAAACTTTTGCAATAAACCAAGATACAACTACCAGTTCAAACCAAGCTACGAACGATGCCAACGCTTTTGCACAAGGCAATAGTAAATTTCAGCCGAAAGAAAAATTGCTAAAAAAAGCCCAACCCAACGGACTTTTATTAGCAAACAACGGCAAGCCCAAAGCCAATAGAGGCGTAGAAGAAATTGAAATGAAAATAATAGGAGTAAAGCCTTTGTCAAGGTATTCAAATGTAGATTCTTCATCGATAAAGAAAAGTAATCTTGAAGGAAATGAGGCAGCGGCCGACACACTGTGAATAGGCAATCAATAATTTGTATAACAAATAGGTACTATTGAACCTACTGCCAAACTTTATACATATGCTACAAGCAGTAAACGACCCGTTAATAGAACAGAAAAACCTGGAAAGACTGAAGGAAGCTGTGTTTAAGTCAGATACTGCAAAATTTTATGCGCTTACTTCATTAATGAAAAGACAAATACTTATGGACAAAATGAAGATTACTCATAAATAGAATGGATATTCTAGATAAAGATATATTTGAAGTCTGGTCATTTTCGAATAAGAATCAAGTTAAATATATAGTAGTTGGAGATTATGCATCACACATCCATGAAGTGCAAGGTTTGGCGAGGTTATGGATTTATGAATTCTTGATACATTAGAAAACAGAAAGAATCTTAGAAAAGCATTCCTAGAGCTTGAAATTGGTGATTTTCCCTCCCTAGAAAATATAGAATTATAGCTGGATAGACAGATTTTTATGTTTCTTCTAATTTGGTGCTTGATTTGATGACTACAATTCCTGGCCTAGAAAATATCGATTTCCAAAAATGCCTATTTTCTGTATCAATAGGCAACATAGAGGGAATACAAGTACCATTTTTATATATCAACTATTTGATAATGACAAAAGAAGCCACAAAAAGACCTAAAGATTTAATAGATTTAGCAGAGCTTCTAAAAATAAAATTGATTAGAAACACGCTTAAATGAGGCGATAATAAAATTTAAATTTTACCCCATTAAGCTTTTTAGTTTGAATTACTTGCATTACATAAGCTATTTTTTTCGAGCCCAAAACGAACATGCCATTCATGCCCCGTTTTTGTATAATTTTTATTTGAAAGTAATTAAAAACAGACAGCGGAATGCTGATTTTGAGGCTATTGAAGCCATAAGAAGTAAATTGCTGAATGATGAAACACCAATTTCTAAATTAGATTTCGGAGCAGGCACGCGAACGCGTATCAAAACCAAATCGTTAAAAAACATAGCAGCTACTTCTTTATCATCACAAAAGAAGGCAAGACTTTTATTCAATATTGTTCAGTATTTGAAATGCGAAACTATTATTGAAATTGGCAGTTCACTTGGCATTTCGACAGCATATTTGGCAAGTGCCAATAAAAATGCAAGTGTTTACAGTTTGGAAGGCAATCTGGATTTGATTCGATTGGCAAAAAAAACAGCCTTTCAACTCAATTTGACCAACATCAAATTCATTGATGGCAACTTTGATGATACACTGCCAAGGTTACTTCAAACCCTAAACTCCAAAATCGACTTCGTGTATTTAGACGGCAACCATCGCTTTTCACCTACTCTTCGGTACTTTGAAATGCTGTTGCCAAATTTACACCAAAACTCGATTTTGGTAGTTGACGATATATATTGGTCGGAAGAAATGACGCAAGCATGGCAGAAAGTAATCAATCGTACAGGCGTAACTTTAACGGTAAACTTATTTGAATGTGGCATGGTTTTTTTCTCCGATAAATATTCAAAGCGGAATTTTACCTTGAAATTCTAACATATTACACATCAAGGCTATAAGTATTTGTATTAAAATTCTATTTTTGTGCTTTCATAATTAATTTCCCCATGGCAAATAATAGTCCAGAAACAGAAAATTCCAGCAAAAGATGGTTGCTAATGGCAATTATCATTACACTTTTAATTATCAATGTAATTCAACTTTACCTGCAAAATCAAAGTAAAAAAGACATTGCAGAAAAAACGGTAGTAATTTCCAATAAAGATGCAGAGTTAAAAATATATGGCTATAAAGTAGATTCTATTCAATCAGAGCTTGAAAGCCGCTACAGAGAAATTGCCCAGTTGGGAGGCGATACTTCTGCAATGGGTCAATTGATACGACAATTGAAAAAAGACAAAAGAAGTCTTTCTGTAAATATGGCTGCCGTTCAAGCCAAATACAACCAGCTAAAATCGCAGTATGACGATATTATGGCCAATAAAGACAAAGAAATAGGCACACTTCGCGATGAAAGAGACAATTTGTTTAAAGAAAACAACGACCTAAAACGCAAGCAAGTTTCCCTCAATGATTCGGTAAGTCAGCTAAAAAATAAAGGAGAAGAGCTTACAAAACAAGTGGCTCAAGCACAAGTACTTAAAGCGGCCAATGTGAAAGTTACATTTATTAGAAAAGACAAAGAAATAGATGAATTGACTTACAAAGCCAAAAAAGTAGAGAAAATAAAAGTGACTTTTGAGGTGCTAGAAAATAAAGTAGCGAAAATAGAAAACAAAGTGTTTTATGTAAGACTAATAGAGCCAGATGGTGCGGCTTTATATGATTTGAGCACAGGCGGAGGCAGTTTCCAAACCAATGGCCAAGATGTGTACTATACCGCAAAGCAAGAAATGTTGTATGAACAAGCCAGTAAAATGGTTTCGTTTGTATATGGCAAGGGTTCGGCCTACAAACCAGGCAAACATTTAATAGAAATATACTGCGAAGGTGGACTGATAGGCAGAGGTGGATTTACATTGAAATAGGCAATGGTGAGAGAGCATTTGTATGATAGTTATCTATGCTTGCTTTTCAGCCATTTCTTTATGCAATTGTTGACCTAGCTATTCTATATGCTCCAAAACGTGCATTATGATTGTAGCTTAAATAGCTTTTTAATATCGAAACGTTCTTATTTTTCAAATAGGAACGTTTTTTAATTTCAATTATGCAGATGGAAAACCATAATATTCATTTTTTAGATAGCTCGCTCATGGGATTATTGCCCTTATTCGAAGGCAACCCATATTCCAAAACTGCGGTATTGGTCGATGAAAACACCTACAACTTTTGCTATCCATTATTTAGCGTGCTTCCGGTGCATCATTTAATCAAGATAAAATCGGGCGAAGAGCAAAAAACTTTGAAAACTGCGGCAAGGATTTGGCAGAAGCTAACCGAATTTGAAATGGACCGAAAAAGCCTTCTTATCAATATTGGTGGTGGCGTAATTGGCGATATGGGCGGTTTCTGTGCCGCTACCTACAAACGTGGCATTTCATTTGTTCAAATCCCAACTACTTTACTCTCTCAAGTAGATGCAAGTGTGGGCGGAAAGTTAGGCATAGATTTCAATGGATTAAAAAATCATATTGGCGTATTTCAGCTACCAGAGTCTGTATATATTTATCCTGGATTTTTGAAAACACTCACGCGTAGAGAAGTGCGTTCTGGCTTTGCCGAAATTATCAAGCATTGCCTGATTGCAGATGCAAATGAATGGAAAAACATTCGTAAAATTTCAAACAAAGAGATAGAAGATACTCATTTCGATTGGACAAGTTTGATTCAAAGTTCGGTGGAAATTAAAGCTAAAATAGTAGAAGCCGACCCTAAAGAGGCTGGATTAAGGAAAATTCTTAATTTTGGGCATACGATTGGCCATGCCGTAGAAACTTATTTTCTTGCTCACCAAGACAGGAAATTACTACATGGCGAAGCCATAGCGATTGGCATGATTGCGGAGGCTTGGCTATCGAAACTCAAAGGTTATATTGTTGATAATGAGCTGCAAACAATTGTCGATTATATTATTTCTATCTATGGAAAGCCAGCCATCAATAAAGAAGAAATTGTGAAAATTGTGCCCATCACACTTCAAGATAAAAAGAACAGCTTTGGCAAAGTGAAATTTTCATTACTTGAGAAAATAGGCAAGAGCACGTACGATATTGACATTACTACCAATGAAATGATTGAAAGTTTGCAATACTATATTAGCCTGTAAATTAATAGTTTGGTCTAAAACATCGTTATTTACCTATAAAATAGCCACTCTTCAGGGTTGTGAGCCAAATTAAAATGAGCGATTCTCAAACATTCAGTCGAATACCAGTTACTATTCTCACCGGTTTTTTAGGCAGTGGCAAAACTACCTTGCTCAACAAAATCATTAGCCAAAACGAGGGTAAAAAAATTGCCATCATTGAAAATGAATTGGGAGAAATTTCAATCGATAGCGAACTTGTAACAAAGCAAGACGAAGGCATTTTTGAATTGGCAAACGGTTGTATTTGTTGCTCACTAAGTGGTGAATTGAGCGAAACACTTGCCAAAATTGCCGAAAACAAAGCCATTACACATTTAATAATAGAAACAACAGGCATTGCCGATCCGGGTCCTATTGCTTTGAGTTTTATTTCTGATTATAAAACTCAAGCCCAATTCAAGCTCGATGCCATTGTTTGTTTGGTAGATGCTCGCTATATCGAAACACAATTGGAATCCCAGTTTGAAGCTTCGAAACAAATAGCTTTGGCAGACATTATTCTTCTCAATAAAGTAGATGCTGTAGATGAATACCAAATAGAGACGGCTAAAAACGTTATTGAGAATATAAATGGTTTGGCGAAAGTATATGAAAGTACATTTGGGGAAGTTATTGGGCTTAATCTGCTTGAAATTAAAGGATTTGAGGCAGATGCGGTGTTGAAAACAAAGTTTGAACTCGAAAAAGAAAGAGCCAAACCAAAGAAATTTTCTCTAAATTCTAACACCGCTAATCCTTCATTGTTTAAAAACGAAATTTCGCATTTACATAAATCAGGGGTGTCGAGTGTGAGTTTTTCCTTTACCGAACCGTTAGATGTATTAAAGCTTGATGCTTGGCTCAATGTGATGCTCAATTGGGGAACAGGGCTTTTCTACCGTGGCAAAGGCATATTATATCTTGAAGATTTCGACAAAAAAGTGATATTACAATCAGTGATGAATCAGTTTGTAACCGAATCTGGGGGTGAGTGGGGCAATGAGCAACGGATGAACAAAATAGTGTTCATTGGCAAACATCTTAATAAAGAAGTGTTAGAAGAAGGATTAAAAAGCTGCATTGTAAACGATATTGATGCCACCTCGGAAGATTTTTTCGAGTCGATAATGCAAGTACAAAACAAGCTTTATGACACCATGAAAGCTTCCGTTTCCTAATGTTTTACTTTTTAAAAAAGAAAATAAGTGTAATTGAGATTGCTATCAATACTGATACAATTTATGCTTATCAGCACTTTGATTACTATTTGTCTGACCTAATTTCAGACCCACTGGTTGCTTTTGCTTTCCTACAGAGGAAATATATTTATCGCCTACTTCAGGATAAAATATTTTGTATTGAAGATTGATACCGTACATAGCCGTAAGATAAGTTGTGAATTTCTTTTTATACGGAACTAATTCATGCCAGTGGCACAATCATCGTCAATATTTACTTATTTTTCGATAGAATATAATAAAAGCAAGGCAAAAGGAATTTTTTACAATCTTATACACCAGAATTAGAAAGATACAAATAGGCTGTTTTTTGTAACTAGGTTTGAGTTACACACTTAAAATGGCTTTTTTATGGCATTTAGCAATGCAGATAAAAGGGTTTGGCTTAGCTTTGCAATACGTTTAAAAATATAAATATTTCAACTGATAATAATTTAACCAGTGCTTACAGTATCTAATCTTTCATTGAGGTTCGGCAAAAGAGTTTTGTTTGAAGATGTGAACCTAAAATTTGTCAATTCCAATTGCTATGGTGTAATAGGTGCCAATGGTGCGGGAAAATCTACTTTTTTAAAAATACTTTCGGGTGAAATAGACCCTACCTCTGGCAATGTATCGCTCAATACAGGAGCAAGAATGGCAGTTCTTACACAAAACCATTATGAATTTGACGATTTTGCAGTACTAGACACTGTAATTATGGGCCACAAACGCTTGTGGAATATAATGAAAGAGAAAGAGGCCATATATGAAAAAGCCGATTTCTCGGAAGAAGACGGCAACAAGGCCTCTGAATTAGAAGCCGAATTTGCAGATATGAATGGCTGGGAAGCTGAAACCGAGGCCGCACAAATATTAAGCTCAGTAGGCATAAAAGAAGATTCACATACCAAGTTAATAAAAGACTTAAATGGAGCCGAGAAAGTGCGTGCGTTATTAGCACAGGCACTTTTTGGCAACCCTGATGTTCTTTTATTAGATGAACCCACCAACGATTTAGATGTGGAAACCATCATGTGGCTGGAAGATTTTTTGGCAAATTTCAATAATACGGTAATTGTGGTTTCGCATGATAGGCACTTTTTAGATTCGGTCTGTACCCACGTGGTAGATATCGATTTCAGTAAAATAAGTATGTATTCGGGCAATTATACTTTCTGGTACGAATCGAGCCAGTTGGCTTTGAAGCAACGCAGCGACCAAAACAAAAAAGCAGAAGAACGCAAAGCCGAACTGCAAGCATTTATCGAGCGATTTAGTGCCAATGTGGCCAAATCGAAGCAGGCTACTGCGCGTAAAAAAATGATTGAGAAGTTGAATATTGAAGAAATTCAGCCCTCTACAAGAAAATATCCTGGTATTCAATTTAAACAAGAGCGCGAAGCAGGCGACCAGATTCTGACTGTTGAAAACCTTTCAGCCAAATCTATTGATGGTGATACCTTGTTTTCAAAAGTATCTTTTTCATTGCAAAAAGGCGATAAAGTGGTAATACTGGCAAAAGACGGCTTATCAACCACCGCTTTTTATCAAATATTATCAGAAAATGAAAAGCAAGCTTCAGGTGAATGTAAATGGGGCGTTACTATAACCAAAGCTTATTTACCAGCCGACAATTCAGAATTTTTCAAAGTAGATGCTAATTTAATAGACTGGCTTCGACAATATGCTACCGAAAAAGACGAAACGTATATTCGTGGATTTTTAGGTAGAATGCTTTTCTCAGGGGAAGAAACTTTTAAAAAATGCAATGTACTTTCAGGAGGAGAAAAAGTGCGTTGCATGATTTCAAAAATGATAATGACTGGAGCCAATGTGCTAATGCTTGATGAGCCAACCAATCATTTAGATTTGGAGTCAATCACGGCATTCAACAATGCTTTGAAAGATTATAAAGGCACAGTAATATTTACTTCACATGATCATGAGTTTATAAACACCGTTGCCAACCGAATAATAGAAATAACTCCTAAAGGCTTGATAGACAAGTTGATGACTTATGATGAATATATTTTAAACCCGGAAATAAAGGCATTGAGAGAAAAGCTGTATAAGTAGATATACATCCTTACTTCCGAACTAGCTATATTGGCCTTTGCTACACTCAAAATATCGCCTAAATGAAGCTACCCTTCAACGAACAGTTTTTGCAATTTGTGTGGCAATACCAATATTTTGAACACCAAGGCTTGAAAACTACCCAAGGTTTGGCAATAGAAATTATTGAGAAAGGGTATAAAAATAGTGACGAAGGACCTGATTTTGCCCTGGCAAAAATAAAGGTCGATAATTTGATATGGGTCGGAAGTGTGGAAATACATTTGGCCACTTCAGGTTGGCTTCAACATAGCCATCAACATCACCCCGCTTATAATAATGTGATTTTGCATGTGGTGTATGAGCATGACGAAGGCATAAATACCATTACAAAACAAGGCAATACCATTCCTGTATTGGCACTTAAAGGCTTGATTTCCAATGAATTGATAGTAAAAGGCAATCTGCTTTTTCAGAATATTGGAATAGTACCTTGCTCAAATTTTGTCAAAGAAATCGAACCCATAGTATTCAATGCCACTTTAGCGAGAACACTTTCCCACAGGCTGCAACGAAAATCGGAATTGCTTTTAGCAACGCTAGAAAACAACCTTAATGATTGGGAAGAAACAACTTATCAATTGATAGCACAGCATTTTGGAATGAAGGTAAATAACGAAGCCTTTACCCGCTTGGCTGAAAATTTGCCGTTGAAACTATTGCTAAAAACCTCAGAAAATCTGTTTACAACCGAAGCTTTACTTTTTGGTATGGCAGGTTTTCTAGAATATGAAATACAAGACGATTATCACCAAAAACTCAAAAAGGAATACATTTTTTTAAAGCATAAATATGGGCTCGATAGGCAATTGCAACTTGAAGAATGGAAACATTTGAGGCTTCGTCCGTACAATTTTCCCGAATTACGAATTGCACAATTGGCTGCTCTTTATTATAAAAACGGACAGTTACACGCAAAACTTATTGATTTACAAAGCATAAATGATATAAAATCAATTTTCAAATCTCCAATCTCCCATTATTGGCATAGCCACTATGGATTTGGCAAATCATTTGAAAATCATACCAAAGGTTTGGGCGATTTGGCATTAGACAATTTGTTGATAAATGTAGTAGCTACCTTGCTTGTGGCATTTAGCAAGTATAGAAATGATAATTCTTATTCAGAGAGGGCAGTTGAATTATTAGAATCTATACAAGCGGAAAACAATAAAATTACACGAATTTGGCAGGAATATGGTAAAAAACCTGCCAATGCTTTTGATTCGCAAGCCATGATTGAGCTTTTCAATACTTTCTGTACCAGCAAAGCCTGCCTAAGTTGCCAAATAGGAGTAAAAATATTGGATAGGTAGTTTAATTAAAACCACTTCATTGAAATGCCAGCTTTAGCCATCCATTTTATCACCAATCTTCTCCAGTTCCTTTAATATAAAATGACTCAAAGAGCAAACAGTAGCCATTTTTGAGGGATAAGTATAGCTATTGGGTGTGATTACAAAGTTTTTCTCGGTTTGCAAATCCTCAATTGATTGGTAAAAGCCTTTTGAAACTGATGGAGCATTGGAATATTTTATTTCAATACCCACCAAAGGTTTATCGGCTTTCACCAATACCAAATCTAATTCCGCACCGCTATGTGTGCGATAAAAATAAGCATCGATACCTGGTTTTTTTGCAATATAATTTGCTCTATCACATAGCTTTCCCACGATGCCCCCACTATTGGATGGCCTTGCAAATCGTCATAATTTGTTACTCGATTTAGATAATGCAACACTCCTGTATCTCTCAAATAAATTTTAGGTGTTTTCACTAGTCTTTTGCCATTGTTTACAAACCAAGGCAACAATCGCCTCACCAAAAAAGCGCCTTCCAATATCTCCAAATAACGGTTTGTAACTGGAGTAGTAACTCCAAGCGATCGGGAAAATTCTTCTCCATTCCAAATATGGCTTTGGTTGTAGGCTATCATTTGCCAGAGCCTATTCATCAAACTTGGGTTAAGATTGTAGCCAAATAAATGATTGAAATCTAGCTCTATATATGAACGTACAAAGCTTTCAGCCCAATCGGCAAACAAATGGTCGTCTGGAGCTAGAAACGCATTGGGAAATCCACCTCTGAACCAATGTGTATTCATATTATACATGGGCAATATTTCCGATAGTTGCAAAGGCGACAAATCCAAATAACTCATTCTACCTGCCAAAGATTCCGACACCCCTTTCACTAAGCCTGGCGAGGCCGAACCCAACAACAAAAATCGACCAGTAACTCTATTCCTATCAATAAGCGGGCGAAGAATGGAGAATATTTCTGGCATTAATTGTGCCTCGTCTAGAAT
>Ga0163148_10005925_pt1 | contig 12054 bp, 14 predicted proteins | sample OliLakLV19MP7P2_FD_148606 | JGI IMG/M metagenome (GOLD analysis project Ga0163148, IMG submission 148606) | Freshwater microbial mat bacterial communities from Lake Vanda, McMurdo Dry Valleys, Antarctica- Oligotrophic Lake LV.19.MP7.P2 | ecosystem: Environmental > Aquatic > Freshwater > Lake >... | reverse complement strand
GTCGAAGTTGCTCGAGATCTTCGCGAAGGGCATGGCCGGCCTCGTGCTCGACGACGCGGGCAAGTTGCTCGGCGTCATCACGAAGATGGATCTCGTCGACGTGTTGACGGCGCGGACGACGCGGTGAGCGGCTGATGAGGGTTCAGCGAGCGCACGGCTTTCGTAGGCCGAGCGCCTGATCTCCTTCAGCCGTTGGTAGAGGGTCGGAGTCCCGCCACCTCGAAAGGTGCGCTTACTGAGCTTCGAATCGCCCAAGCCCAAAGTGAGCGCCGTAGCCGGCCACCACGGGACCGGCGACGGGTTCGGCGAACGTGATGTCGAAACCGAAGCCCTGGCCGTTTCCGCGGGAGCCACTCCCGGAGAGGCGCTCTCGTCGGAATCGGTGCCAGGCCAGTGAGCTCCCCCCAACACGAAGATTCTGAACTGGGGTTACAGCCTGAGCGACGAAACCGAGCTGAGAGAGAGCGCGGCGAAGCTGCTCCTCCGGTGTGTCGACCCAACGCCCACCCCGATACTTCATGTTCCGTGTAGGAACGAAGGGTGTGGCGCTCCGCCAATCGACCGCCGACCCCAAGGTCGCCGTGGCACCGCGAAGCGCTACCCGGCGTGTCGTGCCACAGTCCGAAGGTTCACCGAGATTGGCAAGAACGAGCCACAGCTCGTGGCCAGAACTTCCCCACAGACGTTCGATCGAGCGCAGCGCGCGCTCCGCACGCGAATCGAATCCGTTCCGTGCCCAGACGAGGACGTGGTCGATGAAGCCGTCGCCATCTGCATCCTCGGGCAGGAAGAATGCGTGCTGCTGCCCCTTCATGGGCACGCCGGCATCGTCGCGTCCGGAAAATACCCCGTGGCTGATGCCGGCCTCGTCACGAGAGTGCGCCATCAATGCCTGCCGCATGCGATCGCCGATCATGACAGCTTCCGCGATGCGAGGCAGCACGGAACCATGGAGCGCATAGCGGGCGATCGTCGGCTTCGCCTGGATAGAAGCTTGGCGTGGTGTCCCAACCACCTCGCGGAAGGGTGCTCGTTCGAATCCGTAGCGGACCCAGCGTGTCCCGGGTGGCGAAGACCAACCCTGTGCGTGTAGTTGACCAGTGTCGGTGTGCAGTATTTCCCAGAGCGACTCGGGTGGCTTGAACTTGGCAGTAGGTGACGCAGCCAAGAAGCCGCGCCTCCAGCTCTCGTAGCCTGCTGGAGACTCACAGGCGAGCAGGCGTGTCTCGTGCTCTGCTCGGTGATCTTCACCCAATGGCCGAGCATTGGCAGCAGATGCGTGCTCCGGAAGAAGTCGACATTCGACCCAGGACTCCGCCCTGCCGAGGTAGCCGAGGGCTTCGAGGAGCCTGGCGAGGAGCTTCGCTTGCTCGGCGCTGATGTCCACATCGGGCCAAGACACGACGATCTCGCCGCTATTCGCGCCCGCACCGTCACCGACTGCAACGAAGCTGTCGAAGATCTTGGTCTTCTTGTCGGCCGTAGGCATGAAGTAGCGAACATGCCCTTGGGTGACCGGAGGCAGGGTGTACTCAGGATCCGACGACAGCAGCTGCAGTAGCGCGATGACCTCGGCCTGCACGGGTGAAGGGTCGATGCGATAGGAGGCGGCTGTCAGCGCCCGGAGAATTCGGAACGGTGCCGGCGGCCACTCGGGTACGCCCTCGTTCACGTGATGGTCCCACCCCGTCGCGTGGTAGCGGCCGGAAAGGAATCTGATGGCTATCGAGACCATCTCAGGCCTCCACTTCGTCCTTCGCGCTTTTCTTGCTCTTGACCTTCCCGGGCTTGTACTTCACGTCAGTGATCGCCGGTTCGGAGAAGAGCTTCGCCTTGAGCGCGTCCTTGATGAGCGAACCGAGTTCCACTTCCAGATCCGAACGCTTGGGCAGCTGGAAGCCCTGAGGCTTGGTCACACGGATGACTCCGGCGACCTCGAGGTCGCACGCAGTGCGCAGCCGCAAACCGGTTTCGAGGAAGGTCACGATCTTCCAGAGGGCCAGCGTGCTGAGGAGCCCACTCATCGGGTCGGGCAACCGGTATCCACGGATCTGAGCCAGATCGATGTTGAAGAATGCGGTGATCGCACCGGCGGTGTACTCGTCGCGGTGGAACGGTACGTTGCCGAAACCGCTCTTGGTGTCGCCGCTCGGGTTGACACGGTCGTTCTTGACTCCGCCGCTGGTCGCGACGCCCACGTTGCGCGCTTCAATGAACCCGGACACGGCTCGTGCGAGGCGGTAGCGCCCGCCGGCGAGTTTGGGAAAGAAGACACCATGGAGCAGTGCGTTCACGTCGTAGGTGGCAAGGGTTCGCGCGAGCTTCCTTAAGTCGATCGCCCCCTCTTCACTTCCGGCCAGTTCCTTGTTGAGCGCCGACAGGATGGTCGTGTCAGAGCCCCCCAAGATGTACGGCGAGTTGATCCTGTGCGCTTCGAGCAGGGAGTTCGTGAGCATCTCCCCGTCCGGTGTGATGACGCGGATGTACGGCAGGCCGCGGAGGGGCGCGACGAGGTCGTTTTCGTCAGCGTCCCAGCACACGGTTTCCAGCCGGTTCGCGACGCTCTGGGCGGACTCGACCAAGAGCATCTCGGTTCCGTCCGCTGTGCGGTAAGTGGCGTGGCCCAGATCGGGAAACCCCGTGGGCTGGAAGCGGGTGCCCTGAAGGGGCTTGAGGTCTGCCTCGATGAGGATCCGGGAACTCTCCGGGAAGTACTTCGACGACACTATTCTCTCCTAAGCGTTCGGGATGGTGCGTTCGGGGACGAGTAGCCGGTCGGCCAAGCGCGCGAGGGCGTGCGGGCCAAGCGGAAATGCTAGCGCGGCTGCGGTGCGAAGGACGTCGGCCCGTGGCGCTCGAACAACTTCGATTCGTGGCGAGAGACCAGCGCCGCGCAGCCGGCGCGAAGCAAGGGCCACGGCGGAAGCTAGATCTCCACTGGCCGCACGCGCCACCATGCCGGGAGTTCGCGGTAGTCGCGTCCCAAGCCGGGGCTCACGCGCGCGTGCGAGGGCAAGGAGGGCAAAGGCTGCCGAAGGGATGGCGCCGGAGAAGCTCTTGGTCTCCCGTGAGGGCTGGGCTCGCATGTATCGCACAAGGGCTAGGCCGCGCAGCAACTGCTCCAGGCGAACGTCGTCGGTGTGCCCATCCTCGAAGGCCTGCAGCGCACCGAGTTCAACTCCGAGCTGAGGGTCGCCCGTTGAGTGCTCCTTGCCTTGTGAACGCTCGATCTCTTCCCTCTCAACGACAGCGAGCAGGTTCTGCACCAGCCCACCAGCGCCCCAGACCGTGCGTCCGTCGCGTCGCAACTCCCAGGTACAGGGCTTCGACCAGCGAACCGGGACGATTCGCTCGCGGATGCCGGTGGAGGCCAGCGAACGAGCCAAGCGGAACTCGATGGAGTCATCGTCCGCGGCCTCGAGCCACGCAGCCTCGAGAGCGGGCACCGGAGGGGCGAGCGGCTCGCGGCTGCGAGCGAGCACTCGCTCCACTTCGCCCAGCGCGATGAGGATCTGCGTCGGGCGGTCCTCCGAACTCGAACAAACCTCCATGATGGCGCTCTCCAGCGCGCGCACCGCTCGCTGCAGCGAGGCCGGAGCGCGTTCGCCAGCAGCGGCTCGTCGAAGCTCGAGGAGCCAGGAGTCCAACGGAGACAGGAGGTCGAGTTGCGGGCGTCGGCGCACAGCAAGCCGGCCGAGTGGCGTGGCGAAGTAGTTGAGTCCGTTGCGCATGTGGAAACCGTATCGCGCGAACGACTGGATGCCCCGGTCCACGCCGAGCGACCCGATTGCGCGGGCGAAGTCCATCCCCGTGCGTGCGTCGCGCCGACCGACTTTCGCGCGACCCTCGGAGAACAAGCCCCGCAGCTCCAGAAGGTTCGCGGCAGTCTCCCAGATCGGAAGCCAGAGTTCGTTGCGGCTACCACGTTCGTCGGCGGACGACGAACTCGCATATCCCACGCCCGACGAGGCGACCATGAACGGAAAGGCCATGGCGGATGCCGATCCGCTCTCCAGCCGCTTCGTTGCGGCCGAAGCGAAGAACAGCGTGCCCTCCAGCGTCAGCACGTAGTCCCATGGGTTGACCAGCGCGTCCCGCGAGAACCCCGGGCCTGCGTTCGAGCCGCCCGCCGCGGCAGGATTGAACTGGCCGATGGCAACTGACCTCAGACCTATGCACGGGCTGGCGAACAGGCTCGCGCGCAAGAGCTGCTCCGACTGCACACGCCCCTTGTTGTCCTTCCATGCCAAGGCCTCGAGCAGCCTTTGCATCTGGTTGTTCGTGAAGTCGAGACGCCCGTCATTGCCGCCCGTTCCGAGCAGTGGCGGGTATTTCGGCCCGTCCCCGGTCAACACGACTGCTGCGTCGAGCCAGTGCAGAGCAGCGTCGGGCAGTTCTGATCGCAGGGCAGGAAGCAACTCACGCTCCTTGAAAACCTTGAACTCCTTCTCTGGCTTCTCGGCGGCCTTCAGGCGGACGAGCACCTCGCGCGCTGCCGTGATCGCCGCTCGGTACGTGGCGAAGCGCGGTCCGCTTGACGCGGCGATCGCGTTCAGCGCTTTCTCGTTGTCGCCGGGGTAGAACCCACTGCCGCCGTTCCAGGGGGCGATCACGGGTGTTGGGGCGTAACGCTCCAAGAAGAAGTCGAGCAGGGCCCTCTCGTCGAGGGTGCTCGAAAGCAAGAAGCCGCGAGTTCCCCAGGCGCCGCGCACTCCGGGATCGGCCTGCTCGCCGACCAGTCGCAGAACTCCAAGCGCCTTGAGATACGCGCTCAGGGGTTCCGGAGAGCAGCCGCGCAGGGAGATCTCAGCCACGGAGGACCTCCTGGGGTGTTGCTAGCTTGTGTCGAGCGGTCGCGCGCCAGTCGGCTATGCGCACAAGCGTTTCGAGGAAGGCAAGCCGGAACGGGCCATGCTCTGCGAGGAGGCCCGACATCCGGTCGAGCCAGCTGCGAGCCTCAAGTCCACCACCAAGCTGCATGCACACGAGTGAGAGTGTTGTCGCTGGCACGATGATCGCGCCGCCCAGGTCTGCGGCCGGAAGCGCGTCGCCATCCCAGACGCCAAGCGCGAACAGCCTTCCGTTCGATGGCTCCTTCTCTCCGGCCCGTGCACGCAGCGTCATACGCACTTTTCCGTGGTGCGCAGCGACGAGGTACACCTCGAGGTCCTCACCTCCGCACACCATCAACGCCAGCGCACTGGCCAACTCGTGGCGGAAGTGCGGACGGCCGACCCGGCCACCTTGGCCGTCGCTCTTCGCCCACGGCCCCTCAGTCCGCCTGGAATCCGAAGGTTCGAGGGATTGCACGAGCATGGCCTGAAACACGTCGTGCACTTTTCCGAGATCGTGCCAGCGCGCTGCCTTCTGAAGCGTCTCCCACGGCAAGCCAGGAATGTGGACGATAGGCTGCATGCGAGCCATCTCGTCGGCTGCGTCGGATGCGTGTTCGGCTAGCGTCACGAAGCGCGAACTCCGGAACGTGTAGAGCTCGGCGTCATCAGAGTCCGACGCGGGACCGGTGACGTCCAGCGGTTCGGGAATGTGCTTCGGCTGACCGGTCCAGCCCAAGATCACGTCGTATCCCCCGATCGAACAGGGAAGCAGTAGCACCATGCCGGGAACGACACGCGGAACCGACTCCCAAGTTCCGGTGAGACCGCTCCATCGCCAGGGTCGGGCTTGTCCCTTCAAGAGTTTGAGAATTGCCCTGATGCTGACTGTGCAGAGCTCATCACGAGCGATCTCCGGGATTGCATCGCCTGGTCCACGGCCGTCCCAGCAACGCCACGCGACCTGCACATCCACGTCCTTCGCGCCACGAATGTACGGAGAGACGTCCAGGTCGTGGCCGGCGAGATCGGGCTCGGTATCGAAGAGTTGAAGCAGGTCGCGCCGCCGAACAACCGGCATCACGGGAAGCGTCGAGGTCGCGCGGATACCCGCGATGGACGATGGTCCGACATCCGCGCAGCTCGAGATCAGCATCCGCGCCTCGTCGAGTTCGTGGGACGCATAGGGCAATGCTGCGTCTTCGTCACCCGCGGGCAGATCGAACCAACGAGCACTGGCTTCGCGTTCATTCCACTCGCCGCGTCGATTCAGTCGGCCGAACCGCTGCACGAGGGAAGCCCAGGGTGCGAGATCGCTGAACATCGTTCGCGCCGAGATGTCGACGCCGGCCTCGATAGCCTGAGTCGCGACGACGATCCCCGACCAGTTTGCGGTGAGGATCTCGTCTTGGATTGCTCTCCGCTCGGCGGGGCGGAATCGCGCATGCAACAGCCGGACCTCAGCACCAGTGGCGAGTGGCTTCAGGGCCGTGAAGAGGTCCTGAGCGCGATCGACCCGGTTGACGACGACCAGGGTGAGGGTGCCGGGTACATGCGCACGCGCCACCTCCTTGGCACACGCTTGCGCGTCCGGTGCGGAGGCGGTCGCTCGTGCAACGGGCTTGGCCGCCGCCCACCTGGCGCCAAGAACGCGGTCTTCCAAGTCGTCGCGTGTGATGCCAGCGTCAGTCCAGGCTCGTCCGCGAGCATCGACCGTGTCGAAGCGACCTGGATCCACGGTCGCGCTCATCCACATCGACTTGACCTGACCGAAAGCTCCGATCTTCTCGCGGAACATCTGCAACTGGATGCTGGTCGAGAGCCCGACCCCCATCAGCTGGACCTCGTCCAGCACCCACAGGCAATCGTTGTTCAGGAGGCCGAAGTGGACGGGCCACAAATAGCGGCTCATGCCGTAGCCGCGGTTCAGCGCCCGAGACAGGAGCTGGTCCTGCGTTCCGATGAGTATCGTCGGTCGATCGGGGTGACCTTCCCATTCGCGCGCAACGGCACCGCCGAGAAGGGTGTGCACTTCGGGGGGGGAGGCGAGAACACGAGCGGCGGCAAGGCGTCCGAGCGCAGCACGAAGGCGGTCCGCAGTCTGCTCGACGAGCACGCGCATGGGCAGGCAGTAGATGAGCCGCGCAGGTGTGGCCGTGCGGACGTCTTGGTCGGAGCACGTCGTCCGTCGCCAAAGCCACGCGAGGGCTGCGGCTTCGGTTTTGCCGAAGCCTGTGGGGACGATGAGCCGTTCGGGTAGGCCCTCTCTTGCCAGCCTGCGCTGGTAGGGGAACGGCTCGACGCCCGTCGCTGCTCGAAAGAAGGGCTCGTACTCGATGGTCATCGCGTCGTGGAAGCCAATCGGCCGAAGTCTAGTCGTGCCAGCAGCTGAGCAGCCAGCCTCGCGACCGTTGAGAAACCCTAGTTCAGGCCCGATGCGTCTAGGTGTGAAGCAGCGAGGCCTGCGCCCCACACTCCACACTCGCGCGGCTGAGCGTTACGCGATCCGCTTCTTTTCTCGTTCCCGGGCGCGCGTCAATCCACGGGTCGCACTCCGACTCCAGCCAGGGGCGCCTCCTGCCGACGATCTTTAGCGAGGAGGCCTGACTCGCCATGGCCATCGATGACGACAACCGCAACGCGCCGGAGCTTCTCCCAGCCCGGATGCTCAACGAGTTCACCTACTGCCCGCGCCTGTTCCACCTGGAATGGGCCCAGTCCGAGTGGGCCGACAACGCGGACACGGTATCCGGCCGCCACGTCCACCGCCGGGTGGACGTCCCGACCGGCGATGTCCCACCCCCGACGGAACTCGCTGGCATCGAGGGAGTTGCGCGCTCGGTCAGCATGTCCGCCCCCATCGAGCGCCTGATTGCCAACATCGACCTCGTCGAGATGGCCGACGGCGAAGTCCGCCCGGTCGACTACAAGCGCGGGAAGGCGCCCGACATCCCCGGCCGAGCCTGGGAACCGGATCGCATCCAAGTCTGTGCGCAGGCCCTCATCCTGCGCGAGAACGGGTACCGCTGCCGGGAAGCCGTCGTCTACTACGCCGCGTCGAAGACCCGCGTCACGGTCCAGATCGATGACGAGCTTGTCGCGAACGCTCGCCGAGCCGTGGTTGACGCTTTCGCTGCCGCCGCGCTGGATACGGCGCCGGCGCCCCTGGTGGACAGCCCGAAGTGTCCGCGCTGTTCCCTGGTCGGGATCTGCCTCCCCGACGAGAGCCGCTTGCTCACCTCCACCGGCGAAATGAGCGTGGACGATGTTCGACGTCTCGTGCCGGCCCGTGACGACGCGCTGCCCGTCTACGTTCAGTCGCAGGGAGCCACCGTCGGCAAGGAGGATGAGAGTATTCTCGTGCGCAGCCGCGACGGGGTTTTTCGCTCCCGCTTGATCGACACGTCGCAACTCTGCGTCTTTGGCAACGTACAAATCAGTGCCCAGGCTATTCACACCTTGCTCGGTGCCGGGATCCCGATCTGCCACTTCAGCTACGGCGGATGGTTCTACGGCGTTTCGCACGGCATCGGTAACCGGAACGCCGCGATGCGGCTTCACCAGTATCGCGTCGTTTCGGACTCTATGGCCTCCCTCGAGATCGCGCGGGGACTCGTCGCCGCGAAGGTTCGGAACTGCCGCACGCTGCTGCGGCGGAACCACGCTTCGATCGAAGCGTCGATCCTCGACGAACTCGAACGGTTGGCAGCCGATGCCGAGCGAGCGCCCGGGGTCGAAACCCTTCTCGGGGTGGAGGGCCTCGCAGGCCGTATCTACTTCGGTGCGTTCGCAGGCATGTTGCGCTCGGATGCCGGCACCTTCGACTTCAACGGGCGCAACCGGCGCCCGCCGAAAGACCCGGTGAACGCGCTCCTGTCGTTCGCCTACACCGTGCTGGCCAAAGACTGGACCGTGACCCTGCTCGCCGTGGGCCTCGATCCCTACCTCGGTGTTTATCACCGCCCGCGCTTCGGCCGTGCGGCGTTGGCATTGGACCTCATGGAGGAATTCCGGCCCTTGATCGCCGACTCCGTAGTCTTGCAACTGATCAACAACGGCGAGGTGAAGCCGGATGACTTCATTCACCGCGGCGGCGCGGTCAGTTTGACGGAGGCGGGCCGGAAGAGCTTCTTCCTCGCCTACGAACGCCGGATGGGCCATCTGATCACGCACCCCGTCTTTGGCTATCGCATCAGCTACAGGCGCGTGCTCGAGGTCCAAGCCCGACTGTTCGCCCGAGCCTTGTCGGGCGAACTCCCCAACTACCCTGGATTTCGGACTCGCTGAGCATGCGCAACGCATTCCTCGTAAGCTACGATATCTGCGACCCGAAGCGGCTTCGCCAAGTGTTCAAGACGATGAATAGCTTCGGCGACCCGATGCAGCTCTCCGTCTTTCGCTGCGTACTTTCAGCGAAGGAAAAGGCACTGCTGATCGATCGGCTCGACGAGCTGCTCCATCACGATCAGGACCAAGTCCTGATCGTCGACCTGGGGCCGACGAAGGGTCGCGCCAAGAGGGCGATCGAGTTCCTGGGTCGAAGATCGCCACCACCGAGCACGGATCCTCTCGTCGTATGACCTGCACGTGCACGGTCTTGGTAGGGAGTGATGCGAGCGCTCGGGTGGTGGCCGATTTCCCGGTGAGCGCTCGCAGGCCTAAGTACAAGCGAACACACGACTTGAAACTAGAGCATGGTCGGAGTCGGTGCCGGCGAGCTGTATTCGGGCGGAGCGCTCGCAAAGACCGGTGTAACTTCGGTTGCACCCTTGAGTTCCACGGGGTGCCCTCTCCGCGGTCATCCGACCGCGGCTCCATTGAAGCATCTGCGCCCACGACGGCGCGGGCTCCGTCGCGCGCTCTCCGCGGTCATCCGACCGCGGCTCCATTGAAGCCGAGCAAAGGGACCGGCGCTCCGGGATCGGACCGGATCTCTCCGCGGTCATCCGACCGCGGCTCCATTGAAGCCGCTCTACCCTTCCGCTTTACCCTTCCGCCCTACCCTCTCTCCGCGGTCATCCGACCGCGGCTCCATTGAAGCCTCCGCGGCGACGTGGGCTTTTTCGGCCAGCACGCACTCTCCGCGGTCATCCGACCGCGGCTCCATTGAAGCGGCACCGACAAGCGCGCAGCCGAGCGCGCGCTGGCACCTCTCCGCGGTCATCCGACCGCGGCTCCATTGAAGCCGCGACGTTGCGCTCGAGCTTGTGACCGGTGCGCTCCTCTCCGCGGTCATCCGACCGCGGCTCCATTGAAGCGACGTCTACGATGCGTTCCGCGCCCGCGAACTCGCGCACTCTCCGCGGTCATCCGACCGCGGCTCCATTGAAGCGAGAGAGAGGATGCCAGCATCGGGCCCGATCATGGCCTCTCCGCGGTCATCCGACCGCGGCTCCATTGAAGCCGAGAGTAACCGTATGCTCCTCCTGGATGGCCAGGAGCTCTCCGCGGTCATCCGACCGCGGCTCCATTGAAGCGCAGATGCGGGTTCGAGCCCTGCCCCCGGTTCCACCCCTCTCCGCGGTCATCCGACCGCGGCTCCATTGAAGCGCGTCGCACGCGCGGCACTTCGAAAGCTGGATCGGCTCTCCGCGGTCATCCGACCGCGGCTCCATTGAAGCCCTGATTCTTCGGGCTTGTGCGGGTCCTCACAAGGCCTCTCCGCGGTCATCCGACCGCGGCTCCATTGAAGCAGCCCGCGTTGGGGATCGAAGATTCGCGCGGCCTTTCTCTCCGCGGTCATCCGACCGCGGCTCCATTGAAGCAGTCCACTCGCTCGGCGATCTCTCTCAGCTCCTCGTCCTCTCCGCGGTCATCCGACCGCGGCTCCATTGAAGCAGCGCAGCAAGCTGGGATTCGAGCGTCAGGAACGGGCTCTCCGCGGTCATCCGACCGCGGCTCCATTGAAGCTTGAGGCTTGCGGGATGCGCTTGGCCGAGTTCTACGGACTCTCCGCGGTCATCCGACCGCGGCTCCATTGAAGCGATCGGTTCACGCACGCGGATCCCACGGAAGCGCGAGCTCTCCGCGGTCATCCGACCGCGGCTCCATTGAAGCATTGAGGGAGCGGGCTCCGTTGCGGGAGGCGTTCCGGCTCTCCGCGGTCATCCGACCGCGGCTCCATTGAAGCGTTTCCATGTACCTCTTGTCGCATCGTGCGACCGATCTCTCCGCGGTCATCCGACCGCGGCTCCATTGAAGCGACATCCGCGACGCCGCCGGCCGGGTCCTCTGTACCGCTCTCCGCGGTCATCCGACCGCGGCTCCATTGAAGCGCTTCTTGACCGGGTTCCCGTATGTGAACTCGACCAGGGCTCTCCGCGGTCATCCGACCGCGGCTCCATTGAAGCAAGACCGCGGCTGGCGGCACAACCGTTGGTTGCCCCGCTCTCCGCGGTCATCCGACCGCGGCTCCATTGAAGCGCGTAGCACGGTGCGGGGGAGTTTGAATGCACGCGGCTCTCCGCGGTCATCCGACCGCGGCTCCATTGAAGCCGCGTGCTGGTGCATCGCGTGCGCTAACGCTCGCCCGGTCTCTCCGCTGTCATCCGACCGCGGCTCCGTTGAAGCCCCTGGCATGCACGAGCCTCGGACGATCGAATCCTGCTCTCCGCGGTCATCCGACCGCGGCTCCATTGAAGCATGACCACGGCGCGCGATCCGGTGCGCCCCATCAATCCTCTCCGCGGTCATCCGACCGCGGCTCCATTGAAGCCAGCCGTTCGTGGGGCCGGTCGCCGTCTCGATCCTGTCTCTCCGCGGTCATCCGACCGCGGCTCCATTGAAGCGCGCTGACTGCGCGAGGCTGAACCATCATCTGCTTGCTCTCCGCGGTCATCTGACCGCGGCTCCATTGAAGCACCGCCGTGACCGACGTCAGCGGGAAGCCGAGCAGCCAGCTCTCCGCGGTCATCCGACCGCGGCTCCGTTCACAGGGCCGGGTCCGGGCGCGGGATCAGCAGGCGGAACGCACCGGCGATCGAAAGCGATCCAACCCACGCGAAGCTCGCGAAGAACAACACGAGGAAAGGCACCGACGTCCACGCCTCGCGCTCGATCGCCGCGTAGATCCCCCACGCGAACCAAGCCGCGAGCAGGAGTTCGATGCCCGGCAGACCCTTCACCGCCGCCGCGTACTTGCGCGAAAGCGCCGTCTTGTCGCCGCGTTTCGGCGTACGCACGAACACGCCCGTGCCGGGCAACAAGCCCTCGATCACGGCGC
>Ga0163148_10005915_pt1 | contig 12060 bp, 24 predicted proteins | sample OliLakLV19MP7P2_FD_148606 | JGI IMG/M metagenome (GOLD analysis project Ga0163148, IMG submission 148606) | Freshwater microbial mat bacterial communities from Lake Vanda, McMurdo Dry Valleys, Antarctica- Oligotrophic Lake LV.19.MP7.P2 | ecosystem: Environmental > Aquatic > Freshwater > Lake >... | reverse complement strand
GCGTCGACGGCGGCGGCGGCGGCTCTGCCGTAGTAGTCGGCGTAGTAGTGGGCGGCGGCGGCGGCGGCGGCGACGTCGGCGGCGGCGGCGACGTCGGCGGCGGCTACCGGCCTGTAGGTGTCGTCAGCTGCGTATGCGATGGAGGCGCGTACCGACCGCGCCTCGTCACGTGCCGCGCGTGCCGTCGCCGCGTCCGTGATCGGTGCGAGCGCGCGTAGTCTGGCCGCTGACTCTGGCCGCCGCGCTACGTCTAGTGCCGCAGGTGTGAGCACGCGCGCCGCTACGTCGGCGAATCGCCACGACCGCACCTTGCGCGCCTCGACATCGCCTCGCGTCCCGAGGGAGCGGACCACGGCGGGCAACAACACTTCCGCGCTCTCTGTGTCGCCTGCCCAGTGCCGCGAGTCGTTCATCCGCGTCAGCAGCTGGTACAGGTCGGGCTCGACGCAATCGGGGCAATAGTCACCCCAGGCTGCGCCAGTCGCGAAATTGTACGCCTCCCAGACGCAGGCGGCGCCCCCTACGTTGTGCTGACCCGTCGTGAGCGCGCCGTCGAAGTTGTCATCCACGACCTTCTGCAGTTCTTCAATTGTGATCATCTAGGTTTCTCCCTCGTCTCGTCCTTGACGTCCGCTAGGCGCAGTGATGCGGCCCTCCCACTCTCCGATAGGAATACGGATCCAACCATCGCCCGCGTCAAGGTCGACGAAGACTGCCCCGCGCTCCCGTTCCTCGCGCGCGCCCTCGGCCTTACCCTCGGCGCGGGCCTGCTCGTCCAAGCCTGCCAGGCATGACGCGCAAAGCACGAGCGATGGAAGTTGCGGCACGGCTTGGCAACCATTGACGCAACTTGCAAGCGGCCGCATTTTACTCACTTGGGCGTCTCCTCTCCAGCGTTGGCGAGCCGCAGCAGGAGCCCCTCGACACGCACCGACTCGCAGAGCGCGATGCGTTGGCCGACCCAGCTGACGACGGGTACGGCCATGCTGTTGCCGATCGCCCGATAGCGCGGCCCGTCAGTGGCTGGCTTCCCGCGATACGGCACGAGTGTCCAGTCATCTAAAAAACCCTGGAGTCGCTCACACTCCCGCGGCGTAAGTCGCCGGACGGATGCCGCCGGGACCAGGTTCACATCCATATGCGCTCCGCCGTCACGCCCGCGAAGGTTTGAAGCGATCGATGCCGGGCGACCGTATGCCACAAGTGGCGGCGCGTTGTTGCCAGGCTCCGGCCGTGACCCATTCTCCTTGCTCGTGATCTGGTTCTCATCGAACGCGATGACGCCGATGGTGCCACAGCCTAGCCGATTGCCGGTCCCCATCGCTGGTGACGTGACACCACTGATCGGGTCCTGCGTGACGTGGGACGCGAACGGGACGAGGGCAGTGGTCGCGTCGCTGTCCGGCCCCTTGCCAGAGCGCGCCGTCAGTGCAGGAGCGACAGCGCGGAGTGAGTGGGTGATCAGGTTCTCGGCGGTGTCGGCGTCGTTCCGGTAGCCGCCGCTGCTTCGATGGCCAGACGCAAGTGGTCGGGCAATACCTTCCCGCGCCTCTCTGCTCGGCGGAGAATCCCCGCGCATGCTCTCGGGCTCAAGCAGTACCGCTGCAGGTGGTCGCCAATCTCCAAGATATCCAACAACGAAGATGCGACGCCGCCGCTGTGGAACTCCGAAATGCTGAGCGTCAAGCACCCGGTAGGCCCACCCGTACCCGCACTCCACCAGCGCGGTGAGCCAGTCTCCGAAATCTGCCCCCCCCCGAGACGATAGGAGACCGGGGACGTTCTCGAATACCACCCAACGGGGGCGTGTTCGCTGAGCAAGGCGAATGAACTCGAAGGCCAGGACACCACGCGGGTCATCCATTCCAGTACGTTTTCCGGCGACGCTGAAGCTCTGGCAGGGAGTGCCTCCGACCAGAAGGTCGATTGGTCCGATGTCGCCCGCTGTGATGCGCGTGAAGTCGCCAAGGTTCGGAACCTCCGGGAAATGGTGAGCGAGAACTGCTGAAGGGAAAGCCTCGATCTCGGCGAATGCGGCGGCTGACCAGCCGAGATCGCGCCACGCGCACGACGCGGCTTCGATGCCACTACACACAGAGAGGAACCTCATTTGACGCAACTTGCAAGCGGCCGCATTTTCCTCACTTTGGCGTCTCCTCTCCAGCGTTGGCGAGCCGCAGCAGGACATCCGCGTGACACGCCGCATCGAGCGAGCACCAACACGCCAGGTCCTTGCCGCGCAGCTCGGAGATGGCATCGTTCGGATGCCTGTACCTGCGCGCTCGCCACCGAGCTATCCAGACATGATACGCCACATATTGCTGGGGACCCGCTGGGTAGTAGCGTCCCCGCATCGCGTCCTCGTAGAGCGCGACGCAGTAGAGCGCGCCCGCGTCCTCAACGCCTACCCTGAACGGATTCCCCCACAGCGTCGGCCGCGCGACGCTCACCGTGTTCGGTGGCATCCTCCAGCCCTTGGCTCGCGAGAGTTGTACGCGCTTCACGACAGCACCACATGCGCGTCGCTCCAGCATTTCGCGCAGCCGCTCATGGCTTCACTAGCGCCATCGCGGCGATTCTGTTCGCGCCGTTGAGCATCGCCTCGATTACCCTCTCCGTTTCAATCGAGCGCGTTTCGTCGTCATTCGTCGCACCGAAGTTAGTCTCCATGCGCTGGGCGGGCGTCGCGGTGAGGTAGTGAGCCAGTTCGTGGCGCATCGTGTCGACCCCCAAATACGGGCGCTCTGGCTTGACGAACTTACGGTAGTGGTCGCCGGTGTCGAGTACCGTCCAGGTGCCTCTGCCAGTGTAGCGAAAACTCTGTCTCGTCTCGTCACACGTGATCCACTCCACAGCCTTGCTATCCCACGGCTTTTCCCACTCGATCCGTAACCCGAGTGAGAGCCACACCTCGACCAGTAGCCAGCGGCTCGTGTCAATCACGACAGCACCACATGCAGCGCGTACCCGGACGCGAACGTCAGCGCGTACCTGCAGACCAGCTCGACCAATCGGTGCTCGATCGGCTCGGGTGGCCGCTCGATCCTGATGTACCGCTGCGCGACTCGTAGGTAGCCCACTCTCGACTTCGTGCGTGTCATCACACATCCTCCGCGCTGCGTTCGATTCCCCAGCCGCGCAAGGTCGCTACGGCCTCGGCGTAATCCAGCGCCACCAGTACCTCGCGACGATCATTCTTGCCGCGCCAGTATTCACGACCCTCGGCGATCGTCTTCAGTCGGCACCCGACCTGCACCATGCAGACTCCATCGCGCAGCCAGGCATACGCTGGACATCCATCTGGGCATCCGAGGTCAATGATGAGATTGACGCCCGCGAGGTGGGCGCCCGTGAGATCGGCGCCCGTGAGATCGGCGCCCGTGAGATCGGCGCCCACGAGGTCGGCGTCCACGAGGTCGGCGTCCACGAGGTAGGCGTCCGCGAGGTGGGCGCCCGTGAGATTGGCGCGCGTGAGGTCGGCGCGCGTGAGGTCGGCGCCCGCGAGATTGGCGTCCGCGAGGTGGGCGCCCGTGAGATCGGCGCGCGTGAGGTCGGCGCCCGCGAGATTGGCGTCCGTGAGGTCGGCGTCCGTGAGGTCCTCGTCCACGAGGTAGGCGTCCGCGAGGTGGGCGCCCGTGAGATTGGCGTGCGCCGCGACAGCAGAAACTAGCGCGTCGCACACCCTGGCGCTCTCGTCGCCCCACAACTCCTTGCCTTCTACGTCAAGAATCTTCGCCATCGCATCCTCCAGTCAGGGGTGGGCGACGCAGCCACCGAATTGCGACTGCGCCGCCCAGCGCGTGCGGACCTTGCACGCGCCTACTCAGGCCGCTTTGCGCTTGCTCCTCCACGCCTGGTCTTGCTCCTCGATGAACTCGAAGAGCTGGGCCGCGGCGAGGAACTTCAGGAACAACGTCTGCAACTCTGCATCGTGCAGAATCACGGCCTCGAAATCTGGGTCTGTGGCGACCTTGGGGAGGCGCAAGACCACGGCGTGCATCGGGCGCGCGGCGTGGCCCATCTCGATCAGTGCTTGACGGTAGGCTGCCATCTGCAAGCGCGCCTCCGGGTACACCGCCTTGCCCGTCTTCCAGTCGGCGATGACCGTACATCGCCCCAGCCCCGGCAGCGTAGCCTCGCCGTGCAGGTCCATGGTGCCGGCGTAGCGATGGATCTCCGACCACACGGTCTGCTCGGCGTGGAGGAGCACGAAATCTACCTGCTTGAGCCAGCGCACGCCGTGCTCGCTTGCCATGATCGCGGGTGCCGAGCACTCGGGCTCCGGCCCGATCCGCCCGCGCACAACCCACTCCAGCCGGCGGTGCGCCTGCGTGCCGATATCTTGCGCCTCTTGCGTCGCCTTCTGGTGCGCCTTCGCAGGCCCGATCAACGCCGCGAAACGCTCGGCGAAGTTGCCCGGCGTCAGGCCGTCGTGATCGCCGAACTGGAGTGCCTGCGCCACCTCGATGCACGCCGCGCGTTCCATGCTAGCCGCCCACGGCACCAACGCTGGCTTGTTGATCGCGCCGAGTAGCGTGGTGACGCGCCAGAGACGCTGCGCGCCGAGTTCGTAGTAGCGCGAATTGCTGCGCGGCAGGCGTGGATCAGAAGGGAGCGCCGCCATCGTCCCCTCCTTCCGAGTGCTCCTGCTTGGAGCGCCGGAGATAGTGGCCGCTCATCTCGATTGCCTTCATCCCCTTCGGGAGCGCCGACACGCTGTTGACGTTGGCGAACACGCCGCCCTTGCTTCCCAAGTGGTGGACCACCTGGATCATGCATGGCTTGCCGATGATCTGCTCCAGGTCGAAGCCTGCCAGCTCCTCGGGCGTGAACTTGCGCCCGCGCCAGGCAGTAAGGTCGCGGAACAGGTTCGCCTTCTCCGACAGGCTAGCGGTGTACCGCTTCTTGACCTTGAACCTGTCAATGGGAATCGTCTCCGCGTCCAGCTCGTCGATCTCCCAGACGACTTCGCAGCAATGTTTGGTTCCCCATTCGTTGGTGACCTCGCCGATATCGACGACGTCGACACAGACGGCTCCGTAGCTGCCTTCCGGCGCTGGCTTGAACATCTGGCTGGGTGCCTTCACAATCATGGCATACTCTCCTTCGCCTGTGCATCGAAGCACCGGCACTGTGTGAGGGTGCGTCCGCAATCGACGCACCAGTGTTCGGTGCATTTGCAGCCGAAGCCGCTCCGCTGGCCGCAGTCCCTGCAAGGCCGCAACTCGGGCGCGTCGAGCTCGATCTGCTCGGCGAGCCTGTCGATCAGGTGGTTGCAGGCCGCGATACGAGCAGTGACGTTCCCCAGCTCGACCTGTGCAAGTACCGGGTCGCCGGCACGGAAGGCGTTGTCAGCGTGCTGCAGGTGCCGCTGTGCGGCCTGCTTGGCGACGCTGAACTGCGCCTCGATGACCGCCAGTGGGGTAGTCACGGCTCCCCCTGTGGGGGCAACGCCTCGATCGCTTCGAGCGCCCAGATCGCTTCGAGCGCCCAGAAGGAGATTGATTCCAGTGTGCGTTCGAGGTCGTCCCCGTTGCCGTCGATCAGCAAGGTCTGCAGGGTGTGCTGATTGCTGGCCAGGTAGCGCAGCGCCCTCTTCGTTTGGTCGTTCATGGTCTTGAATCCCCCTTGCGCCGCGTGGCGCTCTGTTTGCCTGGCTGGAGGTCTACCACGGGTAGATCGACCAAGTCAAGGGGGATTATCTCGCGGCGCATTATTTTCCCGTAGCTCGCGGAATAGTATCTGGCGCAAGAAGCCTGTGGCAGTAAGGCCACGGCGTCGCGCCTCTGCTTGCAGGTCGAGATAGAGCGGCCCTGCGTCTACGAGGACAAATGATCTGGGACGCTGGGAAGCTACCTTTTTCGTCTTGGGCATGGAGTGGGTTCCTTCTCCCTTGCGTGCTATCATAAAAAGGTATAGTGAGCAAGCAAATGGAGAAAGCAATCAGCCGGCAACGCGCGTGGCAGATGCGGAAGCGAGCGGCCGGGCAGTGCGTTCTCTGCGGTAAGCCACGGGTGAACGCGACGCACTGCGAGACGCACCGCAACGACTACAACCGGCGTCAGAACGCCCGCAATCAGCTCCGCGCGCTGCTGCCCTTACCGCTTGACAGTAGCCAAGGCTCGGCGTAGAGTCGGCGGCATGTCGTTCAAGGTCACGTCCGAGGTCTGGGAGCTGGACGGCGTGCCGTCGCAGCAGAGGATCGTGCTGTTGGCGATGGCCGAACACGCCCACGACGATGGTGAACACGCTTACCCGAGCAGGGCGCGGCTAGCGGCCCGGTGCGGCTGCGATGAGCGGACGGTGCAGCGGGCGATCCAGTGGCTGATCGGGAAGGGACTACTGCAGCTCTGCCAAGCAGCGACACAGCACAAACCGAACTCGTACAGGGTGTGCCCCAGGGGAGACTCTCTGCCAGGGGGGAGGCACGCTGTCTCCCCTGCAGAGAGTCCGCCAGGGGAGGCAGAGAGTCCGCCAGGGGAGGCAGAGAGTCCGTCCAGGGGAGGCACAGCGCCACCCGAATCTTCAGGAACCTTCATGAACCCAACACACACAGTCAACGCAGAGCCGTTGACCGAGCGTGTCGCTGCGAAGCGCAAGGCGAAGGCAACGGCTGAAGAGGGAGCGTCAACCGCTTCGTTCGCCGCCTTCTGGGCTGAGTGGCCGAAGCGGGTCGAGAAGCAGGCCGCGTCGGTGCTCTGGAAGAAGATCCAGCTCGACGAAGTGCCGGCCGTTATGCTCGGGCTGCGGCGCTGGAAGGAGAGCGGGCAATGGGACGAGGTTCGGTTCTGCCCGAACCCTGACAAGTGGCTGCGTCGCCGCAAGTGGGAAGATGAGATCAAGCCGGCAGCGGCGAGCGGAGGGTTCGTCGGATGAGCCTACTTCCACCCGGAGAGGAGCTAGCCGCAGAGATGCTCGGCATTAGCTGGCCGTTCGAGGCCGCTGGTGTGCAGGCTGCGTTCCGGTCAACCGCACTCGTGGTGCATCCCGACCACGGCGGTGACAGCAGGAGCTTCCGCATGGCGACGCAGGCTCGCGACTTGCTGCTGGCGTATCTGGGCGGGCCAAGGCCGTCACCACAGAACGACCACGAAGCGCCGCAGTACAAGTCGCGGTACTTCTGGCGCAAGTCGTCGGCCGGGAACCTGACGACCAAGATCCGCGGTTTGAACGTGACCGTTTTCGCGGCCAAGTCGGGCGGATTCTGCTGGGTCTGCGACGACAAGTTCTCGAGCACGTACATCAGCGCCATCGAGGCGCAGCAGGCAGCAGAGGAGTCCCTGTCGTGACTTGGGATGAGGTCGGGATCGAGTTTCCGCATGGCGCGTCGGGTACGGAGGTGCAGACCACCTGCCCGAAGTGCAGCCACGACCGCCGGAAGAAGAACGCCCGATGCCTGTCGGTGAACACCGAGAAGGGCGTGTGGATCTGCCACCACTGCGGTTGGGCTGGTGGGCTGCGAACGGGCGAGGACCGCCGCTCGGAGCGACGCGAGCCGAGGTTCCGCCGCCCGGACCCGCGCCCGAGGATTGCGCTACCGCAGCAGGTGCTCGACTGGTTCCACGCGCGCGGCATCACCGACGAGGTGCTCCTGCGCAACCACGTGGGCTACGCCAGGGCCTACTTCCCGCAGCTTGAGGACCACGCGGACGCGATCGTGTTCCCGTATCTGCGCGATGGCGTCGAGGTGAACCGCAAGTACCGCTCGGTCGCGGGCAAGAACTTCCGCATGGAGTCGGGCTGCGAGCTGGTGCTCTACGGGCTCGACGACATCGACCCCGAGAAGCCGCTGATCTGGGTCGAGGGCGAGCTAGACAAGCTGGCGTTCGAGGTAGCCGGGTTCCGAAACGTGGTGTCCGTGCCCAACGGTGCGCCGCCACTGGGCACGAGGAACCCCGAGGCCCGGCTAGGATACCTGGACGCCGACCTGGTGCGGCTCGAGGCGGTGAAGCAGCACGTGATCGCCGTCGATTCCGACGGCCCAGGACGGCTGCTCGAGGAGGAACTATCGCGCCGTCTCGGCCCTGAGAAGTGCTTACGGGTGCGCTGGCCGGAGGGCATGAAGGACGGCAACGACGTGGCGATGCGCGGGGATGACCTGGCGTGGTTCATCGAGCACGCTGAGCCGTTTCCGATCGAGGGGGCGTTCGGCGTGGAGGACATGCGCGACGACGTGCAGCGGCTCTACGATCACGGGTTCGAGCGCGGCAAGGGTACGGGCTGGTCGGAGATCGACCGGCTGTACACCGTGCGGCCCGGCGAGCTGACGGTCGTCACGGGGATTCCCTCGAGCGGCAAGAGCAACTTCATCGACTGCCTCATGGTGAACCTGGCGCGCAGCCACGGATGGCGACTGGCGGTGTTTTCACCGGAGAACCTGCCGCTCGAGCAGCACGTCGCCCAGGTGGCCGAGAAGTACGCCGGCATGCCGTTCCACCAGGGGCCAAACGAGCGCATGAACCGCGACGAGCTTGCCGCAGCTCTGGCGTGGGTGGGCGAGCACTTCACGTGGATCATGCCCTCGAGCGAAGACGACTGGACGGTGGAGAAGATTCTCGCGACGGCCGGCAAGCTCTGTATGCGGCTGGGCATTCGCGGGCTTGTGATCGACCCATGGAACGAACTCGAGGCGTCGCGCCCGTCGCAGATGACCGAGACGGAGTACGTGTCCCACGCGCTGAAGCGGATCAGGGTATTCGCGCGCCAGCGTGGGATTCACGTGTGGGTCGTGGTCCACCCGGCGAAGCTCTACCGCTCTGATGCCGGCAAGTATCCGGTGCCGACGCTCTACGACTGCGCAGGGTCGGCGCACTGGAGGAACAAGGCGGACAACGGGCTCGTGATCTGGCGCGACCTGAGCGGCGACGACGGCGCGGAGGTGCAGGTTCACGTGCAGAAGATTCGCTTCAGGCAGGTCGGGATGCGTGGCATGGCGCGGCTGTACTACGAGGGCACGTGCGCGACGTACCGACAATGGCCCGCGTCCGGGGTGGACGAGTGAGTGACTGGAAAGCTCTCTGCGCCCAGATGGTCTCGGACCTCGAGGCCGAGCTTCCCATCGCTGGCAAGTGGCGCAAGGGTGAGATCCGCCGGCAGATAGCGAGCTGGCGCAAGAAGGCACAACTCGAGCTGGCGCTCGGGCCGGTAGCCGGGGCCGAGAAGCCTGCGAGGCTGCGTACGGGCTCGGTAGCCTGGCGGCTAGGGCAGTGACGGCCCGCGTTCAGGTCCACCGTGCCCGCCGCCTGGCCGCAGGGCTCTGTGCCCGGTGTGGCAAGGTGCCACCGACCCAGGGCCGCAAGGCGTGCTTCCCGTGCCGGCGGGCGGATGCGGCCAGACTGGCGCTGTGGCGCTCCGAGAGGGCGCGTGAGTCCGTTGCTATGTCCTTGGCCCCGGATCGCAGCCACGGGGCTCTAATGCGCAAGGAGGGGGTAACTAGGTGAGTCCCACGGCCCGAACCCTGGCCTGGCTACGCGAGCAAGGCTATGCGGCCGAAGTCGTCGAGCGACACAATCACTTCTCAGGCAAGAAGCACGACTTGTTCGGCTGCCTCGACATAGTGGCGATCCAAGGTCCCCTGACCATCGGCATCCAGGCCACCAGCGGTGCCAACGTCGCCGCCAGGGTGGCCAAGATCAAGCTCCTGGCCGGTGCGCGAAGCTGGCTGGACGGTGGGCGTCGTGAACTGTGGGTTGTGGGCTGGCGGAAATACAAATCAGCCGTGGATAAGAAATACTGGCGACCCTACGTGCTCGTGATGGCGATCCAGGGCGGGGCCGTTGTGCCGCTCGTGCCAGCATGACGCAGAAGAGCCCCGGTTTGTCGGGCCGGAGCTCTCCTGCGGTAGCTAGCTCAGCGCGGCAAGCGCGCCCATCGCGCCGCCAGCGCTTTCGCCACGTTCGCGGCGCTCGACGCGCGCTTGCGCGGGCTTTTGCTCTGCCCGCCTTTGGCCCCGTTGCACGCTGGGCAGACAAGCGGGATGTTGTGGTGCTTCGGGCAGGTCGCGGTGTCACTCATGACGCCACCTGATCCGTAATCAGCGAGGGCGGTTCCTGCCACCCATCGCGGTGGCAGTGCCAGAGCCAGTCAACGACCAACCCCGGCATCTGCGCTGTGATCTGTTTCGGGTCGGTGAGCGCCAGGACGTCGGGCACGAGTGTTACGAGAGCCTTGCCGACCTTCACGAGGACCGTCTCGGTGTAGCCGCGGATCAACGCGTAGCCGGTAGGTAGGTGCGACAGCGTGAATGGTGCCAATGGTGCCACGCTGAGCTTGCGGCGGACCGTCTCGTGCACGACAAGAATGTCGTCGCCGATAACGGTGCCGTGGAGGTCGAGGGCGAAGCCGCGCGTCATGACGGCACCTCTACCGTCTCGCGCGTGTAGATCAGTTCACCCCAAGCGTCAAACACGTCGCACGGCGTACCGAGTTCACCTCGGCGGCGAGCGTAGGCGACGGCAGCCGCGCGATCGTCGAAGCCGCGCGCCTCGACGACCGGCGAGCCACCCTCAAGCGCAAGCTGGGGGTGGCGGTCGATCGCCGCGAAGCGCTCGCCGCGCATCCGGCGCCGCTGGCACCGCCGGCAGTAGCAGCCGGGGCGCCTCACGACGCCTCTTCGCAGACCGCGCACGTGGCGTCCTCGCTGTGCGCGTCCATGACGTGTCCAGCCGGGCACCACGCCTCCTCGCCGTAGCAGCACGGGCCGATGCTCGTGCCGTCCGCCAAGCGGGGGATCGGCCAGCCCTGCGCGGCAGCCTCGGCCGTGATCGCCTCGCCACAGCCGTCGCACTTCTCGATGCTCATGACGGCACCTCGCAGATCTGGCGCTCACTAGCGTACCAGCGTCGTGCGTCGGACTGGTCCCGCGTGCGGCGATCGAGCACTGCCAGCGTCGCCACTAGCCTAAGCATGGTAATCATGAGCACCACCAAGGTAATCGCGAGCATCCCCCAGGTGATCCCGATCATCGCCCAGGTGCGCGCGTTCTTCCCGATGCTCATGATGCCACCCCGAGCGCATCTAGGCTAGGATGGCCATCGCGCACGACGTAGACGTGGTAATGCACGGCCCCGCGTGGGCGGTAGTTCCCGCGCTCGTCGTGTACCAGTCTCACGCGCAGGGCGTCGCCGCGAGCACGTACCCATCGCTCAGTGCTCGCGCGCGATTCTGGCGTCTGGCATGCCCATGCAGCTACAGAATTTCCATTCTTGGCCAGACCCCAGCCCGACATGAAACGATCCGTCATGACTACCAGCAATTGGTGGCTTGCGATTTCCGCTGTCGTTCGATCGTCTTTGCGAATCATGGTCTCTTCCCCCTGGCGCTCGTTCCCGAGCGCCCATCCTGCGAAAGCGCAGGCGGAAAGGCTCGCCATGGGCGCGAGCCTGACCGTCCGAACTCTACTCGGGGAACCGGAGCGGGAATTTGCGCTCAGTGATTGCCGGCCACATGTCCTGCGGATACTTGCGGAGGTCCTCCCGCAGCCCGTCGGCGTAGTCGTGGCCATAGATCACCCTACGGGCCGCGTCGTCGCGCTCGGCCGCCGCGACGTGGACTGCGGCTGCGGCATCCTCGGCCGCCATTTCGTTCGTGTAGATCGTCTCGCCCAGAGCATCCCACACGTCGCACGGCGTACCGAGTTCGCTTCGCCGGCGAGCGTAGGCGACGGCAGGCGTAGAATGATCGAAGCCGCGAGCCTCGACGTCGCGCTTCGGCTTGTCGCACTTGTCGCACGTCATGACGCCGTCCCACACGTCGTCGCGAGCCTCGACGATCGCCGCGCCGCTACGGTCGATCACGGCGATAGACCAAGTGCCACAACGAGGCCAGTACTCGCAGAGCGGGGCGCAGGAACTGGTCACGACCGCACCGCCATCGCCCAGGTAAGGGCGTTCTTGGCCGATTCTCTCGTCTCTCTTGTCGTCATGGTCCACTCTCCCCTGGCACTCTCCAGAGCGCCTGTTGTCTGTCTGTCATCAATGTACACAAGCTGCTATCGTGTGTCAAGCGTGTCCAGCAACTATCTACTCGCCATCGCAAGATTTCTTCGCCAATCCCTAGTAT
>Ga0163148_10005910_pt1 | contig 12065 bp, 4 predicted proteins | sample OliLakLV19MP7P2_FD_148606 | JGI IMG/M metagenome (GOLD analysis project Ga0163148, IMG submission 148606) | Freshwater microbial mat bacterial communities from Lake Vanda, McMurdo Dry Valleys, Antarctica- Oligotrophic Lake LV.19.MP7.P2 | ecosystem: Environmental > Aquatic > Freshwater > Lake >... | reverse complement strand
ACTTTCATCACTTTCCCCGTCGACTAGGTCATGAGAACCACAACTACAACCGCAATTACAACTGGTTGGGCAAGTGGGAGCTTTTGTAGGATACGGGGTTCTATATTTTGTAGGAAAGTAGGGAGTAGGATAGGGGATAGGAGCCTTCGTTGGAGTTTTCGTCGGTACTTTTGTTGGAACTTTCGTCGGTACTCTCGTCGGCACTCCTGTTGGTACTCTCGTCGGCACTCTTGTCGGAACTTTTGTTGGGACGCTCGTTGGCACTTTTGTTGGGACTCTTGTGGGTACTTTTGTTGGAACCTTCGTTGGCACTTTCGTTGGCACTTTTGTGGGGACTCTCGTTGGACTGGCAGTAGGATTTTTGGTTGGGTTTTTAGTAGGATTTGCAGTAGGAGTTTTGGTTGGGTTTCTGGTAGGAGTTTTGGTTGGTGCATCGGTGGTAACTACCACCAATCGCCGTTTTCGTTCTGGTTCCAATATATGGTTGGACAACTCAAGATCTGTCTGTTGATCCACAGCTTCAAGCTTGGGTTTTCCATTTCGCAGAAAGCTGCCTCGGGCGGGGCCTGGGCGTTTCGTGGCCGTAGCTGCAGCTGCAGCTGCAGTAGTTGTTAGAACTGAAAGGTTCACGAGCAAGGCAAGTATCCATCGCATTGTATCTTGTCTCCGGGATAAAAAAAGGGCCGAAAGATGCCACAGTGGAACTCTTGTAACTCTTTTTCTCGCGGAGGAGACCTTCCGGTGTGGTGAACTCGACGGGCACAAGACAAGTACTACTAGTAGTTCAAGTACATGTACATGTAGTAGCCGTGAGATAAGATACTGGCGCGCCTCGCCACCTACTACTCAACTGTACAGTACTACTACTAGCTAGACTGCCACTATAGCTAGTTACTGTAGTTCAATAGTTCGGCCGTTGCATGTCCGCAAGTTGGGAAGGAAAAAATGTTTCCAACCCACCCTGAAATTTCAAAAAATGAGAAAATGTATCACCTCTACTATCCGCATGCGTTCAACAGTATAATAACAACCGGCCGGCGTATGTGCGCAATTCAAAATTACAAACCGGATGCCGTTCATTCGAATGGGGCTAATGTGCACTTTTGTTGGTTCAAAGTGCGACGTACTGGAAAGGTACCGCAGACTTCCTCCACTTGGAATTTGGTTTGTAAACACGCTTGTTTCCACGTCTGCAACCCTTTGAATTTGAATTTTTGCCGCTTGTATTCGCGAAAAAACACGTCTGGATGTGGTATTCGCCTTCTGTCCTTTGTGATTCTCTCAGTCCTCGATTGGTCTAAATACCGTTAGTGTCGGTCGGGTCGCCTTGTATGTACTCACATTAATTTTTGTCTTGTGTGCTTTGAGATAGATTCGTATTCTAATTCTCAAACCAAAAAGAACGACCGAATAGTGTCAAAAAGACGTCTGCAGAAGTATCGAGAATTATGATTAAGACTTCTCATTCGTGGAATTTGTCTGATTGGAATCACGGCAAAATCTCGAACATCGAGCACATGCTTGGGTCTTGCTTCAGTCGTCGGCCGTGCTTGGGCTCCATCTATTCGGATCGTGGGTTTACTTGAATGCCAGTCTTCCATTGGTTTCTTCGTGTCCTGGAAAGGTAACGTAACGTTCCGTAGGAATTGTACCAAGAAATTAGTCTCCATTGGGAACTTTGCCGAACACGGGGTGGAGCATCAAAACCGGGTGTGAGTCATGCACGTTTGACTCATACTGCCGGTTACTAAGTGTATTCGCGACCCGCCCGCAACGTTCTTTGCGCTTCTCGAAATGCATGTGCACATGCCTGCACGCTTCGCTGTCATCACTCTGACTACTGTCCCGGAACACGGCAGCTAGCCAGGTGGCGATGGGTGCGCGCTGCTGGTACTGACTATGTGACATACCGTAGCAATTGTACTGGAGCTACTAAAACACAGTAGGTCACCTACAGCACAGCTCCTGCCGTAACCTCCCACTTGGCAAGATTACTAACTACTACTAGCTAGTAGTAGCTATCCAAGATTTTTCTAGAGACAACAAACTTCTCTTTGAAGCATCTCACAACTCAGACACAAGCCAAGGTCAGCTTGAGCTATCCCACAAATCAAACCCAAGCACAAAGCCAAACGTACATATACACAAACATTCGTGCATTACAACACTACAAGACTGCAACTCTCTGCACTCATAAAAATCAAAACAAGAGAATGGCCATTACCTATTTAGAACCAAACACAACCACAACTATGACAACCGCAATTACCATGACAGCGCAAGATGAATTCCCTCAAAGGGTAATCACACCCACCAATGATGACAATGACAGTGATGACGATGACAGCACAAGCTGCTGCAGCAAGAAGCGTCGTCTCATCGACAACTTTTCCTTTGAAGTTTCTGAAACCAACACTAGTAACAAGAAGCAGCGCACCAATAAGCGCGTTCACTTCTCCATGGAAACCGACCATGATGTCGACAGTACACCCGTTACTACAGAGATTCATATTGTCCCACGTGTCGCCGAAGAAGATATTCCTCAAGTCTGGTTTTCACAAGATGATTTCCAATACACTCGGTATCACGATGCTCAATGGATTCACTACTACAGACATTTGGACGACTATCATCCCCACATTATGGACACCGAAGTGGAAAACCATGAACAACTCAAAGAGCAGCATGGACCTCATTTCACTTATAAACAAGATTTGTTGCAAGTCTTGGGCGCCGCATGTGGCAAGCACTTGAGTGCAAGCGACGATGGTGTCGAGGCAGCCACTTTTGCTTTGGCCGACAGTGCCATGCGCGGCCTCGAACGAGAAATGTCTCCCTGCTTTCGTCAACGCAAAAAGCAAGTCGTCGCCAATGTTTTGACGTCGCAACAAGCCTTGGTGCAATGGCGCAACAACAACGCCAAGCTCGATGCAAAGGCAGCCTATAAATACACCGCCAAGATCTTGGGCACGCACTATCGCAAATTGGCACAACCCGCCTGCACGTTTGCCCAATTGTTGGGACAAGGAGATGCTCTGTGGGTGGAACAACAAGCACAAGAACAACGATAGAAACCCACGACACAAGTGTACAAAGGAAACAAACCAATAAACGAGTGTACCAACAAAGACGTTCCTGCAATACAATGCAACAATTTTGGCTACAACTTTTGCTATACCAATCATCAGCTGTTATTATTACTATTGCAGAAAATGTATCATAACCATTATAGCTATATTACCCAGAGACCAAACAACTACCCTTCATCTGTACATCCCTGTTAGCAACTTTCATATCATCTGGATAATCTGCCGAATCTTTCCTGCATGGTTCCTAATCCTTCGCCGGGAGAAGCAACTGTAGCCGCCAAGCGTTGCATGCGGAGCTATTCCACTTCATTGCACCTGCTCTGCTGCTGAACATGGCCAGCACGGGGGCCAGCCAATAGCTTGGTTGGCCCCCGCATAAATACACGAGCAGTCTAGACTTGTCACTTCGAGACGTTGGTGTTCCGTCACTGTGTTATCGCCAAACCAATACGGTGCCGGCAGATCAAGAGCAGTACCGAGCAAGGTCACTATCTAATAGGCTAGATAGCTAGCACATTGCTAGCTAGCTAGAAAGTCACCTTGTATGCTTGCCAGTTAGCTACTACACTAGTCGTGCCATGTTCAGGATTAGATAGCTACTAGTAGAGCAGAGCACTCCTTCCGTCGAACTTTTGGATGAGCCTGCGTCGGGCAGGTTGGTTCAGGAGCTTGATTCGGGCAGGTTCAGTGAGGCCTAGCTATCTAGAACTAAGCCAGACTGAGAGACACCTTGCATGCTTGCACAAGTTACTAGCTTTGGTGCCGAGTTCAACTAAGAATAGCCAATACTGACTAGATACTACTTACAGTCTAGCTAGCTAGAGCAGATCGCTTTTTCGAACGTTTGCATGAGCTTGCCCCCTTAGGCGTACTTACTGTATGATCGTGCCTGGTCAGGACCTTGTCAGATTTGGCTACGAGACAAAACACATTTGGCACGAACGACGGGAAGTAGGAAAGAAGGAAGGAAGGAGCTTGAACGAAAGCTATACCGTACATTGCCGGCTACTACGTAGCAAATAGATACTGTGTATCCGCACAGCCAGTATTGTCTTCCCTCAGCTCAGCCAGTCAGGAACTCATTCTTTCACTGATCATCAAGCCACAAGAATTTACCTTCAGATAGCTCTTCAGATTCATGGGAAGACACGATTCCGCACAACCAGTATCGTCTTCCGTCAACTCAGCCAGGACGACGGAGCTCATTCATTCACTTACGGATCATCAAGCCACAAGGTTTTCCCTTCAGATTCATGGGAAGAAACGATTCATTTGACAAGATCTAACTATAGTAGTTACATGCATTAGCTACACAACCAGAACCTCATAGGTATTGCCCACTAGTAGTAGCTGCTTTACCAAAACGAAGTGGTTGGAGCATGAACATTTCAGTTGCCTTCCGCATTCGAGAAATTAGAAATAACTTCCTGGATTTTTTTGTCTGAGTCCGACTAGACTCCTCCAGTAGTACTACTAAAGTTACTCCGGTTCCTTGGCAGCCGGGTAGGTATGCTGCCACTGAGTGGACCTTCAATTTACCCAGCTACTAGCTAGCTAGATACAATGCAGTGGAAGATTGAAATCACGTCGCTCTCGTGCACGCTATCCAAGGCTTCTACTGCAGTGTAGTTGTGCTGGCCCCAATGCAATGCCAATCGGCCCGAGAAGCCTGAGCAACTCCACAAAGCAACAGCACACCGAGCTAAAGGGACATCTTGCAGCGGCTCACTGGCTGCTTCGTTCCGGGCAACCAACCCCTTGAAGTTGCGATTGACATGTCAGCCAATCTTATTGATGAATGCACCAACGGGATTACATTACCGGTAACTCCTTTCATCCCAAGGGCGGAGAAACCATGGTCCTCTCCTTTGGCGGCTATCGCAAATACGGAAGGGCTCCTTCTGGATACTCTCCTGGCTACCTAGCTCGCTTGCATTGCACGATTGCTACCACTCCGGAACATGATATCTGCTTCAGGTTGTCCTGAAGCTTCAGCTATTTCTGTTCCGTAGTGTTCGAGCATCGATACGTACATTCGGCAGCCGGTCGGAGAGGGTACGACGTACGTACTGTAGATGGTTGAATCGAATGATTGATTCATTCAATTTTGATTGGACTGGCCGTTGATGGAGAAGGAGTTCGTAGTCGTGACTAATGTGAGTCAAGTCACTAATGACGAAGTACGAGGTTCCCCACAATTGCCCTCTGACGGTTTCGTTTTGCGGAAAGCGACATGAACTGCCACGTAGTTCACTAAGGTTCCCTATGGATGATTGGATTCCCCATAATCTCCTACTCCGCGTGCCTTACGTCTTCTCAAAACCTCTCAAAAGCAGTTCAGTATTTCTTTTTCGGTCGGAATTCGACCGACTCCGAAGATTGAATTATTTAAGTGTCAGTGCTGTCTTTACTCTTTGTAAAAGGGTTGAAAGAGATGGGGAACCAAATTTATCGAAATGTGAGTAGGAGACGTTTGATATTTAGGTGAATCGGTTATATTTTCCTTCGTTCTCCTATTTGAGTGGGAGCAAAGCGATCACAAACTCAGTTCGACTCCTTTTGTCACGTTCTTTTAGGCGAGCTCTCCCTGAGTTTGTGCGTGTTTGTGTGATACTCACTAACCACACCCCATCCCGAAGAAACACACTCGGTGACAGCGTAATACTCCTAGTAGTTTGTCCACACTAACTAAATACTTTTGTCCAAAACAGTACAACAGGACAAATGCCTCATTAAATTTAAAACTGCACAAGCATCATCAAATTCACTGTATCAATCCATCTGATACATATATATAACCACATTCTTGTACCAATTGCTAACCCCAAGCTGTATTACATTATCATAACGAATGAGCACTACTGTTCTCTTGTCCAACATGACCACTCTACCATCCTCCACGCCTGAACAAATCCATCACCACTCACGCCATCATCAGCTCATGGATCCACGGCGTCCTTCCGCGCCCACAACTATGCAAATGCCCAGTCGTAAGCGCAGAGCTTCCTCTTGTGATAGCTCTTGCTCCTCTTCTTCCTCACAAATTACAGTGGACGATGGCTGCTCTGCCAAGCGGTCGTGCAATTCTCAACGCCAAGGGACCAACAACACCAAGAAATCAGTGTGTTTTGATCTTTCGCGCAACACGACACAACGCGCCCTTTTGTCCCAAGAAGACAGTGACCACGAAGCCGCCTTTGTTCAGCGGTGTTGGTTTTCGCCCGACGAACTCAACCAGGTCTTGCTGCGCGAAGTCCGTATCGTCCAAACGTTTTCGGCATCGGACTTGTATCGTCAACAAGTCATGCAATTGTTGAGCAACGTGACCCACCAAGATGCTTCCACGCAAGTGGAAGCCCCACACCAGTACGTCGCGGACAGTCCGGCGCGAGGCTTGGAAAGTCAAATCGTCGGTTGCATTCGCGTCCGACGAAAGCAAGTCGTTCAGACCTTTTTGAAATCTCAAAAGGGACTCTCAGCATGGCGTGGACCCGCCGAAGGCGGTAGTGAAGAAGTCATGTTGACCGCCGACTTTCAGCGTCACGCCTTGGCCGAACACTACCAAAAATTGTCGGCACCCGCCGTACGATTGGCCTGCTTGTTGGCCCAAGGAGATGCTCATGCGGCTGTCAAGGCGGATCAAGAAGAGATTGCCACTGCCGTTTCCTTTGGATCTTCTTCCTTTGAATGGTAAAAGATCAAGGTAGCTAGCTCTACAAAGAAGCAAAGCTGCACCCTATTTCCTATCCTTTTCTAAAACCTGTACCAGTATAATTACATGTCCATTAGCAAATACATTTAAATTCTACAGTACATCTCCGTCATGTAAATAAGAAAATCTTCCATTACATACAGCCCATTAGTTTGATCCTTTTAACGATAGCTAGCTAGCAGCTTCTCTGGATCTGGATACATGCATGCCCTGGCCAGGCAAACTAGGGTAGTGAGGCATGCCTTCTTTTCCTCCTTCAGTTCATGCTCTGAAGGCTGCCTGGGCAGACTAGATTGAAGACCGAATGTATCATGGCCTGGCTAGTACTGTAGTACTACTGCTCATCCACTGACTTTGGCGGATGCAAGCTACTAGCTAAGACATAGATACTAACTACTAGCTAGATCGAATGAGTTGATCTGACAAGCTAGCTACTAGCTAGTAACTACACTGTACTAGTAGGGGAGCATACTGCTACGTCGTACTGTTCTACCTAATACTTGCTGCCACAACTACAAGTAACCACTAATAGTGGTATCAAACGTAGTAGGAGTACTACGTCTAGTAGCTAGCTAGTTACTAGAGTACCTGGAATTGCAAGTTGTCCAATGGGACTGCCCACGCGGCTAAATTTTCGAAAGTTCGATACGAACAAACGGAGCTTCGCAAAACTGTCCTACTAGCTATGCATAGTTTGGCTGGGTGGTTAATTACCACCGGGCAAACTGACATCAAAAGCGCTCGTTTGTGCCTACTCTGATGCTTTGTATACGCTTGACGTTCCGTCAAAAGGCGACAATGCGCACACACGGCATGGCGAAAGTCCAACTCCGGCCCGTTCTCGTTTTGACCAGTCACAACATCATTACTACTGGCAGTGATGGTTCTCACTTTACCTCCGGATCACGACGTCAGGTCGTTCCGTGAGCATCACGGATACTGCTGCAGTAGAACAGCTACATGTCAGCGCGGCAGTCGTACTAACTAGATTAGTAGACCTAGTTACTGTATGTTTGTAGAGTATGTCAGTTTAGCTACTCTAGTAGACTAGTACTAGTACTGTAGCAGCGGTTGGCCTGCTATCAGCAAGTTGTGATGTTTTTTAACTACCAGTGGTACAAGATTAATAGTATGCATGTATTCACTGTAGCAAGCTGAAGATCGATGTCATGGATGATCCCATCCTCCTCTACTAGAGTACGAGGCATCCAAAAGTCAGGCACAGCCGGTTCAGCCAGAAAAACGGCTCCTGCCATGGCTGCAGTGAGTGACGGCAAAAACCATACCCCTACTAGTAAAAACCGACATTCATGACATGCACTATGACATTCAGTTGCTACGTGTTCTTGGAGCCGGGAACAATCAAGTAATGTCTATTATAATAAGCAATACCTACCAGTATCCTTTTAGCCTGGAATGGAGGGATCCATTCATTCTAGGTGCGTGATGCAATCACCTAATTATTTCGCATGGAAGACGTTCTCACAATGTTATTTGTAGCCCTAACCCTCTATGCACTTGGACCCACAGTTGCTTTGGAAAAAGTCCTGTGATAGGGTGAGGGTGGGGATGGCATAAAGACGCAAGTGTGCCCCGTTCGCGGCGATCGCTAGAATAGTGGCTAGCCTGGCGTACCGGAGTAGCGCTATCTATGAGGTGCTACAAGCCTGTTACTAGCTAGCTAGAAGCCAACGAGACTCAAGTTGCGAACAATTTGTCTTGGTAGCTATGATGATAAATTTATTGGTAGAGATTACGGTGGATTGGAACTAACATATTGGAGATGCCTTTCAGGTAGGAACGTTTTCAAACTAAATTTCAATTTCTCCTTCTTTCAATACAATGCTACAAACACTGATATCGCCGGCAAAACTATCATACCGTCGATGACTACGACTTGACATGACTACAGAGCCCGCAGGGCCACTACCATGACTTCCGGGGCAAATCACACTCTTGTGGGCGTCGACATGATCTTCGGTAGTAGGAGATTTATGGTTTGACAACCACATTTCAATGTCTTCACCATCATCTGAAATGTTGAGACTGGGCCTGCGTCGAGCAGGCATTGCTGGGGGCAATGTCATAGAACAACGTTTCTTGGGAGAGTGGGCGGGGGATATTGCCGAGGATGACAAGACTGGCAAGGACGCCCACATGCCCGCAATTGTAGCGGCACTTCTCTTTTCCGGTGCCGACGACATGTCGGCAAGATCCTTCAAACTCAAACTAGGTTTGCGCTGAAGAGGCCGCAAGGGCGACATGGATGTCACAGTATCACAATCAGAGGACAAGCCTGGCGAGGATGCCCACATGCTGGCCATTTCATAGGGGAAGGACGATGATGACGGCATGGAAGCAAGATCCTCCAAATTCAAACTAGGTTTGCGTCGATGAGGTTGCAAGGGTGGCATGGATGCCCGGCTTTTGGGTGACAGTTGCTGCTGCTCTGTCCTTTTGGTGGAGTCCACCATCATGCTATCACATTCAGAGGACAGGACTGGCAAGGATGCCCCCATGCTGGCTGCAGTATCGGCATTGTTCTTTTCAGGTAACAATGACGACCTCATGGCAGCAAGATCCTCCAAATGCAAACTAGGTTTGCGTGGATGAGGTTTCATGGGCATGGACGCCCGACTTTTGAGTGGCCGCTGCTGCTCTGTCCTTGTGGCATTGGGGTTCACCACCATGGTATCACAGTCAGCTTCTGTAGACAAGAGACTGTCTTGACGACGGTATCGACTCGGAATAGTCGGCGGCATAGTTGTGGCACCAGCGTGTTCACTTTCGGCACGCACTCGAGCGGTCGGCCAAGATCGAACCCCCCTTTGGGGCGTAACTTTTCCTCCACCTACCTCGCGAGGATGATAGGATTCAAGTACTGGCATGGAAGACCATAATGCTTGGGTGACCTTGCCTTCATCTTCTTCGTCCTTGGATGGTACTTTGAGACTCTTTTGTGACTCGGACCATCGTTGGTGTTGCTGCTCCTGATTCAGGTTGTTTGATGACATGCTCAACCAAGCTTCGATAACCGCCGGGGTAGTCTGTTTCGTTGGCTGTGGGACTGGTGGCGCTGACCAAAAGTAGGCACCTTCTTGATCCAAAGAAATGCTGTCATCATCATCGTCGTCGCGGGTCTCATGTCCAGCGAAGGAACTGCTGGTAGCATCATTCTTTTCCTCAGCGTTGTCGCCCTCGTTTGTGAACCGTCCAAACAAGTCTTCGGGTGTCAATGAGACATCACGTTCCAGGGCGGACGGTTTCTCAATCGTCGCTTGCCGTACCGGACAAGGGACTGGTCGATCCAGTTCTGGGGTGGTGTTAGTGTTAGTAGCCACGCCCTCTTCTTCGGCACTCTTATTTTGACGAATAACTCGTTGCATCCTTTGCATACTCTCCCGACCATTGAATCGAACATTGTCACGACAAGGTTGCGGTGGTCTTCGAATGCGAGCGGGAGACTTGGCCCCCACCCGTTTTGGTTGCTGTGGGGGTGGGGGTTGCTCGTCCATAGATGACTCGTCATCGGGAAATGCGTCACTCTCCACCGTCCTTTGACGTCGAGGACATGCCACGGGACGATCCAAGTTTTTTTCGGCAGTTTCTTGTGCACCTTTGGAGGCTCCTCGTACCACAGCTGCATCTTTGGAGTTGCTGCTGTCAACGGTATTTTGACGACGATGACTGCTGCTGCGCGGAATAGTAGAATTTCCTGAAGTAGCAGAAGCAGATCCTCCAATCACTGATAGAGGTGGCAATGGATTGGTGCTATATTTAGGTTGTGCACCAGAAGCAGCCACTATTGGCAGTGCTTCTATAAAGGCTGTCAAAGAGAGGGATCCTGGTGTATCAGAACTACTACTGATGGAGGAGCTTCTGTGTGACTTGGAGGATCCTCGGCTTCGACTTGTGGCACTCAAGCTCTTGGAGAAAGAGGAGACAAAGACATTCGAGGTGTCCACTGGTTTCTTGGGGGAATCAACGCCTCTTGTGGAGCACAGTCGACGCGGGTTAACCATGGGAGGCCTCATGGCGGACTTGTAGCACGAATCTTGTTCTTCGGGTTGGAAGAGCTCAGTCACACTCAGTGGACTTGTCGAAGCACAACAAGAAGTGTTGACAGCCACAGAAGGATATTCAGGGAGTTCGCGTTCATAATTACCAGGGAAGACGATCTTATCATCCTCCACTGCACCGCGGTGCAGGTACCGTTCAGACGTGTTGCCAATAATGCGGCTGCTTGGGCTTACCACAATGTCATCATAATCACATCTCCTCTGTTCAGGAGGTGGATTCATAGCAACGCGAAAACTGTTTTGTCGATTCATTCTGTGAGGATTAGCGAGAAAGATATTGGTGAAGCTATTGATAATGATGACTCTTGTTGTGATACTTTACCATGTGGTGGCTTCACTTGCACAACATCATTTTTTTATGAGAAGAAAGCATCTTTGCTATTACTCTACTACGACGTACTACTACTAGCTAGCCAGTATAACGTACAAAATGATAGTCACAAGTTGGACAAAGTCGACAAACCATCTCACAATTTCCACGTAGGAATTGGTACATCTTTTACACCCGTATCTCAGACAATTTAAAAGACTACAATTAGTAGGAGTCGAGGGGAAGAAACCCTTGGAGCTCCAATAGTTGCCATTTTACGCCACTCTCCCGTAAGAAGGAAGCGACTATTTAACCGTTTTGCATTCGTATTTATGAGAAAGACTCTGTTGTCTTGGTTGTTGACAGCCGCCCCGGCTCGGCAAGACTGAGATTTGCTGGTAATCTACGTAGTACTGGTTGCAGAATAAAGAGAACCTCAACTTACACTAGGTTACGAGTGTGTTCAACAGTTTACTGGATCAATTAGGACACACAAGCCCCTATCTATTTTAGGCCATATGACCCTACTAGGTGTCATCTTACAGCAATCATAGTTAGGCCCACAACGTAAAACTAATTTAAGCCACGATTCACTGTTTTCGTCGAACCTATAAACCTCGTCCTTAACCGTACGGCAGGTTCGACACGCTCTGATTCTAAGTGACGTGTGCCACATGATTTGGACTCACTCTCAACCAAAGCCATTCGACCGTTCCGAATTCCAAAAAAACCATTCGTGTGTGGCATCACAAAGTAAAAGTACTAAAAACATAGTCAAAAACACTGATTGCCAATGCGTGCAGCCAATGATCAACCGTGTCAGCTATGTGTTCAATCAACATCGATGAATGACATGAGACGAATCACATCTAGCT